>Ga0210389_10000998_pt1 | contig 23823 bp, 15 predicted proteins | sample IncBWH28OmetaG_FD_160127 | JGI IMG/M metagenome (GOLD analysis project Ga0210389, IMG submission 160127) | Forest soil microbial communities from Barre Woods Harvard Forest LTER site, Petersham, Massachusetts, United States - Inc-BW-H-28-O ...
GCTTTTTTTAAAGGCCTTTATTGTAAAGAAAATGGTTTCGGCTAATTTCCCTTTGGCTTTATCAATTTTAACTGTTCCGTTGGGTAAAGCTAAAATCGGCAGGTAAACATCTACCCCATCCAGATCGTGCGTACCGTTTACTACAGCATGATATTCCTTTGTAACCTGTCTGGATTCAAACTGTATGGATAAATGCCTGTAAGCAGCCGGATTTTTAGCCACAGCCAGCACTCCAGATGTTTCTTTATCTATCCGGTGGCAAAGTTGTGCATCCGGCCAATATTCTTTAGCAAGCCTGACAATACTCTGTGTACCGGCGGTACGTTCATCTAATGAGGATATAAAAGGAGGCTTATTGATAAAGAAATAGTCATCGTTTTCAAAAATGATTATATCTTTAATATCAACCTTTTTCATTTATTACTTTTCCTTTCTTTAAACGGAATTGAAATTCCGTTCCTTCATTTACTTTACTTGAAACCGTGATCCGGGAATCGTGGGCTTCAAGTATGTGTTTTACTATCGATAATCCTAAACCGGAGCCTCCCTGATCTTTCGATCTGCTTTTTTCAACCCGGTAGAATCTTTCAAAAATACGATATAAATGCTTCTCTTCTATACCCGGACCATCATCTTTCACGGAAATCAATACCGATTCTCCTTCTATTACATAAGAGAAGAGTACGGTACCGTTATCTTTTCCGTACTTTATAGCATTGACTATGAGATTTGTAACAACCTGGCCCACCCGCAATTTATCCGCATGTATATAGCATGATTTAGGGGAATATTTATAAAACTTTAACCGGGTTCCACGCTTTTGTGCTGTATCTTCCAATTGTTCGAAAATATCTTCAGTGAGCTTACGGATATCAAAATTCTGGAAATGCATCTTGATTTCGCCGATTTCTAATTGGGAAATGGTAATCAGATCTTCTACCAATAAATTAAGACCATCTAAACTATAAGCAGCTTTCTGCAAAAAGCGGTCACGAACATTAATATCATCCATAGCACCTTCCATGAGGGTATGAACAAAACCCTGAGCAGCAAATAAGGGGGTTTTTAATTCATGAGAAACATCTGCCAAAAATTCACGCCGGAATGTCTCCAGTTTTTTAAGTTCTTCAATTTCACGTTGCTTTTGGACTGCAAAATCGGTCAGTTCGGTACGGATCTTGAGAATCGGGTCAGTGGTATTAATGTATTTATTCCGCTCCGGGTTTTCCTCCTTTTTCTTAAATGGGCGCAACATTTCCGAAATGGTGTCCAGTTCTTTATAAAGAGTAGTATTCAGCAACAAATAAGAACCAATGGTTATTGTAACAAATAAAACAATCAATAACCATTGCCAGCCTTTTACAACAGGGATTATGGAAAAGAAATAAAGTAAAAGAGCCGTTACAAGAGTTACAAATAACCCTATAAAGATTGCTACATTCCGGGGATGCGTCATTTATACCATGCAATTATTCATCAATTGCAAATTTATAACCAATTCCCTTAATAGTTGTTATGTAATCTTCACCAATTTTCTCTCTTACTTTACGAATGTGTACATCAACCGTTCTTGGCACAACATATACATCTGTCCCCCAGATATTCTTCAACAGTTCATCTCTGTTAAATACGGTATCCGGACGGCTCGCTAAAAAGTAAAGCAGTTCAAATTCTTTTTTAGGAAGGATAATTTTATCAGGACCTTTCATAACTGTGTAACTGGAACGATCAATAACCAGATCCTTTATAATTACACTTTCTTTTTCGTTGGTCGTTTTTGTCCCTCTCCGGAAAAATGCCGATACACGACTGATAAGTGCTCTCGGTTTGATTGGTTTGGTTATAAAATCATCTGCACCTGCATCAAACGCCGCTATTTCTGAGAATTCTTCTGAACGTGCAGTCAGAAAAATAACATAACTATCTTTTAATTTCGGAATCTCTCTGATCTTTCTGCAAGCTTCAACACCATCCATCTTAGGCATCATAATATCCATAAGAATAAGTTGTGGCAGAAAATCTTTAGCTTCTTCTACTGCTTTTAAACCATTATTTGCTGTGCGAACGTCGTACCCCTCTTTTATAAGATTATACTCGAGCAATTCAATTATATCCTGTTCATCATCTACCACCAAAATCCGACTTGTCGCTTTCATTTTATTTTATGGTTTATTTAATAATTCTGCCAATTTTGCCTGTAAATCTTCTCCACGAAGATTCATTGCAATTAATTTTCCTTGTTGATCAATTAAAAATGTTGCCGGAATACCTTTAACATTATACAATTTTGCAGGATCAGACTGCCAGCCTTTTAAATCCGAAACATGATTCGGCCATGCCAGACCATCTTTATTAATGGCTGCTTGCCATTGATCTTTATTCGTATCTAAAGACACACTGAATACAGTAAAACCTTTGTCTTTATATGTATTATAAGCTACTACTACATTGGGGTTTTCGCCTCTGCAGGGACCACACCACGAAGCCCAAAAGTCGATCAATACTACTTTCCCTCTCAATGAACTTAAAGAAAGTGTTTTGCCATTGATATCTGTTAACGTAATATTCGGTACTTCTTCCCCAACAGAGAAACTACCTTTCGGTAAGCTTGCTTTCAGTTGTTTAGCATCAGTAGACTTGGGATACTCTTTAACAAATGCATTTGTAAGCCCTTTTGCATAATCCAGATCATTTTGAGTAAACAAAGGCACAACCGTTGAATAAACTACTTGTTTATTGTCTGAACCGACAGGGCAGGCAGCCAGCAATTTTTCTGTTGCAGATTTCCAGGAATAAAGATCCTGCGGTACATAGTATTGAAAGAATGTGTGAATTTTAGAAGGAAGCATATCACCTGCAGCATATTCTTTATCTGTAAATTCTGCTTGTGAGAAAAAATTCTCTGCTGTTTTACCTTCAGATAAAAACATATTAATCACTTTCGTCATAAACAAACCGGGGTTCTGACTAGACAAAAGAGACATAGAAGCTGTATATGCTTTATTCAATGAATCACTTTTAGCTCTTAAGCCAACAATTTGTTGATTGAATAATTCTTCTGTCATTCCGGGTTGTTGCTGTAATTGCTGCGCCTTTTGATTCAGCGCAGTATTTTGTGCATTCTGTTCTTTATTTATTTTTTGATAAATGGTGAACAGATCATTTTCTTTAGAGCCTGCAAATACAATACTTCTTTGTATATCCGGATTACCTGTGACAACAATATTTTCATACCCGGCAATTATTGTCATAGCTTCTTTAGCATCAAACCCAAGTTTGTAAAAACCTGTTGGTATTACATCTGCATATTTAAATTCAAAAGAGCCGGCATTGTATTTCGTTGAATCAAAAACAGAAACTGTATTTCCCAAATACTTATACAGATAAATAGTAGAGTATCCTGTTTTTGTTAGTTTACCTTTAATGCTGATAGGTTTGGCAGTAGCAATAGATGCCAGCATAAATAAGGCATTCAAGGAAATTAGAACTCTCTTAACGTATTTCATGCTATTCAAAGTTAGATATAATAAAACGGAGATTACCAGCAAATTAAGGCAATGCATCAATATTAACAATTCCTTAATTTACTGGTAATGCAAATATAACGTACGGATCGCTTATTTTTTAGTAAATACAATAGGGTGTTTTAAACCGGAAAAAATTTTCAGTTCAACTTCTACTTTACCAACAAACATTTCAGCCTCAATTTTAACCGGAATTTTATTGTTATCATCAGAAAGCCACATACGAATAGAATTACCTCCATCAAACAATTTATTATCCGGCATTACAGGTTGTATTTTAATTGCATTCACATATCCATATTTTGTATGCACTCTTTCTTTACCTGCATATTTCAATGTGAAATCATACAATTTATCTTCAAAAAAAGCTTTCATGTTGATCGGGCTGCCTACAATCATTTTAGAATAATCCAGCGTGCGCAAATAATATGCACCACTCACAATATCCTGCAGATTGCTTGCTATCACATATTCTGCCGTAGATCTCTCCAGCTCTTTTCCACTCTCTCTGATAACATTCGCCTTATTATTTTTATAATCGAACATAACCATTTCTTTCAAGCGATAATTATTTTCAACAATGTCACGCATGCTTCGCTGAGGAATTTTACTTGCCGTATCGATATAACTGATCCATTGATCGTTTACATGCATAGCCACATCAAACGTTCCCGTTGTAGTGCCAATGACAGCTGTCTTATAACACACTTTATTATTTATCATGTAAAGTGTCGGATCTACTTCAATACGTGCTTCTCCGGCAGTAATAAATCCATAATGAAGGCGATACAATAATACCTCTTTAGGACCATAGGCCGCCAAAGCAGATTCAGGAGCTTGGGTTTGAAATGTAAACGAAGCAACTGTAATCAATACCAGCGATAATGTAAAAAAGCGTTTCATAGTCATTTTAGTTTAAATAGCCCCATACACAAATACAAAAGGTATACCAATCTTTATATAAACGTAATTGTGAAGAAATTAACTCCAATATCGGTATTATTTCACTTAAAAGTGTTGATAAATAGACTTCCATACGCAAGATAAAAGTTTGTATCTTAGTAAGATAATAAATATTCATTTACCAAATACTAAAATAATTAGTATTTTTCTTGCTAATTATTTTAGTATTTGGTAGGTTTGTATCGTCGGTTAAGGAATCGGCTTTATTTTGAAAAGCGACATGAAAGAGTAGAATATTTCATCAAGCAGCAGAATATGATATTTAAAACTATTTAACAACAATTGCCATGAGTAAAAGCAGTAGTACACCCAATCCACAAAATGAAAAGCTAAAAGCCTTACAGCTTACCATTGACAAATTAGAAAAAACATACGGTAAAGGCACCGTAATGAAATTGAGCGATGAGCCAGTAATGGATGTACCTGTCATTTCAACAGGCTCATTAGGTTTAGATATTGCGCTAGGTATTGGCGGTCTACCAAAAGGCCGGATTGTAGAAATCTACGGACCGGAATCTTCTGGTAAAACGACTCTTTCTATGCACTGCATTGCTGAAGCTCAAAAAGCCGGCGGTATGGCAGCCTTTATTGATGCAGAACATGCATTTGATAAAACGTATGCAGAGAAATTAGGTATTGACACAACAAATCTATTGATCTCGCAACCGGACAACGGAGAACAGGCATTAGAGATTGCCGAACATTTAATCCGTTCGGGCGCTATTGACATCATTGTTATTGACTCGGTTGCTGCCCTTGTACCCAAAGCAGAGATCGAAGGCGAAATGGGTGACAGTAAAATGGGCTTACAGGCACGTTTAATGTCTCAGGCACTTAGAAAACTTACCGGTGCAATTAACAAAACAGGATGCTGCTGCATTTTCATCAACCAGCTAAGAGAAAAAATTGGTGTAATGTTCGGTAATCCTGAAACAACCACGGGGGGAAATGCTTTGAAATTTTATGCTTCGGTACGTTTGGATATCCGCCGTATCGGACAAATCAAAGAAAGTGCTGATAATATCACCGGTAACCGTACAAAGGTTAAGGTAGTGAAAAATAAAATGGCACCGCCGTTTAAAGTAATTGAGTTTGATATCATGTATGGTGAAGGAATCTCTAAGATTGGTGAGATCATTGACCTTGGTGTTGAACTTGGTATCATCAATAAAGCCGGTTCATGGTTCTCGTATGAAGGCACAAAATTAGGGCAAGGAAGAGATGCGGTAAGAACCGTATTCCTTGATAATCCTGAAATGCAGGATGCGATTGAGTTAAAGATCCGTCAGAAAGTACAGTTGAGCGGAGTTCCCGCTGCCATGGAAGCGAAAGAGGAACTCGAAGAGGAAGAGGCTTAATCTTCCCCTGCGAATTCTACCGCAGGAATTTCTCATGGCAAAAGGCATCCAATTCAGAAATGAACGGATGCCTTTTTTTAATAATATTGTCTGAATTAAGATTTATTGGATTATATAATATCTAAATGGATAGAGATTTCATTTATAATCTATTTTCACACGAATGTTATAGGATCCAACCTTCATGTTTCCAGGAAGAACTATTAACTGAGTAGAAAACTTTAAAAGCAGCAAAACATTCGTTGTCTGTGTGTTCCATTGCAGTTTATAAAAATAGCCTTCACTGTTCTTAGTTTCCTCAATTACTGTCGGCACACCATACTTTTTTATCAATTCTGCTTTAATTGAATTATACTTATCCAGGTACTCTTTCTTTCTTAGTTTTTCTTTTTCAAATTTATCTCCATCTGTTTTTAAATTTTTCACATAATCCATGATGTCCCAATCATAAGAAGAAGATAATAACATTGAATCTGCTTCATTATAAAAATACTTTACATGCAATTCGGGGAAAAAAGAATCATTTGTTCGAATATAACTCAGTGGGTAATAATCATGATTTTCTAATGCAGTTGGAAAATAATCTTTCGCTACATTAGTTTTAACGAGACCTTCATATTTAGAGGATAATGAATCTTCTAAGACCCTGATAGCCTTTATTGTTCTTCTTTCATACAAGAAATTATGTTGAGCAAAACTGCATTGAGCAAAACCAACAATCAAAAGAGTAATTACAATTCGTATCATTTTATTTAAATTATTTATATTTTATATGTGTTATTTCCATAAGATATCATCTAAAACCTCCCTCTCAATTCTCCATAAGCCAGCATGCTTCCTTTCATCGCATCCATTACCTCTTTCTTTGTAGGGTTATTCAAATTGAGATGTGGCGCAGATAAGGCATAGATACGAAAATAATAATTATGCATACCTATAGGTGGTTTAGGTCCTTTGTATTCAATACCTTTTTTGAAATTTTGTCCCAGATTGACACTGTCTTTTTGAAGCGCTGTACTGGTAGAGCCTTTAGGCAGAGCTATAATACGAATTGGAATATTATATACTGTCCAATGGTCGATAGTCATAATTTTCAAGAATGGTGCCGGAGCATCGTAATCTGTCATCAGTAAAACCAATGAACGTGTACCTTCCGGAAGATTGCTCCAATGCAATTCCGGTGAAAGCTCCTTCCCTTTTCCACTGCATTCCATAGGAATCATTCCTTCGGTAATAAAATCAGCTGACTCTAATTTTATGGTATTGGGAATATTGGTGTGAAAATCAAATTCTGATTTTTGCTGAAAATATACCAGAGTAAGTTTTATTACCAATGCAAGCACAAGTAAAACAGGAATTATAATTAATATTTTTTTGATCATATTGAAGGTTTTAAAATTTAGTTCATTTACAATTTAATGTCACAAAACAACTGGTCTCAATATTATATTTGTTTATACAAACTACATTTCAGTACTCCTTTGAAAAAGGTTGCTGATTTAAACAACATAAAATTGTTTTTAAATAATAGTGATTCTATTGGAGGTAGATGTTTTGCCGGTAAAGACGTTACCCATTTGAAAAACAGATACAATACTTTTAACCCTGCTTTTGTACACCATTGTATAATTCCTTTTTTATCAGGAACAGTAAAGTCTGTGATGTATAACAAACCTTCTTCGCTTAATGCATGTTGAAATTTCTGAATCAGCAAATCTGCATACATTTCATCAAACACATCCAGAAAATAATTACAAACAATTATATCGTATTTCCCAAAAACAAATTCTTCAACCCCATTACAAATAAAAGTAACTCGTTGTACTACCTCAGGTAATTCTTTCGCTATGCGTTGTTGCGCTGCTGAAATCATCTTCGCGGAAGCATCTACATAAATAATGTGTATTGTTTTATTTTGTTCCAATAATTTCTGTAAAAAATAACCAGTACCTCCACCTAATATTAAACAGGTTTGTTGAGTTGATAATTGTGAAAGAAAGGCTAGCTGGCTTTTGTTGATGCGATTGAATGATAAAAGGCGCGTCATTACATCATATATAAACGTGATGCGATCAAAACCGCTAGCTGTATTAGAATATCGATTCCCTTGTGAATACATAGTAAATAACAAAAAACAAATTACAAACAGAAAAAGAAATGTATGCCAAGATAAAACGCAAGAAACACAAACTAAATCAATTGACTTTTTACAACAAGTTATTTTGCTGATTGTCTTTTAAATGAATACCGGATAATTGTTTTGACCGCATTTCGTGCAGCAGATAGGAGATCTTTGCAACAGCAGCCTCATAGCTTAATCCTGCAGGTTGAATGTTTGAAACACAATTTCTTTTTTCATCTGTATTTCCACTTTTGGGTTGATACGTGATGTATGCGCCTAAACTTGTCGGTGCACTTAATCCTGGTCTCTCACCCAAAAGAATCAGAGATATTCGGGCCTTTAATGCCTCACCGATCGGATCGGATAATCCCACTCTGCCCTGCGTTGCTAATACGAGGGGAGCAATTGACCAAAATGATAATTCTTTTAATAGTATTTCAATTAAAGGAAGTGCATGGAAATTTACTGCATCAGCAGATAAACCATCTGCAAAGATGATACACAAATCTATTTTTTCAGTCTGTAATGTTTCAAGCTTTAGACGGCTCGTTTCATCAAGTAAACGGCCTTTATTAGGATTCCGGATATAATCAACACGATCGGTTGCCAGGCTCTTTACGGTTTGTACATTTAAACCAAGTGTAATCAATTTCTCACTTAGCATTACAAAATCCATTTCGGCCTGTACAGCGTCTCTAGCAAGTGCATGTGCCATTCTCAGATTCAACACTTCAGAAGTAGGTAATGCATTGCCGGCACGCCCCATTGCTATTCGGGCGTGTGTATAGTTACGTAATGCTTTCCAATGATCTTCTTCCATCACTTATCCGATGTTTGTTAATCCATTAAGATTATCCAACCATTTTGCTGTATGAGCAGCACTGGTTATTTCATAACGCTCGTTCATCAGTCCCATTTTCATGAGCCACTCTTCAAACTCTGGTGCAGGTCTTAATCCTAGAAGTTTACGAATATAAAGTGCATCGTGAAAAGAGGTGCTTTGATAATTAAGCATAATATCGTCTGCACCGGGAACACCCATAATAAAATTACAGCCTGCCGTAGCCAGCAAAGTAAGCAATGTATCCATATCATCCTGGTCGGCATCTGCGTGATTGGTATAACAGATGTCGCAGCCCATGGGTAGCCCCATAAGCTTACCGCAGAAATGATCTTCCAACCCTGCACGTATAATCTGCTTTCCTCCAAATAAATATTCCGGGCCAATAAAACCGACTACCGTATTTACCAAAAAAGGATTAAACGCACGAGCGACAGCATACGCACGGGATTCAAGTGTTTGCTGATCGATATTGTGATGTCCGTTTGCTGAAAGGGAACTGCCTTGTCCTGTTTCAAAGTACATAACATTACTACCGATAGTTCCTCTATTCAGTGATAAGGCTGCTTCATAACCTTCTTTTATCACCGCGAGGTTAATGCCAAAACTAGCATTGGTTTTTTCTGTACCTCCGATAGATTGAAAGACCAGATCTACAGGAGCTCCTTGCTCAATAGCGAGTATCGTATTGGTAATGTGACTGAGAATGCAGGATTGTGTAGGGATTTCGTAATGCAGCCTTACATTCTCAATAAGTTTGAGCAATTGGATTTGCGAGGCTACATGATCGGTTGCAGGATTAATGCCAATAACAGCATCCCCACTCCCGTAAAAAAGTCCATCAAGCATTGAGGCCATGATGCCTTTCAGGTCGTCGGTCGGGTGATTGGGTTGCAAACGTGTCGCCATACGCCCGTTGAGCCCAATGGTATTTCTAAATTGTGTGACAACTTCGCATTTGGAACTTACAAGAATCAGATCCTGCAGGCTCATAATTTTTGCTACAGCCGCAGCCATCTCAGGTGTAATGCTTTTCTGCAAGCGTGTCAACTCCGCTGTATGTGTAGTATTCCGTAATAAATAATTGCGAAAATCGCCAACGGTAAGATGTGAAATGGATGCAAAGTTTGCTTTATCGTGGGTATCAAAAATGAGACGGGTAATCTCGTCCGTTTCGTATGGTATAAGCGGAACTTCCAGAAAGGTTTGTAATGGAAGGTCTGCGAGTGCCATTTGCGCAGCTACTCTTTCCTGATATGACGCTGCCGCTATGCCCGCCAATTGATCACCGGAGCGCAAGGGAGATGCTTTGGCCATAAGATCTGCCAGAGAATTGAATACAAATACATGCTGTTTTACTGTATGCTTGTACATAGCATTCTATTTACATTGATCGGCACTTATTAAAGATGCTGTGTTTATCGGAGATTAGCAAGAAAGTTGAATATTTTTAAGCTTTACGTTTTAAATAAAATAAGTGTTGAGTTGCAAGTCTAAAGAAAAGTTCAGGGCTATATAAACGTTATTTATATATTACTAAATAACCGGTTTCTTGTTCTATTAAAAGAAAACATGTACTTTAAATTTCACTTTTATAGGATCCTCGTGAACTAACATCTTTCTTATGTATAATGCTGTTCTAAAAATACAAGGCTGGTTTCTAATTTTTATATCGCTGCTTATTTCAATAGGATGCAAAAAAGAACACGAATCTCCGAAAGATCATTTGTATATCTATTCTGCCAATGGTGCCTTAAAACGCAGGCAATATATCCGACTTAAATTATCAGGTGATGATACACCGAAAAAAAAGCACGAGACATTTACTATAGCATCAAACAACACGGATCATATACAAGATGATTATGGATTATCTATTTATTTTCCTTCAGGTGCTCAAAAAAATACATACTTTGATGCGAATGGAAAAAGTAATAATAATGTAACGCTGCAGGTGACTTCATATCATGGATATAGTGGCACGTGGTTCCCTGTTTCCGGAGAAATTACGATGAATGACCATTCTACTCATCTAGTTCCGCCTTTTACTGCAAAAGGCCATATTTCTTTTGCTAATCTAATGTGTATCGACACCTCTTCATACATCGAAGACACTTTAATTATAAGCGGCGAATTGAAATATGAATAAAATTAATGTCAACAGATTATAGTATTCAGATTGATTTTACGATCAACTATTTATCCAATTATATTAAATGTAATTTAATATTTAAGTTAAGTGAAGAGCGATCTTCTATTTTTTCCTGCAGCTTTTTGAGCTCATAGTTCCAATCTATTATTTCCCCTTTGCCGGATATATAATGTGTGTTTTTTTTCAATAGTATTTCTACACATCTCATTCCTCCATGATTCGGAGCATTTGCAGATATAAGACCTTTTCGAATATTAATATTGGATTTAATTTTATTCCCAAGTTCATGAACACAACAGGCCTTAATATCATCGGCAGTAATAATTTTATTATGAGTAAGCAAATCACATTTATATGATTCTATATGTGTTTCTGATTCAAGCACTGGTTTACCTCCGATTGTTGTTGTGAGCAGATAGAGTGATCCGTTTTTAATTTCTTGTCCTTTGTATTGATTAAGTTTTGTTCCTGCTTGTATGCCATTGGCGTGTACACTGTTTGTGACCCAATATTTTACAAAAAATGTATCTTCTGTTTCACTATGATCTACTACAACAAAATGGCTGTATTCAGGCTGACATTGACTACTTTTTCTAATGCGTTGATCAAGTTGTACCAGTAAACGCTCCATCTCTTTTAAAATATTTACATAATCATGTCCATATTCCGCAAAAGAAGCAGTCTCATCCCGCATTATTTCTAACAGATGTAAAAGATGCTCTTTTGCTGTGCGTATATCCATAAATTCAGAGTACGCTTTTCGCAAGGCATACATGCGTTGCTCAGGATTCAGGTATGTCGTACCCGGTATTTTTCTGAATACATTTCCCTGGCTGTCTTCTACTGAAACAATAGAAAGAAAATATTCAAAAAGATTCGTATGCAACGGAATCGTATTTGATATATTTTTAACACCATGTGTATATTCTACATATTGCCTGTTGAGCACAGGAAATGCATTGATATGAACCTGCAAATCTGTTAATACCGATTCTTTTAGAGTAACAGGTGTTACAATTTTGATCCATAACAGAGGTTCCTGAAAAATTTTAAGCTCAATATTTGAAAATTGCTGTTGAAATTCTTTCGGATATTCTTCCAATATACCCGATGATGGACTATTTTCAAGTGAGCTATCTGTAATGGTAACAAAGTGTTTATTGTATACATTATGTACATCCTGCTCTATTCGCTGCACTTTTTCTGTATTTGATTTTTTATTTGTTTGTGTCGTTTTAAAATCAGGAACAAAGCCGTTTGTCGTAACAATTTGTTTATTGTTCAAATACCAATTTGAACGTTGAATATAATCAAGTATGTCATTATCGGAAAACGTATTTTCAAGATCAAAGTAAAATGGGATGTTATTGATATTTTTAATAGCAGGATTCATTTTTAATCCAAGCCACAACACGTTGTTCTGTCCACAACCCTGGCATGCTTTAAGCAAGCTGGTTTTAACATTAGATTCATTAACATACCAGGCTGTTGTACCTGTTATAAAATATTTTATGGAAATGTCACACAAGCGTGCCGGAGAAAGCGGTGTAAAGAATATATTTTGTGTATCATATTCTTTATTTTTTTTCTTTGTACAGACGAATTGCGTTTTTGTTGAAATGGTTTCTATAGATGTATTAGGTCTTGCACAAGCAATAGCATGTGCACAAAGGGGTACAGCAAGCATATCCGGTTTAAATAGCATGCTAATTTTTTGAATCAGTTTTTTTTCAAGGGCATGAGCTTCTTCCATGGGAACCTTAAACAATTCTATTGTTAAAATATCAACAAACGCTTTAATCAAAGGATCTGTTATTTCGGCTTTTTTATTCCCCCATAAGAAATTAATATTATTAAGCATTCGTGCTTTAATATCTTCGCGTACTGTAATTGAATCGTGCATAGCTGGCTGTTGATTGAATGATACTTAGATTGAAGAAGTCTTAAAAATTGTTTTATACAAAATAGAAAACTCATTGTTGTATTTATTATCATTATATCGGCACATGATAATAAAGAACAGATTCTGAACAATAGAGTCTGACTTGTTGAAATTCACTGGCTGGCGGCTATGAAATATAAATCTCACATCCCGCGGATATTTATATGTATTCGATAGCATGGTAAAAGTGTAAAAAACGGTTAATTTATTTAATCTGAAAAATCGTATTGATGGCTAACTATATTCAATTTACTTAATTTATTATTTACACAATGTTAACCTTTGTTAAAAAATCAATTATCATTTTCTTAACAAAGCATCATTATTTATACAAGGATGAATTATGTTAACACTTATACAAACTGCTGAGAATAGTTATACAATAGCTGCATGTGTGTATCGGATAGATTCGATTGAATATTATTACTTTTCAAAAAAGTAGCGACATCTTCCATACTTTTTACCTGCCTTGAAAATAGCAACCAGGCAATTGCCAATGAGGCACTACGTGACATACCTAAAGCACAGTGTACAAAAACAGTTTCATGCTCTTTAACCAGCTTATCAAGCTTCATTGCCCCAACATGAAGCTGGTCTAACGTTGGCACCGTCTGATCTATCAAAGGATAGCTTACATATTTCTTTTTATATACACCTTCACGTTCGTATTCTGAACAAAGATCAAAAACAGCATTGCAAGCTATGTGATTGTGCATGCCAAATGCCCCCAGATACAATTGATCCGTTATTCTCTGTGGAGCCGGAGCCGTTTCAAAAAAGTATTTACGTACCAATCGGCTTGCAAAGCGGTAAGGTATATGTATGATACGCGCTGAGTAGGAAAATTTTCCGTAGCGGTGTTTTTGAAAAATTATCGGTCCAAGCCCGGTATAGCCTAAACCTACAAGAATTGCGGATAGACTAATCCAAAGTATAAAAAGTGCTGCCCAATAATTGACAAAAAATGCAATTGTCAGTAAAAGTACACCAGGTAAGAGATATCTGCTTGCGAGCCTCATATTGGCAGGATATTGCCATAGAAACCTATGTTGCTGGGACAATGGGAATAGATAACAAATAATGACACCAACTAAAAACCCTGCCGTAGTATCTACTATATGATGCTGATAGGTAGTTAATGCGCACAATCCAATTAGAAAGCAGCCAAGATTTAGAAATATTCTGCCTATTTGACCAAACTGGGTAATATAAGCACGCCAAACAATTACCAATAATATAACATGTAATGCCGGAGATTGACCAACAGGTTTATCGAACAACATTAACCGATCGTACAGAGCTTGCCAGATGTTTAAACCATGTATTGAAGGCAATACAGCCGAGTTAGTTGTCGGGTAAAAATAAAAACATATCAAGGCAACCGGCGCAGCTGATAAAAGACGTAAAGCATGTTGACGTTGTGCAAACGGTGTCATAGGTAAGAACAATGACACTACACACAAACCATACAAACTCCAATATGGTATAATTGTCCAAGGCAGAAAAGGAATATTTTTTTCCCAATTATACATTATCTGTGATGCTATGCCAGGAGATAAAGAAGTTGCATAATCGTTTGCCCAATAACTACACATCAAAATCAATACAATTAAAATAGTCAGCCAGATAAAACCACGCAGCCAATGTGTTTGAATTTGCTCCATTCTCGTACAGTTAAAAATTTATAAAAGATCTCCGTATATCAGCAGTTATACGTAAGATTATGCTTGCGATTTCAAATAATAGCTCTTAATTCTAAAAGCATTCATACAATCTAAATCACATATTGCCGGATAACCTACAAAAACAATTCTTATTCAGTGCCCTTCCTTTAATTATTGACATCAAAAGATATTTTTTCAGGCACTTCTATTTCAAATCAAGAACAATTATAATTATATATTCAATGTAAACTTAAATATGCTAGCAAACAAGAAATTAACTATTGTATAATACGTGTTACAACTTGTTTTAACATCTTTTATTCAACTAATCAAAAATATTTTCTCCGTTTAATTACCCCTCCCAACCTGATAATTGAAGAGCATACATATAATTAGCACGCGCCTGTACGAGATCTCCTTTTCCCAGATACATATCTCCAATACATGTATATATTCTGAAAGTAATATTTCAAACATTTACAGGAGGAGGAAGTAGTGCCAATGCAGTGTTAAATTTTAAAAGTGCGCCATCAAAATCTTTCTGATCAGCCAGATTACATCCTTCTTCAGATAGCTTCGATACCCGGGCTTGCACTTCGGTAGAGATAATTATTGTGTCTTCCATGATTTAAAACAATTAAAGGTGTGTAAGATTAAAAAACTTGTTGTATAAATAAAAATATCTCCGATGTTTTATTAAAATAAAGCTATAACAAAAAACAGATATTTGTTGTTAACATTTGATAAAAAATATACGGAAGAAAATATCAATAATTATATTTCAATATTAATAAAATAATTTTTTGACTTATTAAAACAGTAGTATTTAAAGGGACTTCCTCGATTAATTATTGTTACAATATATATGTAGATATTTTATTCAAACACATATTCGTGTTATTCAATTATGATATTATCAAATTCAACGGATAAAAATATGATCCAGCTTCAATTTTAAATCATTCATATAAGGCAGCATGAGTGTAATTGTATTCATTAAAATGATTCTTATTATATAATCTTAAGAGGATCGTATAACCCACTAAAAATGGGATATTAACAAACAACCAATTTACTTAACAACACTGCATCAATATGTAACTGCTGCATATAATGTTTTCGATTTTATCTTCTCATTATTCAGCACACTATCCAATTTAAAATTGATTGCGCATAAAATATTTCTTCAAATCTAAAATGCACAAAGACAGAATCAGGATAGACCCCAATTATTAGTTCTTATAGAAACGGCTGTATTACCTACTAACGCCAGCTCATAAGAATTGTATACTGAGTCATCTAAGAACTTTTATTAATGATATAATAGGAACTTTATAATTAATATGACTTTATATAATCACGTAACAAAAAAATAATCAATACTTGTCTGTTTAAATTTTTTAAATAAAAAAGGGACTCTATTGCTAAAGTCCCTTTTTTATTATTTTCTAAAAAATTCTTATTGTTTAATCATTCGTTTTACAAGTTTACCTTGAGCTGTATTTACTTCTACAAAGTAAACACCTGCCGGTAATTCTGTTAATTCTAATGGTTTAGATGCATCTGCAACACTAGACATATCTGCGTTGTATACATGACTTCCATCTGCTTTGTAAACAGTCACTGTAACTTCATCAAATGTACCGTTGAAATCCAATGTAGCATTTCCATTAGAAGGGTTCGGATACAAATCAATTGCTGTAGCAGCTAATGTTTTTGCAAGACCTGTTGGTGTACCAACCACAACTGATACATTCAATACAAACGATCCATTCGGATCATTGCTGGCAATTGTAATTGTACCTACTGTTGCTGCTGTTGTTGAAGTTGGTGTTCCTGAAGCCTTGAACATAGCTGAAGCACCAGGAGCGATTGAGCCCGACGGTGATATCTGTGTAGCCGTAAAACCACTTGAAGCAAAGATACTAGTGATAGTCAATGGCTGACTTCCAATATTCTTCACTGTAAAGTAATGTGCTGATGTAGCTGCTCCTAAAGTATTTGCTCCAATTGATATCACTGTTGAATTATTAGCGACAATTGTCGATCCATCCAAGATCTGAATGGCAGGCCCTGCAGCTACTGCAGTACCGTCTACACCAACATTAATTACAAACGGAGAATTAGGATCATTACTAGGTATTGTAATCATACCTGAAGTATGTCCTATCGTAGTAGGTGTAGCTGTTACCGTAAAGGTACCAGTTCCGCCAGCAGGAATCGGATTCGGTGAAACCTGAGTTACTGTAAATGCAGGGTCAGACGAAACGATTGTACCTATAGTCAACGGAGACGTTCCTGTATTTGTAATTGTGAACGTTTTAGGTGCAGTCGGGTTATTTTCAACTGCTGAGCCTAAGGATACTTCCGGACCATTGTTTGTAGCTCCGGCAATTGTTACAGTCGGAGGAACCGGTGCTGAAGAACCAGTTGCGGATACATTCAATACAAACGATGCATTAGTCGGATCATTTGTAACTATTGTAATCTTTCCAGTATTCGACCCTACCGTAGCAGGAGTTGCCGTTACAGTAAATGTCGCCGTAGAACCCGCTGCAATTGATGTAGGCGCAGCAGGATTGACTGCTGATACTACAAATGCTGCCGAAGAACTTGTAATCGATGTAAATGTAAGTGCTGCTGTACCATTGTTCTTAATTGAGAACGCTGTATAAGGAGCAGCAGCTGTATTAATAACAGATGAACCTACAGATATTGCTGCGGCATTATTTGCCAACACTGTTGTATTATTCAATACTTGCAATGCCGGTACAGGAGCTGCTGTACCAGTTACAGATACATTTAATACAAATGAAGCTGTTGTAGGATCATTTGTAACGATTGTGATTGTTGCAGTATTTGTACCCACTGTAGCAGGAGTTGCTGTTACAGTAAACGTTGCGCTTGCACCAACAGCTATTGAAGTAGGGGCAGCAGGTGTTACTGCTGACACTACAAATGCTGATGAAGAACTCGTAATTGACGTAAACGAAAGTGCGGCAGCTCCATTATTCTTAATAGAGAACGAAGTATACGCAGGTGCAGGAGAGCCAACTGATGCTGAACCAACTGATATTGCAGTTGAGTTGTTTGTTACAATGGTTGTATTATTCAATACCTGAAGCGCCGGTGTAGCTACTGCAGTACCTGTTGCAGATACATTCAACACAAATGATGATGTTGTTGGATCATTTGTAACTATTGTAATCGTTGCCGTATTCGCACCAGATGTAGCTGGAGTTGCTGTTACTGTAAATGTTGCGCTTGCTCCTGCTGCAATTGTTGTAGGAGCTGCAGGTGTTACTGCTGACACTACAAATGCTGCTGAAGAACTTGTAATAGACGTAAACGTAAGCGGTGAACCACCGTTGTTTTTAATCGAGAACGAAGTGTATGCCGGAGCAGCAGAACCAACAACTGCTGTACCTACTGAAATGGCAGGACTATTGTTGGTTGTTAATACAGTTGAACCATTCAGTACCTGTAATGCAGCCGGAGCAGCAGTACCTGTTACTGAAACATTCACTTTAAATGAAGGTGTTGTTGGATCATTTGATGCAATAGTTACTACACCCGAATTGGCTCCTACTATAGCAGGAGTACCTGTTACCGTGAAGGTAGCTGTTGCACCAGCTGCTATTGTTGTTGATGCAGGTGTTAAGGCAGATACTACAAAACCTGTTGCACCGGTTACTGTTACCCCGGTTAACGGTGCTGTTCCATTATTCTTAATTGTAAATGAATGGGATGGCGTAGCTGCAATACCAACTGTAGCAGTACCTATTGAAATTGCAGGACTATTATTCGCTGTTACTTGTGTTGTTGTTGTTGTACCATCAAATACCTGAATAGCAGGAACATTTCCTGTTACACTCACATTAACTACATATGAAGGTGTTAACGGATCATTTGAAGCAATTGTAATTGTACCGGTATTTGCACCAGCTACTGTAGCAGTACCTGTTACAGTAAAGGTAGCAGATGCTCCGGCTGCAATTGATGTTCCGGCAGGTGTTAATGAAGATACTACAAAACCTGTACTTCCTGTTATAGCAATGCTTGACAAGGTTGCAGCCCCTGTATTTTTAATTGTCAAAGTAAATGGTGTAGCTGCAGAACCAACAAGAGCAGATCCTACTGAAAGAGCAGGACTATTTCCGTTTGGAACATTGGTTGTACTATTTAATACCTGAATAGTAGGAGTAGCAGCAGCAGTTCCTGTTACAGTAACATTAACTTTAAATGAAGGTGTTGTCGGATCATTTGAAGCAATAGTAATTGTTCCTGTATTTGTACCAACTACAGCAGGAGTTCCTGTTATAGTAAAGGTAGCAGATGCGCCAGCTGCGATTGTCGTTGAAGCAGGAGTTAAAGCAGATACTGCAAAACCAGTACTTCCAGTCACAGTCACACCTGTTAATGATGCACCACCTGTGTTTTTAATTGTAATAGTGTAAGGTGAAGCAGCAGTAAGAACAACAGATGAACCTACCGAAATAGCAGGAGTATTATTTGTTGCTATTGGTGTTGCACCATCCAGCACCTGTATTGTTGGCACATTACCTGTTACAGAAACGTTTACCTTAAATGAAGGTGTTGTTGGATCATTTGAAGCAATGGTAACCGAACCTGTATTTGCACCAGCTACTGCAGGAGTACCAGTTACGGTAAACGTTGCTGTGGCACCTGCTGCAATTGTAGTTCCTGCAGGTGTTAAAGCAGATACTACAAAGCCTGCTGTTGGTGTTAACGTAAGGCCAGTTAACGGTGCAAGACCATTGTTCTTAATTGTAAATGAATGGGCAGGTGTAGCAGCTGAACCAACAGCAGCTGAACCAACAGAAATAGCAGGCGTATTATTTGCCGTTATTTGAGTTGTTGTTGTTGTTCCATCAAAAACCTGTATAGCAGGTGTCGTACCTGTTACCGTAACATTTACTTTATAGGATGGAGTTGTCGGATCGTTTGTTACAATAGTAATCGTACCGGTATTTGTTCCAGCAGCAGCAGGTGTACCTGTTACAGTAAATGTTGCTGTTCCGCTAGCTGCAATAGCACCAGTCGGTGTAATAGCAGAAGCCACAAAACCTGTAGAACCAGTTATTGAAGTAACAGTTAATGGTGCCGTACCAGTATTTGCAATGGTAAACGTATATGCTGTTGCTGCACTAGCAACTGGTGCAGAACCAACTGAAATGGCAGTCGCATTGTTGTTTGCAACAACTGTCGCCGTAGCATCCTTCACTGTAATTACAGGGACTGTTCCAGTCACTGTAACATTTATTGTATAGGTAGGTGTAGTTGGGTCATTTGACTTAATAACAATAGTACCTGTCGTTGGACCAGCCACTGCAGGTGTTGCTGTTACCGTAAACGTTGCCGTTCCGTTTGCCGCAATAGCACCTGTTGGTGTAATAGCTGACGCTACAAAAACCGTAGGAGCGCCTGTTATTGACGTAATTGTCAATGGTGCTAAGCCAGTATTTTTAATTGTAAAGGTAAATGCTGGTGTAACAGCACTTCCTACCGGACCAGAACCTAATGCAACTGCTGTTGTATTATTATTTGTTACAGGAGATGCTCCATTAAATACACTGATTATTGGAGATGATGCCGTAGCAGATAGGTATACTTTATACGGATTTTTTAACGGGTCATTATTTAAAATCGTTAATGTGCCTGTTCTTACTCCACCCGCTGTAGGTGAGAAGGTAATTGTAAATCCGGTAGAAGAAGCGGCACCTACAGGTCTTACGGTTTGAGTTGTATCAATTACAAATTCCGGATTGGAAATCTTAATTGAACTCAGATTCAAACTCTGTAAACCATTATTTTGTATAGTGAACGAAATCGGTGAACCTGTACCACCAATTACAACAGGCGTTGCAAATGTATATGTACTTCCGTTTTTATAACTTATTGACCCCTGTTTAACATTCATTACAGGTGCCGGTGCAGCGTATTGAATGTTATCTATATAATATGTAGTTGCGCCATAAGTATCAAGCGGATCAATAAATACATACATAGCTTTAGCGTTTGTATTGGATACTGAATCCGTAAAATCAAACGTAAGAGTTTGCCATGTATTGGCAGCTCTAACCGTATCACTTGCTTGCACTACTACAGTTGCTGTTGTACTTGAACCTGTTTTTAAATTCAATACCACTGGTACATTTGCTTTAGGAGAATATACCTGCATCGTATAAATGGCACGACCAACTGATAAGTCAAATTGCTTAGAGCACGGTTGCAGAATAAAGTTTGCATAAGACCCTGTAGCCGGACGACCATATTGCGCAACAGTAGTTGATGTATTAATACCCGTTTTAGATGGATTGGCAACTACATCATTATAAGTACCTGTTGCATTTACTAAACTTAAATAACGGTTTGTATCAAAGTCATCCATGATATTTGATGCGGCAAAGCCATTACAAGGATTGACATCAAACTGAATATTATCAATATAATATATTGCGCCATTTGCACCAAGACTGGTTGGATCAATAAATACATCAAATGATGTTAAGTTGGTATTTGAAACCACGCTTGACAAATCGAAGAATACTGTTTGCCACTGATTAGCATAAACTGTTTTAGTAGTACTGCTTAATGCAGTGGTAACAGTTCCGACACCAGTATTTACATTCAACTGAATAGTTGCACCTGCAGCAGGTGCATATACCATCATACTAATAAATGGTTTAGCTGCCGGAATTGTTAATACATTCCCGCAACCTAAATATCTAAATCCATCTGAATAAGCTGCAGCAGCGGTATTTTTTACGAATTTACCAACGTAAGCACTTGTGTTAATACCAGATGAAACAGGATTTGCAAATTCTTCTGTGTATTGAGGAATCGTGTATGATAATGATACGTTTCTATGTGCGTCAAAATCCTGCAATACATTGGATGTCGGCAAGTCTGTAACGCACGGAGCCTGTACCAGTTGAATTTTATCAACATAATATGTTTTAAGACCGCTAGCAGCTTGAGGGTCAATAAATAATTCAATATGGCGAAGACCGGTTTTACCGATAGCCCCCGCATGATTAAAATATAAAACCTCCCATTGGTTTACTAAGGTAGTTGTAACTGTTACACTACTTGTTGACGGATATGATGTTGTATTTGCTACATCGGCATCTGTCTTTAAATTCATAGTAACCGGCACACCTGCTACAGGAGAGTATACAAGTACCGCTATATCATATAAAGAAGATGTAAGTGTTACAAAATTTGTTGTACTACATAAACCATAACGGACACCAACGTAAGTACCTGTTGCCGGCCTTACAAATTTGGCCACGTTAGCACTAGGGTTTACAGCATTGATTAGCGGGTTCGCAAACTTTTCTGTCCAGGCAGTGTTCGTGTAATCTAAACTAGAGTTACCATAATTTGCGTCAAAATCCTGATAGATGTTATTTGTTGTTATTGCAGTTCCACAAGCAACTATATTAGCTGTTAAATTTACTTTATAAGCCGGGAAATTTGGATCATCATCATTTACAGTAAATGAACCCGTTGGTGTACCTGCTGTAGTTGATGTAACTTGAACCCAAATGGTATCTGTAGCACCTACAGCCACCGTAGCACCTACAAGTGGGGGAATGATTGAATAACCTGTACCGGCAGCAACCACTGAAGAAATATTCAACGGTGCAGTTCCGCTGTTTGAAACAGTAAAGCCGTAAATGTTATTTGAACTTGTTGATGAAGTCCCCATAGCATAAGTTCCACCAGATGCAATTGTAGTTGCACCGGCAGCAATTGATATCTTAGGAGCTGTAGCATTTAGCGTTCCTGTTCCCGTTATTGTAAACGTATAAGGGTTTTGGTTCGGATCGTTACTTGCTATTGAGATGGTTGCTGTTTTTGTACCAATCGCACCACCCGGAGTAAATTTAATAGTAAATGTTGATGTCGCATTACTAGCTAAAGATGAAGATAGTCCGGTTTGAACAACTGTGAAATAAGAAGCATCTGTACCAGATATTGCAACTATTGGGCTACCGCTAAATGTAAGTGTTTGAAAACCTAAATTCTTTACTGTAAAAGTTGTTGTGCTAGAACCTGTTGAAATTACATTTTGAAAATCATAGGTTTGCGTTGTAGGAACAGGTGTTAATGTTGTACCTGCTAAAACTGTAAGATTTGGTTTTGAAGTTGTTCCGATTTTCCAGAAGTTACCTGTCATCATGAATAAAGACACGCAACGCAAAGTATTTCCAAAATATCCGGATAAACTTTGATTTTGAATCGGATCCTGAATCAATACTGTTTCAGAATACATTTGATTCATTAAGGTCTGATTGGTAGAACCCATAACACCCGCAGCAAACATTGAAACGAATGTTGCATTGTGCACGTTACCGCTGTATAATGAACCATTTTGATATAATGGCGCTTTTACATTGCTCGCACCTTGACCACTAATATAGGAAGCAAGATTTGTACAAATTGTTTTTGCTCTTGATTCACTATTCCAGATCACATCCTGAGCCATTCTCCATGGGTTACGACATGCATCATATCCATATCCTAATGTTGATTGACCATTTGGAGATCCGTTACATGTATTTGCATTACCGTTCTGATCACACCAGTCAGATACTAAACCTGTTGTAGCGTTAACGTTTGCATTAATCAATGTATATGCACTTGTTACGGCATTCGTCCAGTTTCCATCAGACGCAATATTATAAAATGCCTTATAGTATGCAGGAGCCTGGTAACTTGGGTTACGGCATGTATTTCCATATCCCCATCCGTCACCATTAATCGCCTGATAATTTGATGAAGAGTTTATTTCAGTATTTTTTATACGGGCAATTTGTGCATTGGCCTCTGTTTGATAGTTAAAAGGAGAAGTTGCTGATGGCCACTGGTTATACGCTACCAAAAGAGCATAAGCCACGTCCAAATCCGCATCGGTAGCACCATTGCTTCCGGTTACACCAGAACAACCGGCTATACGCCAGTTCATTAAACCGTTTCCATTAGCATTTGCTTTGTAATATGTCCAAAGGCCATCAAAGAACGCTTTATCTGCAGCATAAGCAGCTAATAGCATACCATATCCTATACCTTCTGATACTGTAACTGTAGGATCATCAAATTTAATTCTATACCCACTTCCACAAGCTACTGCATAACTTGATTTCCAGGTATTATATGCATTTGCTGCATCTTGTGACTTGCCATAAGTACCACCAGTTGGCAAATTGGTAGGCATAATACCGCCTTGG
>Ga0210389_10001000_pt1 | contig 23815 bp, 17 predicted proteins | sample IncBWH28OmetaG_FD_160127 | JGI IMG/M metagenome (GOLD analysis project Ga0210389, IMG submission 160127) | Forest soil microbial communities from Barre Woods Harvard Forest LTER site, Petersham, Massachusetts, United States - Inc-BW-H-28-O ...
CTGGGGAACGGGGACACCCGAACGTTTGTCGGCTATCACCGCGCGAATCAGGGGATCCCAATCTCCTCCGGGTAAAGCATACGCCTCTTCCGTGCACACAGGACCGATTTCATTTTCCAGCAGCATTGCCGCTTGGCCTTCGAAACGATTCTGCCGGGCCACGCCGACCAGACAGGCGACGGCATCGAAGAGTCGTCCCACGCTCGTAGTGGGCACAACATTGGTGCTGTGCTGCAGCATATAGCGGACTTTGGACTCGTCCAATCGGGGATTCCCCGGCGGTTGTTCTTCGGCGTCAGGAGGCTGGTGATGCGAGTCACCGAGGTGGGAAGCGTCGATTTCGAATATCAGGCTTGCGGCTGATCGCCAGCCTTCGCGCACCGCTGCATCGCCGCCCGGCAGGCCGAATGAGCGCAGGTGCGCGATGCGCTCGAACTGGCTCTCTTTCACACGGAAAAATTCGCCGCCCCAGATTGCGCCGTCGAGCCCGTATCCCGTGCCATCCCACGAGACGCCGAGGTAAGCTCCCTCGACATTGTTCTCAGCCGCGCAGGCCGCCACGTGCGCCTGATGATGCTGCACGCGAATCACCGGCAATCCTGATTGCTCTGCCCACATCGTCGAAGCGTAGTCGGGATGCAAATCGCAGACCACGATCTCCGGCTTGAAACTATAAAGATGGCACAAATCGTCGATCGCCTTCGCGAACGCCGACCGTGCCTCGACGGTTTCGAGGTCACCGATATGCTGGCTCAGAAAAACATCGCGGCCCACGCCGATCGCGACTGTGTTCTTGAGATGTCCGCCAACCGCGAGCACTCGAGGCAGGTCATGCTTGACGTGAATCCCCAGAGGCGCGTAGCCGCGTGCGCGCCGCAGGATTCCCGCGCGGCCGCGCGTGAGTCGCACGACGGAATCGTCGCACGCCCGCACAATGAGTCGATTGTGCATGAGGAAGTGGTCGGCGATATGTTTTAGCCGCGCTGTGGCTTCTTCGTTGGCGATTGCGATGGGCTCGTCACTGCGGTTGCCGCTGGTCGCAATCAGCGGAAAGTGGCAGTCTTCCATAAGGAGATGGTGCAGCGGGGAGTACGGCAGCATGACGCCCAAATAGGGCGAACAGTGCGCCACATTTCTGGCGATGTCGGTGCCGGCTTTGGGTTGCAGCAGCACGATCGGCGCGGCTTGCGACTCGAGTAACTGCACTTCGGCGACCGAGATTTCGCAATAGGTCTGCGCCACTTCAAGCGACGGCATCATCACGGCAAACGGTTTTTCTTCGCGATGCTTGCGTTGGCGCAACCGAGCCACGGCATCATGGTCCCGCGCGTCGACCAGAAGCTGGAAGCCTCCAATGCCCTTGAGCGCGACGATTTTTCCTTGCCGCAGCGCCTCGACCGCATCGTCGATGGTGCCATCCAGCTGCGGTCCGCAGACGGGGCATGCATTGGGCTGCGCATGAAAGCGCCGGCTCGCTGGACTCTCATATTCCTCGCGGCACGCGGGACAAAGAGTGAACGTCCGCATCGTGGTGTTGGGGCGGTCATACGGAATATCTACGACGATGGTGTAGCGAGGCCCGCAATTCGTGCAGTTGGTGAAGGGATATGCAAATCGGCGATTGCCGGGATGAAACAAATCTTCGCGGCAATCGACACAAGTGGCCAGGTCGGGCAGCACGTTGACGGTCTTGCCGGAATCGTGGTCGCTGGCCAGAATTTCGAAATGCGTCGAGCCTTCGGCGGCGAGCCAAGCCACTTCGCGGACGGTTATGACGGACGCCTTCGGCCGCTCGCTCTGCAGCCGCTGCTCGAAGCGATTGAGCTGATCGCTGGCCCCTTCGACTTCCACAACCAACCCGGCGGAGGAATTCAGTACCCAGCCAGTCAGCGACATTTCCGCGGCCAGGCGATAGACAAACGGACGGAAGCCGACTCCCTGCACCGCTCCGCGCAGCGTGATCCGCAGGCGCTGCACTGCGGGTTTTGCAGTAACCGTCATAGGAAAGGCCCCTCACGGTGGAGGCCCAGTCGGCTGCATCCGATTCTACGGCTTGCGGAAGCCTGAGGGGTACTACGCTCGCTGCTTCGGCTTTGAAGAGGTCATGCGTTCTGCCAGGTGAGCGGCGTAGAGTCCGGCGATCAGGCCGGTGAAGACGTCCATGGTGTAGTGAGCGCGCAGAATCAGGACGGCGGCGGCCTCGAAGAATACGACCCCAACCGCGCCGGCGATCAGCCAGCGCCTGCCCGCGCGAGCTATTTCAGTGGCGCCGAGGACAGCAATCGCGGTGTGCCCGGAAAAGAAATAATCATTGGCCACGCTGTAAGTTACGAGCAGCGACGGGATTCCTGGCGAGTGCCAGATCGCATCCTGCGGGGCGGGCAGCGCGACCAGGCTCTGCATGATCTGGCGCAGGCCCAGAACGATCACCAGTCCCAAAAAGGGCCTCAACTCGCCGCCGAAGATCCATTTCGACAAGAGAAAGATTCCCAGCAGATCAATGATGGCGGAACTGACCGCCAGCAGCACATTCGCTGCGCCAGGATGCTGGTGCAGGTAGAAATTCTCCGAGGCAGTGGCGGAGTGGATTTTGTCGACGATTCCGGCCGCAGGCGCCCCGCGCGCGCCGATCAGGGACTGCGTCCCAAACCAGATCAGGAGTGCAACCGCCGTCACGGCCAGCCGGACCGGCAACCGTGACCGGGATACCCCACTCTCGTCTCCGCTCTTATTTCCGCTCGAGTTTGCACGTTCGGACGTGGGCATAAATGCGGCGAATTATACACGCGCGCTGGAATTTGACGGGTGCAAGCGCAAAGCTTCAACCAAGAAAGGACACGAAATCTCACGAAGCAAACCTATAGGCGTGAAATCCCTTCCTGGGCCGGTCGTGACGTTCGTGCTTGACGGTTTCGTTCTTCCGGAGGCCCCTTTAGTGCATTGCCGGCAGCAGTCCCTCTAAAGCATAGAGATGGCAGGCCGATTGAAGGAACAGTATCCGAAGGAACGGCCGCGCTCTGCGCGATTGGCAATGTGAGAAGGGGCAGTGACGTGGGAAAAGCGAAAACCTTGGCGGTCAGGTGAGGCTGGCAATGAAAAAGATGGGAATCAAGGCGAAAATATGGATGAGCATCGGCATATTTGCCGCGGGCTACGTGGCATTTTTGGTGCTGCTGCAGTGGACGTCCTCGGAGACTCAACAGCACACGCAGGTGGCTTCCGGTTCGCTGTTTCCTGCCGCCCTGAGCAGCCAGGAAGCCAGCGCTGGCTTCGAGAGAATGCTGGAGCGCTATAACGACGCCGTCCTGATGCAAGACCGTAAGGCGTTAGCGAAGGCGGATGAAGATGCTGAGTTAGTGACGTCGGCGCTGCGTTCGGTGCAGGAGAAAGTCAGCTTTCGGACGGAACGGCAGAAGCAGACGACCACGCTGATCCAGCGATTCGAGAGCATTCACGGCCGCTCTCAGTCGCTGTATTCGACCATGATCGAGCATCCCGACAACACTCCGCAGACCCAGCAATCCGTTGCGGCTCTGGCGGAGGAGAACCGGGAGATGAGCGCGTCTCTCAAGGAACTGCAGGCCGGGCTGACCACGGACTTTCAGGCAGAACTGGATACGGTTACGGATTGGTCGCGGCGGCAACGCACGTTTGGGATCCTGGTCCTGTTGATAGGAGCGCTCTGTGGTGGAAGCGTGTCCGCGGTCGTGATTGAACGCTATATCGCGACGCCGCTGCGCCAGCTGACCGGCTGCCTCAAAGATATTGCCGAAGGCGAGGGCGATCTGACCCAGCGGCTCGAGCTGACCAGCGACGACGAACTGGGCGAGACCAGCCAGTCGTTCAACCTATTCATGGACAAGCTGCAGGAGGTCATGCGGCAGATCGCGTCCAACACCTATCAACTGTCGGAGGCCTGCGCAAAACTTTCGGCCACCAGCCATCAGATCACGGCCAACTCCGGAGAAACGTCGACCCAGGCCACCGTGGTTTCTCAATCCGCTCAGCAAGTCAGTCAGAACCTGCAAACGGTGGCCATTGGCGCAGGAGAGATGGGATCGACGATTCAGTCGATCGCGAACAACGCTCACGACGCTGCCACCGTGGCTTCGGAAGCTGTGCAGACGGCGCAGGCTGCGAACGCCAATGTTGCCAAGCTGAGTGCGTCCAGCGCCGAGATTGGCGAAGTCATCAAGGTCATCACCTCGATTGCGCAGCAGACCAACCTGCTTGCCCTGAACGCGACCATTGAGGCCGCCCGCGCCGGCGAGGCCGGCAAGGGCTTTGCCGTGGTCGCCAACGAAGTGAAAGAACTGGCCAAACAGACGGCCAAAGCCACTGAGGACATCAGCCGGAAAATTACCGCGATTCAGACCGACACGCAGGGGGCGATCGAGGCCATTGCCAGCATCAGCGGCGTGATCAACCACATCAACGACATTTCGGGCACCATTGCCACCGCGGTAGAGGAGCAGAGCGCGACCACAAACGAGATGACCCGCAATCTGAGCGACGCGGCGCGCGGCAGCAAAGACATCACCGGCAGCATCAGCGGGATCGCGCAGGCGGCGGAAAGCACGTCGCTGGGAGCAAGCGACACACAGAAGGCCGTGCAGGAGTTGGTGCAGATGTCAGCGCAACTGAGCAGCCTGGTCGAGCAATTCAAGATCGATGCGGGTGATCTCCGCCGGGGCCGACCAAGTATGCTGCCAGCGCCCGGCATGGCGGCACGCGCCGGGCGGTAAGCTCTGGGCGATCTTCGTTCGGTGGAATGAGCGACGGATCATTTGAGTGAACTGGGTTGTTTCGCCAACTATTGCGGCTTGCCACGAGTCGGTTGCTTTGGAGTTAACCGGATGTCCAATTGCATCTCTTCCTGAGGCCGCAGGAGAATTGCATTTTTCCGGCTCTCGTCAGCGCTCTCGTATCGCCAATTCTCGTAGCCATCCAAAGAGACAACCATTGTTATAAGCGTGTCGGATGGAATGAGAATCCTGAACTGCGCGTTTGTAAGCCCACTCCCGCTCATAAAGTTTTTTGGTTCGAGCAGCCATCGAAATTCAACATTGGCGTTCAACGGTCTATCAGTTAGCGCATCGGTCACGGTGCCCCTCAAAATTCCAGCCTTCTTTCCCAATCGCAGAACAATGGTTGCCGAGCGATGGTGGGCCGAGACCGTTATGACGGGAAATTTGGCTGCGAACCCTGTGTAGAATGCAAGGTAAAGTTCTGGATAATCCTCTATTGGCTTTGCTGCCCAAACGGAGTACTTTCCGAAGTCCAGTTTCGAGATTACGAATTGACCGTTAACATCCGTCGAAGCGTAAGGGGTCACCCCTTGATGAATTCGGCTGACACTGCTTGCGTAGGCTGTAGCACCCGCCACAAAATTCCCGTCTTCATCTACTACCGTTCCCACGATGGAGCCTTCTTGAGAAAACGCAAGGCTCGACAAAGCGAGGACGCTCATCAGTGTAAGCCTGAATCTGTTCATGGTATCTACTTGTAGTGAACGGTCCAGACCGCTCCGCTTGCGCAGAATCGTCAGCTATGGAATCAAGGCGATTACGTTCAAAACCCTGGTTGCGGGCTCGACGAGGCGGCGAATCATTGCTTCAGCTTCTCTGGCCGGCAAATCGGGCAGTGTTGGAAGAGGTGGATGAGTCGTTTCCAAAATGGCCAGTTCTGCTTGTCGGACACGTGCTTGTATTGAAGAAACCTGGCTTCCGATAACTTTTTTCGAATTTCCGGGTCGCTCATCCCCATACCACTATCCCTCAAGATCCTTTATATCGGCTCGATCTCTTGCGGCACACGGTCGCTGCCGCGAGCCCCAACGCTGCTTTGCAGGCTTTGTTCACAGAGAATGGTAAACGAGCACTCCTGCTCAACTCAACGCTAGCGGTCGCTGCACTGCAAGAGCGGAACCCCGGCTACCAGGGATAGTTTGTGACTTCGAAACCGACGGGCTTGATGCGCACTTTGGCCGGCATGGTTACGGGGCGCGGACTGCCTGCGCTGACGGCGAATTGCGGAGTGCCTTCGGCGGTTTGGCCCGCCGCCGTGATGGTGTGTCCAGTAGAAATTTGCGGCCCGCCTCCGCCGGTCGACTGACAGATCGTGAACTGACCATGATCCATGCTGTCGATGATCGCGATGTGAGAGCCGTGCGGCCAGATGAGCACATCGAGCTCAGCGATGTCCTCAACCCTCGACCGCCATTGGTCGATGGGGCCGACATTCTTCCATAGGGACGGAATGAGATTAGGATCAGCTTTGGGCAGGTCGTTCTCTTTGCCGTAGTTCCCCACAAACCCGTTGCAATCCACGCCGATGTAGGTGGAGCAAACCTCTGCAAGTCGGGAATCTGGGTCTTGGAGGATTTTTCGAAACGGCTTCAGCGCGGGGTGGTCCAGGGCGGCGACGGCAACGTCTTCGACAACCCGCAGCGCGTTCGCAACATCGTCGGGCGATCCCTTTCCGTAGAAGCACTGGGTCGCGCCGTCGATATGAGTGGAATTCCAGTAGACCTGGTTAGCTCGGCCGGCCTGCAGGATACTCTGCCAAAACAGAGGAGAGTCGCCCACTCCGCCGAACTGCGGACTGTTGCACAAATAGCGGGTTACGCTTGCCTCTTTGATGGGACCGGCGGAGGTCCACACGTCGATGACCTTGTACCAGTTCACGTAGGCCGAAGGAGGGATTTTTGGAACGACTCGCATCACGGCATCTCTAACGAGGAAGTTGAACAAACTTGCCGATACTTTAGCAGATGCCGGGTAAGATGCAAGGCTGGAGATGCGGCGAGTTCGCGGGGCGAGGGAGACAAAGACTTCCGACGACACCCGGCGTCCGGAGAAATCCGCGGCTTACGTCCGAACCGCAAGGATCAACAGAACTGTACTGTCAGCCAAGATGCCTTTTGTCGAATCTCCTCCAGCGCTACGGGTTCACGCCGATCGAGTTGAGCTGGGTGAGTATTTCCGGCGGAAGTTGTAACGTTGCCGCCTTGAGATTCTCACGAAGGTGCGTCACGGAAGATGTGCCCGGGATCAGCAGGATGTTGGGCGAGCGTTGAAGCAGCCACGCCAGGGCAACCTGCATCGGTGTCACCTGCAGGGACGCTGCCGCCGCATCGAGGATGCCTGATTGCAGCGGGGTGAATCCGCCGAGCGGGAAGAAGGGCACGTAAGCGATTCCCTGCCCCGCTAGGGCGTCAATGAAGGTGTCGTCCTCGCGGTGCGCGACGTTGTAGAAATTCTGCACGCAGACAATGTCTGTAATCTTCTGCGCTTCGGCTAACTGCCGGGGAGTCATGTTGCTGACACCAAGGTGACGGATCAGACCCTGGCTCTTGAGTTCTGCGAGCACGGTCATTGGTTCTGCAATCGATTCCTCCACCGGTCCCATGAAGCCTCCAACCCGAAGATTGACGACGTCGAGAGCATCGAGAGCGAGATTTCGCAGATTGTCATGAACAGCATCGGTTAATTCCTGGTGCGAGCGCGCCTGCGGCCAGGACTTGTCTGCTGCACGGCGGGCTCCGACTTTGGTGACGATCACAAGCCCGTCGCGATAAGGATGGAGCGCCTGCTTGATAATCTGATTGGTCACATGAGGACCGTAATAGTCACTGGTATCGATGTGATTCACGCCAGACGCCACGGCCTCTCGAAGAACGGCGACCGCGGCATCCACATCGCGAGGCGGTCCCCACACTTCGGGACCGGCAAGTTGCATCGCGCCATAGCCCAGGCGGTTGACGGTCGTCGAGGTGCCGGGAAAGCGGAAGGCGCCTCCGAGTTTCGTTTGGGTCGTCATTTTGTTTCTCCTTCGTTGGAGGCCGGCAGGTGCTTGCCAGTTTCGGCCGCGGTCAGTTTTACTTATGGGTTAGATGAAGAAAGCTTCAGGTTAGGAGTTCGCATTTGCCGCAACGTGCTTCGGACATATTAAAACCCCGGAAATCGCCTGTTCAAGCGCGCTCGATGGCCAGCGTGGACGCGATTCTGAAGGCCACTATTCAGGTTTTGCTCCGCCTCGGGAAGGAACGGTTGACCACGACGAATGTGGCTTTGCGAGCAGGTGTGTCAGTCGGGACCTTGTACCAATACTTCCCGAACAAAAAAGCGCTTCTTCAGGCGGCCTTAAAACGTCACCTGACCGATGTGGCCGAAGCTGTCGAACAAGTTTGCGAGGAGCAGGAGGGTCGGACGCCGCGGCAGATGGCGACGGCCGTCATCACGGCATATCTTGATGCCAAGATGAAGGTGGCCAAGACCAGTAGCGCTTTGTATTCGGTTAGCTCCGACGTCGACGGAGCGAAGATTGTGCAACAGATAACGACTCGATTCCATAAAGCGATCGTCGAAATGTTGCGGACGGCTTCCGATCCGCTCGCGACCGATCCACAACTGGTTGCGTCCATTCTGCTGGCATCGATGGGCGGAGTTGTTCGGATCCTGCTGGAGTCGAGTAATCCGGAGCAGCAGGTCGACACACTGCGGGAAGAATTGATCTTTGCAGTGTGCGCCTACCTGGATGCTTGTTCTACCCGGGGTACAAGGCCCTCAAGGAGGATTCTATGATCCGATTGGGGAGTAGGCAGAATTGGAGTCGATCCGTTTTAGTTGCCGTGATTTGGCTGAGCCTATCCGGGCCTGTTGCCACGGCCGCGCCCCAAACGCCAACTGGGAGCGTTAGCGGCACGATCATGCTGATCACAGGCGACCACACGGTTCCTCTTACGGATGCGAGAGTTGTAGTGTCGGATGTTTCTAACGCACAGGATGAGCATGAGGATCTGGCGGATAAGAATGGACAATACACCATAGACCTGCCAGCGGGGACCTACAAAATGCATTTTTTCTGGCGCGACGGCGACTGCTCAGTAGCACGCCGCCCTCCGTTCAAGCTCAATGCAGGCGAGCACTTAACCTTCGACTTTGTTACCATGCATTGCCCCAATTCAGAGGTAAAGCCAGAGGTGCCTTATGAGGAGGGGACCAGAAGCGGATTTAGGTCGATGGATATCCCCTTCGCCAGGCAGGGTCATAGACATCTAGAGCAGCTCATTCCCGCCGAGTCGGGTCACTGGCCGGAGATCATCGTTTCGTTCGGAAAATATGACAACCAGGTCGGCGAGATTCGGTACTTTCCAACGAACCAGGGGGTTGGGATGGGTCCTGTTACGACTGCTCCTCTTCTATTGAGTCTGCCGGTGATAGTCGCCGTGGATCGATATACCCTGCAAGCAATGGAAGTAGTCTTGAATAAGAAAACTATGGTTTTCACCGCGAAGGGTCATGTGTTTATCTCGGACGCTAAGAGCGGAAAGATGGGCAACTACGCAACGCTTTCCTTCTCAGCCGGTCAGCCAACACTGAAGATGGAGCATTGACACAGCATTAAAGCCAAGGTGAACCCATGTTTTGGAAGCCGCGAATCCGCGCAAATCAAATCCAGGCCGCACTCTATTCGCGGGTGTTACCGAAGCGGTAAACCATGCTGGTGATCAGGCGCAGATTATTCTGGCCCTCGATCGCGCCAGTGGAGTCTCCAAACGTGGTGCGCTGATAGTCTGCCTGGACGCGGACGGCAAATGTTCCGAAAAGGTATTGTTCGATTCCTCCGCCAAAAGCGTACGAGGGACGCGCGACCCAACCGCCCAGGTAGTACGGTCCGCTGACCGGGACTGCGCCACCGACGCGCCCGGCGCCCACCAGAGCGTGGATGAAGACTGTAGTCCGGCCGTTCACCGGATAGAATACAGGGCCGGCCAGCAGACTCAGGATACTGGCGCCGTGTCCTGTATTGAAGACGTTGCCGGTGCTGGCATAGGTGCCGTCGACGGTCGCCCCCCAGCGCGGGAGGAAGCGGACCGAGCCGCTGCCGTCGATTCCCATGAGGCCTACACGCTGCTGCGAGGGCATGGCCATGTCGAGGTAGACATAGCCGAGACTCGCTTCAAAGGTGGGATTTGTCGCCGCCGCTGGCGGACCTCCGGCCCAGCGCGACTGCGCCAGTAGCGGCGCCGTGAACAGGAAAACGCAGAGCAGAACTCGGCAACTCGGAACTCTTCGCATGATGCTTCACTCCGGTGGAGGTTCGAACCTCACTGCACCGGATCTGCGTATGGCAGAATGCCCCAGGTGCCGTGACGGCTATCGTGGCGATAGCACTTGCGATGAAACTCCTATCTCCGTTACAGGGTACCCCGAGTTGTCCGCGGTTTCAGGTTACCTTGGTCTGTTTGCACTTGTACTTAGGGGACTGAACCGTCGTTGCTGACGGTTTGGTTGGAGCGGAAAGGCGGCTGTAGGCTATCGGACCCCTCGGTGCGATGGATCAACTGTTGCCGGCCAAAGGTAGCCAGCTTTGCTTCTCGTAGCTGTCAGCTATGACGGACATGGCAAGCCATCCTGCGACTCGGCCTGTGCGTCTTCCGCCAATCTGGACTCCATCAATCCATCAGCTTCATCATGAGATAGGTGAAGGTCTCGGCATCGGTTCTGGCTTCCTGCTTTTTGTCGGCGCCGGCGCCGTGGCCGCCTTCGGTGATTTCGTCATAGAAAAACGGCTTGTGAAATTCCTCTAGGCGGGCGGCGAATTTGCGGGCGTGGACTGGGCCTACGCGATCGTCCTTGGTGGTGGTGAAGATCAGCGGTTCAGGATAGTTCACATCCGTCTTGAGCTGGTTATACGGCGAGATGGACGCCAGAAATGCGCGCTCCTCGGGCACTGAGACCGAACCGTACTCGCCCACCCACGATGCGCCAGCCGAAAGATGCTCAAAGGCCAGCATGTCGAGGAGCGGCACCTGAATTACGACCGCATTCCACATCTCAGGATGCTGGGTAAACTCGACACCCATCAGCAAGCCGCCGTTGGATCCGCCGATAATCCCAAGCCGGCGCGACGAGGTGACTTTGCGGGTGATCAGATCCTGGGCCACAGCGTAAAAGTCATCGTAAATGCGCTGCCGGTGAGTTTTGAGCCCAGCGTCATGCCAGGCGGGGCCGAACTCGCCGCCGCCGCGGATATTGGCCAGCACGAACACGCCCCCACGCTCCAGCCAGAGCTTGCCTGCGATCGGCCGGTAGAGCGGGGTCATCGCGATCTGGAATCCGCCATAGGCATTCAGCAGAGTCGGATTGGAACCGTCATAGGGCATATCCTTGCGGTGCACTACGAAGTACGGCACCTTAGTTCCATCTTTGGAAGTCGCTTCCAACTGTTCGACCACTTCGGCGCTGGCGTCGAACTGCGGCTTCTGCGACTTGGCTAGTGCGAACGATCCATCGCCGGCATCGCCCAGCCACAGCGAGGGTGGAGTTAAGAAGCCCTCGACGCTGACAAAAAAGCGGTCATCGGTGCGGCTGAACGTTGGGGAACCCATGGTGAGATTGTCGGGTACGGGAAGCGGCTTGCGCGTCCAATTGCCATCGCTGCCGAAGGTGTACACATAGGCGCGCTGCTGCACGTGCTCGAGCGTGGCCACGATCAGATGATTCTTGGTGGTAGCAAACCACTGCTCAAATTCCTGCGAGGTCGGGGCAAACACAACAACGGGCTTGAGCCGCACAGGATCCTTTTCAACTGCGGCCAAATCGAGGGAAACCACCGATCCCTGAGGAATCTTGTTGGTTTGTCCCTCGGGAGTCCAATCTTCATTCAGCTCCACCAGTAACTGACCGTCAAGCATGTCGTTTACGCTGGCCTTGAGCGGCAGTGCGAGCTTCTTTGGTCCGCCCGGCAGAAGCAGGTAGGTCTCCTGCGCAAAAGTGCTCAGATTGCGCTGCACGATCTTGGCAAGGTGACCCTGGCCATCGATGAAGACTTGCGCGTTATCGCCGTAGCCGTTGTCTTTGACATCTCCACGGAAAACTTCTACAGCACTCTCCAGGGGCTGGCCACGCTTCCACTGCCGCACGGTGATGGGATACCCGGCCTCGCTCATGGTTCCCGGGCCCCAGTCGCGGCCGATCAGCAGCGTGTCTTTGTCGACCCACGAAACGGTCTGCTTGCCCCGCGACAGGACGAAACCGCCGTCGACAAATTTGCCGGCCTTTAGATTGAACTCGCGCAGAGTATCCGCATCCTCGCCGCCGGCGGATAGCGCGACGAGACAGAACTCCTCGTCGGGAAGCAGGCAATTCAGTCCGTGCCCCACCCAGCTCTGCTTGTCGGTTTTGGCGAGCGCGTCGTAGTCGAGCACCGTTTCCCAGTGCGGCTCGGCGGTCAGATAATCCTTTAGCGTGGTGCGGCGAATAATTCCCCGCACGTGCTCGGCATCACGCCAGGTGTTATAAACCGCGCCGTCGCGGAGCTCAGGCTCCGGCAGCCGCTCAGGAGATTCCAACACCTTGAGCGCCTCGGCCTGGAGAGTCGTAAAATGACTGTCTTTCTCGATCACCGCTGCGGTGCGCGCGTTCTCGGCCTTCACCCACGCCATGGGCCGGTCGCCGTGAATGTCTTCCAGCCAGGTGTAGTTATCGGGCTGCTCGGCGCTTGATTGGGCGCGGGCCGGGATCGCAACTATCGCTAACATTGCCGCGATTGCGATGAGCGTGACCAGCGGGCGCGCCGTCGTTTTTGACAAAGACATTTTCAAAGTACACACTCCGTTCCAGGATGATTGCTTGCGACCGACGTATGGCCTGGTTATAAGACGCGAGAACAAATTGCTGGTGAGCAGTATCGCATCCTCGAGCCGCGTTCGTCACGAAAGGTAAGGTGGTCGCGTCGCGCTTCAGAAAAATCGCCGGGCTTACGCCGACGATGGCGCCGCGTTCGCTGGAACCGGGGCCGGAGGCGACGAGCGATAGAGCACGGCGTGCAGCTGCGGATATCGCCCGGCAAAGAAATACATGGAATATGCTGGGAAGAACACGATGGCGGGTACGGAGATCAATGAAACGAGATAGAGGAAGATTCCCAGCAAGATGCAGCCGACCACAATCGCCAGTGTGATGGTTTGGGCGTTCCAGGTCAGTCCAGCGGTCCTGCCGGTCAGAAACGCGAGCAGGCCAATTGCCACACTGGGTATGACGAAGATCAACCCTAAGATGAGCGTGGCGATTCCGATGATGAGGCCGACGACGATGGCGAGCACGATCTTCATGCCAACGTATGCGGCGTAGGCTCCCTTCTCGAACCTCATCATTGCCCACAGACGGCGCCATCCTTCCATGGCGTCAATGTTATCGAGGGCCATTTGGGGAACGACGAAATCTTTCGTGAGCACAAAGACTACGGCCGTGATCACGGCGAAAGCGGCGAACATCAGGAAGAGAATGATTCCGCCTGACACCAGAGGTGCGATGTGCTCTTTCGGTTCCTTGAACCAACCTTGGCTGATGGCCACGGCCACCGGGATGCCGACGACGACGGCGAAGCCCGCCAGGCTCAGCAAAACGTAAAGCAACTTCCAGACGAAGAATCGCCAGCCGGCGCCGAGACGGCGGCTCCAGCTCCAGCGGATGTTGCACTCGCGCGTGACGATGCTGTCGAACAGGACGAAGCGCATCACGCTGCTCACATACATCATGATGATTCCGAAGGCGAACCCTGCGATGAGCAGGACCGCGAGCAGAGCGCCCAGAGCAGCTAGTAGCGCCGGATCAATTCCCAAGGAGCCGGGCATGCCAGGGTGCGGCGTCGACCCGGGAGATTGGGGAAGGTTGAAGAACGACCGGTTGCATCCGTTGGAACCGAGTTCCCCCGCCAGCAGGCCAACGAACGCAAGCTTGGTCCATTGCCCGATGCGGAAGTGCTGAAACAGCTGTTGCCGCGTGTGTTCGACGGCTAGCGTAATCGAGTCGGAAGCTGTAATAGGCAACGTGGACCTCAGGGCGCGAACGGCTTCAGCAGCAAGGTACTAAGAATTGGGCTGTGGATCAAATTAATTCGAGAGAAGAGCGCCACGGAACGAACTATGAGAAGCCGCCGGATCGGCGTCTGCTGATGCCCCAAACTAACGTAACCGGAAAGTGACGGCTATCACCAAGGGCTGGAGAAGGCAGATGTTACGCTCAACATCATGCGCAAGGGCAGTCAAATATCTCGCCGCTTTTCCAGGTATCCGATTGATTTGCGGTCCCGGCCTGGCCGGTGAAGCACAGGGGTTCCAACTCGTTAGGAATCGCCGTCCGGGTGATATACGCACTGCTTGGCCTGATCACTTCGGTCTATTGCATGCTCGCGTATTTGCCGGATATCTACGTTTCATTTATTCAGGCGCCTTTGAATCCGTGGCTTCCGGTGTTCATCCGGCTGCATTCCTATATCTATGCCGTGCTGGCGTTGTTCCTCGCAATCGCTCTTCTTGCAGAGCGTCGCACCGGGCGTGAACGGCGCATGGTACTCGAATTCGTGGTGGTACAAGCTGCCCTGGGGGCTTTCTTTTTGTGGAAGAGGCCATTTTCCAGTCTCGGCAATAATTCGCTCAGTCTTCTGTGGAGTCTGGCCATACTCTTTCCAGTATTTTGGCTTGGCATTCTCGACCACTATTCCGAATCCGAATCGACTCGCTTCGAACCATTAAATTTCGAATCATCGGGCGAGGATTCACATTTGCCCATTTCGATCGGACTGCAGGCCGGTTTGGTAATCGGGATCTTGCTTCCGGCGATGCTGTGGCTTTCCTATATCTCTGCGGGGCGGGGCGCGGCGCTCAACGGCGTGAGCCTGCTCGCATGGGGGTGGGCGATCGGAATCCAGCTCTTGTTTGCGGTGTTTGCTTTTTCTTCTTTGAACCTGGCGCTAACCGTTTGCTCACGAGTACCGGAACGCCGCTGGCGGACATTTTGTTTTTATGGATTCCTATCCATCGCCGTCGCGTTGTTCTTCATGCGAGTTCTTCTGCCTTGCATTCCATTTGCCGGACGTGAGGCGAATATCTATTCGGCTGCGCTCGCGGTCACGATCGTGTGTTTTTCCGGCGGTTTTTGGCGAAGGATTCAAGCTTTACGCAGCCATGTACAGGGATCGAGCGTCGCCGGCCAGCGGCAAGCGAACTTGCGTTTCGAAAATGGGGCTCTGATTCTGATCCTGCTGACCGCAATGTATGTCGTGCCGAGCTACATCGGAATCATGGACTGGAACTTTATCCTGGCCAGGATGTGGGCCATGGTGCTGTGGCTGGTGGTCACGGCGTTACTGATGCGCTTATCCCCGCCCAGAACGTCCAAGCGGTATCCCGTTTTACTGCTGGTGATGCTCTGTGCGGGAACGTTTGTGGCGTCCCGGTTTGCGCAACGAGACTCGTCGTGGATGCGGGCATCGCAGAAGCAGCATCGGGCATGGATCGAAGCCATCGGCCATCACACGGCCTCTGATGCGTCGTTTGGCGCGGTCCTCGCTTTGTGGGCAGGATCGGAAGAAAAGCCGTGCGACGAATTCTGCCGGTTCCTACGCGAGCAAACCAATATCCCAGCCTACATTTCCGTCGAGCCCGTCGACATAAAGCTGGTGGACCCTCTCACCCCGGCTCCAGATGCTAAACCCAACATTTTTGTAATCGTGGTAGACAGCCTCCGCAGAGACTATGTGTCGCCTTACAATCCCGCGGTGCAGTTCACGCCGCGTATCGGCGACTTCGCGGCCGAGAGCGTGGTCATGAGGAATGCCTTCACTCGCTATGGGGGTACTTCCCTGTCGGAGGCCGCGATCTGGTCGGGTACTCTCATGCTGCACAAGCAGTTTGTCCAGCCGTTTCATCCCATGAACAATCTGGAGAAGCTGCTGGAGGTGAATGACTACGACCGCTACGTGAGCATTGATCCGATCCTTCGACCACTGATTCAGCAGTCCAAAGATGTGCATCGACTGGATGCCGACGTCGGCTACTGGGCGGATCAGGACTTCTGCCGCACCTCCGTCGAAGCGGAGCAGAAGATCGATCAACGCCCAGACAAAAGCCGGCCGATTTTTCTCTACACCCAGCCCCAGAATGTGCACCTGGTGGAACTGATGCACGCGCAATCTGTGCGGCCGCCCCAGCCCGGGAGGTATCCCGGGTTTCAGCCATCGGCGGCCACCGAACTGCTTCGCTTCGACGAGTGCTTTGGGCAGTTCATCTCATATCTGAAGTCGCGAGGGCTTTACGACAACAGCATCGTCGTGCTCACGGCCGATCATGGCGAGGCTTATGGAGAATTCGGGCACATCAGTCACGCCTATGGCCTGTATCCCTCGACCCTTCGCATCCCGTTGATGATCCACCTGCCGAAAGCGCTGCGGAATCACTACTATTACGATCCGCAGGCGGTCGCGTTCAACATGGATGTGACGCCTTCGCTGTATTCCCTGTTGGGATATCGGCACCTTGCCAATGACGAGAAATTTGGACGGCCGCTATTCACCGAAACGGAAGAAGAGTATCGCAGCTACCAGCGCGACTCGTACCTAGTCTCAGTCTGCTATAACCCGATCTACGGCGTGCTCGGGGAAGATGGGAAGACGTTGTTTATCGCCAATGAAACAGATGGAATCAACCAATATTTTGATTTAGTCCATGACCCGGACGGAACAGTGAACCTGATCGACGGCGCGACTCGCGCCCGGGGCCAAACCCAGGTCCGTGAATACGTTCAGGACCTCGCGGATTATTACCAGTATCGATATCACACACCGACGCTGCTGAGCTGGGCAATGCGCTGAAGGCCTGCCGGCACCCGCAACAATCTGTCAAACCGAATGTGACTGGAAAATTGGAGCGGGAGACCGGGATCGAACCGGCGACATCCAGCTTGGGAAGCTGGCGTTCTACCGCTGAACTACTCCCGCTCAATCAACGAACGACTTTAGCTTATCACCGCGGCTAAAGCGTCACAACCGCGGGTTCGTGAACTCGGGCTGCCATTCGTGTTTAAATAGTCGGCCTGTAGATGAAGTCCTGTACGAATCAATTTTACGAATCATTTTTGCGAAGCACGGGGAGACTATGGGTTCATCGAACTCCGGCGCGTCACGTCGCCGGTTCCTGCAAGCTGCGTTAACTACGGGGGGAACGGCCGCGCTGTATCCGGCGCTGGGGGCAGGGCGAGTTGGAAGTGCGCCCCCGAAGTCGGCTGCGGCCGCGGAGATTAAGCCGTTTGAGCTGGATGAGATCACGATTCCGGACCTGCAGGATGGAATGAAGTCCGGCAAGTTTACGGCACGGTCGCTGGTGGAGAAATATGCTGTACGCATTGGTGAGATCGACAAGAGTGGTCCAGCGGTGAATGCGATCATTGAGATGAATCCCGATGCGCTCGCCATTGCTGACGCGCTCGATCAGGAGCGCAAGGCCAAGGGTCCGCGCGGCATGCTGCATGGCATCCCGGTGCTGATCAAGGACAACATCGATACGGCGGACCGCATGATGACGACCGCGGGATCGCTGGCGCTGGTCGGGTCGAAGCCGGCGAAGGATTCCTTTGTAGCGCAGCGGCTGCGGACCGCAGGCGCGGTGATTCTGGGCAAGACTAATCTCAGCGAGTGGGCGAACATTCGATCGAGTCACTCGACGAGTGGATGGAGCGGGCGAGGTGGGCTGACGAAAAATCCGTACGCGCTGGACCGCAATCCGTGCGGATCGAGTTCCGGCACCGGCGCGGGGATTTCCGCGAACCTGGCCGCAGTAGGCATCGGCACAGAGACGGACGGGTCGATCGTGTGCCCGTCGTCGTCAAACGGCCTGGCCGGGATCAAGCCGACGGTGGGTCTGGTGAGCCGGGGCGGGATCATTCCGATTTCGCACAGTCAGGATGGCGCCGGTCCGATGTGCCGGACGGTGCGCGATGCGGCGATTCTCTTGGGCGCGCTGACCGGGGTTGATACCGATGACGCGGCGACCGCGGCTAGCGCGGGTACGGCGCAGAACGATTACGCGCAGTACTGCGATCCCAATGGACTCAAGGGGGCGCGCATCGGAGTGGCGCGAAAATATTTTGGCTTCAGCGATGCCGTCGACGCTCTTATGGAGGCATCGCTGGCCGCGATGAAGCACCAGGGAGCGACGCTGGTCGATCCCGCCGACATTGAAACTCTTGGCAAGTTCGATGAAAGCGAACTGCTGGTTTTCATGTATGAGCTGAAGGCGGATCTTAACGCCTATCTGGCGCGTCTTAGTCCGGGCGCGCCGGTGCGGACGTTGCAGGAAATCATCGACTTCAACGATCGCAACCGGCAAAAAGAGATGCCGTATTTCGGGCAAGACTTATTCCTGAAGGCCCAGGCCAAGGGACCACTTACCGACAAAGCCTATGTGGATGCGTTGGCGAAAAATCATCAACTGGCGCGCACTGAAGGCATTGACGCGCTGATGGATAAGCACCAACTGGACGCGATTGTGGCTCCAACTGGCGGACCGGCATGGCTGACCGACTTGGTTAATGGTGACCACGTGGCCGGAGGCAGTTCAAACGCCGCTGCCGTCGCGGGTTATCCAAACATCAATGTGACTGCAGGATTTCTTTCGGGCTTGCCGGTGGGGATTTCATTCTTCGGCCGGGCCTGGAGTGAGCCCACGCTGATCAAGCTGGCGTACTCGTTCGAACAGGCGACCAAGGCGCGGCAGGCGCCGAGGTTTCTGCCGACCATCGCGCCCTAGCGAACGCTGTGTTAGCCCCGCGACGTCGCCGAATTGGTTACCAAGAACCATGGCTGAATGGATGTAAAGTTAAGCAAAGCTCGTTCAGAACCGCGACCAGCACCCTACAATTGAGATGTACGCGGGGTGGTTTATGAGCAAGCTCCGTCGCTTTGGGTGCGTACTGCTGGTGCTGGCTTCTGCCTGTGCATTCGGCCAGCAGACTCCGACATGGCAGGCTTATCGTCCCAACCAGGAAGTCCGCGTCCCGCGGCTGCCGGTGCTGATGGCTCGTTCACACGACCCTTCGGATGTACTGCTAACTTCACTCGACGTCGTATTTCATGATCGCAGCATCTGCTGCGGCAAGGACTCCGCGCTAGAAGATAGGGCGCTCACCGCCGATCCGGTATCCCTGAGAGAGATCGCTGCGAAGATAGCTGGAAAACAGCTATTGAGCGACGGCCGTCCCGTTCAGATTACGGCGGACATGCTACCGGCGGCGCCTGGGATCGATATCTCCCCATCGATCGTGCGAGCCTTGAGAAGCAATCACCCCCTGCTCATGGTGTGGAACTCTCATCTCTATGTTCTCTACGGAGCTGTGTTCGACGAGGTTGTGGACAGCGACGACGGGAGCAGCGCGTTCATGATTCACAAACTCTTTCTCCTCGACGTGCGATATTCTGGCCCACGGCAGGAGATGATTTTCAATCGCAATACTGACGATTGGGCGAAGGTAGACGGATTGCTGATGTTAGGGGTCGCAGCGGAATAAGTCTTCGGAGGTGAGTCTTGAACAATCTTCGTTGGTGCGGTTGGGCGGCAGCAAAACTCATGGTGTATTGCGTCGCGCTTGCTGGCTTCGCACAGGGCCAAGTGCTCTACCAGGACCAAGTTCTCGAAGTGCGAGACCTGCCCTCGTTAATGGCGCGCTCGCCGCATCGCGCCGATGTGATGCTCACTTCACTGGATTCCGTCTTCCATGATCGCGAAGTATGCTGCGGCAAAGATTCTGCCCTCGAAGATAGCGCTGGGGCAGCTGACCCGAAGTCTTTGAAGGATGTTGCCAGCAAACTGCAGGGGCGACATCTGTTAGGCGACGGCCGTCCCATCATGGTCACGGCGACTTACGTGGCACCCGACGCGGTCAATTCCGGCATGCTCATCACCTGGTTTCAGAATCATCATGCGGCGCTGATGCAGTGGAATTCGCGCATCTATGTGGTGCACGGCATCGTTTATCAGTGGACGGCCAGCGGCAGTCCAGACACTGGGGAACAAACTGGAACGGTGATCCACAAGTTTCTGCTTTGGGATACACGCTACTCCGATTCGCGGCGTGAGGTGGCCTTCAACCGTGAAACTGACGACCTCAGCAAGGTGGACGGATTCCTGTTTGTCGATGTGAAACCACAGTAAGCCTATGGTTTTGTCGAATCGGGAGGTGGAACTTCCCTTGCGCGGGCTCTCTAATTTTTCGAATTTATTGTGGCAGTCATGTTAGCCTCGACTTATGAGGGGGTAATACATGACGAACCTGAATAAGGTAGTCTCTTCCCTGCAGCTCGAATATTCCCGTCTCGAACGAGAGATGGGAAGAGTGGGGAAGGCGTTGGACGCGCTCGGCCATGCTGGCGGAAAGAAGCTCAAGAGGACAGGACGAACCTTGAGCAAAGAAGCCCGCAAGCGGATCGCCGATGCGCAACGACTACGCTGGGCAAAAGTGCGGAAAGCTGCTGCCAAGCTAGTCAAGACGTAACCGCAGTTATTCGTAAGCGCCGCAGAAGGCCTCGTTCGTGACTTCTCCCAAAGACTTGCGAGCGGGGCCTTAGCGGGGCGACACCTCCTCAGTTTCGAATCCCCGAAGGAAGGAAACTCCAAGCAGTCTTACAGACGCCAGCCTGGATGATGATTGCCTGTTCGCTTCCGGACATCAAAGGCCGCCCATGGACACCTTCAAACACAACCATTTCGACGGCGGACATCCCCTTGCCCTTTGCCGCCAAGAGGTTACACTTTGCGGCGGAATGGTGACCGTCTTGCATCGACAGTTGAAATGCGGCGGGGATCATCTCGCTTCGGCAAATTCTGGTGTCGCACCGCTCCGGGCTGCTGAAGCGGATTCCATTGGTGGCGCTCCGCCACAAGCAGGAACGAGGTTAATCGTGACGAGACTGCAGGATTTTCGTTTTAGATTCCGCCTCCTTCGTGGTGGTTTGGTGGCACGAGCAAAAGGCTGGCAGACGGTCCACCGCTTGTGGCAGAACCTGCGTTTTGGTGCGCGACTGCTGCGTAGAAACTCAGGGTTCGCCGCCGTCGCGATCGCCACCCTGGCGATTGGCATTGGTGCCAACACCGCCATCTTCAGCGTGATCTACGCCGTTCTCCTGGCGCCCATGCCCTATCCGAATCCTGACCAATTGGTAATGGTCTGGTCGCACGTCCGCGACGACAATAACTCAGTCTCCGCAGGCGATTTCCTTGACTGGCGGCATCAAAACAGTACGTTCCAGGATTTGATCGCATGGACTGACGTTGCCCGCAACTTCGCTACTCCCGACCAACCGGAGCGCATCGCCGGACGAGCAATGACGCCTGGCGCTTACAGGATGATGGGCGACACGCTCTTCCTGGGGCGTGATTTTCTTCCGGAGGAAGCTGAGGTTGGCAAAGACCATGTTGTGATCCTCACCCATCGCCTTTGGGCCCATCTGGGGGCCGACCCGAATATTGTTGGCAAGCCAATCAAGTTGGACGGCGAGCCTTATACCGTGGTGGGGGTAAACCAACCCGGCCAGATTGACCGCCTGGAATCCCAATTCGTGGTTCCGCTGTCATTCAAGCCCGACCAGATCAACCACGACTTCCACTGGTTGCTGGTGATCGGTCGTCTCAAACCCGGAGTGTCGATTGCTCAGGCGCAGGCTGACATGAACGTGGTCACGGCTCGCATCGCGCAGCAGTATCCCAAATCAAACAAAGGTTGGACGTCAAGCGTCGAGGCGTTGCATAACGACTTTTTCCCCAAAGACACGCAGAAGATTCTATGGCTGCTGATGGGAGCAGTTGGCCTTGTACTGCTGATCGCCTGCGCCAATGTGGCCAACCTGGTGCTCGCCAAAGGCGCCACTCGGCTCAGAGAGGCGGCGGTTCGTACCTCGTTGGGCGCGACGCGATCGCAGCTCTTCAGCCAATTTCTCAGTGAAAATCTGGTTCTGGCCGCCCTCGGTGGTGGAGCCGGGATAGCTCTGGGCGCGGTTCTTCTGCGAGTGCTTGTGGCGAGGCTGCCCCCGAATCAACTCCCCTCCGAGGCCGACATTACGCTGAATCTGCCGGTGCTGCTGTTTAGCCTGGCGGCCACAACACTGGCAGCTGGTCTCTTTGGGTGTGTTCCAGCGTGGCATGCTTCCCGTGTCGATCCGAACGAAACGCTGAAAGATGGCGGGCGTTCCGGCACGGGCCTGGCCCGTCATCGTTTGCGGAAGACGCTCATAGTGTGCGAATTTGCTGTGGCGTTGACACTGTTGTCTGGCGCCGGGCTCGCCTTGCACAGTCTATGGAACTTGTCGCGGGTCAACCTGGGCTTCCGCGCCAGCCATCTGCTGACGTTCGGATTGGAACCGCCCAAGGAGGATCCGCTACAGTCGGCACACATCACCAATTTCTATCGCGAAGTTCTGGACAGGATCAAAGTCCTGCCCGGCGTCGTGGATGCCGAAGCGGCGACGGGAATGCCGCTTCAGGGCGTGCATTTTGGCATGCCATTCAGCATTGTCGGTCAACCGGTAAGCGACCCGTCGACTCGCCCAGGTGCTGGTTTTGAGATGGTGACGCCGGAATATTACGAGACGGTTGGAATCCAAATGCTAGAAGGGCGCCGTTTCACTGAGCAAGACTCGGCCACCGCTCCCCGCGTAGCCATCGTGAATGAGACGTTCGTCCGCCGCTTTCTGTCTGGAGTCGACCCCCTGCAACAGCGTATTTCAATCGAGCAACTAGTTCCGGGACAGACGAAATTAGGACCACCGGCGGAATGGCAGATCGTAGGTGTGTCTCGCGACATTCGCAACGGGGGCATGCGCGGAGAGGGTTTCCCTGTGATCGATGTTCCCTTCCAACAAAGCCCATGGCCTCAAGCAGCAGTTGTAGTGAGAACGAGCGGCGATCCTTCTGCGATGAGCAAGACCATTGCCGCCGCGATTCATTCCTTCAGCCCTGATGTGCCGCTCGAGGAGATTCGAACCATGGACCAGATTGTCGACGAATCTCTGGTAAATGACCGCTTCATGACCGCGCTCTATGGCAGTTTCGCAGGCGTGGCGCTATTGCTGGCTGCTACCGGAATTTACGGTGTCATGGCCTTCGTCGTGGCCCAGCGAAGACACGAAATCGGACTGCGCATCGCCTTCGGTGCCAGCCAGGATCGTGTGCTCGGCCTTGTCCTGAAAGAGGGCCTCGCGTTGGCTGCCGGTGGCCTGGGCATCGGACTGATCGGCGCATTTTTTGTCGGTCGCGCACTGAACGGCCTGCTCTATGGAGTGGGCTCGGTTGATTCGATTGCGTTGTGTGCGGTGGCGATGACGCTATTCGCCGCTGCCTTTCTCGCCTGTTACATTCCCGCTCGCCGCGCGGCCAGACTCGATCCCATGGTGGCGCTGCGCTGCGACTAACCGCTCACAAATACGTAACGAAGATTTGGATCCGCCCGAGGCGGACATGCCAGAGAACCGTGAGCGGTTAAGTCCAACGGAACCATTTCAGCGCCAGCACAAACGAAATTCCACCCCAGAGTGCCATCACCAGCAATCGCGGCCACTGATTGAGCAGCGGCGTGCCCTCCAGAATGCTGGCGCGCAGCGCGTCGTTTAACGCTGTCAGGGGCAATGCCTTGATCAGCGGATGGATCACCGCGGGAAATCGTTCGTACGAAAAGAAGACGCCGGAGAAAATCCACATGGGCATCATAACCAGGTTGATAAGGCCGCTGATGCTTTCGATTTTTTGCGCGCGGCTTGCCGTCAGCAGGCCGACGCCGCCAAAGGTAAGTGATCCCAGGCCGCCGATCGCGGCGATCGAGAATACCGACCCGAGCACGCGCATGTGAAAGAAGAGAACGCCGAACACCAGCAGCAGGCCGATCTCAATCACCATCAACAGCAGGCGGCTGGTCATGATGGCCAGCAGGAAATCCCCACGGCGCATGGGCGTGCCCACGAAACGTTTGAGCAGTTTGCGCTGGCG
>Ga0210389_10001001_pt1 | contig 23812 bp, 12 predicted proteins | sample IncBWH28OmetaG_FD_160127 | JGI IMG/M metagenome (GOLD analysis project Ga0210389, IMG submission 160127) | Forest soil microbial communities from Barre Woods Harvard Forest LTER site, Petersham, Massachusetts, United States - Inc-BW-H-28-O ...
GCAGCTTCGCCGCGGGAGGTGTCCCGGCGCTGCCGGATGACGGAGCGGGGAAGGCTCCGGCAGCGCCGGTTGCTGGGACCACTGTGCCTGGTGCCCGGCTTGCGGGTGCGGGCGACGTCGCGGCGGCTTCCGTGGGCGTCGGGCCCGGCGGATGGGTCGCTGTCGGCTGTGCCGATGCGGTCGGCTGCGCCGGTGCGGTCGCGCTGTGCGTGGTGCCTGCAGGCGGGACTGACGGGGCATTGCCAGCCCCAGCGCCGCACGCGGCTACCGCCAAGGCGATTGGCACTGTGATCACAGCCGTCGTGGCTCGCCGGAGCATGTTCTTGATGAGTGTTCCGATCTCGCGTGAACCGGGATTGTTCGCGCCAGCTGACCCTCGGCTGAGACTGGACGTCGCTGGAGTAACGGATGAGAACGTGGCGATCTGCTCACATTTAAGCGCCTATGGCCCCAACGGTCAATGCCGCATCTGGCGGTAACTTGCATTTCTGTGCTCTCCTGATTCACGGGCGCTGCCGCTGTCGCATTAAGCATTGACGTGATCACGAGACCGGATTTTCAGTGACCTTCATGCCTGGTCCCGGCGTGGCGGTCATGCCGCGACCGCTCCGGATCCTGGCGCCCGCCATGCCGGGGCTTGCCTCCTGTCGCCTCCCCAGCGTGCGCGTAGGCGCTGCACCCACTACTGGCTGAATGGCGGCTTGCCTCTTCCCGGCCGAGCAGCATGCCCCACTCCCTGCGCTTCCTTCAACCCCGGCGCTAACACCACCGGGCGGCAGAGATCTTTTCCGGGGGTCCGGTCCTTCCCCGCCAACTGCGCAGGGAACCCGCTGGAAAACATCTTGCCGCCTGGGCGGCCGGTCGACCTTCGCTTCGCTCGCGGCGCGACCGCCCCTGGTGCCGGGAAGGGAACCGCATCCCAGGCCGCCAGCAGGGCGGCCGGCCTCCCGGCACTAGCACAGGGAGGAACACCGTGGAGACCGTTTCCGTCACCGTCCGCGCCGACGACATGGACACCTTCGCCTGGATCGACGAGCAGACGAAGCGCCCGCGGCCGGGGTCTACCTGACCACCTACGAGATCGCCTCCTCCGTCCGGTTCGGCCAGCTGACCACCGCCTTCGCGGCCAGCAGGGGCAGCGAACTGCACCACGAGGAGCAGGCCAACCGCGAGATCCTCTCCGGGGACACCGCCTGGCCTCCCCGCAACATGCGGGCGCGCCCCTGGCTGCGCGCCCACCCGCGATCCCGCCCACCCGAACCATCGCTCAGCAAAGGGAGCACCGTCATGTCCGGCAGTGCAGGGCCGGTGTTAGCCGCCATTCGTCAGCGGTGACCTCCCGGAGATGGCCGCAGCTGGCTGACCACCGGCTGATCAGCGGCTCGACAGCAGTGCAGTAGACGTAGATAGCGGTAGCGGACCTGGGCCTGGCATCGCCGCCGAGCAGCGCTGCCCGGCTATCACTGCGAGCCATAATCTTTCACGGAGAGTGAAGAAATATCATCGGCGCGTGTCGCCGGGATGTGCGGGCCTAGAAGCCGTACGCCAGGCCCGATCGGGGCAGCGGGACGCTAACGGCCAGTCGGCCAACTCACGCACTGTTGCTAACTCTTCCGGGATCCGGCTGCCGAGCGGGTCGAGCAAATGCGTGTGTGGCAATTCCATCTGCACGGCTATTCGCAGGGCAATCATGCAATTGCGCTAGAATACGGAGCAGATGGGCATGTGTCCGCCCTTCTGCAAGGAAGGCGTGCCAATGGCACGCCTGTGCTAAGCGTCGGCGTCGCGTCCGCCCTCTTGCGGCTTGCTGACCGGCGGGCGGGCGGCCAACTCCAGGATCTTGATGATGGCGCTTCGGGTGCCTGGGTCGGCGTCGCGCATCGTATGGAGGTGGACGGACGTCACGCCATTGTCCCGGAGCTCGGCCAGCAGGATTACCTGTGCCTCCAGCTCCCGTGCTTCCGCCGCGTCCATCTTGCCGGAGAACCAGTCGGTCGGGACGCCGAGGGCGCGGGCTAGGCCCTCGATCAGCTCAAAGGTCGGGTGGAGGGTCTGCCCGGTACGCAGCTTCCAGATGGCGCCCCTTGAGACCCGGTGGCCGGTGACGCGCCAGATCTCATCGGCCACCTCCGCATCCGACATCGGGCGCCCACCAGCGCGGTGAGCCAGCCTGATGAGCCAGTTCACCCGGTCCGCCAACGTCCGCAACTCGGGTCCCTGGGCCGTCATGCCGCTGCCACAGGGGCCGCCACACGATCTGCATGCCGGGTCTTTATCACTGAACTGCCGTCCCCGATCTTCCTAGACGGTCACGTCTTTTCCAGCTCCCCGGCTCCGGGGCCATCCGCGCCATGCTATCGGCGTAGCACGGAAAACCCTGGCAATGGCCAATACTAGACCTTTTTCCCTGCTGTGCCAGTCGTCTACCGCGCCCTCTCCATGGCCAACCACTGGGCCGTCGCATCCTTTGTGAGCACGATACGCCCAGGGGCGGCGGCCGACGGGACAGGGGTTAATCCCGTTCACTAATCGTGACAAAACTTGCGCTGAAAGTTGCAGCAAGGATGGCCTGGCCAGCAGGGAGCCACAGCGGCCGACACCGACGGACGCATCCGGCGGGGGTTTACCTGATTTCTGCCTGGCCTCCTGGATGGGAGTTCGAGGCGCTGGGTTGCGGGTGGCTGGTCAGGTCAATCCCGATGAGGACGAGGGCGGCCTCGATCTCGGAAATGTGGCGCGGTCCCAGGCCGTGGACCTCGGAGAGCTGGTGGCGGGTGCAGAGGTCGGCCACGTCGCCGACCATGCGCGGCGGGTCGAACGGCTCGTGATGGCACAGGCGGGTGAGCCGGTTGAATGCTCTGCGCGACAGCACCGTCAGGAGGCACTCAACCGGGCAGTCGCGGGTGACCGGCCCGTGGTGTGGGTAGCCAGTCATCCAGCCTCCAGTCCTCCTATGAGCCGGGCCTCGCTAAGGGCGCCACGATCCACGGTCTGCTCTCCGGGTTCGGTGATGAGGCCGATCGTGTCGATTTCCCAGGAGGGCATGACCTGGAGGATCAGGTACTGGCTGTGGTCGGCCGAGTAGACGGTGATCGTGCCGTCCCGCTCGACCACGATGCTGCGTCCATCATCGAGGCTGGTGCGGGGGCCGTCCGCCTCTTCCATGAGGTCGTCAAGGTTGAGGTGCTGCCCTTGCATGCGGCAGCGTTCCAGGAACGCCTGGGCGCTGCTCTCGGGGATGCGGATCGCCGTTGTCCCGATCCGGATTTGTCCTTCGATCTCCCCGTCGCGGATGAGCCGGTACACAGTCATGGTTGAGAGGCGGAGCCTGCCGGCGAGTTCTGGGGCGGTGATGTACTGCTCTGCCATGGGCGGGGGCTGGCTGCCGGGTTCGTTGTGCGGGTGCCGTGCGGTTGCGTGGGGCGGGCTGCCATCGTCGTCCCGGACGCGGTAGCCGAGACCTGGGTACCGGGTCAGCAGCCCTTCGCTGGCCAGGATGCGCGGCGCCTTGGCTGCTGTCTGGCGGGAAACGCCGTGCTCGTGGCGAAGCTGTTCGAGCTGCACCAGGTCGCCGGGTTTGCAGGGGCCATCGTGCAGCTTCGTTCGCAGGGCGCTGGCGATCTGCAGGTAGCGGCGTGGCTCATCCATGATTGCCCTCCATGACTTGATCAGGCATTCTTGGCCTCCTTGCTGGACGTGGCGGTGATGCGCGATTTCATGGGCATCACGACCCGGGCCGCCCTGTCTGCCTGCTGGTCACGGGACCGCTTGCACGGTGCTGGCGGCGGTGGTGATGCTGAGGGTGAGCAGGAGCGCGTGGTGGTCGGTGGCCGCGGTGCGGACCTGCCGGTAGCGGGCGACGGCGGGTGCGAGGGCGGGGCTGGCGTAGGCACGGTCGACGCGGCCGCCGGCCGTCCCGGTCGGGGTCAGGCCGGGCGGGTCGCGGTGGCCTGGCGGGAGGCTGGCTGCGATGTCGGCAAGGCCGATCCCGGCCAGGACCTGATGCACCGCCAGGATGGGCTGCAGGGTGCCGTCTGCCAGGACCCGGATCCGGGCCGGCCGGACCCGGGCCGGCATTGCCGCGAGTTGCTCCTGGGTGCAGGCGTCGGCGGGGGCCAGGCAGTTCCAGTCCCCGCATGCGAGCGCCAGCTCGCCGTGCTCGGCGCGGGTGGCGATCCGTGTGGCCAGCTTGCTCGCGTAGTGCTCTTGCCAGATGGCGGAGCTGTGCGGCAGGTGCACTGAGTAGCACCGGATAGGGGTCGGAAGGCCGGGCACGCGCAGCAGCGCCTCGGCCCATGGCACGTGGTCCCACGGCTGGTAGGCCGCAGCGGGGCCGGTGTCGATGACCTCCAGCCCGGTGCCGCTGCCGATGAGGATCGCGGTGTGGTGCTCGCTGCCGCTGGCCGCGCCTGGGGCCGGCGGCCCTAGCACGACGGCGGACATGCCTAGGGCCCGGGCGGTGGCGTGCAGGTGCCGGTGCACGCCGGACGGCTTGGCGGCCTGCATCTCCTGGCACAGCAGCACGTCTGGTGCCTGCTCGCGCAGCCATCGGGTCAGCGCGTGCCAGCGGTCCCTGCTCTCGTCGGCGTCGATGCCGCCGTACAGCATGTTCACGCTGGCGACCTGGAGCTCGCCGGCGCCGCTCATGCCGGTCCCCGGCCTGGGGTGAGCGCACGGACGATGGTGGCGCGCAGCCACCATGGCGGGTGCGCGGTGGGTACGGCCACTGCGATCAGGAGGCTGTGGGCGTGTCGTCTCAGTGCGGGGCCGGGCTTGGGCTGGCGGTCAAGGGCCTGGCGGTGGGCGAAGAAGCCGAGCGCCGCGTCGCGGCCCGCGACGCGGGCGCCGCCCAGGTCGCAGCCGGCCTCGGTGATCCAGCAGGCTGCGGTGTGCGCGGCCTGGACGGCCGCGGCCGCGGCGGGCAGCCACGGCCAGGGCACCGCCCACCCGGCGGCCAGCCAGCCGGCCTGCCGCGCCGCAGTCGCGATCAGCGAGAGGTGGCGCGTCCAGCCCGCCGGGTGGCGGACCTCGTGGGCCACGACGAACGCGGCATCGGCGGGGCGGGCGGCGATGTGCTCGCCGAGTATCACCCGGATCATCGCGTCGCCAACGGGCACCACGGACGCCTCCCGGCACTGGCCGTGGCGCACGGGGTCGGTGCACGGGGCGATCTCCAGCCAGGCACCCCGCCACCGGGACGGGAGCTGCGCGAAGGCCCGCGTGGCTGCCTCGGTCGTGGCGGCCGAGACCCCCGCAGGCGGTGCCTGGCCGGGCTGCCATGCGCCCGGCGGGCGCGTCCCCCGGCTGGCGCGTGGGCTGGTCGCCCGGTACAGCGGGACCGCCAGCACTAGCGCCACGACCGCCCAGGCTGCCACCGCCCCGGCTGTACCCGGCGTGATCACCAGCCGCGCCGCAGCCCCGGCCCCGGCCAGCACGCCAAGCCGCGCCAGCAGGCCGGCGCTCGCCAGCCACGGGTGCCGCTCGATCGCCTGCCGCGCCAGCTCGGTTGCCGGCGGCAGGCTGCCGCCTGGGGCCAGGGTGCCTGGCCCGCCGCCGGCTCGTCTGCCGCTTGCCTGCAGGTCCTGTTCAGCGGTACTGGTGGCACTGCCAGCGTCATTCATCATTGCTCCTTCGCTATTTCTTCCGGCAGCCGTGTTAGCCATGCTCGGCGAGGGCTGGCGCGGCGTTGCCGCTCACGCGATTCCTGCCGATCTGGACGAGCAGCAGGTAGGCGGCGGCGGGGATGATCCATCCGACCAGCCAGGAGATGTCCGCGCCGCCGAGCTTGCTGACCAGCGGTCCGGTGTAGTCGGGCTGGTAGACGAACGGCCATTCCACGGCAAGGCCGATCGCGTAGGCGAGCAGGCCGCGCCAGGCGAGCCGGCCGTAGGCGCCGCCCTTGGGGTCGAAGAACGAGGGGACGTGGTACTGGCCGTGGCGGACGGCGAAGTAGTCGGCGAGGTTGACGGCCGACCACGGGATGAAGACGACCAGCAGCACGTCGAGGAAGTTGGTCAGGTTGGTGACGAACGACTGGTAGCCGTACAGGGCGATGACCACGCCGGCGGCCATGACGGCGGTGAACGGGATCACCCGGACGGCGACCGATTCCGGCTTGAGCCTGCGCCACATGGTGGCGATCGCGAGGAGCTGGAACGCGCCGGTGTAGGCGTTGAAGGTGCCGGCGTCGATGAGGCTGACGGCCATGACGATGAGCGCCCACTTGCCGGAGATGGCGCCGACCGCGCTGACCGGGCCGAGCTTCGGCAGCAGCGCGGTGATGTAGGCGCCGATGGCGCAGGAGAAGATCGTGGCGGCCACGTTGCCCGTGTAGATGGCCCAGAACAGGCGCCTGCCGTTGATGTCGCGGGGGAGGTAGCGGGTGTAGTCCGAGACGAACGGGCCGAACGACAGCATGTCGATCACCAGCAGCGCCACGCCGGCCATGAACAGCCCGGCGCTGGGTGCTGTCGCGGTGGTCTGGCTGGCGGGCAGGTGGCCGTGCAGGAGGGCCTGGATGAGCATGATCACCAGCGACACGCTCACCACGACGGCGGTGGCCTGGATGGTGCGGTGGATCCACCGGTAGCCGTAGATGCCGATGATGAGGGACGGGATGGCCAGCAGCACGATCCACCCGGGGATGGTCAGCGCGCTGGTCACCCCGGTCAGCGCCTGGGCCTGGATGACGAACTGGGCGGCGATGAACCCGATGTTCAGCGCCAGCACGCAGGGGAACATGAACGCGGCTCCGTAGAACCCGAACTGCCCGCGGCTCTGGATCGTCTGCGGGACGCCGAGCCGTGGCCCCTGGGTGGCGTGCAGCGCGATCAGCAGCGCGCCGATGACCGTCCCAGCGCAGATCGCGATCAGGGCCCACCAGAACGTCAAGCCGATGGAGACGACGACGCCGCCGAGGACGACGTTGAACACGTTGACGTTGGACCCCCACCAGAAGGCGAGCTGGTGCCACGGCTTGCCGTGGCGGGCGCTGGCCGGGATGAACTCGATGTGGTGCGTCTCGACCCACGTGCGCATGCTCGCGCTGGGCCTGGCGGTGGAACTGGGCATGCGGTGTGCCTTTCCAGGGGACGGTGACAGGGGATAGGGAGTCGGTCAGAAGTGGGGGGCGATGAGGTCGGCGGCCCGCTCGGCGATCGCCAGGACGGTCGCGTGCGGGCAGGCGTTGGGGATCACGGGCATCACTGACGCGTCGGCGACCCGCAGGCCGGTGAGCCCGTAGACGCGCAACCGGGAGTCGGTGACCGTGTCCGGGCCAGTGCCCATCCGGCAGGTGCCGGCTGGGTGGTAGTAGCTGCCGACCGACTGGCGGATCCAGGCCCGCACCCCGGCGGCGTCCTGGACGCCGGGGCCGGGTGCCATCTCAGCGATGCCCAGGTGGGCGAACGCGCGGCCTGCCGCGGCGTGCCGGGCCATGGCCAGGCCAGTCAGCAGTCGCTCGGTGTCTCGCCCGTCGCGGAGGAATCCGGGGTCGATCCGCGGCGGCGCGTCCAGGTCGGCCGACGACAGCCGGATGGTGCCGCGGCTGTCGGGGGTCATAAGGGCCGCGACCAGCGCGAACCCTGACGGCGGAACCTGCTGGCCCGGGACCGCGACGGGCAGCAGGACAGGAAACAGGTGCAGGTCGGGAACCGCTGCCGCGAGCGGGCTGCGGAGCGCGGCGTACACCTCGCCGTGATTGCGGGTGCTGGGCGGCAGCGGCACGGCGGACCGGTAGGCAGCCCTGACGACCGGGTGGTCCTGCAGGTTCTCACCAACGGGGAGGTTGACGACCGGGTCGATGCCCAGGGCCTTCAGGTGGTCGGCTGGGCCGATCCCGGACAGCATAAGCAGCCGGGGGGACCCGATCGCGCCAGCGCACACGATGACTTCCCCGTCGGCCCTGGCCTCGCCGGCGGTGCCGTCGTGGACGTAGCTGACGCCGGCGCAGCGGCGGTGCCGGATGATCAGGCCCGTGACCCGGCATCCGGTCCAGACCTGGAGGTTGCGGCGCTCGGCCATGGCTGGGGCCAGGTAGGCGGTGGCCGGGCCAGCCCGCCGGCCGGACGCGGTGATGGCCAGGTCGGCCCAGCAGACGCCCTCCTGGCAGCTGCCGGACAGGTCGGCCGTCACCGGATGCCCCGCGGCGACCAGCGCGTCGGCAAGCGCGCGGGCGACGGGGTGCCGGACCTGCTCCGGGACCGGGCCCACCTCGACCGGGCCGTCATCCCCGCGCTCGCCGGGGCTGCCCCCGGCGCGGCGCTCGCTGCGCCGGAAGTACGGCAGCAGGTCAGCATGCCCCCACCCGGGCGCGCCGCCTGCGGTCCACTCGTCGTACACCGTACGGTGGCCGCGCACGTGGGCCATCGCGTTGATCGTTCCGGACCCGCCCAGCACCCGGCCTCTGGGGTAGGCCAGCGGCCCGGCGTCAGCCTGCGGGGTCGTGTGGTCGCCCCAGTCCGCGGGGCTCCCGATAAGGCCGGGCCAGGCTGCCGGGCCGGTGAACGCCTCCCCGTCGGCGGGGCCGCCTGCCTCCAGGAGCAGGACCTGGGCGGCCGGGTCCTGGCTGAGCCGGGCGGCGAGCACGCACCCGGCCGTCCCGCCGCCGATGATGATGTAGTCATGACTGCTCATGAAGCGGTCCCTTCCTCTCACAGGTCTGCCCTGGCCTGCTGTAGCTCGCGGGTCAGCGGGTCACCGTCTGGTAGGGACCGGCCGGCCTCGCTGATCCCGTCCGCCAGCAGGAACGTCGCGGCGGTCAGCTGCCCGGAGCCCGCGTACGCGCGTGCCAGGCCGGCAGCACACGCCAGCGTCACCCGGTGGCCCTCACCTAGCGCCAGCCGGTAGCCGGCATGCGCCTGCTGGTAATGCCGCAGCGCCGCACTCACGTCCCCGGCGGCCTCACAAGCGGACGCCAGCACCGCACGGGCCGACAGCGCGTCCGGGTGATCTGCGCCGAGCTGGCGCTCCCGGCAGGACAGGACATCGCCGTACGCGTCGATCGCCTCGCTGGTGCGGCCAGCGACCAGGCACGCGGCGGCCAGCTGCTCGGCAGCCGACAAGGTGGAGGGGGCATCCGGGCCGAGGGACGCCGTCAAGTTGGTGACCAGCTGCCGCAGTGAGCGGGCCGCGTCGGCGGGCCGGCCGGCGGCCAGGCACGCGGCGGCGTGCTCATGCCAGGCGGCGAGCGTGGTGGCATGCACCGGGCCCAGGGCGCGCGTGCTCCGCGTTGCCGTCTCCGCAAGCAGTGCGATGGCATCACCGCAACGGCCGGCGGCGGCTAGCGCCCGGCCAAGGACCGTCGCCGCCTTGATGGCCGCGGGGTGATCGGGGCCGAGCGTGGCCTCACGCCTGGCCATCACCCACTGGGCCCAGGCCAGCGCGGCCTCTGGCTGCCCCGCCGCCAGCAGCCCGCAGGCCGCCAGGCCGGCGGCTGCGAGAGTCTCCTGATGGTCCTCGCCGAAGAGCCGGACGCTGTCGCTGGCCAGGTCCTGCCACCACGCGGCGGCGGGGCCGGGCAGGCCAGCGGCGTCCAGGCTCCGCCCGGCCGCCAACAGTGCAGAGTGATGCCGTCCACCCGCTAGCAGCGCATCGCCCGTCGCCGAGCGCAGGGCCGCAATGCACGACCGCAGCAGCGCGGCGGCATCCGACCGCGGGTCGTCCCCCGGCCACCTCTCTGCCAGCGCGGCCGCCGCGGCGGCTACCGCCTGCTCCAGCAGGTCCTCCTGTGCTACCGCTCGGACCACCGGCTGCAGCGGTGCGCTCATCCTGACCGCCGGCAGCGGGCCATCCCAGTCCACTGCCAGCAGCCCGGCCGCTTGCAGCGCCTTCACCGCCGCCACAGCCCGCTCCGGGGCCGCAGTCCCGCACGCGCCACTTCCAGCCAGGTACCGGCACGCGGCCCCAGACGTCAGCACGGCCAGCGGGATACTGTGCGGGGACAGCAACGACGCCATCACCAGCAGCGGCCACGCGCCCGCGCCCGGCTCCAGGATCTCCGCGTGCTCCGCCGACAAGACCCACGTCACCGCCGCAGCGGGAACCTCACCACCCCAAGCCGCCTCCACACGTGACCGCCGCCGCAGGAACAGGCCGTGGTACTCCCGGCAGCCCAGCTCAGCCGTGGAGATCACCGCGCCCGCGTGCGCGATCGCGGTCGGCTCGCATCCCAGCGCCAGCGCCAGGTCCAGCTGCCCCGACCGGTACTCAGGATCGGTACTCAGCCACGCCGACAGCGCAGCAACCGCCTCACGCTGGCTATAGCACCCAACAGGCACCAGGCAGGCCCGCGAGCCGGCGACCACCGCCGGGTCACGAGTGGTGATCAGCGTGATGCCCGCCTGTCCACCTGGCCACAAGCCGGCCACGTCAGCAGCGTCACGCAGGTCATCCAGCACCACCAGCCAGCGCCGGCGCGTCGCGCGCAGCCAGGCTGCGAACCGGGCGGCGGCAACCTCGGCGCCACCCGCAAGATCCAGCCCGGCCCTTTCCGCAGCGGACGCCAGCCCATCCAGCAGCGATGCTCTCCCCGACGCGTCCACCCACGCCACCAGGTCCACCGACCCTGCCCGCCGCAAGCCCATGGCCGCGTGCACAGCGGCCTGGGACTTCCCGCGCGATCCACGCCACTCCCAAGGAGCAGCGCCAGCACCCTGGTCCGCAACGAGCGCGACCACCGCCCCCGGGACAAGCACCTCGCCGAGGCCGCCGAGGGTATCCGGCCGCCCGGTGAAGTGGCTGGCAAGGGGCGCGGGTAGGCCCGGCAGCCTCGTCGGCACCTGGACATGCATCGTCCGCGTGCCGGCTGCATGCACGCCGGCCGCGTTCGGGATGGTGCTACCCATGGCGGTGATGGTTACCTCGCGGACGTCTGATGATGGGCGGGAACCCGGCCGGCGTCCCGCCCGGGAAACGGGACGTCGGTCCAGGGCGGCAGCCTTGCCACCGGATGGGGCCAAACGGGGCGAGCGCACCGCGCCTTGGCGCGCTGCGGGGTCCACTCAGGGCGACACCGAATTAGCGTGCATGGCCCAGATTCTGGGCAGTCACCCCCAGTGATGGGTGCTTTTCCACACGTAACGCACATCTGTGCATCAAGGCAGGCAAGCAAGGCATCCGGGAAGGTCGAACTGACCATTGCTTGCTGCTCGACCACATCTTGAGATAGTGGTCGTGGCTGAACGGCAGCCGTCCGTCCGCTGTACAGCCCTGTCCGACCGGTCATCGCGGCCAACGCCATCCGGAGCGTGGACGTCTTACCGGTGCCGGCACCGGTAAGACGACTAGGTTCTGTCCGGACACGCAGGCGTCGATGATCGCCTGCTGCTCGTCCGTTGGCCCCCGGCTACGGGTACGCCGGGACATCGGACCGCGTTCGACTTGGATCGTGTCCCCGGGGTCAATGAGGCTGGCGGGCAGGTACGCGGCCGCGGTCCCGTGCCACCGCTGCCGGCATCGCCCTGCCCGCATGCCCAGCGACGCGCCCATCCGGGGACAGAGGCGGCCAAGCGTCGAGCCGCCACCCCGCATACGGGGTGGCGGCTCGCTTGTTGACTGGGTGCCTTACTGGCGGGGCTTGGCGCTAGCTGTCGGCTGCGGCGTTCTGGGATCCGGAAGCCCAGAGGGACTTGCCGTAGCTGTTGTAGATGACGAGGTTGCCGTCTGGCTGGAAGAACATGACGTCGCCGGTGTTTCCGCTGGTGGCACTGGCCCAGGTGGCGGTGCCGTTGCAGCGGATGACGAGGTTGCCGTCGCTTCCCTGGAGCGCGAGGGTGGGGTTAGTGGAGCAGCCGCCGGTGCCGACGTGGTAAAGCGTGGTGCCGGTGCATGTTTGCTGGATGTTGATCTGGCCCTGGTAGAAGTTCATGTTCCCGCAGGCGGTCTGCCATTGCCAGGCCTGTGAGCCGGAGGCCGAGGCATAGACGTGGCCGTCGGAGGGGAACAGGTTGTAGTCGGGGTTGCCGGAGATGGCGGCGGTCTCGGTGGGCGTCATGGCGACGTTCCTCCAGACCTGGACGTCGGCGATCTTGCCGCTGAAGTAGCCGTGTATCGCGCTTTGGTCGAGGTAGCGGCCAAGGGTGAAGGTGTTGCAGCCGCCGCCCCAGACAGCGGACGGGGTGGCAGCCGCGGCGGGGATGCCGTTGACGTAGAGCCGCATGAAGTTATTCGCGGCGCTGTAGGTGACGGTGAGGTGGGTCCATGCGCCGAGCTTGACGTAGTACGTGTCGCCGGCGGTGGCGGTCGCCCAGGTGCGGCTGTCGGAGTCGGCGTTGGACATCCGGAAGTTCCACCGGCCGTAGGTCTGGGTGCCGATGGTGGTGGTGTCGATGTTGATGACCATGCAGCTGGTGTGGTTGCCGGTCTGGGCGAGGACGACGCCGCCGAGGACGGTTGGCTTGACCCATGCGGAGACGCTGTAGTCGCTTGGGGTGACCATTGCATAACTGCTGGTGGTCATGAAGCCGGTGGAGCCGTCGAACTGGGCGCTGGGTGCGTACAGGTCGTTCTGGTTGTTCCAGCTGACCCCGCCGTGGCCGCTGAACGGCAACGCGGCGGCGGTGCCGTTGTCGGCGGCGGTGGACGTGGCGGTAATGGCTCCGCTGGCCTGGTCGCCTAGCCGCCAGGCGTGCGACGGGGACAGCAGGGATTGGGGGGTCTCGGGGGCAATCGCCGGGGTGCCGCCGGGCAGGCCGCTGACGGTCCATGCGGTGGCGGTTCCGGTGTTGCTCACGGCCCACAGGGCCGGGCCGCTCCCGGTGATGCTGGCTGCCCGTAGTTCGGTCAGTGAGCTGCCGGACGGGACCGGCTGCCAGTTGGAGGACAGCAGGTAGCTGGTCTTGGTGTCGGCGCCACCCCTGGTGCCGGCGGTGTCGTTGGTGATCGTGAAGTTCTGCCACAGGTACAGCAGCGCCCCGTTGGGCCCGCTCGCCGGCTTGTACAGGAACAGGTCCACGGCACCAGAAGACTCGGTCATGCTGGTGATCTGCCAGTCATTCCAGTCCGTCTGGTTATCCGGCGTGAGGTCCGGCAGCAGGACGGCGCTCCCTCCACCGCCGTAGTCGCCGGCGGCGCTGGAGTTCCTGAAGTATTCCAGGTGGTAGCCGTTGATGCTCCCATCGGGCTGGACTATGGTGTCGCCGGTGATGGTGATGAGGTCGGGGTAGCAGTAGGAGAGGCCAGGGCAGTTGGGGTTGTTGGTGCTGTTGTTGTTCGGGTCGGCGTTGTACCCGTTGGCTACTTGCAGCGGCTGGTCGTTGTTCACGTCGGTGAGCGCTGGGGACTGGACCTGGGTCGAGTTGGATGCGTCCTTTGTCTGGAACGGGGTGCCGTCACCGTTGCCGTGCGCAATGGCACCGTGGCCGGGCAGGGTGACGTTGCCCTGGGCGTCGTGTTGTGCCGGGTAGTAGGCGAGGGCGTCCTGGCGGCCGGTTTCCGGGGTGAACGCCCCGGTGATGACCTGGGCGCCGGTGAAGTCGCTGGGCGAGTAGCTGCTGGTGATGCCGTCGCCGAACTGGCCGAGGTTCACGGTGGAGCTGCTGAGCGTGCCGTTGCCGGTGGCCTGGCCGGGTTCTGACCCTTGGGCGGCGAGCCACAGGCCTGGCGCGAGCCCGGTTGTTCCCCCGCCGGGAGTGACCAGGTCGGGGATGGCGTCGCCGGTCAGGTCGCCTTCAGCCTGCTGGGGGACAGCGCTGGCATTGAACTGGAACACCCCGGCCTGGCTGCCCACGTTGCCGCCAGGCGATAGCGCGGTGACCGTGAGCTGGTCGCTCCATGCGGACGGGATGACCGTGATGGTGGTGCTGGTCTGGCGGGACGGGGTCTCGCCGTTGAGCTGGTAGACGTAGGCGCCTACCGTGCTGCCCTTGGCTGGGGTGACGGTGAACGTCGCCTTTGTCCCGATGGCGTAGGTCGACTGCTGGGGGGTGATGCTGGGGGCCCCGGGGACGGACCGGTCGTAGGTGAAGGTGCAGGGCGTTGATTGCGTGGAGGTGGTCAGCGTGCCGTCGGTGTTGGTGGCGTACCAGGAGAACGTGTTGGCGGAGTTGGCAGGGACGTAGTTCTCCAGGTTGGCCTCGGTGAGCAGCTGGGAGACCTTGGAGTTGTTCTTGAAGCCCGTGTGGCCGGCGAAGGTCAGGCCGGTGGCGGGATCAGTGACCGTCTTGCCGGTGGTGGTGTCGGTGACGTGGAAGGTGGCGGTCAGTGAGCTGCTGTTGGCTCCCAGCGGGGTTCCGACCGTGGCGTACAGCTGCACGTCGCCCTGGCCGATGGTGTCGCCGCCGGAGCAGGTGGTGGCGGGCGAGGTGCCAAGGTTGCTGATCGTGGGGGGCTTGTCGTAGTTGATCGTCATGTAGGTCTGGGCTGGGTCGAACTTCTTCCAGCCGTACTTGTCGCTCTCGCTGTCGGCGCGGATGCCGAACGTGACGGTCGGCTTGGAGTTCTGCGCGGCCCACCCGGCGGCCTCGTGGACGTCGAATCCCTCCGACGCGGCGGAGCAGCCCGAGTAGCCGTGGGCGAAGGACTTTGCCTTTTCCTGGGTCACCCAGAAAGTTGACGGGTTCTGGGAGGTCCAGGTGGGGATCGCGGAAGAGTTGACGGTGCCGGTCCGCCAGACCTGGACGCCGAAGTCGCCGGCGCTGGTGTCGCAGGTCGGCGCGTAGGTGTTCATCAGGTACAGCGTGGCGTCGTGGATCTGGGTGTCGCTGCCGTCAACGTCGGGCGGTACGGTCATCGTGGTGAACGACCGCGCGGTGAACGGGGACCCCGGGTTGCCGTTGCCGTCGGTGTACGGCCAGCCCTCGTACCCGACTTGCAGCTCGCTGGGCTTGGGGTAGGTCTGGCTGGGCCAGGTGCTGTCGGCCTGGGCCCAGTACGGCTGGTTGATGCCGGTGGCGGGCTGCCACGGGTCGATGTAGACGGGGTAGTCAGTTGACGTGCCCGCCAGGAGGGACAGGTCGGGCGTGTAGGTCATGACGCCGCCGCTGTAGCGGGCGCCGACCGGGGACCTGCGGGCGTTCTCGCCAGGGCCGGTGGTGCCGGAGGCGAGTGCCTGGCCGTTGCGCAGGTCGATCGCCTGCCCCGTGCCGGGCTCGACGGCGGACGGGACCTGGGCCGCCATGGGCCGGGAGTCCCACATCGTTGGCGCGGGCTGGTCGAACAGCAGCCGGCCGCCGCTGTCGACTGCGGTGATGTCGCCGTTGGCGGCGTTGCGGAACGTCACGTCCCCGGTCGCCGATGCCTCGACGGCCAGGTTCTGCAGTGCCGGGTTGCTGGCGGCGGCGGCGTTCTTCACGACGAGGACGTAGTCGTAGCCGCCCTGGGCGTCCACGGTCAGCACGAGGTCCACGCCAGGGTACACGTCGGCGTAGGTGGCGGTCGGGCCAGACAGGACGGGCGCGGGCAGCGAGACGGGGAGCGACACCGACAGGGTGTGCCCGAGCGAGGACGTCGCGGCGAGCGCCCCGGTGCCGCCGCCGGACAGCTGCAGCGTGCCGCTGGTCACCGCGGGTGACACTGAGCCGTCAGCGTTCTGGTGCAGCGTCGCGTCCAGCGGCAGCCACTTGCCGGCGACGTTCTTGCGCACCGGGACGCTGTTCACGGTGGCAGTGAGCGTCCCGTCGGGGTTGGCGGTCAGCGTGGACGAGTCCGTGGTCGCCGCGGTCACCGCCACCGGGCTCCCGCTCACCCGTGCCTGCTCCATCGCCTGCGCCTGCGTCACCAGCGCGGGCCGTGCCGCGCTGGCGCTAGCAGGAGCCGTCGCGGCCGCCGGGGCCGCGCGGGCGGGCAGCGGCGCCGCCAGGACGGCCGCCGCCGCCGTCGCCGCCAGCAGCGCGGCCAGCCTCCGGGTGCGTGGTGCGTGCTGTGAGGATCTGATGCCAGGCCATCGGGATCTCAAGGAGTCCGCTCCTTCTCGCAGCCGGGCACTGGCCCGGCAGTCAGGGTGCTACCGCCGATCGACCCGGCCACGAAAGAAGTGTCAGTGACTGAAAGTAGCCGAAATGACCGGTGGGTAACGGTAAGGATCTAGTTAAGCTCGTGAATAGTAACGTTTGTCTTGTTTGTGGCTTGTGTGACTCTAGTCATAGCTTCTAGTCATTTACGTGGCTTGATGTGCCATGGTGTGATCCTCCGAGTTTCCTGTGAGTGACTTGAGGCTTGTGAGGTCTGTGGTGCGATCACTGCTCGGCTGGACGGCAAGATTGGTTGCCAAGGGCGTGCTCGGGACGGTGCTGATAGTGGTTGCCGGGCTGCTGGCTGCGTTCAGCCCGGTCCAGGCGATGGCGGCGGTCACGCACGGCCTGCCATCTGCCCGCGTGCCCCGCCCGCAGGTCACGCTCACGCCGGTCCCGTATCGCCCGGCCCGCAGCCTTGACCAGACTCAGCGCAAGTTCACCGCGACCAAGACCCGCATGCCGGCCGCAGCGGCCGGATCCGCCGGGCTTGCCGCACCCAAGGGCACGGCCCGCGATGGCTCCCGGGCCGCCGCGGCCGGGACACCCGCCTGGGTCCAGGCAGTTGCCCCCGCACAGGGCTCGTACCAGGGGCCATCCAGGCTCGGGGTGCAGGTTGAGCCGCAGTCGGTATCTCAGCAGCTGGGGATCCGGGGCGTTGTGTGGCAGGTTTCCGGGCTGGCCGCTGGGGACGGCGGGGTCCGGGCCGGGCTGAGCTACGACAGCTTCGCCCAGGCTTACGGCGGCAATTTCGGGCAGCGGCTGACCGTGGTCGAGCTGCCAGCCTGTGCGCTGACCACCCCGCAAGTGGCCCGCTGCCGGGCGCAGACGCCGCTTGCGACGGTGAACGACGTGAAAGCATCCACCGTGTCGGCGGTCCTGCCGCTGGCGCAGCCGGCCGCCGTCTCCTCCTCCGCGGTGCCTGCCGCGCAGCCTACGGTGGCGACCATGTCGGCGCAGGCCGTGGTGCTGGCCGCGACCACCTCTGCCGGGGGCGAGGGTGGCGCGGCTGGCACGTACGGGGCCACCTCGCTGAAGCCGTCCGGGTCGTGGTCCGCAGGCGGGTCAACCGGGTCATTCACCTACAGCTACCCCGTCACGCTCGCCGGGGCGTCCTCTCCACTGGCCCCGAACGTCGCGCTCAGCTACGACAGCGGCAGCGTGGACGGGCAGACCGCCGCGACCCAGGCGCAGGCGAACTGGGCCGGGGACGGCTGGTCAACCAGTGACTCCTACGTCGAGCAGTCGTTCGTCCCGTGCAAGGACAACCCGGAGGGCGTCACGCTGCCGACGGCCGACCAGACCGAGGACATGTGCTACGCCGGCAAGGTCCTCACCCTGTCGCTGAACGGGTCCACGACCTCGCTGGTGTATGACTCGTCCTCCTCGAAGTGGCGGCTACAGGACGACAACGGCGCGACGGTGACGCTGACTGCCGGGTCGGACCGGGGGCAGACGCCCGGCAACGCGGGCTACTGGGTCATCACCAAGCGGGACGGGACGAGCTACTACTTCGGGCTGAACGAGCTGCCCGGCTGGACGTCAGGCAAGGCCACGACCAACTCGGTGGACTACGAGCCGGTCTACTCCGCTAATTCCGGGGACCCGTGCTACAACGCGGCCGGGTTCACCCAGTCGGTGTGCACCACGGCGTACCGGTGGCACCTGGACTACATCACCGACGCGCACGGCGACGCCACGTCCTACTACTACGCGCAGGACGCCAACTACTACGGCCAGGACAACGGCGCCTCCGTCGTCAAGTACGTCCGGGACTCCCACCTGGCCGAGGTCGACTACGGGTTCCGCGACGGCAGCGCCTACAGCGCCACCGCGATCCCGGACAAGGTCGTGTACGGGACCGGTGCCCGCTGCTTCGCCTCCTCCTGCCCCGCCATCTCCTCATCCAACTCCGGAACGGCCACGTCGGCCTACCCCGACGTGCCCTATGACCTCAACTGCGCCAGCGGATCCTCGTGCACGACCTACGGGCCGACGTTCTGGTCCACGGTCCGGCTGAAGACGATCACCACCGAGCAGTACACCGGGTCCGCGTTCACGCCCGTCGACGTCTACACGCTCAACGAGTCCGAGCCCGGCACCGGCGACGGCACGTCGCCGACGCTGTGGCTAGGGTCGGTCAGCCGCACGGCCCAGGACACCGGGGGAGGCGGCCCGGCCACGCCGGTCACGCTGCCGCCGGTGTCGTTCGGCGGGCAGGACCTGCCTGACCGGGTCGACACGACGAACTTCCCCGGCCTGTACCGGTACCGGATCGACCAGGTCACGAGCGAGCTGGGCGCGGTCACCAACGTCACTTACGGCACCCCCTACGCGTGCACCGCCTCCTACGTGCAGGGCATCACGACCAATGCGGGCGCAGTATCGAACACGAAGTCGTGCTACCCGGTGTGGTGGACGCCACCGGACTACGCCGCGCCAGTCATGGACTGGTTCGAGAAGTACGCCGTCACCGAGGTCACGACCGCCGACCAGACAGGCGGCGCGCTGTCGGAAGAGAACGACTACCAGTACTACGGTGGCGCCGCCTGGCACTACGACGACAACGAGGTCGTGAAGAAGGCATACCGGACCTACGGGCAGTTCCGCGGCTACGGCACCGTCGTGGCCCTTACCGGGGACCCTGCCAACAACCCCCAGACGAAAACAGTCACCACCTACTACCGCGGCATGTCCGATGACAACAACACCACCGCAGTCACCCTCACCGACTCCCAGGGCGGCACCCACGACGACGCGAACCAGCTCACCGGGAACACCCTGGAGACCACCGTCTACAACGGAACCGGCGGCCCAGTCGATCACTCGACGATCAACTCGTACTGGATCTCCCCGGCGACCGCCACCCGCGCCCGCGACGGCCTGCCCAGCCTGACCTCCAACATGGTCGCGGCCGCCGAGACGTGGACCCAGCAGGCGCTCACCGACGGCGGCACCACCACCTGGCGCTACACCGAGACCGACACCAGCTACGACGCCACCACCAGCGACGCCAACTTCGGGCTGCCGCTCTACGCCTACACGCACACGGTCCCGGCCGACACCGCCTTCGACCGGTGCACCAGCACCACCTATGCCCTGCCCAACACCGCCAAGAACCTGGTCGGCCTGGTCGCGTCCACGGAGACTGACAGCGTCAAGTGCTCCGGGTTCACCGAGGGCGCCAAGCCGAGCGTCCCGTCCGGGCTGAACACCCTCGGCGGCCCCTCCACGGTGACCCGCCCGGACCAGGTCGTGTCCGCGACCGAGACGTTCTACGACGACCAGGCCAACTTCTCCACCACCTTCCCGCAGACGGCCGCTCCGGTCACCGGGAACGTGACCATGACCCGGACGGCGGCCGGGTACTCCGCCAGCGGCGCGGCCGCCTGGCCCAGCTGGCAGACCACCGCCCGCGCCAGCTATGACTCCTACGGCCGGGTGCAGGACTCCTACGACGGCGCCGACAACAAGACGACCACCGCCTACACGGTCAACACCGCCGGGCTGACCACCGCCCAGCAGGTCACCAACCCGCTCAACCAGCAGACCTCCACCACGATCGACCCGGCCCGGGGCCTAACGCTCACCTCGACCGACGTCAACAAGATCATCACCACCGAGCAGTACGACACGCTCGGCCGGCTGACCAGCGTGTGGCTCAACGGCAGGATCACCACCGCCAACGCCGATTACACCTACGCCTACACGGTCTCCGGCAGCGCGGCGTCCGGGGTCGTCGCCAAGACGATGGGCGAGTCAGGCGGGTACGCCACCACCGTCACCATCCTGGACTCCCTCGGCCGCACCCGGGAGACGCAGGCCGACACCGCGCAGGGCGGCCGGCTGCTCACCGAGGACTTCTACGACTCCCACGGCTGGACGTGGAAGAAGACCAACAGGTTCTGGGACCCCAGCAACACCCCCGCCCTCGGCGCCCCGCTGACCCCCGCCGACGGCCAGGTCCCCGACCAGGACAAGTACACCTTCAACGGCCTGGGACAGGTCATCCAGGACACCTCATACCAGTCCGGCAACCCGGTCTCCACCACCACCACCGTCTACAACGGCGACCGCACCACGGTCATCCCCCCGCCCGGCGGGACCACCAAGTCCACCGTCACCGACCAGCTCGGGCGCACCAAAGAAATCGACGACTACACCTCCACCCCGGCGCTCACCACGCCGTCCAACACCTTCAACGGCACCTGGTACGTCACCCCCGCCGCGGGCACAACCGCCGCGACCACCTACGGCTACGACCAGCACGGCAACCAGTCCACCATCACCGACGCCGGCAGCCACACCTGGACCAGCACCTACAACCTGCTCGGCCAGGTCACCGCCAAGGCCGACCCGGACACCCACGCCACCAGCGCGATGATCTACGACGGCAACGGCAACCTGCGCCAGCAGACCAACGCCGACGCCGCCAACAACACCGTGTCGTTCACCTACGACGCGCTCAACCGCAAGACCGCCGAGTACGCATCACCCACCAGCGGCCAGATCGCGTACGCGTCCACGTCCTCGCCGGGAAACCAGATCGCGTCCTGGGCGTACGACAACTCCAACAACGCCGTCGCGAACATGAAGTACCCGGTGGGCCACCTCACCACCGAGACCAGCTACTCCAGCGCCGGCAACGGGACCACCACCGTCGCCTACAGCATCCAGCAGGCCGGGTTCAACGTCTTCGGCAAGTCAACAGGCGACACGTACACCATCCCGTCCACCACAGCCGATGCCGGCCTGTCAGGCACCTACACGTTCTCCCACGCCTGGACCCCGGTCAAGGGCCTGCCCTACGGCCAGTCCTACCCCAGCGCCGGCGGGCTGCCGTCGGAGTCGACCAGCCTCACCTACCTCGCGACCCCCCTCGACCTGCCTGCAGGCCTGGGCGGCACCCTCTCCGGCTACGCGCAGAACACCACCTACGACGCCTACGGCGGCATCCTCCAGGAGCAAATCGGCAGCGGCACCAACCTCGCCGCCATCAACAGCACCTACGACCCGCACACCCTGCGGCTCACCGACCAGCTCGTTAACCGGGCCGTCACCACCCCGGCAAACGTCGATGAGGAGAAGTACGCCTACGACCTGTACGGCAACGTCACCTCCCAGGTCAGCTCCAGGCTCGGCTCCAGCACCAACAGCGAGACCCAGTGCTACCAGTACGACGGCCTGGACCAGCTGACCCAGGCATGGACCGCCAACGACAAGTGCGCCGCAACCCCCACCAGCACCAGCCACTCCACGGTCGGGGACGGGATCAGCGGCTCCGCGTACTGGACGACCTGGTCCTATGACACCGCCGGCGGGAACGCGGCCTCCGACGTGCTCGGGGAAATGACCGGCCAGGTCCAGCACTCCCTCACCGGCGGTACGGATGCCACCACCGCCAGCACGTTCGGCGGCGTGAGCGGCGGCCCGCACGCCCTGACGTCCTCCGCCACCACCGGCGGGGCCACTGCGGGCGCTGACTCCTCCTATGACGCCGCGGGGAACCAGACATCCACCACCAGCGTGGGGGTGGCCGGCCAGGTGCTGTCGGGGGTGCGGCCGTCGTCGGGCACGCTGTGCCTGGATGACTGGCACTCCTCCACCACGGCAGGGAACACGGTCGACATCTACACCTGCGACGGGCAGCCGTGGACGGTGAGCCCGGACGGGACGATCCAGTTCCAGGGTGCGTGCCTTGACCCGTCCGGGGACGCCACCGCGCTGCACACCTTGATGGTGCTGGAGCCGTGCAGCACCAGCAGCCACCCCGGCGAGGTGTGGAAGGCCGGGGCGCACGGGGCGTGGGTGAACGTGAGCTCGGGCCTGTGCCTGGACGACCCGGCCTCCTCCACCACCACCGGGACGCAGCTGCAGATCTATACCTGCAACGGCACCGGGGCGCAGGACTGGTCCTCGGCCCAGTACACGTGGAACGCCGCCGGGCAGCTGACCCAGGCCGCCGGCAGCGCCGGGATCACCTCCTACGCCTACGCCCCCGACGGCAGCCTCCTCATGCAGGCCGACCCGACCGGCACCACCGTCTACCTCGACGGCGAGCAGATCACCGCCAGCACCAGCGGCGCCACCACCACGCTCTTCAGCGCGCGGAGCATCCCGCTGCCATCAGGCGGCGACGCGGTCCGCACCGGCACCGCCACCATCACCGGCGGCACCACCACCAACGGCACCAGCGCCTACTACTTCGAGATCCCCGACCCTCACGGCACCAACGACCTCTACCTCGACTCCACCGCCCAGACGCCGACCTGGCGCCAGTTCACCCCCTACGGCGCCCCCCGCGGCGGTGCAGTCCCCTGGATCGACAACCGCGGCTTCCTCAACAAGCCCACCGACGCCGTCACCGGCCTGACCTACGTCGGCGCCCGCGCCTACGACCCGGACACCGGCCAGTTCATATCCCCCGACCCGGTCTTGGACCCCGCCAACCCGCTCGACCTCAACGCCTACGCCTACGGGTACGGCAACCCCGTCGGCAACGCGGACCCGACCGGCGACTACGTCCCGCTCGACTTGTACGCGACCAGCACAGTCGACCCGGTCGCCCAGCACGAGGACTCCAATCCTCTTGTGTACGGGATCCTCCCGAGCGCTGACACGCACCAGGAGTACAAGAACCTCGTGGGCGGCGCCATCCAAGGGGCGACGATCGATACGGCCAACAGCATTCTCCATGGCGCGGCCACGATCGGTGGCTGGCTCGGGTACCCCGCGCCTCACCTGTCGATCAATTACCAGATCCCCATCGGCAACCCCCATAGCGCGTCCTACCAGTTCGGTGAGCAACTCCCGGGGCTCATCGCGCCGGCCTTCTTGGGCCCGGTAGGCGAGGAGGGCGAGGCAGCGTCGCTGGGAGACCGGCTTGCCGGCGCCTGCCTGGGCGGGGAGAGCTTCACCCCGGACACCACGGTGCTGCTCGCCTCAGGCAAGGCCGTCCCCATCTCCTCCCTCAGGCCCGGCGACAAGGTCCTGGGCACCAGCACCAAGACCGGCAAGACGTCCCCAGAGGCGGTCGCCGCCGTCGAGGTCAACCACGACACCGACCTCTACGACCTGCGCGTCACCACCAGCCACGGCATCCAGGTCATCCACACCACAGCTGGCCACCTGTTCTGGGACCCTTCACTGGACCACGGCTGGATCCCGGCAAAACACCTCAAACCGGGCGAGCGCCTCAAGACGCCGGACGGCACCCTCGCTGTCGTCGTCGGCGGGAGCACCCCGAAAGTCCACGACGGGTGGATGTGGGACCTCACCGTCCCCGGCAACAACGACCACGACTTCTACGTTCTGACGGCCGTCGTTGGTAGCGTTCGAACAGGTAATATCACGTCCGACGGCGTACCAGTCCTCGTTCATAATTGCGGCACGAATCCCCTTCAGGGAACTACTTATACTCAAAAGGTCCTAGCTCAGATCGAGAGTGGAGATAACCACGGATTTCCTGCACTAATTGACACTATTCCTACGATGGATCACGCATCTATTGTCACCGGAGGAGATGGTGTCCCGCGAGTTAATGTTAAGCTGCCCGGTGAGATAAATGGTCGCAGTGGGGTGTTCCATTGGATTATCGAGCAGGATGGCACGATCAATCATCGTTTCTTTGATACAAGGATGAGGTAATGGCCTCCGCGCAACAAGACGTGCTGTTCAGCGCACTTCCCCCCTCAGTTCAGGATGAGGCGGTTGATCTCAGTGCCGAGGGGGCATCGGAGTATGCGTTCCCGGTGGAGATATCTTCACAAGTCTTCGACGCTCTATCGATTGCCGGCTTCTCGATTCTCGGAGGCGATCTCTGGAAAAAGGAGAATGACGGGTTTTCTTCATGCCATGATGGCTGG
>Ga0210389_10001003_pt1 | contig 23791 bp, 22 predicted proteins | sample IncBWH28OmetaG_FD_160127 | JGI IMG/M metagenome (GOLD analysis project Ga0210389, IMG submission 160127) | Forest soil microbial communities from Barre Woods Harvard Forest LTER site, Petersham, Massachusetts, United States - Inc-BW-H-28-O ...
CCTGCAGTCCACCGGATTCGTCCTGGACCCGGCGGGCAAGGTCATCGTCAGCGTGTACTCCAGCGGCGCCATCGGCCGCCTCGTCCCCGAGGACGTCGTGGGCCTGGTCCGCTACCTGCGCGAGCACACGGCCACGGCGTCTGTCTAACGCGGCAGGCTGACGAGACGGACCAACGTGACAGGAGATCACGGCATGACCAACGCGAACATCCATTTCTACTTCGACCCGGTATGCCCGTTCGCCTGGATGACCAGCAAATGGGTGCGGATGGTCGCCGCGCGGCGGGACTACACCGTCGACTGGCGGTTCATCTCGCTGCGCCTGATCAACTCCGGCATCGACTACGACAGCCACTTCCCCGCCGGCTACGAGGAAGGACACACGTCCGGGCTGCGACTGCTGCGAGTCGCGGCCCACGCCCGGGCCGGGCACGGACGGGCCGCCGTCGCGCGATTCTACGAGGCTGTCAGCAGTGAGATCTTCGACGCCCCCGGCTCCGCCGGGCTGACCGCGGCCGTGCGAGGCAGCCGCGGCTTCGTGGAGCCGCTGCTCGTCCGGGCGGGCCTGCCCGTCGGCCTGGTAGACGCCCTCGACGACACCCGGTATGACACGGAAATCGGGGCGGAGGGCGACGAGGCACTGTCACTGACCGGCAGGGACGTCGGAACACCGATTATCCACTTCAGCCCGCCGGACGGCGTCGCGTTCTTCGGTCCGGTGATCAGCAGGCTGCCCGATCCCGAGGACGCCGTACGGCTCTGGGACCACGTCACCGCCCTCGCCGCCTTCCCCGGCTTCGCCGAGCTCAAGCGGAGCCTGCGCGAACGGCCGCAACTGCTCAGCTTCGGCCTGGAGGCCGACACGGCGGGGCCGGAAGAGGACTGGCACGCCGGCAGCCGCAAGACGGCATCGTAGCCGCAGGCCGTCCGCGAAGGCTCAAGGAGCTTGCCATGACCGACTATCCGTCCCCCCTGTCACGGGTCAACCAAACCGCGCCCGTCCCCCGGAGGATCCGGGCCGTGCTGAACGGGCGGACAGTGCTCGACACCACCTCCGCCCTCTACGTATGGGAGTGGGAACGTTACCCTCAGTACTACATCCCTGTTACCGATATCGACCCGTCTGCGCTTGTCGACGAACGGCATGAGCAGCGGCTGAGCCGGGGTACCGCCCGCCGCTACGGACTGGCGGCGGGCGGGATGTCCCGGCCGGCCGCGCTACGCGTCTACGGCGACGACGCACGCTTCGGACTAGCCGGCCGGGCCCGTTTCGAGTGGGACGCACTGGATGCCTGGTATGAAGAGGACGAGCAGGTCTTCGTTCATCCCCGGGACCCGTACACGCGTGTCGATGCCCTCCGCTCCACCCGGCATGTACGCGTCGAGCTGGACGGGGCTGTCCTGGGCGAGTCCGCCTCCCCGGTCCTGGTGTTCGAAACCGGACTGCCCACCCGCTACTACCTCAACCGCGCCGAGGTGGACTTCACGCATCTCGCCGCGAGCAGCACCGTCACGGGATGCCCGTACAAGGGAACCACCAGCGGCTACTGGACCGCCGACATCAATGGCCAGACGCATCCCGACATCGCCTGGAGCTACGTCTTCCCGACCCGGCAGCTATCGCCCATCGCCGGACTTATCGCCTTCTACAACGAAAAGGTCGACATCGTCCTCGACGGACAGCGACTCACCCGGCCATCCACTCACTTCTCCTAGCGCGTCCGCTGCACGGGTTATCCTCACCGGACTGCTTTCCGCCTGGAATAACGGCCCGGGCGATTCACCTGCCATTAGGGCTACGCGCGCCTGTCACTTTCAGCCGAGGGGATGCTCTCGGCCGGATTTGGGCTCGGGGAAGCGGCGCGGGCCCCGATAGCGCGCCCCGAGGGGAGCAGGACCAGGGCGATCAGGAGGCCGACGGCGAAGATCACTCCCCCGGCGGTGAAGCCGACGGTATACGCGTGCACTGTCGCACCGGCAACAGGCCCGCCGGGGTGGCCGGCCAGATAGGTGGCCAGCGCGTCAGCGAAGATAGTGCTGAGCATGGCTGTGCCGATCGAGCCGCCTATCTGCTGAGCCGTGTTGACCACAGCCGCCGCCACGCCGGCGTCGGCCTGCTCGACGCCAAGGGTGCCCGTGGCGAACGATGCGGAGAAGACGCACGCCGCGCCGGCCCCGGCCGGAATGAGCCCTGGCAGTACCTGGGCAGCGTAACTGCCGCCCGGTGTCAGCCGGGTGAAGATGACCATGGCGATGATGCCCAGGATCATGCCGACCGCGATCACCGCCCGCGGACCGACGCGCGGCAGGATCTTGGTCTGAACCGTGGGTGCCACGATGATGATGGCCCCGGTGAGGGGAAGGAACCCGAGACCGGTCTTGACCGGGGAGAAGCCCAGGATCTGCTGCATGTAGTAGGTCATGAACAGAAAGACGGAGAACAGGGCGGCGCCGACGACGGCCATGGACGCATAGGCGCCGCCGCGGGAACGATCGGTCACGATACGCAGGGGCAGGAGCGGGCGCCTGGCGTGGTGCTCGACGAGGACGAACAGGCACAGGAGCACGGCGCTGGCGGTGAAGGCGGCGACGGTGAGCCCGGCCGACCAGGTATGGCTCTCCGCGTTGGAGAAACCGTAGACCAGGCAAAAGAACCCGCCCGAGGCGGCCGTGACCCCGGCGATATCGATCCGCGGGCGCGGGCGCAGTGCCCCGCTCCCGTCCACCAGGCGCGCTGCCGCAATGGCAGCCGGAACGGCGAATAGCAGGTTCACGTACAGGCACCAGCGCCAGGACAGAGTCTGGGTCAGCACCCCGCCGAGCAGGAGCCCCACTGAAGTACCGCTAGCGGCGATCGCGCTGAAGATGCCGAACGCTTTCGGCCGGTCCGGTGAGTTGTGGAAGGTAATCGTCAGCAGCGACAGCGCGGACGGGGCAAGAAGCGCGCCGAATGACCCCTGCAGGGCACGGGCCGCCACCAGGACCCCGAAGGAGGGCGCAAGCCCGCCGAGCGCAGACGCGCCGGCGAAACCGAGCAGCCCGGCCACGAACGTCCACTTGCGGCCGAGCAGGTCACCCAGCTTGCCGCCGAGCAGGAGCAGGCTCCCAAATGTCAGTGCGTAGGCCGTGATGATCCACTGCCGGTTGTCCGTTGAGAAATGCAGCGCCTGCTGCGCGGACGGCAGGGCGATATTCACGATCGTCACATCCAGGACGATCATCAGCTGAGCCACGCCCAGCAGGGTCAAGACCGCCCACCGGTTGCCGCTGGCACCGGTAGCAACGGCAGGGCTTTTCATCGACCGGCCGCCATGCCAGCCGTAGTACGCGTCTCCATGCTTAGTGAGCGTCGGGATACCCCCTCGTTCTTACATAGGCACGGCACGGCCGTAGGCCACCACCATGGTGGTGGCCTAGCTCCAGCTGGGGGATGGCCGTCTGAGCGTGCTCAGCGAACCACTTGCGGCGCAGACAGGAGACCATCTCGCGGCTGGTCAGAGGCCACCGGGGAAGTGCTGGCGCAGCTGGCGGCTGAGCGCCTTACGGCGCATGGCGTAACTGTGGCGGGCGACAGAGCCGGCGGGCCGGGCTGGTCACCCGGCCCGCCGGGCTTGCGCGGTGCGCCCTAGGCCGCGTTGCGGCCGCCGTCGACGTCGAGCACGGCGCCGTGCACGAAGCTGGCATCGTCGCTGGCGAGGTAGCTGATGGCGGAGGCGATCTCTTCGGGAGCGGCCGGGCGCCCCGCGGGGGCCAGGGACGCGAGCTGGTCTAGCTGGCTGCCCATCGGCTCGGTGCCCTCGGTGCGGGTCGGGCCGGGGCTGACCGCGTTGACCCGGACGCCGCTGGGGCCGAACTCGGCGGCCCAGGCCTTGGTGAGCAGGGTCAGGGCCGCTTTGCTCGACCCGTACAGGGCCATGCCGGCCACCCCGAAATGGGCGACCATCGTCAGGACGTTGACGATCGCCCCCTTACCGCGGGCCGCCATGGCGGGCGCGAGCTCGGCGACCAGGATGAATGGTGCCTTGACGTTGACCGCGTAGACGCTGTCGATGTCCTCGTCGGCCGCCGACTGGGTGGGGCCGAACGGGAAGACGCCCGCGTTGTTGACCAGGATGTCGACGTGCCCGCCGCCGAGCCTGACGGCCTGGCGAGCGAGCTCGCGGACGGAATCGCCGTTGCCCAGGTCCGCCGCGATGAAATCGGCCTTGCCGCCGACCCCGCGGATCGTCGCGACGACGGCGTCGCCGCGGGCCGCGTCACGGCCGCTGACCAGGACGTGCGCGCCGCGCCGGGCGAGCAGGAGGGCGGCGGAACGGCCGATGCCGCTGGTCGCGCCGGTCACCAGCGCCGTGCTGCCGTTGAGATCAGTGGTACTCATGATGGTCTTCTCCTTGCAGCTTGTGGGTTGCGCAATCCACTCTGGCGGGAGAAAACTGGGTTGTCCAATCTAGTTCTGCGGTAGGCTTCCGGCATGGCCGAGATTGACACCGGGCGGCCCCCGACCCGCAGGGGGCGCGAGACGCGGGAGCGGATCGTCGCCGCCGCTGCCGAGCTGATGTTCGAGAACGGGGTGGCGGAGACCACGCTGGAGGACATCAGGGCAGCAGCCGGGGTCAGCGGCTCGCAGGTGTATCACTACTTCGAGGACAAGCAGGCACTGGTCCGCGCCGTCATCGACCACCAGACCGACGCCGTCCTCGACATCCAGGGAACGCACCTCGACCGCCTGGACACCATGGCCGGCCTGCGGGCCTGGCGGGACTTCCTCGTCGACCACCAGCGCCGGCTCGGCTGCCGCGGCGGCTGCCCCATCGGCGCCCTCGGGGCCGAGGTCGCCGAGACCGACGCCGCCGCCCGCCTGGCCGCGGCCAGGGGGCTGCGTCGCTGGGAAGGCCGCATCCGCGAAGGACTCCAGGTCATGCACGCCCGCGGCGAACTCCCCGCCCACGTCAGCCCGGACGACCTCGCGCTCGCCACCCTCGCCGCCCTGCAGGGCGGCCTGCTGATGACCCAGCTCCAGCGCGACACCAAGCCGCTCGAAGTGGCCCTCGACGCCATGCTCGACCGCATCCACGCCCTAACTCAGGCAGCGTAGTCACCCCGCCTTGACCCGCTCGCCTCGCCGGGCGGCACTAGGGTGTCGTGTCTGCCTGGTCAGCCACTGCCATTGGCGACGTCGAGCGCGATCATCGGCAAAGTGGTCCCTCCGTTGTCGATTCGGGCTCCGAGCGTCGTCTCGAAGACTGGTTTCAGCATGGCCCAGGCCCGCGGGTGGCCGACCGCGTAGGCGGCAAGTGCCGACGAGGTTTCCTCGCTGGTCAGCAAGCGTGCCCGGGCCGGGACTGGGCGGCGTCCGCCAACGTACACACGGACGTTGGGGTCGACGCGTACATTGCGGAACCATTGGGCGCGGGAACCGAATCCGGAGGCGATAACGTACGCGGCCGGCCGCGGGCGTGACACTACTTCGAGCACGGTATAGCGGCGGGCCCCAGTCGCGCGTCCCGTGTGCTCAAGCATGAGCAGACGTGATCCGAAGACGAATCCGAGCCGTGCCCGATACAGCCAGACGGGTGCGCGGACGATCCAGCGAGTTCGCAGGAGGCGTGCCGCCCAGGCACTGGCAACTGAGATGGATACCTGGTTGAACATGGTTCTCCTCCCCAACGGGGATGTGGCAGTGGCTCAGGGCAGCGGTGCGAACTAAGGGTCGAGCAGCGCGACGAACAGGCCTCGGGGCGACCACTGGCGCTGTTCTCCGGCCGACAGTTCCATTGCGGTACCTCCGCTTCCGGTGCGTGCTGTCGAGCGCGCGCCGTCCGGAACGGGTTCCCTGTGAAATTTTTTGACGACACCACGGGACGGCTGTCTCGGCGGCGAACCTGGCCAGGTCATGAATGCAATAATTGCATTGTGAAACCAGCTGGGAACGCGGATAACGCCGCCTCCGAGAATGGCCTGGAGCCGCACCAGGCAGTGGTGGATGCGGTGCTGGGGGCCAGCAGGGTGCTGGTCGCCGTCGCGGCCCGCTCCCTGGCCGGCGCCGCGGAGGAAGTCACCCTCCCGCAGTACCGGGCGCTGGTGGTACTGGCGTCCAGAGGCCCGCAGCGCGTGAATTCCCTGGCCGAAGCCCTGGACGTCACCTCGTCCACCGCCACTCGCATGTGTGACCGCCTAGTGCGCAAGGGCCTGGTCCGGCGGCGGGCCGCCAGGACCGACCGCCGCGAGGTCCGCATCACGCTCACCGCTTCCGGGCAGGAGCTCGTCGATGAGGTCACCCGCAGGCGCCGGACCGAGATCAGCGAGATCCTGCTCAGGGTCCCCGAGTCCGATCAGGCGGCGATCGTGGACCTTTTCGACAAGCTCGCCGCGGCCGCAGGCGAGAAGCCCAGCCGAGACTCGGCGGGGGGCTGGGACCTGTAAAACGTCCGGTCATAGCGGCTGTCCCTCGCCGTGCGCCTGGTGGCCGGGCTTGCCTGGGCCGCGTACCGTGGCGCTAACCTCGCTGAGCCCGGCCGTGCTGGCGAACATGCTCAGCATGTCGCCTTCCTCGATCACGGTGCCGCCGCTGACCGGGATGTTGCGGCCGTCGCGCCTGATGGCGACGATGACCGATCCCGGCGGCAGGCCGGCGTCGCTGATGGCATGCCCGGCCAGCGGGGCGTTCTTGCCCACCGCCACGTCCATGGCCACCGATTGCCCGGTCACCGGGGCAAGCCTGCCCGCGCTGGCCCCTAGCACCCGCTGGTAGCCGCGGACCAGGTCACCAGCGGACAGGATCCCGACCACCCTGCGATCACTCTCTGTCACTGTCAGCCACTGACCACCGGCGTCCATGAGCGCTTCAAGGCCTGTGTCCAGCGCCGCTGAGGCCGCCACGCTGGGAGCGGTCGCGTCCGCGAACGCGGCAGCGGGGGCACCGTCGGTTGCCTGCCCGGCCAGCCGGGTGGTCGCCACGGTCCCCAGATAGCTGCCGTCGGCGTCCGTCACCGGCGCGCCCGGCAGCCCGGCGTGCTGGAGCAGAGCCAGTGCGGCGGTACCCAGGATGTGCTCCCCGATGACGACCCGGGGCTCGCTCATCACTTCCGAGACCTTCAGCGTGGACAGGCTCGGCAGGCCTGCCTCCAGGCGGCTGGCGGCGGAGTCGGCCTTGCTGCGCAGCTGCGAGCGGTAGATGCTATCCCCCGCCCGCTCGACGATGAACCAGGACACCGCGATCGCGACCATGGCCGGGGCAAGCAGGCTAATGCTCCCGGTCATCTCGGCGACCATCAGCATGACCGCAAGCGGCGCCCGGGAGATGCCGCCGAAGACGGCCATCATGCCTACCACGACGAAAGGAGCGGGATTGTGCCCCACACCGGGCGCGATCGGCTCCAGCAGCCGCCAGACGGCCAGGCCGGTGAATGCTCCGATCACCATTCCCGGGCCGAACACGCCCCCGGACCCGCCGGTGCCGATGGACAGGGACGTCGCCGCGATCCGAGCGAACGGTAGCAGCAAGACGATGTACAGCGGAGTGTGCAACAGCTGGTTCGACAGTCCTTCCTGGACCCAGCCGTAGCCGGTCCCGAGCACCTCCGGGAGCCACAGCGCGAGCAGGCCGACCAGGGCCGCGCCCACGGCGGGCCGGAGCTTACGGCTGAAGGGAAGGCGGGCGCTCAGCGCGCCCACCCCGTAGAACGTCTTGGAATACAGCAAGCCGATGCCGCCGGACAGGAGCCCGATGAGAGCGAACCACAGCAACTGGACCGGCTGGCCGAAGTGATAGCCAGGAATGGCGAACAGCGGGCGGTAGCCGTAGACGGCCCCGAAGATCGCCCAGGCGATGACCGACGCGAACGTGCCGGGCAGCAGAGCGGAGAACTCAAAGTCGTCCTGGTAGACGATGTCGCTGGCCAGTACCGCGCCGCCCAGCGGGGCGCCGAAGATGGCCCCGATCCCGGAGCCGATGCCGACTGACACGGAGATCCGCCCGTCCTCGGGCGACAGATCGAGCACTCGCGCCAGAAGCGAGCCGAATCCGGCACTGATCTGGGCGGTCGGCCCCTCCCGGCCGCCCGAGCCGCCCGAGCCGATGGTAACCGCAGACGCGATGATCTTCACGACCACGGCGCGCAGCCGGATGCCCCGCGGGTTGCGGTGGACCGCGTCGATCGCCGCGTCGGTTCCGTGACCCTCTGCCTCCGGCGCCCAGGTAAACACGATGAACCCCGCGATCAGGCCGCCGAGGATCAATACCAGCGGGATCGCCCATGCCCGCACGTAATGCCCGGTCCCGCCCGAATTACCTTCCCCGGCGGGTGACGGCGGCGTGTAACCGGCGAGGACACCCAGGAACAAGTGGGTGGCTTCCCGCAGGGCGGCGTAGAAGACAATGGCCCCCAGCCCTGCGATCACCCCGATGACAGCGCCAAGGAGCAGCCACTTCGGCAGGTAGGACAGCGCGTTGACGCGCGTGCCGGCCGAACTGGCCGCACTTCGCCAGCGGGTAAGGACAGCCCGCGCGGTGCTGTCCGCGGGCGACTGCGGTCTGCGGTCGTCCATCTACCGGCCAGCCCCATCATCGATGCCGGGCATCGGCCAGAAACGTGCAGAGGGAAATATGTGCATAGTACGAGTATTGCACTAGCCACCGATCCCGGAGGACATGGGCTGCGCCGTCAAGCTGTTCTTTCAGGCCGGGTTATTCGGATGGGGAAGCGGATGGGGAAGCGGATGGGGAAGCGGCCGAACGCGTTGTGAACGTCCTGCCGTGGCGCCGCGCCGTCGATCCTGACGGCTCCCGCTGGTTGCTGGATCTCGGAGATCGCGGGGGTGCCCGCGGCATGAAAAAGCCCTCTCCTCTGCGTTCCCGCAGGTGAGAGGGCTTACAACAGCTCCCGCGATAGGACTCGAACCTATAACCTACCGGTTAACAGCCGGACGCTCTGCCGATTGAGCTACGCGGGACCGCCAACACGACGGCCAAGTGAGCCTAACGGCGAACCATGCCCCGTGTTTCGGAGTGCTGCGCATAATCGTAGCGCACCCGAATGGGTGCCGTGCCCACACCGGAGCATCAGGGCGCAGGGAACATCAGAGCTATAAGCTAGGAACCGCGAACGCAACGTAGCCGTCGCCAACGCGAATGCAGTGGCGACGAGCGGGAATGAATGGGGCGTCGTGCGCGGGGGAGTCGAGTCGCATGACGTCACGCACCGGGAAGGGGTGCCCCACATGCGTTACAAGGGCATGTTCGCGGCGGGACTCGTCGTCGGCTTTATCGCCGGCGCGCGGGCTGGCCGTGAGCGTTACGACCAGATCATGGGCATGGGCCGCAAGGTGGCCAGCCATCCAGCGGTCCAGAAGACCACGCAGGCGGCCACGGCCAAGGCGACGGACCTGACCAAGACGGCGACCGCCAAGGCGCCGGGACTGGCGAAGACCGCTAGCGCCCAGGTCTCGGCCCAGATGCCGAAGATCGGCGCCGCCGCGAGTGCCGCGCGGCAGCAGGCCGTCAGCCACATCCCGTTCGTCGGGAAGGGCAGCGGCGATCCGGACGCGCCGGGAGAGGAGGCGATGGACACCGCCGACGTCCAGGTTCCGTCCCAGGCCGACGGCAGCCCCAGTCCCGCCGCCTCCTACAACGGCGTGCCGACCGAGTAATCCCGGACTAGCCGGGAATCCTGGGCTAGCTGCCTAGTCCAGGTACTCGCGCAGCAGCAGGGCGCGGCTCGGGTGGCGGAGCTTGGCGAGGGTCTTCGACTCGATCTGCCGGATCCGCTCCCGGGTCACGCCGAATTCGCGGCCGACCTCCTCCAGCGTCCGGGGGTGGCCGTCGGTCAGCCCGAAGCGCAGCTGGATTATCCGCTGCTCCCGTTCCGACAGATCGCACAGCACGCGATCGAGCTGGTCCTGGAGCATGATGAACGCCGCCGCCTCGATCGGCACGACGGCGTCCGCGTCCTCGATGAAGTCACCGAGGTCGGACTCCTCCTCGCCGATCGGCGACTGCAGCGACACGGGCTCCTGAGCGATCCGCTGGATCTCGGCGACCCGGTCCTGATCGATGCCCATCTCGGTCGCGATCTCCTCGTGCGTCGCCTCGCGCCCGAGTTCCTGGTGCAGCTGCCGCGTCACGCGGGCCAGCTTGTTGATCGTCTCGACCATGTGCACCGGCACCCTGATGGTGCGTGCCTGGTCCGCGATGGCCCGCGTGATCGCCTGCCGGATCCACCACGTCGCGTAGGTCGAGAACTTGTACCCGCGCGTGTAGTCGAACTTCTCCACGGCCCGGATCAGGCCGAGGTTGCCCTCCTGGATCAGGTCCAGGAACACCAGCCCGCGGCCGATGTACCGCTTGGCGATCGACACCACGAGCCGCAGGTTGGCCTCGATCAGCCGCTGCTTGGCCCGCACGCCGTCGGCCGCCAGCCATTCCAGGTCGGCGCGCTGCGCGCCCAGCAGCGGGAACCCGCCATTGAGCTTCTCGTCGGCGAACAGGCCGGCCTCGATCGTCTTGGCCAGCTCCACCTCGTCCTCCGCCGTGAGCAGCGGGACGCGGCCGATCTCCCGCAGGTACAGCCGCACCAGGTCACTGGTGCCGCCGCGTCTGCCCGTATCCTCAACGGTTTCCGGGAGCCTGGTCTCCGGTTCCTCCTCGCCGGGGGCATCGACTACCTCGATACCCTCTTCGGCGAGCATGCGCACTGCCCCGTCCAGCGCGTCGGCCCCCAGGTCTGCCCGCTCGATTGCCGTCGTGACGTCCCCCATCGTCACGAATCCCCGCGTGCGCCCGAGCGCCACGAGGTCCGTTAGATGCCCTGTGAGCGATGGTCCGCTCGTTACTACGGTGAGACTCACGAAGACAAGTCTGCGTCACAAACCCCCGCTTCCGGGGGACCTAATTTTGTCACTGTTGCGCCAGGTTTAACCTGGCCGCAACATAATCGCGCAGGCCGCTCAGGCGCCCGTAGCCCGTTCTAGCAGGGATTTCTTCCGCGCCTCGAGCATGACGAGCTCGACGAACAGCTTGTCGTAGGCCGCCTTCTCGGTCTCCGGATTCATGCGCTGCAGCTTCGCCTTGAGGGCGGTGATCTCCCGCCCGGCGGCGAGCTCGCCGACCCGTGCGATGATGACGCTCGCGTACTTCTCGTCGGGCTCACCCGGCACCTGCAGGGACTCGACGGCGAGTTCGTTGACGAACGCGCGGGCACGGTCATCGGGCGACGCCTCCAGGAGCGCCGCCGCCCATTCCCTGGCCCGTCCCGCCCCGGCCACGCCGCCGCAGCCGGCGATGAGGGCCGCTACCGAGCCGTGAACCGGGACCGTGAAGGCTGGGGCTCCGAGGTTGTCGAACTCCGGGCCGCACAGCGCCGGCCACTGCACCGCCAGCTTGAGTGCCTCCCGTTCGACCCGCAAAACTGGATCGTTTCGGTCATAGGGGAAAGTTCTTTTGCCCCCGTCACGAACGCCGGACCCTGCCCCAGGTCCCTTCTTCCCGGTGTGCTGGCGGACACGGTTCAACACGAACCGCTCATCCATCAGCCCCAGCCAGCGGTCGAGGTTGACGGCATACCGGGCCCGCTTGCCCGGGTCCTTGATCCGGGCCACGATGGGCGCGGCCTCATCGAGCGCCGCGAGCTGCCCGTCGGTGCTGTCGAGGTCATGCTTGGTGAGCACGGACCTGATCGCGAACTCGAACAGCGGCACGCGCCTGGCGATGAGATCGCGGACGGCGGCCTCGCCGTGCTTAAGCCGCAGGTCACACGGATCGAGCCCGTCCGGCTGCACCGCGACGTAGGTCTGCGTGACGAACTTGTCCTCCAGCCCGAAGGCCCGCAGCGCCGCCCGCTGCCCCGCCGCGTCGCCGTCGAAGGTGAAGATGACCTCGCCGTCGGACCCCTCGGTGTCCATGATCAGCCGGCGCAGGACCTTGACGTGATCCTCCCCGAACGACGTGCCGCACGTCGCCACCGCCGTCCCGGCGCCCGACAGGTGGCAGGCCATCACGTCGGTGTACCCCTCGACGATGACAGCCTTGCGCTGCTTGCCGATCTCCTTCTTGGCCAGGTCCGCGCCGTACAGGATGTGGCTCTTCTTGAACAGCGCGGTCTCCGGCGTGTTCAGGTACTTCGGCCCGTCGTCGTTCGGGTCGAGCTTGCGCGCCCCGAACGCGATCGTGTCGCCGGAAAGGTCCCGGATAGGCCACATCATCCGGCCCCGGAACATGTCGATGAGGGTGCCGCGGCTGGACCGGCGCGCCAGACCGGACTTGGTGAGCTCGTCCTCGGTGAACCCGCGCCCGCGCAAGTGCCTGGTCAGCTCGTCCCACGCGTTCGGCGAGTACCCCATCCCGAACCGCTGGGCGTCGGCCAGCTCGAACCCGCGCTCGGCGAGGAAGTCCCGCGCGACCTGCGCGTCGATCATCTTCTGCGCGTAGAACTCCTGCGCGACTTTGTGCGCCTCGATGAGCCGGCGACGCTGGCTGGTCTCCTGGCCGGGGACATAGCCGCCCTGCTCGTACCGCAGTTCGATCCCGGCGCGGGCGGCCAGCCGCTCGATGGCCTCGGCGAAGGTCAGGCTGTCGACCATCTGGACGAACTTGATGACGTCCCCGCCCTCGTGGCAGGAGAAGCAGAAGTAGAGCTCCTTGCCGGGCGTCACGTTGAACGACGGTGTCTTCTCGTCGTGGAACGGGCACAGCCCCTTCCACGACCCGCCGCCCGCGGGGCGCAACTGCAGGTACTCCCCCACGACCTCGACGATCGGCGACCGCTCGCGGACCGCCGCGATGTCCTCTTGGCGAATCCGACCTGGCATACCCCGAGTCTACGGCTCGCGACCGACTTTCCCGGGTAACTTGCCCCATGCCGCCCGGCCGCGACCTTATGCCCGCCCGGCCGCGACTTCCCTCCCCGCCGGCCCGCGCCCTTCCCCGCCCGGGGGCCTCGCCGCCATGGGCGGCCGCGCTCTCCATCTCCGGGGCGGTCGCGCTCTCCCTCTCCGTGGCGGTCGCGCTCTCCATCTCCGGGGCGGTCGCGCTTTCCCCTCTCCGTGGCGGTCTCGCTTTCCCTCTCCAGGAGGCCTCGGTCCCCCTCCCGGGGCGGACGCGCTCCCTCTCAGAGAGTGGGGCGCGGTCCCTCCTCTAGGGGCGGCGCCGCGGGCGTTTCATGGGTCGAACGCGCCAAAGCCGCCGGCACGACGATCACCTTGCCAGATATTTACCGACATAACCCCCAGAACGACCGCACCAGAACACCGTCTCGGGGCCATCCAGCAAGATCACGGGTCATACATGCCAAATACTGGCATCTCCGACCCATGATCTTGAAAATCAGCGGCCGGACGGACCAGTGGTGCACCCAGACCGATCGAAATATCGTCGTATAGCAGGTATTCCGGGCAGGCCTGCCTCAAGATCATGGGTCGCTAGTGCCATGGACGCCGTAACGACCCATGACCTTGGCACTGGGCCAGGAGCCTTCCCGTCTGCGCGCTCTGCCCCGAAACGAATCCGGCGGGTGACGGTAATTCTTCTCATTATCCAGATGTTCGCAGGTGACATGGGTTAGCCGACCATTGCCGACTAACATGATCAATTGTGGAATTCAGCGCTGGCATTCGGCGCCCGCATTCGGTGCGCGTGGCCACGCGCGGGACTTACCGGCCACCCCGGATAGCCGGATACTACCGTTTTTCGGGAATACTGGTCATGTTGGTCAATATCCGGCAATGACCGGCCGCCATGGCCAACGCCTCCCGGCCGACGGTGAGCAGCATCACACACCACACGCCCGTACGGCACGGGGAGTCGGAGACGTCGGCCAGGCCCCGCCCGCGCTCCGGCCACGCTCCGGCGCAGGCGGGCCACGTTGCCGTGAATTACCGCTCAGCGGCTAACAAAACGGGCAAACCAGGGCCTAGTACCCGCCAAGGGATTGGCAATGCGGGTGAATGACCGATAACTCCCCGCCACCGTCCGGGAACGCCGATCATCCGTGACCGCGTACCCCTTGCTCAACTCTCAGCATCGGTGTCATGCTAACCGCTTGAATTGCCGCTCGCCGCTGTGCCAAGGTACGGCTAAGGCCGCTTTGCTAAAGAAAGACGGGATGACCCGAATGAAACGATGGTGGCTGCGCGGCCGCCAACGCGGGCCCGCGCGCAGCGGGCACGGACCCGTGATGGCGCCCCCTCCAGAGCTCTCGGCGGCGCCGGCGGTCAGCCGGCCGGCGATCGCGTCGTTCGCCGCCGAAGACTCCCGTTCGCGGTCCCTGCCAGCGCCCGCGCCGTGGGCAACGGCCGTCGGCGACACGGCCCTCCAGAACGCCGTCCCCCTGAACAGCGGCCCGTTTCCGCAGATCTGCGAACAGTTCTCCTTGCAGATGCTGCTGCTGGCCGAGCAACTGCGGATAGCGCTGGACAAGCTAGAAGCCGACGAAGGCGACCCGCAGCGGCTGGATCAGCTGTACGAGATCGACCATGGCGTGACGCGGATGCGGCGCGCGAGCCTCGACCTGCGAGTCCTGGCCGGGCGCGGCGGCGAGCCGCTCGACGGGCCGGTAACGTCCCTGCTCGACGTCATCCGGATGGCCGCGTCGGCGATTGAGCGGTACGGCCAGGTGCACGCCATGAAGGTGACGGAGCTCGCGGTCGTCGGCTACGCGGCCGATGACGTCGGCTTGCTGCTGTCAGCGCTGCTGCAGAACGCGACGCAGTACTCCCCCGGGCCGGTGACGGTAAGCGCGCACCTGCTGGACGACGGATCCGTGATGTTCCGGGTCGAGGACACGGGCATCGGCATGGCGCCCGACCGGGTGGCGGCAGTGAACCAGGCGCTGGCGGCGCCGGTTCCGGAGATTGACGATAATTCCGGCCGGCATACTGGTTTTCCGGTGGTGCACCGCATCGCGAGCAGGCACAAGATCAAGGTGCGGCTGGCGTCACGGTCTGCGCCGTACACCGGAATCGTCGCCATGGTGACGGTCCCGCCGCACCTCCTGTGCGAGGTCCCGGAAGACGACGAGTCCGGCAAGGCGCCTGCGACCACCTGGGGTCCCCCTGACCCCCGGTGGGCCCCCGGGCCGCGAGAGGCGGCCGAGACGGTCAGCCCCGCGGCCGCGCCGGCGGCACGAAGCGCCAACGGAGAGCTGCCCCGCCGGGAAAGCGTCAGCCTTCGCGGTGCCCGGCCACGGCGTGCCGCCGCCAGCGTGGGCACAACGGAGCACGCCGCGGCCGACGAGGCGGCGGCGAGGCGGGCGTTCGCCGACGACCTGGGCGCCTTCGCGACCGCTGCCAGTCCGGCCAGCGGCACGGATGACCCTCCCCTCCCCGCCCCGAGCAGAGAAATGCCCTGGGATGAGGGCAGCAGACGGCCCGTCGGCGGGACAGGCGCACAGGAAGGCAAGGTGTAACACATGATGGGCACGGGACCAGAACCCCCGCGTGGCCCGCAGGAGTTCGCATGGCTGGTGGATAACTTCGCGAACTCCACGCCGGGGGTCAGCCACGCGCTGATCGTGTCAGCCGATGGACTCCCGCTCATAGCATCCCCCGGGATACGGCCAGACCTCGCCGACCCGCTCGCCGCCATGACGAGCGGGCTGCTCGCGCTCGGCGCCAACATCGCGGGCCACGTGGGCGAGCCGCGGTGCGAGCAGATGATGCTGAAGTTCCCGCACGGCCACTTCCTCTTCATGGGCATCGGCAGCCTGGCCGGGTTCGCGGTGCTCGTCACCGACGGAGCGAACCTCGGAGTGGTCGCGCATCAGATGGCGCAGCTCGTGGACACGGTCGGCCACGTCCTGACGCCGGAGCTACGCGATGACCTGCGCCGCCAGATGGCCGCGAGCACCCCGGTGCCCAGGCCATGAGCGCCAACCCGTGGGTGCGGCCCTACGTGCTCACCAGCGGCCGCACCCGGACGCGGAGCCCCCTGTACGTCCACACGCTGGTGACGGTGGAACGGTATGACCGCGCGGTCGCGGCACGGCTCGCCCCTGAAGCGCGCCGCCTTTACGAGCGCGCGGCGCAGGCGTCCGAGTCGGTGGCCGAGCTGTCGGCCCACTGCGGTGTATCGCTGGGCGTGACCAGGGTCCTGCTTGAGGACCTGGCGTCCGCCGGCCGCATCCGCGTCAACGCCGATGCCTACGATTCCCCGTTCGACAGGCGACTCCTGGAAAGGGTGATCGATGGCCTTCGCACCGAGTTCGCCTGACCTTGGACGGGAGCTGACCTCAGCCAAGATAGTCGTGGCGGGCGGCTTCGGCGTCGGGAAGACCACGCTGGTCGGCGCGGTGTCGGCGATACCGCCGGTCAACACCGAGGCGTGGATGACGCAGGCGAGCAAGACCGTCGACCCGCTCGCCGCCGACGGCGGCAAGACCACGACCACGGTCGCGATGGACTTCGGCCGGGTGACGCTGGGGCGGGACCTGATGCTGTACCTGTTCGGCACGCCCGGGCAGCCGCGGTTCTGGCCCATGTGGGATGACCTGTGCCGGGGCGCGAGCAGCGCGGTGGTGCTGGTCGATACCCGGCGGCTTGAAGTGTCGTTCCCGGCGGTCAACTACTTCGAGCATGACTCGAACGTCCCGTTCATCGTCGGGGTCAACTTGTTCGACGGCGTGCAGACCCATCCGTTGGACCAGGTGCGGGACGCCCTGTCACTATCGGAGTCTGTCCCGCTGCTGACGGTCGACGCGCGCAGCCGCCGGTCCGCGGCGCAGGCGCTGACCGCGAGCCTCACGAACACACTGACGAAGACGTCGTCGCCCCTCATTGCCCGATAGGCGACCGGACCCGGCCATCGCGGCCGGTCCCACCTTTTAGATGAAGCAGGAGCCCCCCTCGTGCGCAAGATCCTGATCGTCGGCGCCGGCCATGCCGGCCTCCAACTGGCCCTGTCCCTGCAATCCGAGGGCTATGACATCACGCTAATGTCAGCCCGCACCGCCGAGGAGATCCGCGGCGGGTACCCAACGTCGACCCAGGCCATGTTCGGCCCCGCCCTGGACCGCGAGCGTGCCTACGGGCTCAACTTGTGGGACGGGAAGACGCAGGCGGTGCCTGGTTGCCTGGTGTCGCTGGTGCCCGCGCCCGCGACGCAAGCGCTGTCGTTCTTCTCGAAATGGGATCAGCCGTCGAACTCCATTGACCAGCGAGCCAAGATGTCCACCTGGCTGGAACTGTTCGAGGACAGGGGCGGCCGGGTCATCTACCACACCGTGATGACGTCAGACCTCGCCGGCCTGGCGTCGATGTACGACCTGACCATCATCGCGGCGGGCAAGGGCGAACTCGTGGAGATGTTCGACCGCGACGCGTCGCGGTCGAAGTACACCGCCCCGGCCCGCCAGCTGACGGCCATGTACCTGAACGGCGTCGAGCCGGGCAATGACGGCATGGACCCGCGGATCGACATCATCATCGCCCCGGGCGTGGGCGAGTTCTACGCGATGCCTGCCTACACGGTGTCGGGGCCCTGCGACCTGTTCCTGATGGAAGCGGTGCCGGGCGGGCCGTGGGATGTCTTCCGGGATCGCCCCCAGGCCGCCGAGCACCTGCGCCGCACGCAGTCGCTGATCATGGACTACATCCCGTTCCAGGGATACCGGTATGCCAACGCCGAGCCGACCGACGGGCGGGCGAACCTGAGCGGCGCGTTCACCACGACCATCCGCAAACCGGTCGCGGAGGTCGCCCCGGGCAGCTACGTGCTTGGCATGGCGGACGTCGTGGTTGTCAACGACCCGGTCAGCGGGCAGGGCGCCAACAACGCGTCCCACTCGGCGGCCATCTATGGCCGGGCCATCCTCGACCGCGGCAACCTGCCCTTCGACCGGAACTGGATGCAGGCCACGTTCGACACGTACTGGGAGCACGCGCGCAGTTCGATCGCGCTGACCGAGATGCTGCTGGACCCGATGCCACCGCACACCCAGCAGTGCCTCGCCGCCGCCGCGCAGTACCCCGCGGTCGCCAAGCGGGCAATCGACCTGTTCCCCTATCCCGGGGACATCCACAACTGGATCCTCGACGCCGACAAGGCCGCCGCGTACCTGGCGGAGGTGGCCGCGGCCGCGTAGCGCGGACGGGGTCCCGCGGTTGCCGCGGTCGCCGGTCCCCGGTTCTGCCAAAGCGCGGTTTGGCATGCTCTATCGCGGCCGAACCCTTATTTGGCAGAACCGGGCGGACTATTTTTCGGAGGGGCCGGCGGGAGGAGACCGCGGTCCAGGGCGGTGGCGACGGCAGCGGTGCGGCCCGTGACGCCGAGTTTGCCGCAGGCGCGCAGCAGGTGCGTCTTGACCGTGGCTTCGCCGATGAACAGTTCCCGGCCGATCTCCGCGTTCGTCAGGCCGCGGGCGGCCCCGGCGAGAATCTCAGTCTCCCGGGCGGACAACGGCGTCTGCGGCGGCTCCCGCAGACGATTCACCAGGCGGCCCGCGACCGCGGGGGCGAGCACCGTCTCGCCACGGGCGGCGGCCCGGATCGCGCCCGCCAGTTCGGATTGGGTGGCGTCCTTGAGCAGGTAGCCGGACGCGCCCGCCTCGACCGCGCGCAAGATGTCCGCGTCGGTGTCGTAGGTGGTTAGGACCACTACCCTGGCGTTGCCCTGGGCGTGGATGGCCGCCGTGGCCGTCACGCCGTCGCCGCCCGGCATCCGCAGGTCCATCAGGATCACGTCGAATCCGCGGCGGCACGCCAGAGCGACCGCTTCCGGGCCGGAGCCCGCCTCGGCGACCACCTCGATGTCCGGTTCGGCGGCCAGCATTCCCCGCAGTCCGGTCCGCACGACCGGGTGATCGTCGACGAGCATGACACTGATCGTCCGCCCGCGCGCCATCGCGGCCGCCTGTGCGTCCACGCTCACGCCGGCACCTCGGCACGGACCGTGGTGCCGGTACCGGGAGCGCTCGTCACCGTGAGCGTCCCGCCCGCCTGGCACAGCCGGTCGCGCATGCCGCGCAGGCCGTAGCCGCCCGGCCCGCCCGTCTCACCGTCTCCTCCTTCGCTGACGCCGCCTCCGCTGGCGCTGGCCACGTCGAAGCCCTGACCGTCATCGACGACCGTCAACTCCACCCCTCCGTCCGCGTAGCGGAGGCAGACGTCCACGGCGCTCGCGTGCGCGTGCTTGCGGACGTTGGCGAGAGCTTCCTGGCAGACGCGGAGAAGAACGACTTCGGTGGCCGTCGGGAGTGGACGCTTGGGGCCGGAGACCTCGCAGCGGACGGCGGCCCGCGTCTCCTCCTCCGTGGACCTGGCCGCCCGCGTCACCGCGTCGCCGAGGTTGGCGCCGTCGAGGCCGATGGGACTGAGCGCGGCGACGAGGGCGCGGGCCTCGGCCAGGTTCTCCCGGGCGGTCCGCAGCGCCAGTTCCAGATGCTCGCAGGCCGGGTCCGGTTCCGGGATGGTCGCCTGGGCCGCCTGCACGAGCGTCACGATGCTCGTAAAACCCTGGGCCAAGGTGTCGTGAATCTCGGCGGCCAACCGGGACCGTTCAGCGGAAACGCCTTGCTGATGATGGGCAGCGGCAAGCTCCGCGCGCGTAGACCGCAACTGCGCGATGAGCGCGGCATGCTGGCGGTTACGCTCAATAATCCGCATGGTCCACGCGCCGAAGACGCGCGCGAACACGATCGTGAAGACGCCGAGGCCGATCGAGGTCACCACACCCGGAACGTTCGGGTTGGCCAGGGCGTTCAGCAGCGCCGCGAGCCCGTTGAACACGGCGATGAACGCCATCGCGCGGCGGTACGTCGTCACGCCGAAACACTGCGGTATCACGCCGAACGCCAGGAACCACGCGTTCGTGTCCGCGTGCTGGACGACGGCGAACAGGGCGATCAGTCCGGTCAGGTAGGCGGGGCCGCGCCAGCCCGCCGCCATCTTGTCCCAGGCCTCCCCCTCGAGCGCTATCAGCCGGCGGCCGAAGAACAAGTACCACGGGATCATGCCCGCGAGCGCGACGCTAGCCGCGACGCGGGCCGACGTCGTGAGCGTGGCGTCCTCCACGATCACCACGCAGACCGCGTAGACGACCGCGTGATACGTCTCCCAGACCCGGCCGCTCAGTTGGAGTTCTGCCAGCGGAACGTCCTCGCGCATATCACCAATCCTCCCGCTATCCAGATCAGCAGGACTAGCGCGATCCTCCCATGTTCCCAAGTGCCCGCGGGTTCCAGCCGTTGCGCCTGGGCTGGCAGGAACACCGATCGAAGGCCCTGCGCCATCCACTTCAGCGGGAACAGGCTCGCGATGTCGCGCAGCCACGGCGGGACGTCGATCAGCGGGACGTAGACACCCGAGATGAACTGGAGCACCGTGAACGACAGGCTGATGATCGGGCTCGCACTGGCCGATGTCTTCGGGATGCTGCTCACCGCGATGCCGGCGATGGCGCAGGCGGTGGTGCCGAGGACGAAGACCCAGGCGAACGTGAGCCACTGTTCTGGCTGGTCCGGAAGCTTCACGTGGTAGAACGTCGTGCCGACAGCGAGGAGGATGACGGTTTCGGCGAGCCCGCAGACCGCTACCTGGATGATCTTGCCTGCGAAGTAAGCCACGGGCGGCATCGGCGTGCCGGACAGGCGCTTCAGCATGCCGTTGCCGCGTTCCAGTGCGATCGTGATGCCGAGGTACTGGAAGCTTGTCGCCGCAATGCCGCCCGCGGCCATCCCCGCGACGTAGATCTGACCTACCGTCACGTTCTTCACCGTGCTCGCGGCAGCCTGGGCACCGAAGATGTCGCCGAGCAGGACGAGGAGGATCGCGGGCAAGGCGAAGATGAACGCGACGGTCGTCTTATCGCGGAAGAAGACCTTGAGCTCGACGCTTCCCCGCGCCAGGATCGCTTCCGTCATTCCTTGCCCCCGATCAGTTCAAGGTAGACGTCTTCGAGGGTCGGCCGGGTCACGGTGAGGCCGGGGATCTCTCCTTCGACGCCTGTTACCACGCCGACCGCGTCCGTCAAGACTGGTGCCAATTCGCGTGCCAGCTTCCGGACAGCCTGGGTCGGGGTAGCCGTGGTCATGGTCCGGCGTCCGGTGCCGGGTATCTCCCAGCTCAGGCGGGCCGACGCCATGTCGCGGCCGCCGAGGGCGCCGGGTGTGCCTTCGGCCACGATCTTCCCGGCCGAGATCACGGCGATCCGCTTTGCCAGGGCCTCGGCTTCCTCCAGGTAGTGCGTGGTCAGCAGGATCGTGGTGCCGTCGGCGTTGAGATCCTCGATGAGGTGCCAGAACTGACGGCGTGCGGCCGGGTCGAAACCGGTCGTCGGCTCGTCGAGGAAGAGCAAGTCGGGGTTGCCGATGATCGCCAAGGCCACGTCGAGTCGCCGTTGCTGGCCGCCGGAAAGGGTGCCGACTCGCTTGTTCCGCTTCTCGTCGAGGCCGGTGCGCGTTATCACTTCGTCCGGGTCTTTCGACCTCGGGTAGAAGGTAGCGAAATGACGGACAATCTCGGTGACGGTGAGTTCGGGGACGCTGCCGGCGGACTGGGCCACGATGCCGACGCGGGCTCGCCACTTACCATCTCTCTTGCTGTTATCAGGGTCCTTCCCAAGGACGGTGACCATGCCCGCGTCCCGCTTCCGGAATCCCTCGAGGATCTCGACGGTGGTGCTCTTGCCCGCGCCGTTGGGGCCGAGGAGGGCGAGGATCTCCCCCGCCTTGATGTCCAGGTCGATGCCGTCGACCGCCGGCTGATCGTTATAGACCTTGCGCAGACCCCGTACTGTCACGGCACTATCGGTTCCCATGGTCATGAGCTTCGGGCAGCAACAACGCCCCCGGTATCGGCGTCTCGGCTAAACCGGTGTCATCCGATCGATGGACACCGCGTGTCTTGGATAGCCAGGGCGACTGACCGTTCTCACCGATAGCGTGTGCGATTACTGGCGATATTCACCCTGAATCGCGCACGTTACCGTATGCGATTTCGCCGATGGTGTCGGGTACTGCCATCTATACCCGTTTTGTCCGCCGATCAAGGCTTACACAGCGCGCCATGGTCCCCTTGCCGCCATTCCGTGGGCAGACACGCCTGTGCGGCCGAAGGACCCGATGCCTCGGCGGAGGTCAGGAGCCCAATCACACACCCTGCTAACAGAAGGTAGTCATGTGATTACTAGAATTTAATCACCTATGAGGGGGAAGTGACTTTCTGTGGGCGATCTTCTAGTTCTCTGGGACCTGGATGGCACGCTGCTCGACGCCGGCGGCGTGGGCAGCGACCTGTACGAGATGGTGTTCCTGCAGCTTTTCGGGCGTCCGCTGGACGTGCAGGCGCCGATGGCGGGCCGCACTGACCGCGCCATAATCCTCGAAACGCTCGAGCTGGCCGGAATCAGCGAGCCGCGCAGGTACGTGGACCCGTTCATCGAAGGGCTGCGAGTGCATGCCCCCGCGGTCCGCAAAAAGGTAGCACTTCAAGGACACGCCCTGCCCGGCGCGGCGGAGGCGCTGGCCGCGCTGGCGACGGTATCGCGCGGACCGGTCGGGCGAGTCCACCAGACAGCGCTTACCGGCAACATCCGATCGGTCGCCGAGGTCAAGCTGTCCGCACTCGGCCTGCGGGAGTCCCTCGACCTGTGTGTCGGCGCGTACGGTGACGACCACGAGATCCGCGCCGAGCTCGTGCAGATCGCCAGGCGGCGCGCCGCGGCGGTGCACGGCCGACTACCCACGGACTTCGAGGGCGACGCGACGGTCGTGATCGGCGACACTCCGCTGGACGTGGCGGCCGCACTGGCCATGGGCGCCCGGGCGGTCGGCGTCGCCACCGGCCGCTACTCGGCCACGGAACTAAACGACGCAGGGGCGGACGAAGTGCTGCCTGACCTCAGGGATACCGGAGTGGTCATGAACGCACTCCTGCCACGAGCGGTGCCGGTCCAAGGCGGGGTACCGGTCCAAGGCAGTAGGCCGGAGACGGCCGCGGTCAAGGCAGTGCCCGCCCAGGCAGTGCCGACCCAGGGAGTATCGACGCAGGCAGTGTCGAAGCGAATGGCGCCGACGCAGGTGGCACCAACCCAGACTTTGCCAACCCAAACTGTGTAGGCACGTCAGCCGCGCCCGCGAGGATTTCGTCGAACTGACGTCTCCAGCGCATCTTCTTGCGCTTGCCGGCCGCGGCACGCAACGCCCACTCTCCGATTACCCGCCGACCCGCCGTTACCCATTCGCGGACGTCGTCGAGGCTTTTCGCTGCCTCGACCAGGTCGAGGATCGTGTCCTCGACTGATGTGCGGGGCAGGACGTACGGCTGGGAACACGACGCCCCGGCACGGACAGAGATGTGAATCTGCATGCCGGGTGCCGGCTGAACGCGGCGATCAGACGGAATGGAAATATGGATCAATTCCGACCTATCGGTTATCCCATGCGATTCCGCCGCCGTTTCATGGCTTAGCTCCGCCCCTATCCCCGCGTAGAGCACCGCCGCCCACAATTGGGCCGTGCGGCTCAGCGGGCCAGTGAACATCGCGTAGACGCCGTGGTAGACCTGCCGCCACCTCCGGTACCTGATCTTCGAGATGATCACGCCAGACGCCAGTCCTTCGCTGAGCGCTTGCTTCCTGGTGACGATGCCACCCTGGAAATGTGCGATCTCGCGCAGGCTCGGGGGAATTTCGCTGCCCATGTTCGGAGTATGACGAGGGGCACTGACATTCCGGGTCGCCTATGCGCCTCCGCGCCCGGGGCGATGGCGCTGCAAAGCAGACTCATTTGCGCATTCGAGCACGCTTTCCAGGGTGCTCGAATGCGAATTTGAGCCGACTATAGCGGGCTCATTTGCGCATTTGAGC
>Ga0210389_10001005_pt1 | contig 23768 bp, 21 predicted proteins | sample IncBWH28OmetaG_FD_160127 | JGI IMG/M metagenome (GOLD analysis project Ga0210389, IMG submission 160127) | Forest soil microbial communities from Barre Woods Harvard Forest LTER site, Petersham, Massachusetts, United States - Inc-BW-H-28-O ...
CGCCATGGAGGCCGATCAGCGTCTGCGGGATCAGCAGGAGCGGGTTGCGCGCGATGTTCGTGTCGCTTGGGCCGGCGCCATTACCGCCTTCCAGCGCATCGACGTCACCGCGCAATTCCTCCGCCAGGCCGCGTTAGCACTGGATCTGGCACAGGGACGCTACAATCTCGGACTGTCTTCCATCGTGGAGTTGACTCAGTCTCAATTGAATCTGACCGAGGCTGAAATCGAAAATCTCAGTGCGAAGTACGACTATCAAACTCAGAATTCGGTGCTACAGTACACCATCGGCAACCTGCGATAGCAGCCCATGGGCGGCCATATCAAGCCCTTGTTTCACGAAGAACAGAGCCTTCGTCAACCCCGGCTGCTGATGTTGACCGCCATCCCTCCGGTTGCCATGCTGCTGCTTGCGATCTGGCAAGTAGGCTTGGGCCATCCGTGGGGCAAACAGCCCATGTCGAATGCCGGCATCGTGGGCTGGACCATCTTTCTGTGGCTGATCTATTTCCGGCTTATAACCGTCAAGCTGATTACGGATGTTCTGCCGGGCGAATTGTCGGTAGCTATGCGCGGCCTCTGGCGCTCTTACCGGATATCGTTGGCTGCCGTGCAGTCTGTTCGCATCGTGGCCTACGATCCGGTAGCTGATTGGGGCGGTTATGGCGTCCGGTCCACAGCGCGCGGAAAGGCCTTCATCGCCGGTGGAAATAAAGGCGTGGAACTGGCGTTGAAAAAGGGAGGCGTCGTATTGGTCGGCACACAACGGCCGGACGAACTGGCCCGCGCCCTGGAATGGCAATTACCGAATCCTGGGCAAAAGCATCAGCCTTGACAAAATATCACATTAGACATATTCTTAGTAGTTGATGGAAGCTGAGGCAATTAAACGCTCCTTGGGGGGCAGCGGGTTACGGTGCACTCCGCAGCGCTACGCCGTGATGGCGTTCTTGATGGAACACAACCGGCATCCCACGGCCGCGGAAATCCTCGAAGCCGTGAATCGAATGGATCCGCGCTCCTCCAGGGCCACGACTTATAAGAATCTCCGGGACTTAGTGCAGGCGGGTTTAGTGCGTGAAGTGGCCGTCGAAGGGCGCGCCGCGCGATTCGATGCCAAAGGCATCCGGCATCACCATTTCATCTGCGACCGCTGCGGCAATGTTGAAGACATCGAGTGGTACGACGTGCCCAAGCCTGCCTCGCGCTCCCTTGGTAAGCGGGTTCTTCGCGAATGCGAACTCATTTTCCGCGGGCTTTGCGCGAAGTGCGGTCCGCGGCGCGCTCCTCGTTAAGTGTCGTAGGCGTCGATTTTCTTACTAATTCGAAGGAAGACAAACATATGGATAAAACAATCACCACCGCAACCGGGGCGGCTACCCCGGAGAAACAAGAGCAAAACGTTTTGCCCGAGGCCAAATGCCCGGTAGCGCATGGCTCTCGCCGGCACACGGTGGCAGGGGCCCCCACAAATGCTGGCTGGTGGCCGAATCAACTGAACCTGAAGATCCTGCATCAGCACTCCTCCCTGTCCGATCCGATGGACCAGGAGTTCAATTATGCCGAGGAATTCAAAAGCCTGGACCTCAACGCCGTGATCAAGGATCTGCATGCCCTGATGACGGATTCCCAGGTCTGGTGGCCGGCCGACTATGGCCACTACGGGCCGTTCTTCATTCGCATGGCGTGGCACAGCGCAGGCACGTATCGCATCGGCGACGGCCGCGGCGGGGCAGGCTCCGGCACACAACGTTTTGCGCCTCTCAATAGCTGGCCCGATAATGCGAGCCTCGATAAGGCGCGCCGGTTGCTTTGGCCGATCAAGCAGAAGTATGGCCGGAAAATCTCCTGGGCCGATCTCATGATTCTTGCCGGTAACGTCGCATTAGAATCGATGGGTTTCAAGACCTTCGGCTTCGGCGGCGGGCGCGTGGACGTCTGGGAGCCCGAAGAGGACATTTTCTGGGGGCCTGAGGGCAAGTGGCTGGGGGACGAGCGATACACCGGCGATCGTCAGCTCGATAATCCTCTCGGCGCGGTTCAGATGGGACTGATTTATGTGAATCCGGAAGGGCCCAATGGAAAGCCGGATCCAGTCGCCGCGGCGCGGGATATCCGGGAGACCTTCGCCCGCATGGCAATGAATGACGAAGAGACCGTCGCACTCATTGCCGGCGGGCACACCTTCGGCAAAACCCATGGCGCTGCCGATCCCGGCAAGTATGTTGGCTCCGAACCCGAGGGCGCTCCCATCGAGGAGCAAGGTTTGGGCTGGAAAAACACCTATGGCAACGGCAGTGGCGCCCACGCGATCACCAGCGGGTTGGAGGGCGCCTGGTCCACCACGCCAACGAAGTGGAGCAACAACTACTTGGAAAACCTGTTCGGCTTCGACTGGGAGCTCACGAAGAGCCCCGCCGGCGCGAACCAGTGGCGGCCCAAGAATGGGGCGGGAGCGGGAACTGTTCCTGATGCTCACGATTCGTCGAAGAAGCACGCACCGTTTATGCTTACGACGGACATCGCCCTTAAGATGGACCCGATTTACGAGCCGATCGCCAGACGCTTCCACAAGAATCCGCGGGAGCTCGCAGACGCGTTCGCCAAGGCGTGGTATAAACTCACGCACCGCGACATGGGACCGGTCACGCGGTACCTCGGCCCGCTCGTGCCGAAGGAAACGCTGCTCTGGCAGGATCCCGTCCCCGCGGTCGATCATGCTTTAATCGCGGAGCAGGACATTGCTGCTCTGAAAGCCAAAACTCTCGCGTCCGGACTGTCGATCTCCCAACTGGTCACGACGGCCTGGGCGTCGGCGGCGACTTTCCGCGGCTCCGACAAGCGCGGTGGCGCGAACGGCGCGCGCCTTCGCCTCGCCCCGCAGAAGGATTGGGAAGTCAACCAGCCGGCCGAACTGGCGAAAGTGCTGCAGAAGCTGGAAGCGATCCAGAAGGAGTTCAACGCTTCGCAGTCCGGCGGCCCGCAGTCCAATGGAAAAGGAAAGAAAGTCTCGCTCGCTGACGTGATCGTTCTGGGCGGCTGCGCGGCCGTCGAGGCGGCGGCGAAGAAAGCCGGACACGACGTGAAGGTACCTTTCACGCCGGGCCGTACGGATGCTTCGCAAGAGCAGACCGATGTGCACTCGTTTGCGCCGCTCGAACCGGTCGCGGACGGGTTCCGCAACTACTTACGCAACGGACAGCCCATGTCGGCTGAGGAGCTGCTGGTGGATCGTGCGCAGTTGCTGACGCTGACTGCCCCCCAGATGACGGCCCTCGTCGGCGGCATGCGCGCGTTGAATGCGAACTTAGGGCAGTCCAAACACGGCGTCTTCACTAACCGGCCCGAGACGCTGACGAATGATTTCTTCGTCAACCTGCTCGACATGAAAACGAAGTGGCAGCCCTCCGCTTCAGCCGACGGCGTGTTTGAGGGGCGCGATCGCGCGACGGACAAAATCAAGTGGACCGGCACCCGTGTCGACCTAGTCTTCGGTTCGAACTCCCAGCTTCGGGCACTCGCGGAAGTCTATGCCTGTGACGACTCGAAGGAGGCGTTTGTGAAGGACTTCGTGGCGGCGTGGAACAAGGTGATGAACCTGGATCGCTACGACCTGGCCTGAGAACGAAAGACTTCGCTTTTTCTGACCGGACTTACTGGGTTTTCCAAACGGTGCGAAAATCGCGCCCGATCGGCAGCTTCTGGCCGGGCACGCGGAAACTGCCGACTCCCGTCTTGGCTCCGTCGTCCTGGATATCCAATCCCACGGCGCCAGGCACGCTTTCGAACCTGTTATTGAACACCTGCATCGTGCCCGGGGTGGCGCGTGGTCCGGTGAGGCGCGCGCTGAAAGTGATGAACCCGCCGGGCGTTTCGGCCGCAAAGAACTGGAGACCAACCAGGATTGATGCCGGCGAATTGAGGTGCTGCTCGAGCCGCCGGATCCGGCCGTGTACCCGAGTCCCTTTGGGCAGCAGTACGCCGCCGGCTTTCACCGCTTTGTCCAATCGCGCCTCAATCGGATCACCCGCCGCGGATTCGGCGACCGATATCGGTTGCTCCAGCCGCAAAACCAACACAACGTCCGCCGGTACCGCTGGCTGATGCTGAGTCGTGGCCGGCTCCGCCAGATCCGGAGTCGTGGTAAATGACAGCGCGCTCGAAGCCCCATACTGGCGGCAGTTGTTGAACGCGATCGTGTTGCGGCTTTCGTGTCCGTCACGGGTAACGATAGACAGTTCGCCCGAAGACGGAAGCAGCCGATCGCCAATGCCCAAGCGTACCCGGCCGTAGGTGACGAACTGATGCGCTACACTGCAATCGAGCTCGGCCGGTATAGCTTCCGCGCGCGATTCCAAACGGACAATGTCCAGCGACTCTTGGTCCACCCAGAACGAGCCCGCATACGCCGTGATCGCAGTCTTTCCGTGCACTGCCAAGGTGTACCGGCTGCTCAAAAGAGGAACCTGGAAATTGAACCGGTGCAATGCGCGCCGATCGCGCGTTTCGATACCCGCATACTTCACCGTAGCGGTCGATCGCACGAACAGGTTGACCAGCTCGATGGCGAAGTCACCGTTGCCGATTGCACCCGCGACGATCCAATTCTGGAGCGGCTCTGGAGTGAATTCCGAGGAACCCGGCCAGGCGAATAGCTCGGTTGTTTCGGCGAAAAGCACTTCCAGGCGCAGGCGCTCGCGAAACTCGATTTGCCCGCCGGAACTCTGAATCGACCGCTCCATTATTTCCTGGCAGCTGTAGTTCGGCAGTTGGGCGGCGGTCGCCCGAATATGCTCCCGGACACGCACCCAAAGGTCCAGCCCGGCGTCAGTCTGCGCCGTCACGCCACACGCGGCTGCCACTAACACTGTCAGCGCGCGGATCATCAGACCCTATTCTAATTTCTTGGAAGAGGCACCGCCCGTTGCCTCACGACCCAGGCGGTGCGTTACCAGGAACCTTTACTGGCAGCCGGCTTTTTGAGGAGCAGAAGGGCTGGTTAGAACGCTGGTGTCCGGATAGCTATAAGCCCCGCCCAGCGCGTCCGATGGCGACAAGAATTCGAACCATTGCAGCAGCGCTTCGTTCTGCGGATGGTAGGTTAAGCCGTTCATCGTGATTGGAAATACTGCATGGGGAAGTCCCTCGATTACGTCGCCGCTCTCAAGATCGTCCTGACAGTTCCCATTGGGCGCCAGCCACCACGGTGTGACATCGTGCACGCCGTCGCTGGCGACGAAAGGATCGTTGTAAGTCTCGGAAATTTCGTGGCTCAGGGCTGTGACGTCCTGAAATCCCCCGCGGAATAACCCGGCAGTGATCCAGCTCGAGTAATTCACCACATAGCGATGTTCCACATTGCCGTTGGTGGGAGTGGCCGGCTCGAAATCATAGCTATGAAATCCGAGAACGCAGCAGTCGTTGGGATTTCCGTTCAGGTAAAGATAGGTGTTGGGGAAAAGGAATGTCGACATGTCCTTGGTGGTGATATCGCCGGCGTTCTCCGCGGCTCCGATCGGCGTAGTGGTGTCGGTGGCGACAGCCGGGAAAAGCTCATTAACAAATGTATTGATGTCCACCAGGACAAAGAGGCAACAGCTTCCATCGGTATTGAGCGCGAATCGGTAGGTGCCTTTAAGCAGCATCATCACACGGGAGGTCTTGACGCTCCCCGCCAGCAATGTATGCCAGTCGTTCTTGGCGTTGCTGAAATACTCGGCGCGTTGGATGGAGTCACTGAACTGCGTGGCCACAGCGCTGCTGGAGTAGTTCGAGTTCTGGAAGGTTGGCGAATTCATGATCGGTGCGACAAAGGGCGTGACATCGGAATAGAGGCGTTGCCCGTTTACGTATCGGATCGAGCCATCGGCATTGCGCAGATCGAGAGAGACCGGTACGACCGGTGCATTGATGGTCGTTGTTCCGCCTTGTTGCGGTGGGTTGCCGACGGTGTTGTAGTACCAGTGCGTATTCGGGTTGCCGTTCGGGTCGAAGCCGTCAGCAAAATAGTGGCCGTTGAAATTGACCAGCGAATCGATGTTGGGTATACCGAATCGGGCGTGTGCCTGCCCGTTCAAATGGGCGTGAGGTGTGATGACCGCGGATTTGCCGGTCGCGTTCAGCAATTCCGTAGCGGTCATTTGATCGGATTCTTGAGCAAGGCCGGCGCCGGCCAGACAGATACCAACGAGCCCCGCAATGACGGGCGCAGTTAGACCCGGTTTTTTCATGTGTAACTCCTTGTTAGATGGATTCCTCGAAGTTAGATGGATTCCTCGAAAGAACACCGACGATTATAAACTGTTTCGCGTTTTGGAAAACCGCCCAGACCGCGAAAATATAATTGCCGGTCTGTTTTAGTACTGGTACGCATTCAACGCGGCTACACGCGGCGGCCCCGTTTCTTATTGTTGTCGGGCCGGATCTACCTTGGGTGGCGCACTGGGAGAAGGTTTGGCGGGAGCCGGTGTTGAGTCGTCGTCCGCGGCCGGCCCGGAAATAGCCGAACCGTCCTGGTTTACTGCGACACGGCGCCGGCGCGTACTGGTAGGTGCGTCGCTGTCTGAACTCGAAACCGAGGGCGTCGAGTAGCCGCTGTCGGCGGGCGCGCGCGTTACACGCACCGGTGATGCGTCAGTTCCAGACCCGGGCCCTTGCGATACGCGGCGATATCGTACCTCGGCATCGGTATGCCGGCGGGCCGCGGGAGCGGTCAACGCCACCTCGATATTGCGTTCGTCGCCCGGCTTTACGCCATCGGGCAAATTGAAGTACAACGTATAGCGCTGGCGCAGCCGCGCCAGGGTCTCTTCCAGCGCCGAGGCGTCATTGACCGACATGCTGTCGCCGCCGGATTCGCGCGCGATTTCGGAAGTTCCGGCCGACGAAGTATGCCCGCCGCCCATTCCTCCTCCACGTGGATAGCCACCGCCGCCCATCCCTCCGCCACCGCGCGGGCCAAAGATGACACCTGGGAGCCCGCCTCCGAGGCCTCCGCCGGAGCCCCACGTACCGCGCTGTTGTCCACCGCCGCCACCACGCGGATAGCCTCCGTATTGCCCGGCATCGGGCGCGATCAAGGCGCACATCACGGCATCGGCGCGGGCCAGAGCGCGGCCTACTCCCTGATCGTCGCGGTTGAATTCGGTCTGATCGTCAGTGAGAATGACAATGGCGCGGCGAGCATCCCTGCGCCCCTCCCGCCGGATGTAGTCGGCGGCGTCGAGCATGGCCCGCGTGATATCGGTGCCGCCGTTGAATCGCTCGTCGCGAAGCAGCCGGTCAAACCCGCGCTGCACCTCCTGGCGGCTACTATTAAACGAAAGACGTACTCGGGTGGAGCGATCAAACACCATAATGCCCATGCGGTCGTCTTTGCCAAGAACCGTCAAGGCCTGACCCGACGCATCGGCGATACGCTGCACATGCGGCCGCATACTGGCGCTGACGTCCAGCAGAAAGAGCACATCCACCGGCATGTTTTCGCTGGCGAAATTGCGGATAGGCACCACCTGACCATTAACGCGGAGGACAAAATCCTCTACATTCAGGTGGGTAATTGACCGATTGCTGGAATCGACCACCTGGGCGTCAATACGCACCAGGGATACATCACTATGGAAAACGACGTCGGAATCTTGCGGCGCGGCCGCGAGGAAGGCGGTGCCGGCGAAGGCGAGCGAAAGAACTAGAGCTATACGAACCATGGAGATACAGGCATCCAGGACCCAACCAGCTGCTGGAATGTTAAACGTAAAGCCAACCACCCTCGTTACAAGAATAACACCCGGTACCTTCGTGCTATAATTTTCATGTGATTTGACAGTTCCGCCGATTAGGCATCTTTCGTTTCGTCCGGTCCAAACGCCTTCGTTCGAATCTGCCGCGATTAGCTATTCTGCAAATTCAGAAAGAAGAGTAAAAATGAAAAACATTTTTGTAGGCAACCTCAGTTTCGGAACTTCCGAAGAGGCTGTCCGTGCGCTGTTTGAAGCGCATGGAACCGTTGACCGTGTGAACATCGTGAGAGATCGCGACACCGGCCAGCCCCGTGGTTTTGGATTCGTCGAAATGACCAACGACAATGAAGGCACGGCTGCCATCAACGCCCTCAACGGGCGGGATCTCGACGGCCGGACCCTCAACGTCAATGAAGCGCGTCCCAAGGCGGAGCGCGGATTTGCCGGCGGTGGTGGCGGCGGTGGCCGCAAGCAACGCTGGTAAGTTTGAATCCAGTTTGATTCCAGATTAAGTGGCAAGGGGCGGCCGTCAAGCCGTCCCTTTTGTTGTTAGTTAGGCCGAAACTTCTGCGGGCTCAACGGTTTCCGGAGCAGCCGGCTCCCGGCGCGGCTCATCCCAGTCAGGCAACGCGGCCGGCCTCCCCAGCAGGAACCCCTGGATCTCATCGCAGCCGATGCGCCTCAGAATGTCCAGTTGTTCTTTGGTCTCTACGCCCTCCACCACCACTTGCTTGCCGATACTGTGGGCTAATGAAATCATCCCCTCGATCAGCGATTGCGCCGTACTGTTCACTCCTAGGTCCGTCACGAAGCTGCGGTCGATCTTGAGTATATCGACCGGCAGCTTGGGCAAATAGCCCAGCGAGGAGTAGCCGGTGCCAAAATCGTCCATCGAAATGCGCATGCCCCGCGCGCGCAGCAAAGACATCTTGCTGATGGATTCCTCCATATCGCGCATCAGTGTGGTCTCGGTGACTTCCAGGTCCAGCAAATCGCCCGGCAGTCCGGTCTCCTCGAGGACACGCAAAACATTACCGGCAAACTCGGGCCTTGCGAATTCCAACGCTGACACATTCGCGGCCACCCGGACGCCGGCTAAGCCGTGATCCTGCCACAACCGGCACTTCCGGCATGCTTGTTTGAGCACCCAGGCGCCCAGCCGGAAGATCAATCCGCTCTCCTCGGCCACCGGAATAAACTTGGCCGGAGAAATAGTTCCCAGCACTGGATGCGACCATCGCAGGAGCGCCTCGAAAGCGGTTTGCCGGCCGCCCTGGGCCTCGAAGATCGGTTGATAGACCAGGGAAAGTTCACTGTCCCCATCCAGGGCGTGCCGCAGTTCAGTCTCCAGTTCCAGATGCTCCAGAAAGGTATCGTGCATGGCGGGAGTGAAGAACAGCACTCGATCCTTGCCGCTGCGCTTGGCTTCATACATGGCGGCATCGGCGTTGCGGCGCAAGGCGCTGACATCGGCGCCGTCCCGCGGATACAACGCGATCCCTATACTGGCCGTCACGTACAGCTCATGATCGGCCACCTGGAAGGGGCGGTGCAGCGACGTCCGTAGCCTTTCAGCGATGGAAAGCGCGATCCCGTCCTCCCGCACTTCATTGATCACCACCATGAACTCGTCCCCGCCCATGCGCGCCAGCGTATCGGGTTCACGGAGGCATGCCTGCAGCCGCCCGGTAACCTCCTTCAGCAGTGAGTCTCCGGCTTCGTGGCCCAACGTGTCGTTGACAAACTTGAACCCGTCCAGATCGACATAGATCACCGCTGTCGTTAATCCGCTGCGGCTGGAGCGTTGGATGCTCGCGGCCAGGCGATCAGCCAGCAGCAGAGGGTTCGGCAGTCCAGTCAGATGGTCGTGCCGGGCCTGGTGCGCCATTGCAACTTCGGCCTTCTTGCGCGCGCTGATGTCACGCGCGATGGTCGCCACTCCGGTAATCTCGCCGGAGGCTTTACGGATGGGCGAGACGGTCAGCGAAACCGGAACTCGTAAACCATCTTTACAAACGAACACGGCCTCGTCCAAGCGGCTTACCGCTCCCCGGCTGCTGGGATCGAGGATGTCCCAGGCCTGATCGGGCCGAGGGAGCAAAGTGGAAAGCGAGGCGCCTAGAGCCTCGACGGCGGTGTAACCCAGCAGTTTTGCCGCGCCCACATTCCAGGTCGTGATGGTGCCCGACAAGCTAGTCCCGATGATGGCGTCTTCCGAGCATTGCACGATCGCCGCCAGTTGCGAAATAGCTTCTTCAGCCTGCTTGCTTTCCGTGATGTCGGACAGCATTCCGATCCATTTGTAAGCTTCCCCGGCGGGGTTTCGAATCGCTTGGCCTCGGACGGAATAGTGGTAGATGTCTCCGGCCTCGCCTAAAATCCGGTATTCGGCAACATAACGTTCACCGCTTTCGATATGCCGTCCGAGCCCGGCCAGTATCCCGTCCAGGTCATCGGGGTGCACCATTCTCTTCCAGGCTTCGAAGCTTCTGGGCATCGGCCGATCTCCCAACCGATCCGAGAGCCGGCCGAAAATGTCGGCGTGCCCGGTCCGAAGGTCCCACTCAAGTGTCATGTCGCCGGCATTCTCGGCGGCGATGCGGAACCGTTCCTCGGAAGTACGCAGACTGGCTTCGACGCGCTTGCGCTCGGTGATGTCGCGCATTACAGTTCCGATGCAGAGCATTTCCCCGGTCTCAGGTTTTCTTAACACGAAGGCATTCATTTGCGCGTCCACCGGCTCGCCGGTCTCGAAGTGCCGGAGTTGTATCTCCTCCAGGCAACGGCCAGATTCGAGCAGGGCGGGAAACATTTCATCCCGAACCTTGGCCCAGGCCGATTCGGTATGAAACTTCGATATATCCATGCCCAGCGCTTGGGCGGGGCTCTCCAAGCCGACCATCCGGACGCCGCCCTGGTTCAGATAAAGGATCTTCTTTTCAGGCGAAACCAGGGCAATCAAGTCATCGCTGGTTTCAACCAGCGTAACCAGCTTGCGCTGCTCCTCTTCGGCGAGCTTGCGCTCGGTGATGTCGAGAAACGTCACCACCGCGCCGAAAATCTCACCTTTCTTACGCACCGGATAGGCCCAGTACTCGGCCGGGAAACTGCTCCCGTCCGCGCGCCACAAGACCTCGTCGTCAACATGCGTTTCCTCTCCCCGCCGGAAGGCCTGGAGAATGCGGCAGTCCGTCGCCGGATAGGCGCTCTTGTCCGCGTGACTATGATGCATTACATCGTGCATGTTCTTGCCGAGCAACACGTCCGCGTTCTCGCAACCGAGCATTCGCACGCAAGCCCGATTGGCGAATGTACAGTTGCCCTCGGGATCCATACCGTAAATGGATTCGGCTGTCGAGTCCAGCAGGAGCCGCACTTGCTCCTCACTGTCCTGAAGCTCCGCTTCCGTCCGTTTCCGTCCGATGAATTGGGAAATACTCCCGGCCAAGGAGCCGAAAGTCTGACAAGCCGGCTTGCTGAGCGGCTGGCGGGCGAAAGCCGCTACCACTCCCACTACTTCATCGCTTACCATCAACGGGTATCCAGCGAAAGCGACCATCCCTTCCTGTTTGGCCCACTCGGGGTCGCTCACCCAGGGGTCTTGCTGGACGTCGTTGGTCAGATGGGGTTGTCCTTCCTGGGCGATGCGGCCGATCTTGAATTGACCGACCGGCACGCGCGCATGCGCGCCGTCCAGGTGAGTGTACATTCCCGCGCTGGCTCGCAGCTCGAGCACATTCTGGTCTTTGTTCAAGGTCCAGATGCGGACGAAGGCGGCATCCAGAAAGTGGACCATCAGCCAAGCGGAACGCTGCAACGTATTCCCGACGGAATCGTTTTGGGTCAGCACCATCGCGATTTCAGAGGCTAGCGCCGACAACTCGCCTTGCTCGGCCAGATCGGCGGTGCGCGCCACGACGCGGGTCTCCAGTGCGTCGCGCGATTGTTGCAGTGCCTGCTCCGCGCGTTGCCGCTCCTCCACCTCGGCGGCAAACGATTCATTGGCTCGCGTCAGACTAAGGACCGCCTGGGCACGGGCGCGGAAAATGGAATACATGCTCTCGAATAACGCTGTCAAGACCAGGCTGTAGGCCAGGATCTTGAGAACGTGAGCGGCCGTATGCAAGGCATCGAAGGGTCGCGCGGAGAAAGGTGTGTAAACCGCTTGGTTTAGTGCCTCGATAATCAGGAACAGCATCAGGCTGTGTGCGAATCCGTCCGTTTTCCAGCCGCCTTTGCGCCAGTAGCCCACCGCAGCGATGTTGAAGAAGATTCCGGCGATCAGCTCGGCCGGCCGATGAAGGGGCCATTGCAATGTGTAGGCTTGGGGAAGTGGCGCCCACAGACAAAATGCGAAGCTAGCCAGCGTCCAACCACCCACCAGGAGATAAATCCAGCGTTCCCTGCTTCGGTCGGGTGTATCTCTTTGCCAATCGAAGAGGCCGGCGCACATCAATACCGACAAGAAGAGTCGCGACACAGCGCCCGTCCAAAGGGTCAAATCCGCCAACGAAGATGCCGAGCAGCCCGCACAAAACGACGAAGTGAGTACAGCATGAATGCCATCCAGGAGCCCGGCGCCCAGAAAGCCGCTTCCTAGAATCAGGTAGAAACCGGTCTTTTGACTGTAATAACGCACCAGCGCCATCGCGCCTATGACGAACGCCAGCAGCGTCGCAATGGTTTCTAGGACCGTGTGGATCTCAGCATTCCCAATCCAGCTGAGTTGTCCTAGAAAATGCCTGGGGGCCAACAGTCCGACAAAAAGCGCGGCATAGACCAACCTTCGCCTCTGGACCGGACTGGCTGGTACCTTCCCCATCAACCTGCTTATCGGCCCAGCCTGGAGAAGTAATACGGCGGCCGTTTGGCTCCGGTCGTTATGATAGAAAGACTAGTTGGATTCGATGCGTTCCAGGTTGACCATCCCCGTTTTGGCTCTGTTTCTGACCGCCTGCGGCGGAGCCGCGCTCGATTATGAGACCGCCATCAACTTATTGCGGGAAAGAGCGGCCGATCCGGTGCGGACCAGCATCAGCGCCTCGCCGCGTTTCGAGGATCAAGACCCCAAGGTGGTGCGGGCCTATCGGCGGCTCATCGACGCTCACGTGATCCAGTGTCAGACCACCCCGGTCGGGGCGATCTGCGAACCCGGCCCAGCCGGCGATACACTTACCCAGAACGGCGTGACCGATCTTTTCGTAGTCGCCGGCCGCTGGATGCCGGCCGCGATTGTGGCCATTCAGCGCATCGGCACCAATAGCGCTTCCGCCGACGTCCGCATGACCTTTGAGCCCAGCACGCTTTTTCAGGAGTTCGAAGACGCCTTTGACTCTATCGAGTCGCCCGGTTCCATGCTAACCGCCGCTACGCGGAAGCAGGGCAAAATGGTTCACGTCACGTTCGAGCGTTACGACGACGGTTGGCACGTCGAAAATATCGAATAGGCTAGGGTTTCAGACTGGTGGGAAATTGCGCAAAGGATTGAGCCCCTGGGTTCCGGAATTTCGACCGACGTCGTTCAGGGGAAGACCAAACTTGGCCTTGGACGGGCGACCTGCTGTTACATCCACAGAAACGCCGAAGAGGGTAATAATTTCCAAGGGGGGATTTTGCTTGGGTAGATTCTTCATGGTGGGACTGTGAGGTGCCTCCTTTGACCTTCCGCCAAACGACTGAATCCACTGGATCCCCAGGGGCTCGAATTTCATTGGACGACTTATAAGGAGCAATCCTCCTACCAAGGTCACATCCGGTAACCACAAACGTCATCGACTCCGGTGTTGCCCCCGCACAGCACCAGAACCACCAGCGAATCGGGCCTGAACCGGTCGCGCAAACGGTCGGCCGCCGCCAACGTACAGGACGCCGCCGGTTCGGTCAGCACTTTGGCCCGCTCCAGCAGAAACCGCAGCGCGCTGACGGCTTCCGTATCCGGAACCACGGTGACACTTTCCAGGTGCTTCTGTGCCAGCGCCAGGGTTCCTGCCGAGACGGAAGGCGCGCCCAGAGTCCGGGCGATGGAGGTGATGGTGGAAAGTTGAACCGGCTTGCCCTGCGCCAGCGCTTTCGACATGGCATCCGCTCCCTCGGTTTCGACGCCCCACATACGAACTCCGGGATTGAGCGATTTCACCGCGGTCGCGACCCCGCCGATAAAGCCGCCGCCGCCGATGCTCGCGACCACGTCGGTCACGTCCGGCACATCTTCGACGATTTCAAGCCCCACCGTGCCTTGTCCAGCCATCACCAGCGGGTCGTCGAAAGGATGAATGGAAGTCCAGCCCTGGCTCTCATAGCCGGCGACTTTCTCAAACGCTTCGGCCGCGTTCGGAACCAGCACCACTTCCGCGCCGTAGCCGCGAGTCGCTTCGATATAATTTCGCGGCGTGGCTTGCGGCATCAGAATCACGGCAGGCAGTCCAAGCCGCCGCCCTACATACGCGACCGCCTGCGCGTGATTGCCGCCGCTGACAGCCACCAAGCCGCGCCCGCGCTGCTTTTCCGGGATACTCAGCACCTTATTAAATGCGCCCCGCACCTTAAATGAGCCGGTTTTTTGAAATAGTTCCAGCTTTAGGTACACCTGGGCGCCCAAGCGCGCGCTCAATGTCGCACTTGAAACCAGCGGCGTTCTGGCCACACGTCCGGTGATACGCTCTCGGGCGCCTCGTATATCGTCGAGACCGATCAAGAAAATATCTCCACAGCAGTGCGAAATGTGTTGGCGTGAGCTTCCGCGGCCAGCTCGATCGGCCTGGAATATCCGCCGCCCAACGTCACGACAATCGGAACATCATGAGTCCGCGCAGCGGCTAACACCCGGCGGTCGCGTTCCCGGAGCCCCGCCTGCGTAAGCGACAACCGTCCCAGTGTATCGGAGGCCAGCGGATCGACCCCCGATTGGTAGAAGACGATGTCGGGTTTAAAATCAAAAACGCGCGGAAGCACGCCGTCGAGCGCACCCAGATATTCCGGGTCGCGCGTGCGATCTTCGAATTCGATATCGATCTTGCTCCGCTGCTTGCGAAAAGGAAAATTGGATTTCGCATGCAGGGAGAGCGTGAGAACGTTGGCATCAGCCTCGAATATCTGGGCCGTCCCGTCGCCCTGATGCACGTCCAGATCGATCACCGCCGCGCGCTGGATGCGCCCCTTCGACCGCAGCCACTGGATGGTGACCGCGATATCGTTAAACACGCAGAAGCCCGACCCTTCGGCGCGAAAGGCATGATGCGTTCCGCCCGCCAGATTCCCTCCCCAGCCCGAATCGAACGCGTCGCAGGTGGCGCTCAGCGTTCCTCCCACCGATGCCAGCGTCCGCTTCACCAGCGCCTCCGACCACGGAAATCCGATGCGGCGAATGGCGCCATCTGCAAGGGCGCCGTTCAGAAAATCGCGGACATAAGCGGGATCATGCGCGAGTTCGATGACCGCCGGCTCGGCAAAGGGAGCCTCTTCAAAGTGGTAGCAGCCGTCCGCTCGGAGCAGATCGCGCAGCATCCGGTATTTCGCCATCGGAAACTTGTGGCCCGCCGGTAGCGGGATGGCGTAATGGTCGCAGTAGAAGAGCCGATGCTCCACGTGGTTATCGGTGGGACAAATCCCGGATCAAAATGTCCTTGAATCGCATATTTCCCCGCCCGCCGGAATGCAACTGCAGCGCGATCCCGCCATCGGCCCCGAACGGCTTGGGATCGGTGTAGTCCACCATCTCGACTGCGTTCAGCCGCGCCAAGTAGCGGTTGCCCTCCACCTTGAGCAGGTATTCGTTCCAATCGTCGGGCCTGATCACCGTCTCGTTTTCCGGCGCCGGCCAAATCAGCCACTGGCGTCCGACATCGTAAATGCCCCCGGAATGATGGCCGATATTGCAATCGATTTCAAACTGCGGCCCTTGCACCACATCCGCCGTACCCGGCTTGAACTCGACATGAAAAAAGACGCCGCTATTACCGTCGCCTTCGCACTTGAACCGCAGCGATAGATGGAAATCCTTGAAGTTTTTCTCGGTCCGCAGGTAGCCGTATCCCTTGGTCATCGCCTGCCCGTGGATGGTTCCACCCTCGACATCCCATTTCTCGTTGCCGATATTGACCCACCCCGAGAGATCCTTGCCGTTGAACAACGGGACCCAGTCCTCGCCGGGAAGCTTCGGCTTCGAGCTTTGCGCGTTCAACGCAACTCCGGCCACGAACACAAGTAAGATTCTCACGTTACTATTCTGCTCCCAATTCCGCCCGGATTTCGGACGCGATATGGTTGGCGAACTTCTCCACTCGCTCCAGGTCAGGCCCCTCCACCATCACGCGCGCCACCGGCTCGGTTCCCGAGAACCGCACCAGCACTCGCCCGGCATCTCCAAACGACTTCTCGGCATCGTGGATGGCCGCCTTCACTCCCGGCAGTTCCTCGATCGGCTTCCGCTCGCGCACCCGAACGTTCACCAGACGCTGCGGATAGACCTGTAATTCGCTGGTAAGCTCATCCAGGCCGGTGCCCGCCGCCCGCATCGCTTCGAACACGCGTAGCGCCGTAAGCATTCCATCTCCGGTCGTTGCGTATTGATGAAAAATCACGTGGCCGGATTGCTCGCCGCCCAGCACCGCGCCGATGCGGATCATCTCTTCGAGAACATATTTGTCGCCCACCGGCGTCCGAATCAACCGGATTCCGTGCGAGGCAAGCGCGCGCTCCAGCCCCAGATTCGACATCACCGTTGCGACTACAGTCGGCGGCCCTTCCCCGCACGCCAGCCAGCCCCGGTCTTTCAGATAACGAGACGTCACCAGCAGCACCGCGTCGCCGTCGACGATCTTTCCGGATCGTGAAACGAATAGTGCGCGATCGGCATCGCCGTCGAATGCCACCCCCACATCGGCCGATTCTTCCAGCACCGCCTGGCGCAACACCTCCAGATGCAGCGAGCCGCAGTTGAGGTTGATATTACGTCCGTCCGGAGAACAATGCGTCGTCCCCACGATCGCGCCCAGCCGCTCGAACAACTCCGGCGCAAGAGCCGACGCCGAACCATTGGCGCAGTCGCACACGATCCTTAACCCGCCCAGTCCTTGGGGCAGCGTGGAAGCCAGATGCTGGATGTAGGTGCGGTCGAGACCGCTATCCACGTGGAGGGTCACCGGGGACGATTTTGCACTATCGCGAAGCAGCGCGAAGATCTCGCTCTCCAGAATCTCTTCCTGCTGGTCGGGCAGCTTGTAGCCGGAATGGCCGATCAGCTTGATCCCGTTATCCCGATACGGATTGTGCGAGGCCGAAATCATGACGCCCGCGGCATAAGGTCCGTTCTTGGCGAGGTACGCCACGCCCGGCGTGGTGGTGATGCCGGCAAAATTCACAGACACTTCCTGGCTCTCCAGGCCGCCCGCAACTTCGCTGGCGATCCAGTGCCCCGATTCCCGAGTATCCATCCCGATCACGACCCGCGGTTCTAGCTTCGATCGGCACACCAACCGCCCCAGCGCAGTGCCGACCGCGTTGGCGGTCTTCGGGTCCAACGGATATTCTCCAGCTACTCCCCGGATTCCGTCCGTTCCGAAAAGCGTGCGCGCCATTACTGCGGCCCCTGGGGCGCGGTTCTTTCGAGCGTTACCTTGAGCGTGATCGCGGCGGGCGAATCCAGCCGTACCTGCGCGTCTCCGACATTGACATGCGTGTGAAATTCAGCCGCACTGACCACGCCGCTCAGATCCACCGGATCGGTCCACAAGCGATCGATTCTTTTTACCCGCTCTTCGGGCCCGCGAATCCGGATGTTCTCCGGTTCCAGTACGTACGCGCGAACGCGATAGCCGGTCTGCGGCGGTTTTGAATATCGCGGGAAGATCTTCACGTTTTGCGAAGCCAGATGGTCGAAAGTCAACGTGATCTGGGTGGGAACGGTGCGATAGAAGATCACGCCCGAAGGAAGATTGAAGTTATAGGGATGGATCGTATAGCTCCGCTCGCCGGAGTGTGCGTCGGCGAGATCGAGAATGAGCGCGATATCGGCCAGGTTATCGCGCGAAAGGCGGCCCGAGGGCCCACGAACTTCCAGATGAACACGCTCCGGCACGTTGGCCCCGATGTCCAGATCCTCGGGAATGTTCTTGAATTCAACCGGTACCGAAAGCGAAGTAGCGAGCTCCGGCTCCCGCGCCACCGCGATCCACAGCGTCACGGCAATCAGCAGCGAGAGCAGCTTCCAGCCTACATTGTGCGTGAAGAATTGCTTCATGACCGGTCAAAGCTCGACTCGCCCACCGCCGAGGGCCGGTGGGTCACGGCCGTCGAGGTCCGCATATCGCTGCGCTCCAGGCGCCCGGTGAGCAACTGCTCCACGCGCTCCAGCGCAACGTCCAGCTCGATTTCCGAAAATGCCGCAATCGAGATTCGGCCCGTCTCTTCAGAGACCACTACCGCCATGCAGTCCGACTCTTCCGTGATTCCGAGCGCGGCCCGGTGGCGCGTTCCCAGTTCAGTGATCAGCAGCGGATTGGTAGTCAACGGGAGAAAACAGGCCGCGGCGGTGATACGATCTCCTTGAATAATGACCGCTCCGTCGTGCAGCGCGCCACCCGGATGAAAGATCGAGCACAACAGGTCGCGCGAAACGGCGGCATCCAGATTCACTCCGCTCTCCACAAAGGTTCGCAGCCCTAACTTCCGTTCCAATACAATCAGCGCGCCGATTCTCTTCTGCGCCAGGTGAGCGATCGCCAGCAGGACCTCCTGCGTCAGCTCGCGCCGCTCCAATTGAGTCACTCCCAGAAACGGCCGCCGGCCCAGCCGCGCCAGCATGCGGCGCAGCTCGGATTGAAACATCACGATCAACGCGATCGCGGTGTAGGGCGCCAGCGTCGCCAGAATAGTGCGCAACACCTCCAGCCTCGCCCAGATCGCCACGAAATAAATCAGAACCAGTATCCCGATGCCGAGCAGGATATGCACCGCGCGCCGGCCCCGAATAATCAAAAGAAGTTGGTAGATGAGAATCGCCACCACCAGGATGTCGACGGCCGATGTAACGGTGAACTTCGGCATTTCCGAAAGCGGGAATGAAAGAAATTGCACCACTTACTAATTTATCGCGTGCAGCCCCTCACAGTACAGGTGCCAGCGAAAAACCTTAGTACCTATCCTTCGGTCCTAGACCATCCGATAGGACATTGAAAGGTCCCAGGGTGTCGTCCATTTCCATATTTGCTTGCGAAGCACAGCCCGTCGCCGTCGAAGGCCTGCGGAAGGTACTGGCGGATTGTGACGATCTGGTGCTGACCGGTACGGCGTCCAAAATTACCGATGCGCTGGATGCCATCACCAGCCTTCGGCCGGATATAGCTTTAGTAGACCTGAGCGCCGGCCTCGCACCGGCCATCCGTCTGGCGACCAGTCTCAAAACTGCATCGGTTCCCTCGCACGTCGTGCTATGGGTGGTGGACCTGCCCGAGATGGAAGCCTTTCGCGCACTGCAAATGGGCATTCGCGGCATTCTCAAGAAGACGCTTCCGGTGGCCAAGCTGATCGAATGCCTGCGCGAAGTGGGAGCGGGAAAAATCTGGATGGATGACTCCGAACACGTGGCTCAGTTCATCCAGCGCAAGGAAGCTTCGCGGCTCACTCCGCGCGAGAAAGAAGTCGTGCGTCTGATCTGCCGCGGCATGAAGAACAAGCAAATCGCCGAGAATCTGCATATTACTGCCGGAACCGTGAAGGTACATTTGATGCACATCTTCGAAAAGACCGGCCTGAAAGACCGGTTGGCTCTGGCCGTCCATGGGCGCGAGCTGGTGGGCCCTGAAACCCAGTCCAAAGAAGCCGCCAACAGCGGCGTCTCGTGATCGCCTCTCCATAGTGCTAAAGCGCGCCGCCTAAGTGGTCGATCAACTGGAAGGCGCTTCAAAAGCTCGGGTTTTGAGTCCCTAGGCAACCTATTTTGGCAAGCTCCACTCAATCGCTGCCGCCGGCGGGCATATCGCACCCACTCGCCGAACATGCTGCTCCCGTTGCGTCGACACGCTGGGGCCGCGCTCTGGTGCCATCCTTCTCCGACTGCTTCTTTATTGCTCTGATGGCCTGGCTCTTTGTGTGCGGCGCCAGCGGTTGGAAGGCGCTGCTGATGGACGGCGATACCGGCTGGCACATTCGCACCGGGGAGTATATCCTGGCGCACCATGCCGTGCCGACCAAGGATCTGTTCTCGTTTTCAAAAGCCGGCCAGCCGTGGTTCGCCTGGGAATGGCTCACGGACGTGCTGTTTGCGGTTTTGTTTAGGATCGGCGGGCTGAAGGCGATCGTGCTGCTCGGCGGCGTCCTGATCGCGGCTTTCGCCACCGTAATTCTCCGCTACGCCGTCTGGCGGGGCGCCGATGGGCTGCTGGCAGCCTTCATCTGTTTGTTCGCCGTGGGCGGTTCGTCGATGCACTTTCTGGCGCGGCCTCATCTTTTTACTTTGCTGCTGCTGCCCGCCTGCCTGTGGCTGCTCGAAGCCGATCGTCGCCGGAATACTCGCTGGGTCTGGCTGCTTGTTCCCGTCACCATGCTATGGGCCAACCTGCATGGAGGATTCCTGGTATTTATCGCCTGTCTGGTGTTGCTGATCGCCGGTAGCGCGGCCGAGGCGTTGCTCGGACGCCCCCGCTGGCCGGCGGTGCGCCGCTATGCCGCGCTGCTGGCCGCCTGCTCGGCCGCGACGTTGGTGAATCCTTACGGCGTCGCGCTCCACGTCCACATCGTCGAATACATGCAGTCGGATTGGATCAAGAATCTCATCCAGGAGTTTCAGGCGCCCACTTTCCGCTCCGAAGGCCAGTTCCAGTATGAAGTCCTGTTGATCGGCGGATTGATTCTGTCCGGGCTGCTTTTGCGGAAACAGCGCGTCACTGAAGCGCTGTGGCTGCTGTTTCTGGCACACTCCTCGCTCACCAGCCTGCGCCACGCACCGCTCTATGCAGCCGTGGCGGCCCCCCTGATCGCTTCCGAGCTAACCGGCGGGTGGAAGACTTTGGCCGCCGGGCGCAAGAAATCGTCGATCCTGGGCATTCTCCGCCAGCTGGGCGAGGATTTGACGCCCAACTTCAGCCGCACCAGCCTCTGGCCGGTATTGGTAATAGTTACGCTCGCGTTCCTGGACGCGCCCATCAAGTGGCCCCGTGACTTCCCCAGCGAAGCTTTTCCGACGGCTATGGTGCACGAGAATGCTAAGGTTCTGGGGTCCGGCCGGCTCCTGACCACCGACCAGTGGGGCGACTATATTATCTATTCTTTCTATCCAAATCAGAAAGTATTCATCGATGGCCGGAGCGACTTCTACGGTGAATCGCTCGGTACCGAGTACCTACACCTACTCCAAGGCGCGTATGACTGGCGGATTATCCTAGCCCGTCAGGGCTTCGATGTCGCTCTCTTGCCGGTGGACTGGCCGCTTGCTCAGATGCTGAAACTCGACCCCTCCTGGCAAGTAATCAAAGATGATAGCCACGCTATTCTGTTTCGGCGTCTACGTTTACAAAGCCCTTCGGACTAAGTGGATTCACCCCCCACCCGAGCATCCACCGTACTAAAGAAAACCCGGCTCGACGCTAATGAAAACCTCCCATTTTGCCGAATCAATAGACAGGAGACGGATGGGCATGAGAACCAAGCTGAACCTGGACGGTTCCAATCGGCGTGTTGCGGAAAGGCTGGCCATGTCGGGCCTGCCCCCCGGAATACCAATGGAGTGGCTGGATGCCGGGAACTGGCGGTTGCCTTCCGGCAAAGCACTGGCGGAGTTCGCTCTGCAAGCCGGCTTTCTGGCGCCGCTGCTTTTCAAGGCGGAGCGGTTCGGCCAAACCGAGCAGTTTGATGGCGAGGTTTCCGTGGAAGAGGCAGCCCTGCCGTCGCGCGCCAAGGTTTTCGGAAAAGGAAATAATCGGTGACGGCGCAATGCTGGATTGCGGGTGTAGTCGGAATCGCCGCCATCGTGGACGATCTGGCGCGGCGCCAGATCTCCAACTGGATCCCCTGCTCGGCCTTCGCCGCCGGGTTGATTCTTCAAACGGTCCAGGGCGGCTGGCGTGGCGCCGGCTCGGCTCTGCTCGGAACCATAACCGGAGCCGCGGTTTTCTTGATTTTCTATTTACTCGGTGGCATGGGTGGAGGAGATGTGAAGTTGATGGCCGGTTTTGGCGCCGTCCTGGGAGTCAAACAGCTTCTCGAAGCCGCTTTGTGGACCGCTGGTTGTGGCGGTCTGATGGCGTTGGTGGTGATCGTCGCCAGTCAGCTTCGGCAATTCTGGACCGGAAGGCGGCGGGTTCCGGCCACCGAAACCCCGGCCCCCGGCTCAGCGCTGCGCGCTCGGCGCGAGTCCATCCCATACGCTCCGGCGATCGCCGCCGGCGTCTGGCTGAGTCTGGTTCCCAAGGCATGAGAGCACATTTTGCATCCCGGTTCCCGGTAGGGGAGTGCAGGAGAGAAGGATATGGATCGTAGATTCTTAACCGTGTTGGGCGTGAGCCTGCTGTTCGCGCTGGTGATCTCCAGCGTTTTTTATCAAATGACGGCGCGCGCCGGCAGCAAACCGAAGGCGGAAAATACCGAAACCAAAGACGTCGTGCTGGCCGCCCGGCCATTGTCGGTGGGCACCACCGTGAAGCCGGCCGACATCAAGCTTGCCAAGGTGCCAACGGCGCAATTCCCCAAAGGCGCCTTTAGCAAAGCCGAAGAAGTCATCGACCGCCCGCTGATCAGCAACATTCTGATCGACGAGCCGATCCTGGAAGGCCGCTTGGCGGTACGGGGCAGTGGGCTCGGCCTGGCGCCCATCATTCCGGTCGGCATGCGAGCGGTTACGGTGCGCGTCAACGATGTCACCGGCATTTCCGGATTCGTTCTGCCCGGAATGAGAGTGGACGTTCTGGTGACCGGACGTCCGCCCAATAGCGATGGAACCATCACCGCCACGGTTCTGCAGAACATGGTGGTCCTTTCCGCCGGGACGGCCATTCAGGCCGACGCTCGCGGTAATGCCATTCAGGCCGCCACCGTGACGCTGCTGGCCACGCCCGAACAGGCTGAAACTCTTACGCTCGCCAATACCGAAGGCCGCATCCAGCTGGTTTTGCGGAACGGCAGCGACCAGACCATCGAAAAGACAGCGGGCCGCGAGGTGAGCGAGTTATATGGCGCTCGAGCGGTAAAAAAGCAACCGGTCGTCGCTCCACCGTCGCCGCGGCCTCGCCCGCAGCCGGTCGCGGTCGCCGTAGCTCCGCCGCCACCGCCTCCTCCGCCGGATCAAATCGTCGTGATCCGTGGAACCACCAAGACGGTGGAAGTCGTGGGCGCGAACCGCCGAGAGGATAAGTAACCATGCAACGCAGAAATGGACCTTTCTTCGTACTATTAACGCCGGCGCTCCTGGTTCTGTCAGCCGCCTCTTCGGTCTTAGCCCAAGGCCCGGAGGATGTCAGGCTGACGGTCGGCAAGAGCATCGTCATTGACTATCCAGCTGACATCTCTCGAATCTCCACCAGCAATCCCGACATCGTCGACGCTTCTCCGGTTACCGGCCGGGAAGTGCTGGTCCACGGCAAATCCTTCGGAACCGTGACGCTGGTGGTCTGGAGCAAGCTCGGCCAGCGCAATTTCTACAACATCACTGTCGAGCAGAATCTGGAGCCGCTCCGCAAACTGTTGAAGGATACGTTCCCCAAGGAAGACATTCACGTTCAATCTTCCAGGGAATCTCTCTCGCTGACTGGCCGCGTTTCCACCAAAGACTGCTCGGATCGCGCGACGGCCCTCGCCGCGCCGTTTGCCAAGACGGTGGTCAACAATCTACAACTCGCCTCTCCGGCGGTCGAGAAGCAGATTCTGCTGCGCGTAAAATTCGCCGAGTTGGACCGGACGGCCTCAACGCAATTCGGAGTAAATCTGGTTTCCACCGGAGCAACCAACACCATCGGCAGCGTGTCGACTGGCCAGTTTGGTGGTTCCTCCCCTCCCAGTGCTATCGGGGGTGGCGCAATTTCGCCCTTTTCGATTACCAAC
>Ga0210389_10001006_pt1 | contig 23704 bp, 24 predicted proteins | sample IncBWH28OmetaG_FD_160127 | JGI IMG/M metagenome (GOLD analysis project Ga0210389, IMG submission 160127) | Forest soil microbial communities from Barre Woods Harvard Forest LTER site, Petersham, Massachusetts, United States - Inc-BW-H-28-O ...
CGGCGCGTCAACGAACGCACTGCCGAACTCAACGCCGCCAACGCCCGCCTGCTGGAGCTGTCCTACCACGATGCCCTCACCGGCCTCGCCAACCGCCGCCGCCTGCTGGAACGACTCGAACAACCGCCCGCCGCCGACGCCCCGGGCACGACGACGGCCCTGATCTTCGTCGACGTGGACCACTTCAAGGACTACAACGACCGCTTCGGCCATCCGGCCGGCGACGAAGCCCTGCGCAGCGTCGCCACGACGCTGCGCCAGTTCGCCCCCGACGACGCACTGGTGGCCCGTTACGGCGGCGAGGAGTTCGCCTGCCTGATGTCCGATACCGACACCGCGCACGCAGCCGAACTGGCCGAACGCATCCGCGCCGCGATGTCCGAACGCGAGATCCCCGTCCCCGGCAGCGACCGGATCGAACGCGTGACCATCAGCGCCGGCGTCGCCAGCGCCGTGTTGTCCAGCGTGGACGACGCCTATCGCCTGCTGCGCGATGCCGACAAGGCGCTGTACCAGGCCAAGCGCGACGGCCGCAACCGCGTGCGCAGGCTCGAGGACACGCTGATGGACGACAGCGAGACGGTGCTGTGAGGACTTGCCGGAGGCGGCCTGAAGTGTGGGAAGTGTCTCCAGCGCCAATTGTTCAGTCTTGAGCCTTGTTCGCGCCCGTTCGTCATTCCCTGATCGAATCGGGCGGCCTTACAGCCCAACCAGTGGTGTTCCTTTCGTTCCGGCTTGGTACATTCGGGTTAGCCGGGCAGTTCCGGCATGATCGCTTCACTGTCGAGAAGCTCTTCGGTCTCGACAGGCAAAGGACGGACAGGACAATGGCATTGGGAAACGCAGCATGACCGAAACCACCGGCATTCCGGACCAGCAGAACGAGAACCTGCGGGCGTTCCTGCGCTATCTGCCCAAGCGGATCGCGGCCTTCGAGCGACGCATCCTGCGCTACCGCTTCGACGGCTGGGATCCTCGCGGCATGGCGGTACTCAGCGGCGACGTGCGCCGCGTGGCCGACGCCAGCGAGCGCTACGGATTGACCGAATCCCACCAGCGCCTGCTGATGCTGGCGCACATGGTGAGCGAGCACTTCACGACCATGCGCTCGCCCGATCCGCATCAGGTCCAGCTCATGTTCGCGCAGTTGTCAGCGGTGACCCGGTCGCTGCCGTCGCTTCCCGAGCCTGGGCCAGCTTCGGCATCCGGCGAGACGGCAACCGCGGCGGAGGTGCATCGCGAAGTCGCCGACGCACCGGACGCTGACGCGATACCAGCGCGTGCCATCGAGGCGGTCGAACTGACCGAGCCGGACGCTCCGATCGAGACGATCGAGCCGGTTCCGCCGCTCGAACAGGTCGCGTTGCCGGAGACGATCGAGCCATCCACGTCCGTCGAACCGATCGAACAGGTCGACCTGATCGAACTATCCGAGCCGACTGTGCAGGTCGAGTCGATCGAATGGGTCGAGCCCGTCGCAACGGTCGCGTCGATTGAACCTGTCGAACAGCTTGCAGCGATCGTCCCGGAGGCAATGCCGGTCGCGCCGGTCGAGTTGTCCGCAGCGGTCGAACCAACCCTGTCGACCGAGCCTTCCACGTCCGTCGAAGCAGTCGAACCAACCGCGCCCACCGCATCGTTCGATCCAATGGATCCCGACGAGCCCGAAGATCCCGACGACCACGATGCCACCGGCGAAGCCGGCCTGCGCCGCATTTTCCACCTCACTAACGGCAACGCCTTCGCGTCCGAACTGGGACAGCGCCTGGAGTCCGAAGGCTACGCGATCGAAGCGGTCGAGAGCCTCGACGAACTGTCCGAATTCCTGATGTGCCTGATGCCGCAGTTGCTGCTGGTGGACGCATCGCACATGTCCGAACTGGCAGCCGTCGCCGCCCTTCGCCGCGACGCCCAGCATCGCTCGCAACCCCCGCGACACATCCAGATGGTCGTCATGGCCGCGAAGGACAACCTCGAGTCGCGCCGTGCAGCGCATCGCGCGGGAGCCGACCTGCTGCTGTTTCCGCCATTCGATATCGCGCAGACCGTGGAGCGTCTGCAGGCACTGCACTCCTCCATGGCCAGCGAGAAGGTTCGCGTGCTGATCGTCGACGACGAGCGCGCCGACGCGCTGTATGCGCAGATGGTCCTGGCCAGGGCCGGCATGCAGGCCCATGTGGAACACGACCCGATGCAGGTGCTCGAATCGCTCAAGACGCTGCGACCGGACCTGGTCCTGATGGACCTGCACATGCCCTTCGCCAACGGCGTGGAAGTGACCATGCTGATCCGCGAACACCCGATCTTCGCACGCCTGCCGATCGTGTTCCTGTCCGGCGAAAGCGACCCGGACTCGCGGCTCGAAGCGATCAACGCAGGCGGCGACGACTTCCTGTTCAAGCCCATCCGCCCCAGGCACCTGATCGCCGCCGTGCAGGATCGCGTGCGCCGCATGCATCCGATCAACAAGCAGGGCAGCGTGGTTGGGGCATCCGACGAAGCGACCGGGACGTAGTCGCAGGCAAGCTCGCCTATCCCGCCAACTCCACCTTCTCGCTCGGCACCGCCTCGATGACCGGCCCGAAACTCGCGATGTCCGCAAGCGTCGCATTCTCGTGCGTGCGGATCGCCGCGGCGGACGCGTGGTCCTTGTCGTGCGTGGTGTGCGCATCGGCCGCGATCGTCACCGCATAGCCCAGCGCAGCCGCACGCCGCGTGGTCGTGTCCACGCAGAACTCGCTCGCGTAGCCGCACACGACGACCCGCTTCACCTGCAGCGCATCGAGTTGCTCCTGAAGCGGCGTGCGCAGGAACGAATCGGGCGTCGTCTTCCGGATCAGCCGATCATCCACGGCAGTGACCAAGCTCCGCTCCAGCTGCCAGCTCTCGCTGCCGTAGGCGAGGTTTCCGGACGCGCGCTCGTGCTGGATCACGAACACCGGAACGCCCAGCGCCCGCGCCCGGCCCGACAACGCGTTGATGCGCCCGACCACCGCATCGGCCTCGTACGGACGCGGTGCGTCGTCGAACAGACCACGCTGGACGTCGATGATCAGGAGTGCCGAGGTCATGGGTGAATCGTAGCCGAAACAAATGGACGACTTGTCTCGACCCGATGAGCATCCGGACTGCTGGCCTGAGCGAAAAACAAACAAGCGGCGGAGTAGAGTCGCGCTTCGATCGCCAATTTGCTCCGGCCGCCCTGTTCCGGTTCCCGCCCTGCCTCGCCGTTATCGAGTGCATCGGACATCGCCGCCCGGACTACCAATCGTCGAGACCTCACGCCGATGCGCATGCAAGTTTCCGTCCTGCTGGCTACACCGCTGTTGCTTCTTCTCCTCGCAACTTCCTGTGCGGCTCATCCGGCCAAACCGAAAGCCTGCGACCTGCTCAGCCCGCAGACGGCGACAGCACTGCTCGGAGTAGCGGTCGGAGAGCCCACCGACATGAACGGCGTGGTCTGTACCTATCTGTCCACGCAGGGAAACGCGACCATCGTGCTCGGCATCGCCGACGCTCCGGGAGCGGACGGTGCCAACGCCATCCGAAGCCTGCAGGCGGTGTCCTCGCAGCAACCGGGAACCACCACCAAGTCGATCCAGGGGCTGGGCGAGCAGAGCTTCCTGGTGACCAGGACCTCGAACAAGAACGCCATCATGCTGGTCTACCACCAGAAGATGCTCACCCTCGCAGTGCAAAAGCCAATGACCCCGGAGCTGGAGAACGCGATGGTCCAGACCCTGCAACAGGTCCTGGCGAAGCTCTAGGGAAACAACAGCCTGCGACCCATGGCATTAGCTTGGGCGCAATCCCCCTGTTTCGTGCTCGTCATCGACCGGCAAAGATTGCGTTTGAAGCAATGCCGTTCTCCTGCTGCCTGCCCCGCCGAGCCGACGCGCCCGCAGTCCACCTGTTTGCGTCCTCACTCAACCTCAAAACGCCTCCTCGCAACCGCAACTTGCCGGATCGCTTCTCGACAAGACGTTGATAATCACGCAACCCGGCGCCGCCATGTTGCATGGCTGGCATTGCAATGACCCGCAAGGCCGCCGCATGAGCGCGAGCGGCCATTGCAACACGGCCTAGGGGCATTGCCTCCGGAAAGGGGTCGGGTTGATTGCGTCGCGCCACTTGACAACATTGATTACAAGCGTAATCTCGTCAAAAATTACAGGCGTAATCGCATGCGCATCAGCGAAGCCGAATCGGTCGTCATGGAAATGCTCTGGCCGCGCAGCCCGCTCGCCGCCAACGAGGGCACCGTGTCGGCGACCCGTCCTCCGATGCCGATTCGCGCTGTCGCTTTCAGGGTTTTCACCCCACCTGTCCTTTTTTGTCCTGGATCGATACCTCACCCGTCTTTCGCGCGGCTGCGGCCACTGCAAGATGAGTCGACATCGGAACATGGAGCATTCGCAGTCCGTAAGGTGAAACAAGCCGCTCTTCGACCGGCGCACATCAGCGAAGCATCCCGAGGTTTCGATTTCCAGGAGGACAACCGATGAACATTTTCCGCACGATCGCATCGAAGGCTCATGGAATCCGGGGCAACGCGGATCATCCGGTCGCGGAAACCCGGCCAGAGCCGGCACCGCAGGCTCAGCGCACACCGTCTCCCGCCAACGACGGGCCCACGAAAGCGGACGAGATGATGCGTTTCATGGCCGAGCGCAGGAAGCGCTTCAAGAAACTCTGATAGCCGCAACGGCGTCGGATTTCTCGAAACGGCCATCGCCAGCGGCGGAGCCGGCGTCTGCTTGCGATATCCGAGCCGGGTTCCGGGAGTTCCACGCGTACGGGGGTCGCAGCGTGTCCGGATTCAACGAATCCCCTTCGCCTCCGCACCCAGCCTGTCCTGGAAAAACGTTATCACCGCGCGGTTGAAGTCGCGGTGAAACGCCACCCGGTCGAATCCGGCTTCGTCCTTGCAGATCAGCGGAAACAGCCACGTCGGACACGGCGCCAGGAACACGAAATGCCCGGCGCCGGAAACGGCGTGATACTCCGGAGGCGTGGGCAGGAGCTTGCGCACGACCGCTTCGTTCGTCGCATACGGCACGTTCCGGTCTTCCGTGCCGTTCCAAAGTTGCACCGCCGCCGTCACGTGCGACAGCCCATCCGGCTCGAACGCAAACCCATACCCGGGTGCTGCGACCACCGCGGCCTTGATCCGCGCATCGTGGATCCACGCGCTGGCCGGAACCGGCGCAAGCGGCAACCGCTTCCACAACGTGCACGCGAATTCCGGAGCCGACTTGCAGTGCGCATTGATCTGCGCCAGGTCCGGCACGCCCCCGATCGAAACCAGCGTCGTGAATCCGCCCGCCGAAGATCCCAGCATGCCCACGCGCGACGGATCGAGCTGCGCATGTGCGGACCAGTCGTCGAGCATGTAGTCGATCACCAGGCGAATGTGCCGCTGGCGATCGATCAGCCAGCGCTGTGTACCGACATAGCCCTGGTCCTCGGCGTTGTCGCCGGTATGGGTGACCGCAGCCACCACGAATCCCGCCGAAGCTAGCGCCAGTGCGGTATCGGAGTGACTCGACAGCAGGCCGCCGTTGCCATGCGACATCACGATCAGCGGCATCCCGTTGCCCACCACGTGCCCGTCGGCCGCCACCTTCTGCATCGACAGGCCGATCAGACTCGTCCCGGTACGCGAGTCGGTCGGATACCAGATCCCCACCTGCAGAGGCTCGTCGTCCGGATCGCGTACCACGACCTCCGCAAAGCCGACGGGATGGGTCGGCTTCGCCGCACCCATGTAGAGCGAGACGAACAGGCCGCACACGACGAGTACCAACGAGTACCAACAGGACGAACAGTCCGCCGATGATCTTCAGCACGATCCGCATGCGGATACACCTTCAGTGAGCGCGGGCCGTGCAGCCTGCGGCAACGGGTAGTCGTGGACGCGTGCCGTAAGTCATCCGGCAGTCGCAGGAGAACTCGAAACGAAGGGGACGAATACCAATGGCACTGCCTTGAGCCGGAACCGTCTGCTTCAATCAGCGGCCTGCTTCGTTGCTGAAAAGCGCCTTCGCGAAGACATTCCCTTCCCTCTTTCGTAACTGTCCCCGGTGATTTCCAGATGAGCGACCAGAACGCAAACGAATCCTTGCCGCTGCATGCGCGCCTGCGCGCCTGCGCGACAGGCTGCCGGAAATCCTGATCGAAGCCTGCTCCATCGTGATCGCCGTATTGCTCGCGCAAGCGGCCGGGATCTGGCATGAACAGCAGCAACAGGACCAACTGGCGTCGCAGGCACGCGCGGCCATCACCTCCGAAATGCGCGCGAACGAAGCCGAACTCGACAAGCTGCGTGCCAGCATGAACAAGAACATCGCCAGTCTGAGCACGATGGGGCAGGACAAGGCAGCAACCAAGGCGAATCTGCAGATCGACATGTCGCTGGCGCTGCTCTCGGAAGCCGCGTGGCGCACGGCCCTCGAAACGGGTGCAGTCCGGTACGTCGACTATGCATGGAACATGAAGGTCGCCAAGGTCTACGAGTTGCAGGAACTCGTGCTGCATGCGCAGTCGAGTGCGCTGGACCAGGTCGCCGACATTTCCGACTCGGAAAATGAATCGCCACATGCCATGGCATCGCACTTCCTGAGCCACCAGCGTTCGCTTGCGGAACTGGCCGATGGACTCGATGCCAGTTATCGCGAAGCGCTTGGGTCCAATCGCTGACCCGAACAGCAGGCAAAGGCGGAAAGGTGTTGCCGTTAGCGTCGCGAAATCGGCCCACCGCGCAGTTCTTGATCCGCGCAGCTCTGGGGGCCACAGGATGCCTGAGCAGCCGCAAGCGCGTGATTGTGCGATGCGCAACACGTTTGCCTCGCCGGAATGCGACGTTTGCCTTGCCGGAATGCGCCCGGATACGACGACCAGAGCACCTTGAATCAAGCCATTTCCTCGCGAAAATATGCCTGCGGGAAGCAGCGCGACACTGGGCCATTCGTCGAATTTGGACGAATGCCCACCAAAATGATGCGGCGCAATAACAGATTAACTAACGTTAATAATCCGGGTGCGGACGCACTGGTACGGTCTCCCACGCGCGCAATGGACCACGTTGATACACGTCGGCGTCGCATCGCTTTACTCGTCTGGATCTCGTCCTTGGGGACTGCCGCACTTCAATCTGCCCAAGCACCGTGATTCCAAATTCCGAATGATCATTCCCGGGGAGAGACCAAGTATGCAATCGATGAAGAAGCTTGATGCGCGCCATGCGCTCCTGATCGCCGTCACAACGGGTTTGGCGTGCGCAGCGTCATCCGCTTTCGCAGCGCCGAGCACAGAGCAGGAACGCGATCTCCAGGCGCACGAGATCTGGAACGATATCGTCACCCACAACCCTGCGCCTGCTGAAGGGTGCTTCCATACGACGTACCCGAGCACTGTGTGGGTGAAGGACACGTGCTACCAGGCGCCTCATCGCTATTCGCCTCCGCCGCGCCGGTCCAAGACCGGTGAGTACGAAACGGTGGGCAATGGCAACGACGACGTCATCGAGGTTTCTGGAAAGCAGATCAGCCAGACCGTGGGCACCTTCCCGACCGTCACCGGTGTGACCTCGGAGAAAGGCGTCGGCGTCGCGGCCTTCGGCGGCGGCGGCATCCTCGGAGCGAACGAGTACACGCTGCAGATCAATTCGCAGATGAACAAGTCCACGGCGGCCTGCAAGAGCAAGTCGGGTTGCACGGTCTGGCAGCAATACGTGTATTCGCCGGACTACGACGTGCAGGGCAAGGCGGCCGTGTTCATCGAGTACTGGCTGCTCGGCTATGGCAGCAGCTGCCCGAGCGGTTGGGACACCGACGACGAGGGCGACTGCGTCAAGAACAGCAGCTACACCACGGCTCCGGATGAACCGATCACCCAGCTGAAGAGCGAGAAGCTCTCGGGCTCGGCGGCGTCGGGCGGCAACGACGTGGCCGTCTTCACCGACGGAAGCACCGCGTATACGTTCAGCGCCAAGGACAGCGTCCTCGATCTCGGGACCGCTTGGGACGAGTCGGAGTTCAACGTCGTCGGCAACGCTGGCGGCTCGAAGGCGGACTTCAACAGCGGCTCGTCCGTTACCGTGAAGATCGCGGTGACCGACGGATCCACGGCTGCGCCGACCTGCCTCAAGAATGGCGGAACGACCGGCGAAACCAACAATCTGACCTTGAAGACGTGCACTGCCACGGGCGCAACATCGCCCTACATCCAGTTCGTCGAGTCGAACTGAGGATCCTCTGTCGCAGTTCATGGACAGACCACGAGCAGTGGCTGAGGGGGATTTCCCCCTCAGCGTTCGTTGACGATCGCAACGATCTGATTGGAACCTGTTCGATTCAAGAGCCGACATCGCATCGCTTCTTCCCTCGCTTGCGGGGGAAGAAGTGAAATTCGTGCATCGAATGCTTCAGCCTACGCCCACGGATCCCGCAGCACTATGTTCGCGTCGCGGTCCGGACCGGTGCTGACGATCGCGAGCGGGCAGCCGGCGAGTTCTTCCAGCGCACGCAGGTAAGCGCGCGCGGCAGGCGGCAGTTCGTCCCAGCGGGTGATGCCGTGAGTGCGTTCTTCCCAGCCGGGGAACTCGAGGTACACCGGCGTGCATTCGTCCCAGCCAGCGGCGTCGAGCGGCGCGTATTCGGTTCGCTTGCCTCGGTATTCGTAGGCGATGCAGATCTTCAGCTTCTCCATGCCGTCGAGCACGTCGAGCTTGGTGATGCACAGACCGGTGATACCGTTGATGGCGACCGCGCGCTTGAGTGCGACGATATCCATCCAGCCGCAGCGACGCGGCCGTCCGGTGGTCGCGCCGAATTCGGCACCGCGGGCGCGGATGCCCTCGCCGATCGCGTCGTTGAGTTCGGTCGGGAACGGGCCGCCGCCGACGCGCGTCGCATAGGCCTTGGCGATACCGAGCACGTAGTCGATCGCGTCCGCGCCCACGCCGGCGCCCGCGAGCGCGCCGCCTATGGTGGTGTTCGACGAAGTGACGTAGGGATAGGTGCCGTGGTCGATGTCGAGCAGGGAACCCTGCGCGCCCTCGAACAGCACGCGTTTGCCGGCCTTGCGCAGGTCGTGGAGGATGCCGGCGACATCGGACTTCATCGGCTTGATGTATTCGCCGAACACGAGCGCTTCGTCGAGCGTCTTCTGGAAATCGATCGCATCGACGTTGAAGTATTTCGTCAGCACGAAGTTGTGGTAATCGAGCACCGTGCGCAGCTTCTCGGCGAGCTCCTTCGGATAGCTCAGGTCGGCCACGCGCACGCCGCGGCGCGCGACCTTGTCCTCGTAGGCCGGGCCGATGCCGCGGCCGGTGGTGCCGATCGCGCTCTTGCCGGCGGCCTTCTCGCGCGCCTGGTCAAGGGCGATGTGGTACGGCATGATCAGCGGCGTCGCGGGACTGATCTTCAGCCGCGAGCGCACGTCGATGCCGGTGGCCTCGAGCTCGGCGATCTCTTTCTGCAAGGCGGCCGGCGACAGCACGAGTCCGTTGCCGATCAGGCACAGCGCTTCCGGGCGCAGGATGCCGGACGGGATCAGGTGCAGCACGGTCTTCTTGCCGCCGATGACCAGCGTATGGCCGGCGTTGTGGCCACCCTGGAAGCGCACGACAGCGCCGATGTCCTGGGTGAGCAGATCGACGATCTTGCCCTTCCCTTCGTCGCCCCACTGGGCGCCCAGAACCACTACTGACTGTCCCATACCTTCAACTCCGATGATTACCGCGTTTTTCGATGGACGTTACGGCATTGCGTGCTTCGCTCGATTCGGCCCGTCCGGGCCTCTTAGTGCGACCCAGCCCTACATCCCGCTCCGGGCGTTCGACCTGGGCGCGGGTCCACTGGACTCGCGCAAGCGCAGGCTCTCACCCCCGAAAACAAACAAAGCCGGAGGACGTGCCCCGGCTTTGTGAAATTATCCTTTATTTCGATGACCGTTGCAGCATGGCTTCATAGCCCGATTCGGCCCGTGCGACGCTGCCTTTACTCGCGCCATCCCTGGCGCTCGCCCTTCGGGCCGGCTTCGCCGTTCGCGCGCGATCCGGTCGCGCGCAGTCGCATCCTGCTCCGGGCGTTCGATCCTGCGCGTGAGTCCACTGGACTCGTGCAAGCGCAGGCTCTCACCCTACGCGCGGCTCAGCGAACGAACTGCAACGCGATCAGGCCGACGAGAACCATGAGCCCGCCGCCTATGCGCAACGTGTTGTCGGCAGCATCGAGCAATTGCGCGACCGCCTGCTTCCACGCTCGCGGCGCGACCAGCAGGAACAGGCCCTCTATCACCAGCACCAGACACAGCGCGGCCAGCAGATCGGTCCAATTCATGCGGGCGCCGGATTACTTCGCTGGCGCGGCCGCGCGGCCGGGATTGGCGAAATAGCGCAGCAGTTCCGAATCCGGATCGAGCACGATCACGTCCTTGCCGCCGAACATCGTCTTGTACGCCTGCAGGCTGCGATAGAACGCGTAGAACTCCGGATCCTGCCCGTAGGCCTGCGCGGAAATCGCCGCGGCTTGCGCATCGCCCTCGCCCTTGAGGATCTCGGCATCGCGTTCGGCGTCGGTCATCATGACCAGCTTCTCCCGGTCGGCCTCGGCCTGGATCTTCGCCGCTTCTTCCTGGCCTTCCGCACGCAGCTGCAGGGCCACGCGCGAGCGCTCGGCGCGCATGCGTTCGTACACCGAGCTGAGCACGTTGCTTTCCTCGGGCAGGTCGATGCGCTTGATGCGGATGTCCACGACCTCGATGCCCAGCGACGTACGCGTGATCGCATTGACCTGGCGCAGCATCTCGCCGCCGAGGTTGTTGCGGTCGAGGGAGACGATGTCCTGCAGGGCGCGCTGGTTGATGGTGTTGCGCAACGCTTCGACGACGATCGGCGTCAGCCGCTGTTCGGCGACGACGTCGCTGCCGAGAGTCGCTGAGTAGTAACGGCGCGCATCGGCGATCCGCCACGTCGCGAAGTAGTCGACGCTGACGTCCTTCTTCTCCTGCGTCAGGTAGCGCTCGGGCGTCGCATCCAGGGTGAGGATGCGGCGGTCGAAAAGCAGCACGTTCTGCACGACCGGAATCTTGAAATGCAGCCCGGGCGCGATGTCGGAACCGACGATGCGACCGAACTGGAACTGCAGGGCGACCTCGTTCTCGCCGACGGTGTAGACCGATCCGGCGAACAGGACCACGAGGACGGCGGAAAGGACGATCCAGAGGATTTTCATCAGCGCGTCGGCTCCCGTCCGTCGCTGCGCGGCGCTCGATCCGGGCGCGCTGAATCGTCCGCCGGCGACGGCATCGCCGCGTTGACCGCCGGCAGGTTCACCGGTTGCGTGGAATTGCCGCTCGACGAAGCAGGCGCTGCCGCGTCCTGCACGGTGTGTTCGGATGGCAGATAGATCGTGTTGTTGCCGCGTCCGGCGACCACCTTGGGCGATCCCCTCAGCACATCTTCCATCGTCTCGAGGTAGAGCCGCTTGCGTGTCACCTCGGGCGCCTTGTGGTACTGGTCGGCCAGCAGCGAATAGCGCTGCGCATTGCCCTGCGCCTCGGCGATGATCGCTTCTTTGTAACCCGCCGCGCCTGTCAGCAAGCTCGCTGCCTGTCCGCGCGCCCTGGGTATCGCGTCGCTGGCGTAGGCGCGCGCGAGGTTCACCGACTTGTCCTTGTCCTGCTGCGCGCGGCTGACGTCGTCGAAGGCTTCCTTCACTTCCTGCGGTGGGCGCGCGTTCTTCAGGGTGAAGTCCGAGACCACAAGGCCGGTACGGTACTGGTCGAGCGCCTCCTGCAGGCGATCGCGCGCGCGCGCGGTGCGCACCGCACCCTGGCCCTTGAGCACGTCGTCCATCGTGCTGGCGCCGACGACTTCGCGCACCACGCTCTCGGCGGCCTGCTGCAAGGTCTTCTCCGGATCGCTGTTGCCGAACAGGAACAACCGCGGATCGGCGACCGTGTACTGAACGTTGTAGTCGACCTGCACGATGTTCTGGTCGTTGGTGAGCATGTTCATCTGGCCGAACGCCGAGCGCACATTGGTCGCATCGACCTTGGTCACCGATTCGATCGGCCACGGCCACTTGAGGTTCATGCCGGGAGTCATGATCCGGTTGAACTGGCCGTAACGCAGCACGACGCCGCTCTGGTTCTGGTTCACCAGCTGGATGCTGCTGAAGACCAGCCAGACGGCCACAAGGATGCCGATCCACAGGGCGAAGCGCGGGCCAGTGTCGTTCTCGCCCGGCTCGCCGCCGAACATGCGTCCCAGGCCCTGCTTGAGGCGATCGAGGAAGGCGTCGGTTTCGCGATCGGGATCGCGACCCTTCCACGGATCCTTGCCTCCCTTGTCCGAACCGCTCTTGCCTGGCAAGTTCCAAGCCATGCTGCGCTCCTGCGCTTGCCGCGACACGCCGTGCCTGACGCACGTGGAGCGTGAACCGGACTCTATATGTGGGTCTTCAGGAATTGTAGGTAGGGGCGCCGGAGGCGGCAAGCAAGGGCTCGAGCGCGTCGCCGCCCGCTTCGGCCGCCAATTGCTCGGCCTGGACACGCGACAGGTCGAGGCTGACGCGCCAGCCGTGTTCGTCTGCGACTTCCGCGCTGATCGCGCCGAGCGCGTGCAGACGCGCGCGCAGACGTGCCTGCGTCGGCGCAAGGCGCAGTTCGCCCTGAGCGCGCTGCGCGGCGAAGCGCTGCGAGATCGCCGTGCGCAACAGGTCGAGCCCGGCGCCGGTGCGCGCCGAAACCCACGCCTTCTCAACGCCGTCGACGGGCTGTTCGCGGCGTGGTGGCGCATGCTCGAGGAGATCGATCTTGTTGAAAACCAGCAATTGCGGGATCTCGCCGGCGTCGATTTCCTTCAGCACCGCGTTCACCTGCCCGACGCGGTCTTCGCGCAGCGGATCGGCGGCATCGACGATGTGCAGCAGCAGATCGGCATCGCGCGCCTCGGACAGGGTCGAGCGGAACGCGGCGACCAGTTCGTGCGGCAGATCGCGCACGAAGCCGACTGTGTCCGACAGTACCAGCGGCCCGCAATCGAGCGCCTCGACGCGGCGCACGGTCGGATCGAGCGTGGCGAACAGTTTGTCGGCGACGTACACCTTCGATTCGGTGAGCGCGTTGAACAGGGTGGACTTGCCAGCATTGGTGTAGCCGACCAGCGCGACGCGCGGCAATTCGTTGCGCAGGCGCGCACGGCGCATCTGGGTGCGCTGGACCTGGACCTTCTCCAGTCGCGCCTGCAACTGCTCCACGCGCTTCTGCAGCAGGCGGCGGTCGATCTCCAGCTGGGTTTCGCCCGGTCCGCGCAGGCCGATGCTGCCGCCGCGCTGGCGTTCCAGGTGGGTCCAGCCACGGATCAGCCGCGTCGCCATGTGCTTGAGCTGGGCGAGTTCGACCTGCAGTTTGCCCTCGTGCGAGACCGCACGCATCGCGAAGATGTCGAGGATCAAGCCGGTGCGATCGACCACGCGACGGCTGAGCGCCTTCTCGAGATTGCGCTCCTGCACCGGCGAGAGCAGTTCGTTGAACAGCACGAGGTCGGCACCCGTCGCGTCGCAGAGAAGCTTGACCTCTTCGAGCTTGCCGGTGCCGATGTAGTGCGCGGGATTGCGGCGCGCGATCTTCGCGGTGACCGAACCGACGACATGGGCGCCAGCCGAGCGCGCCAGCTCGGCGAACTCGTCGAGCAGGGTCGGGTCGGCTGCGCCGGAATACGGCTGGACCAGCAGCGCGTTTTCGCCCTTGCGGGAGCGCTCGAACAAAGCGTTCAGTGCTCCGCTGGCGTCGACGCGTGGTCGTCGTGACCATGCTCGTCGGGCATCTTGACGTTGCGCGACGGCACCACGGTGGAGATCGCGTGCTTGTAGACCATCTGGCTCACGGTATTGCGCAGCAGCACCACGAACTGGTCGAACGATTCGATCGTGCCCTGCAGCTTGATGCCATTGACGAGATAGACAGCGACCGGTACGCGCTCGCGGCGCAACGCATTCAGGAACGGATCCTGCAACGACTGACCCTTGGACATGCAATCCCTCTCAAAAATGACCTGCGATGTTGTCGTTATGGGCGCCGTTGACCGCACGAGGCGCCAGTCCGGGCCGCCATCGCTGGCCCGGTCGTGCATGATCGCACAGGCCGGGCCTTGCTGCGAATCGCTTCAGGGGCCGGTCGGACGACCCAGGAACAGGGCGAGCGCCGTCGAGAGCGGTCGCGTCGATGGCCGGGTCGAACCAGCGAGCATCGTGCTCGCCACGCAGCCAGGTCAGTTGCCGTTTGGCCAACTGGCGGGTCGCCGCAATGGCTTCGTCGCGGAAAGCCTTCGCATCGGTCGCGCCATCCAGATGACGCCAGGCCTGCCGGTAGCCGACCGCACGCAGGGCCGGCAGATCCAGTGGTGCCGGATGTTCGCGCAGGCGCGGCTCGGTCCGCAGCCGCTGCACTTCATCGAGGAAACCCTGCGCGAGCATCGCATCGAAGCGGACCGCGATGCGCGCATGCAGCACTGCGCGATTCGCAGGCGACAGCACGAGCTTGAGCACGCGGAACGGGAATGGTCGACGCGACGATTCGTCCTGCCAGACGCTGATCGGCTTGGCACTGATCCGCCACACTTCCAGCGCGCGACTGATGCGCTGGCGATCGCCGGGCTTGATGCGTCGCGCAGCAGCGGGATCGACTGCCGCGAGTTCGCCATGCAGCGCGTCCCAGCCGCGCGCCTCGCCCTCCTCCGCGATGACCGCGCGCAGCGACTCATCGGCCGACGGCATTTGCGACAACCCGTGCAGCAGTGCGCGGAAATACAACCCTGTGCCGCCGACCAGCAGTGGAATCCTCCCGCGCGCGGCGATGCCCTTCAGCTCGCGCATCGCATCGGAAGCGAATTCCGCGGCGCTGTATCCCTCGTGCGGATCGCGCAGGTCGAGCATGTGGTGCGACACGAGCGCGCGCTCGTTGGCATCGGGTTTCGCACTGCCGATATCGAGCCCGCGATAGACCAGCGCCGAGTCGACGCTGACGATCTCGCCGCCCAGCCGTCGCGCCCAGTCGAGCGCGAGCGCGCTCTTGCCCGACGCGGTCGGACCCATGATGGCGATGGCGGTCGGGCGGGTATCGGCGCCTGGATCTTTCACGTTTGACTGCTTCGCAAGTCAGTCGTCATCCGGCCACTTCGGCATCGCCGGGCCCGATTTTGCCTTGGGCACCGTCTGCGCAGCGACCGCATTCCACACTTTCAACGCATCCACCGTCGCTGCGACGTCGTGCACGCGCAGCAGCTTCGCGCCGTTCTGCACGGCGATCAGGGCAGCGGCAATGGAGCCGTACACGCGCTCGCCCTGCGGGCGATCGGTCAGCGTGCCGATCATGCCCTTGCGCGACAGGCCAGCGAGGACCGGCACACCGAGGTCGAGGAAGCGCGCGAGCTGGCGCAGCAGGGCGAGGTTGTGATCGAGGGTCTTGCCGAAACCGAAACCCGGATCGACGACGATCTTCTTCTTCGGGATGCCGCTCATCTCGCAGGCGAAGATGCGTTCCGCAAGGAATCGATGCACCTCGGCAACCACGTCCTCGTAGTGCGGTGCGTCCTGCATGGTGCGGGGATCGCCCTGCATGTGCATCAGGCACACCGGCACTTTCAGTTCCGCCGCCGCGTCGAGCGCACCCTCGCGACGCAGCGCGCGCACGTCGTTGATCGTTCCCGCGCCCGCGCCGACGGCCGCACGCATCACTTCGGGTTTCGATGTGTCCACCCATACCGGCAGCGTCGTGCGTTTCGCCAATGCTTCGATGACCGGAACCACCCGCCGCATTTCCTCCTCGACCGGCACTTCATCCGCACCCGGCCGCGTGGATTCGCCGCCCACATCCAGCGCGTCTGCGCCCTCTTCCGCGAGTTTCAATCCGTGCGCGATCGCAGCATCGGTCGATGCTGCCAGACCGTCTCCCGAAAACGAATCGGGAGTGACGTTGACGATACCCAGCACGCGAGGTCGGTCGAAGCGCAAGACGCGGCCGGCGCAGTCGAGTTGCGGGATCGTGTCGAACATCGGCAGCACCAGCGAAAAGGCCAGAGCGAACTCTGGCCTTTCGTATTCCTTCTGACAAGCGACCGCTCTGTCACACCGTCGGTGCGGGGCCGCCGAGCGCATTGGGCTTGGGTCCTGCGGTGTCGGTTGGCAGCGGCTTGCCGTCCTTGGTCCAGTCCAGCGGCGGCGGCGGCGTGCGGCCTTCCATGATCGCGTCGATCTGGATCGCGTCGATGGTCTCGTACAACAGCAACGCCTGCGCCATCGCCTCGAGCTTGTCGCGGTTCGCAGTGAGGATCGCGCGGGTACGTTCGTAGGCGCGGTCCAGGATGCCGCGCACGACCTCGTCGATCTTGCGCGCAGTCTCGTCGGAGACGTTGTTGTGCTGGGTGACTGAGCGACCTAGGAACACTTCGTCCTCTTCCTCGCCGTAGGTCACCGGCCCCCTCTCGTCGGACAGGCCCCACTTGGTGACCATGTTGCGTGCCATCTTGGTCGCGCGTTCGATGTCGTTGGACGCGCCTGTGGTGACCTTGTCGGCGCCGAAGATCAACTCCTCGGCCACGCGCCCGCCGTACAGCGAGCACAGCCGGCTCTCGATGTTTTCCTTGTTGTAGCTGTAGCGATCGCCTTCGGGCAGGTACACGGTGACGCCCAGCGCGCGACCACGCGGAATGATCGTGACCTTGTAGACCGGATCGTGATCGGGGACCAGGCGGCCGACGATCGCGTGGCCGGCTTCGTGGTAGGCGGTGTTGCGCTTTTCCTCTTCGCTCATCGCCATCGAGCGGCGCTCGGCACCCATCATGATCTTGTCGCGGGCCTTGTCGAAGTGGTCCATGCGCACGTCGCGGGCGTTCTCGCGCGCCGCGAACAGCGCGGCCTCGTTGACCAGGTTCGCAAGGTCCGCGCCGGAGAAGCCCGGCGTGCCGCGCGCGATGACCATGGGTTTCACGTCGTCGGCCATCGGCACCTTGCGCATGTGCACCTGCAGGATCTGCTCGCGGCCCTTCACGTCGGGCAGGCCGACCACGACCTGACGGTCGAAGCGGCCCGGGCGCAACAGCGCGGGATCAAGCACGTCGGGACGATTGGTCGCGGCGATCACGATCACGCCTTCGCTGCCCTCGAAGCCATCCATCTCGACCAGCAGCGCATTCAGCGTCTGCTCGCGCTCGTCGTGACCACCGCCGAGGCCGGCGCCGCGATGGCGGCCGACCGCGTCGATCTCGTCGATGAAGATGATGCACGGAGCGTGCTTCTTGGCCTGCTCGAACATGTCGCGCACGCGCGAGGCGCCGACACCGACGAACATCTCGACGAAGTCCGAGCCGGAGATCGAGAAGAACGGTACCTTGGCCTCGCCGGCGATCGCACGCGCCAGCAGGGTCTTGCCGGTGCCCGGAGGACCGACCATCAGCACGCCGCGCGGAATCTTGCCGCCAAGCTTCTGGAACTTGCCGGGGTCGCGCAGGAATTCGACCAGCTCGCCGACTTCATCCTTCGCCTCGTCGCAGCCGGCAACGTCGGCGAAGGTGACCTTGACCTGGTCCTCGCCCTGCATCTTCGCCCGCGAACGGCCGAAGCTCATCGCGCCCTTGCCGGAACCGCCCTGCTGCATCTGCCGCAGGAAGTAGATGAAGATGCCGATGATCAGCAGAGTCGGCAGGAAGTCGATCACGATGCTCCAGAACAGGCCGCCGCCAGAGGGCTTCTGCTGTTCGAAATCGACCTTGTGACGGCTGAGGTCGTTGATCAGGTCCTTGTCGTAGGGCGCCGTGGTGGTGCCCTTGGTTCCATTCTTGAGCTCGAACGTCAGGGTGGTGACGTTGGACTGGTAGTCGCCCAGTTCCACGCTCTTGACCGCATCGGAATGCACGTCCTCGAGGAAGGAGGAATACGGCACGTCGGAAGTCGCCTCCGACCGTCCGGGCGAGAAGCTCTGGAACACGGCCAGCAGCACGACCGCGACGATCACCCAGAGCAGCAGATTCTTTGCCAAATCATTCATGGTGTTTATTCCTGTGCGCGTCGTTTGTTTCGATGCGCGTCCTGCGCATTTGCTTCGTATTTCAAACCGGAAAATCCAAGGTTCAATCTCGTAGCTGACGCTTCTACCGTACATCCATGTACGGACTGTCAAATTAAAAGCCCGTTTCGGTGCGACGCCGGGGTTGCCTGTTTCCCGCTATCCCGGAGCCTTGGGCTGCGTTTCACAGTCTATTCTTCTTTCCAACCGCCAGCGCGTAGACCTCGGTCGAGCGCTTGCGCGAGGCTTCTGGCTTGCGCATCGCGACCCTTGCGTAGTGTTGTTTCAGGCTGCGTACGAAGTCGTCGAAATCCTCGCCCATGAACAGTTTGGTCAGAAACGCGCCTTCCGGTGTGAGATGCGCGTCGGCGAATTCGCGGGCCAGGTCGGCCAGGTGCATCGCCCGCGGCTGGTCCACGGTGTCCATGCCACTCATGTTGGGGGCCATGTCGGAAAGCACAAGGTCCACCCGGCGCCCGCCCAGCAAGGCTTCGAGTTGCGAGAGTACGGCGTCTTCCCGGAAGTCCCCGTGAATGAACTCCACCCCGGCGATCGGCGGCATCGGCAGGATGTCCAGCGCGATCACCACGCCCGGATTTGCCTGATCCAGCCGACCCAGCATCCGTCGAACGACCTGCGACCAGCCGCCAGGCGCCGCGCCGAGGTCCACCACGACCATGCCCGGCTTGAGCAGGCGGTCGCGCGCCAGCAGTTCCTCCAGCTTGTAGGCCGCGCGCGAACGCATGCCCTCGGCCTGCGCCTTCTTCACGAAGGGATCGGCGAAGTGCTCGCGTAACCAGGCGGAACTGCTCTTGCTGCGGGCCATGTGAACGGGAACGAGGGATCGAGAGTCAGTAGCCGGCAATAGAGGACCCATACGGGTGCGCTCGCCGGGCTTGCAGGACGCGCATGATACCCTTTCGGCCCGTTCGACCGTCCCGAAACGCATGCCTATCGCTCTTGCCGCAGCCCAGAAACGCTACCTGCGCTCGCTCGCGCACGACCTGAAGCCGGTGATCCTGGTCGGTGCCAAGGGCGTCACGCCGGCCTTGCTGGCCGAACTCGACCTCGCACTGGAGCATCACGAACTGGTCAAGCTGAAGATCGCCGCTGGCGATCGCGACGAACGCGATGCCTGGGTGGAAGAGATCGTGAAGGCCACTGGCGTGGCGCTGGTGCAGCGCGTGGGCAACATCGCGACCGTGTTCCGCGCGCGCAGGAAGAACCCGGGCATCGTCCTGCCCCGCTAGCCGCGCGACCGACGCCGTGCCATTCATCCTGCAACCGCCCGATCACGCCTACGCCGTGCGTTCGGTTCGCGACGATGGCATCGTCGTCAACGAGCAGACCATCGCGTCCAGTTTCTACCTGTCGCCCGACACGCTGCACGAAGGCTGGGCGCCGGTCAGCATCGACACGTTGAAACCAGACGATCTCGCCGGCCCTTTGTCGCTGGACCCGGAAGTCATCCTGCTCGGCACCGGCGCGCGCCAGCGCTTTCCTTCCGCGCTGGTGATGGCCACCTGCCTGCAACGCGGCGTCGGCATCGAAGCCATGGACAACCACGCCGCCGCGCGAACCTTCAGCGTCCTCGCGAACGAAGGACGGCGGGTGGTGGTGGCGTTCCTGTTGGGAAGCGATCCGTAGGACCGATCAGCGATGCCGGCCGGCGCCGGCCTTCAGCAGCTTCTCCAGCACCCCGGCTTCCACGTCGGCGAGCCTGCGGATGTACAGACAGCCCTTGCCGGTCTTGTGCTTTCCGAGCTTTTCCAGCATCGCGGCGTTGCCCTCCGGATCGAGACCATAGAGCGCCATCGCGTCCTTGCGCGCGGAAAACCCCAGCCTGCACATGTCGCCTTCGCGTCGGCTCTCGTATCGGTAGTGGTAACTGCCGAAGCCGACGATGGACGGACCCCACATCTTGGCCGGCTCGCCGGTCGCCTTGTGCATCATCGCGGCGAGCTTCTCGCAATCGGTGCGGCGCGTCGGGTCGTCGATCGCGGCGAAATAGGCCTCGACACTCGCTTCGGTCTGCGTGGTCTTGTTTGCCTTGGCCATCCTGAGACTCCGAAGTCGTCGGTGTGGTTTTCGCGGTTCAATGCTCCGGCAGATACTGCAACGGATCCACCGGCCTGCCGTTGCGGCGGATCTCGAAATGCAGTTCGTCGCGCGGGGCGCCGGTGCTGCCCATCTCGGCGATCGGTTGCCCGGCCTTCACGCGCTGGCCCTCGGCCACGAGGCGCTTGCGGTTGTGGCCGTAGGCGGAGAGCCATTCGTCGGAGTGCTTGATGATGATCAGCTCGCCGTAGCCGACCAGGCCCGAGCCCGAATACACGACCACGCCGTCGCTGGCCGCGAGCACCGGCTCGCCGGCGTTGCCGGCGATGTCGATGCCTTGCCGGGTCGCATCGCCCGCCGCGAAACGCTCGATCAGCGAACCTTTCACGGGCCAGTGCCAATGCACGCCGCCGACGGCGACGGTCGCGACATCGGCCGGCAGGATCGCGGCAGAGGGCGTACGCGCCGTGTCGTCGGCGACTGGTGCGGGTGCCGGGGCCGCATGCACCGTCGATGGGGAAGGAGCGATGACGACTGCTGGCAATGGATGCACCGGCGACGAGGCGACCTGGGCAGGCGCTGGCGCTGTCGTGGTCGCAGTCGATGCGGGCGCAGGCACCGTCTCGAACGGCGTGGGCAGCGAAGGTGCCGATGCACCCGTATCGGTTCTTGTCGCCGTGGTTGCAGAGGGCGAAGGCGAAGGCGTCTGCGCTGCATTCGGCTGGGACGGCGTACGCTGCGGATGCGGCGGCGACTGCACGATCGCCCTTGCCGGTATCGGCGCGCGCGCGCGTTCGCCATGCAGCTTCAGGATCTGCCCGACATAGATCGTGTACGGCGGCTGGATGCTGTTCATCGCGGCCAGCTCGCGGAAATCCATGCCATTGCGGAAGGCGATGCCGTACAACGTGTCGCCGCGAACCACTTCGACCTCACCCGCAGCCGCATGGCGCGGTGCAGGGACTGGCGCGGCATGGGTCGTTGCGCCTTCGTCCGGCGCGCGGCTGACCACGTGCGCTTCGCCGCAGGCGCCGAGCAGCCCCACCAGTACGGCCAGTGCGAGCCACCTCAGGCAGTGCGCCGATTGCGCCACGGGGTTCATCCGTGCATTCCTCTCCAGACCAGCCATCCCACGATTGCGGCCAAGAGTACCAAAGCGATCCACCCGATCGGCTCGATCCAGCGATGCAAGGCGGCCTCGGCGCGCTCGCCGCCGATCCTGATGGCAATGGCGAGCAGGTACACGCGCTTGCCGCGACCGACCGTGATGCATGCGAGAAACGGAAGCATCGGGATGCCGACGATGCCGGCCGCCCAGGTCACGAACTTCATCGGAATGATCGGCTGCAGCGCCGCGACGACCAGCGTGCCCATCAGTTCCAGCCAGTGTTCGCGCATGTCGGTGCGCAGATTTCCCACCCACAGATCGACGCTTTGCTGCACGTCGTGACTGAGAAGAGGTCTCAGCGCTTCGTAGGCGTAGTGGCCGAGCGCATATCCGACGACCGCGCCCAGCAGGGATCCGACCAAGCTGATGCTGGCGAAGCGGATGCCGCTGCGCGGCTTCGCCAGGCACATCGGCGCGAGCATCACTTCGGGCGCGATCGGAAAGAACACCGCCTCGAAGATGCTCAGCACGAACAGGATCAGCGGCGCACGCGGCGATGCGGACCAGCGCAGGGCGCGTTCGTACAGCGGCTTGAACAGTTTCATGGTTCGACAGGCTCACCACGGTCGGAGTCTCGTCGCACCATCAAACGACTCCCGGCAGCAAGGGTACGAACACCACGTTGCCCAGCGTCTCCGGACCCCAGCCTTCCTCGGAGTTGCGCCAGCGCTGCAGGGCCTGCGACGTCGTGCCGCCCACAGGCGCGACCAGCACCCCGTGCGGATGCAGTTGCGCGAGCAGTTCGATCTCCACCGTCGCGCCGGCCGCGGTCACGATGATCGCGTCGAACGGCGCATGTTCGGCCCAGCCTGCGCGGCCGTCGTCGTGGCGCGTGTTGATGTTCTTCAGGCCGAGCTGGCGGAAGCGCTTGCGCGCGCCGCGCAGCAACTCGTCGATGCGCTCGACCGTGTAGACCTCATCGACCAGCAGCGACAGCACTGCAGCCTGGTAGCCGGAACCGGTGCCGATCTCCAGCACCCGCCGCGGCGACGGCGCGTCCGGCGTGGCCGGTTCCAGCAGGGCCTCGGTCATGCGCGCGACGACCCAGGGCTGCGAGATCGTCTGGCTCTTGCCGATCGGCAATGCGGTGTCCTCGTAGGCGCGGCTTGCGAGCGCCTCGTCGATGAAAAGATGGCGCGGCACCTGGCGCATCGCAGTCAGCACGCGCTCGTCGCGGATGCCGTCGCTGCGCAGGCGCTCGATCAGGCGGTCGCGCGCGCGCTGCGAGGTCATGCCGACCCCTTGCGCTTCCGGACGCTGGCGGAACAGCGGCGTCATGTGCGCGTTCTCAGCGCTTCGCCGAGTGCGCCGACCCAGCTCGCCACTTTCTCCAGCGCCTTGTAGCGGGTGAGGTCGACCTGGATCGGCGAGACCGCCACGAAACCGCCGCGCACCGCGTGGAAATCGGTACCTGGCCCTGCATCCTGTTCAGCCCCGGGAGGCCCGATCCACCAGATCGGGCGCCCGCGCGGATCGGTCTGGCGGATGCACGGCTCGGCGCGATGGCGCTGGCCGAGGCGTGCGGCCTCGAACCCGGCCAGGTCGTCCCACGGAACATCGGGCACGTTGACGTTGAGGATGGTGTCGTTCGGCAGCGGATCGATGAGCAGTCGCGTGAGGATCTCGACCGTCGCCCGCGCCGCGGTTTCGAAGTGCCGGGCCTGGTGATCGCGGCTCACGCAGGACACCGCGATCGACGGCAGGCCGAGGAAGCGCCCTTCCATCGCCGCTGCGACGGTGCCCGAATAGATCACGTCGTCGCCGAGGTTGGCCGAGCTGTTGATGCCGGACACGACGATGTCCGGCTCGCGGTCGAGCAAGCCGGCGAGCGCGACGTGCACGCAGTCGGTCGGCGTGCCGTACACGCACCATGTCATCGGATCGACGCGGGAGACGCGGATCGGCTGGTCGAGGGTCAATGAGTTGCTGGCGCCGGAACGGTCGCGATCGGGCGCGACGACCCAGACTTCGTGACCGGCCGCGCGCAGTTTTTCGGCGAGGATGCGGATGCCGGGCGCATCCACGCCATCGTCGTTGCTCACCAGTACGCGCATGCAACCCCTTTGAAGCGCTTCTCAACAGCGAAGCTGGTCAACGCTTCGCGGTTGCGAAGCTGGTCAATGATCGTGCCGGCGACCGCGCGCCTGCGGTTCCGGCAGCCGTCATTGTGCCACGATGCCGCACGCGTTCAGTCCCCTGCGGACAGCAATTCCGAAAGCTCGACCCGGTCCCGGGAAGCGGCTAGCCTCTGCGCATGCACGACCACGATCGCGACGAGGCGCCGGACCCGGACGCGGCGGAATTCCGCGCCGCGATCGGCCCCGTGCGCCGTTTGCCGGATGCGGCCGAACCGCCGCGCGCGCCGCAGCGCCGCGCGTCAGCCGCGATGCGGGCCGCGGACGAAAG
>Ga0210389_10001008_pt1 | contig 23679 bp, 21 predicted proteins | sample IncBWH28OmetaG_FD_160127 | JGI IMG/M metagenome (GOLD analysis project Ga0210389, IMG submission 160127) | Forest soil microbial communities from Barre Woods Harvard Forest LTER site, Petersham, Massachusetts, United States - Inc-BW-H-28-O ...
GTGCAAACAACGGCATACAACCCTTCCGCCAGCGCAGGCGCAGCACCTCGCCCTTCACCGGGCGCACCGGCAGGCCGGGCCACAGCGCTGGCGCGTCAATGCCGTTGGCGATCACCACCGCGTCACCGTCCACGCAAGACAGGTCGCGCACCGGCGCCGCCCACCGGACTCCGAGACGTTCGCAGGCCAGACTCAGCGCCTCGAGCAGCGCGCGGTTGTCCACCGCCAGTTCGGTGGGCGTCCGGAAGCCGTGCCGGATGCCCTGCGCCAGCAGCGGTTCCACGTCGCGCGCGGCGGACTCCCAGACCACGGGATGCCCTTGCTCGGACAACCAGTCGGCCATGGTGCGCAGGTCTGCGACGTCGGCCCGGTCGACGGCCACCACCAGCGACTCGCGGGCGGTGACCACCTCCGGCGGCAGCCCGTCCAAGAAGCCACCCTCGCGCCAAAGCCGCAGAGACTCCAGGCCCAGCCGCAACAACCGCTCTTCACCCGGCCAGCCCTCGCTGTGCGGCGCCAGCATTCCCGCGGCCACCCAGGATGCGCCCGGCTCGCCGCTGCGGTGGACGCGCACGGACCAACCGGCCTGCGCCGCCCGGCGCGCGACCGACAGTCCGATGACGCCGCCGCCGATGACGGCCAGCAACCCGGTCGGTGGGGGCGCCGGCATCCCGGGCATTTGCGGTCCTCCCTTCGCCGGCATGATCCGGATCAGGTGTGACGGTAAGGACCGGTCCAGGTGCCCTGGCTGTGTCCACTCTCAGCCCCGCAGATGACGACCACCCGGGACTCCCGTGTCTGAAGTTGTTCTCCGGCTCTACGCTAGCGCGCTAGCGTCGCGGTGTGCACGTGTCTCTTGGCCGGCCCGCCGCCCGTCTCGCCGCAGCGCGGCTGTACCTGTGTACCGACGCGCGCCGCGAGCGCGGCGATTTGGCCCAGTTCGTCGACGCCGCCCTGGCCGGCGGGGTAGACATCGTCCAGCTGCGCGACAAAGGATCGGCCGGTGAGCAGCGGTTCGGCCCGCTCGAGGCGCGCGACGAGCTGGCCGCCTGCGAGATCCTTGCCGATGCGGCGCGCCGGCACGGCGCCCTGTTCGCGGTCAACGACCGCGCCGATATCGCCCGCGCGGCCGGCGCCGACGTGCTGCACCTGGGCCAGGGCGACCTGCCGCCGGGCGTGGCGCGGGAGATCGTCGGCCCGGACATGGTGATCGGGCTGTCCAGCCACGACCAGACCCAGGCCGCCGCGGCCGCGACCGGGATGGCCGACTACTTCTGCGTCGGCCCCTGCTGGCCCACCCCCACCAAACCCGGCCGCCGGGCGCCGGGCCTGGAGCTGGTGCGGGCCACCGCTCAATTGGTCTCTGCGCTCGGCGGCGACAGGCCGTGGTTCGCGATCGGCGGCATCGACGCGCGGCGGCTGCCCGAGGTGCTCGACGCCGGCGCCCGGCGGATCGTGGTGGTGCGGGCGATCACCGCGGCCGAGGACCCGAGGGCCGCGGCCGAGCAACTCAGGTCGGCGCTTGCAGCAGCGAGTTGATGCGGAGACTCAGCGGGGAGGGCGCCTGGTCGGCCTGAAGTGGGGGGCCGGGCATACACCAGACGAAAACCCCGGTCTCGACCTCGACCGTGCGCGGCAGGCGCTGGCGTCGTTCGTCGCCGTCGCCGAGCGGCACCAGCGCGGGAGCCGTGCGCAGCCGGTCCCAGCCGGCCGCGAAGCCGGGATGCAGTGGCAGGTCGGCCACCTCGTCCTCGCCGACCCAGCGCAGCTCGGTGCTCTCCCGGTTGGGCACGGTGTGCAGCAGCTCCGCTGCGTCGGCGACGACGGTGGTGTACGTCCAGTGGGTACCGCCGATCCCGGCGACCTCAGCGGTGACGACCGCGCCGCGCACAGCGAATCGCTCGACCGGGAGGCCGGCCTCTTCGCCTGCTTCGCGGACCGCGGTTTGTTCCGGGGTCTCGTGGCTGTCCCGGGCGCCGCCGGGCAAAGCCCAGGTGCCACCCTGATGGCTCCACCACGCCCGATGCTGCAGCAGTACCGCGGGGGTACCGTCAGGCCGGGGGGCACGCAACAGCAGGCCGGCCGCGCCGTACCGGCCCCAGTAGTGAGCGCCGCTGTCGGATATCACCCATCCGTCACCGTCGCCCTGCACGTGTTCAGGATATGCAGGCGATCCCGCGGGTCAATTAGGTCCGGCTTCCCCCATCGGCAGGAAGATTCTCTTAGAATTCGCTTATTCGGGTTCGTACAGCGAATTGCATGCGTTTTCTAAGGGTCGAAAGAGTAGATGAGGTCTGATCAGACGTGACGGTTGAGCTGGCGCACCCGTCGACCGAGCCGAAGGGGTCCCGGTCGCCGGCCGAACCCGCCCATCCCCGCTGGTGGTTCATTTCGACGACGCCGGGCCGCATCCTGACCATCGGGATCGTGCTGGCGGCCCTCGGCGTCTCCAGCGCCTTCGCCACCTCGACGACGATCAACCACCGCCAGCAAGTGCTGACCACGGTGCTCAACCACACGGAGCCGCTGTCGTTCGCCGCCGGGCGGCTCTACACCACGCTGTCGGTGGCCGACGCCGCGGCGGCCACGGCGTTCATCGCCCAAGCCGAGCCGCAGACCGTCCGGCAGCGCTACGAACAGGCCATCACCGACGCCGCCGAAGCCGTGACCAGAGCGTCCAGCGGGCTGACGGACGAGCCGGCGGTGCAACTGCTGGGCCGGATCAACGCCGAATTGGCCGTCTATACCGGGCTGATCGAAATCGCGCGAACCAACAACCGGGAGGGCAACCCGGTCGGATCGTCGTACCTGTCGGAGGCATCGGGGTTGATGCAATCGACGATCCTGCCCGACGCGGCACAGCTCTATCAGGCGACGTCGGAGCGGGTGGATACGGAAACCACCGCGTCCACCCATTTCCCGGCTCCGGTGATCCTCGTCGTCGCCGGCACGCTGGTCTTCGGCGCGTTCTCCCATCGCTGGCTGGCCCGGCGTACCCGGCGCAGGGTCAATCCGGGCCTGGTCGTGGGCGCTCTCGGTATCCTCGTCATGGTGGTATGGGTCGGAACCGCGCTGACCATCTCCACGACCGCCAGCCGGAGCGCCAAAGACACCGCGGCGGAGTCACTCAAGACGGTGACGAACGTCGCCATCACCGCCCAGCAGGCACGAGCCGACGAAACCCTGTCACTGATCCGCCGCGGCGACGAAGAGATCCGCAAGCAGTCGTTTTATCAGCGCATCGACTCCATGCACCAGCAGCTCGACGAATACATGGCGCGCAGCGACGCCGTCGACAAGCCCGACCTGCAGGGCGCCGATCAGTTGCTGGTCCGCTGGCGCCAAGCCAACGACCGGATCAACTCCTACATCTCGGTGGGCAACTACCGGGCCGCCACTCAGGTCGCGCTGGGCAGCGGCGAGGACGATTCCACCCCGGCGTTCGACAAGCTCGAAGACCAGTTGGGCAAGGCCATGGACCAAAGCCGCACCCACCTGCGCAACGACGTCCTGAACGCGCGCAGCGGGTTGTCCGGCGCCCAGGTGGGCGGCGTGGTCCTCAGCCTCGGCGCCGCGATCGCGGTCGCGCTGGGCCTGTGGCCCCGGCTGAAAGAGTATCGCTGATGGCCGGGCTGCCGCGCCTGCCCAGGTTCCGCCGGGCGAGCTACCGTCTCGGGGTGTTCGCCGTGGCGGTCGTACTGGCGGGTTGCAGCCGCACGGAGTCACTGACGGTCGCCACGGTGCCGACGCTGCCGCCGCCCACACCGATCGGCATGGAACTGCTGCCGCCGCAGCCGCCGCTGCCGGCGGACGACGCCAGCCAGGACTGCAATGCAACCGCCAGCCTGCGCCCCTTCCCCACCAAAGCCGACGCGGACGCCGCGGTCGCCGATATCCGCGCCCGGGGCAGGCTGATCGTCGGGCTCGACATCGGCAGCAACCTGTTCAGCTTCCGCGACCCGATCACCGGCGAGATCACCGGTTTCGACGTCGACATCGCCGGCGAGATCGCGCGCGACATCTTCGGCGCTCCGTCGCATGTCGAGTATCGGATCCTGTCGTCCGACGAGCGCGTCACCGCGCTGCAGAAATCGGAGGTCGACGTCGTGGTCAAGACGATGACCATCACCTGCGAGCGCCGCAAGCTGGTGAACTTCTCCACCGTCTACCTCGACGCCAGCCAGCGCATCCTCGTCCCGCGCGACTCGCCGATCAGCAGGGTGGCCGACCTGTCCGGCAAACGGGTCTGCGTGGCCAGGGGCACCACGTCGCTGCACCGGATTCAGCAGATCGACCCGCCGCCGGACATCGTTTCGGTGGTCAGCTGGGCTGACTGCCTGGTGGCGATGCAACAGCGGGAGATCGACGCCGTCAGCACCGACGACTCGATCCTGGCCGGCCTGGTCGAGGAAGACCCCTACCTGCACATCGTCGGCCCGAACATGGCCACCCAGCCCTACGGCGTCGGCGTCAGCCTGAACAACACCGGACTGGTCCGGTTCGTCAACGGCACCCTGGAACGCATCCGCCGAGACGGCACGTGGAACACGCTGTACCGCAAGTGGCTGACGGTGCTGGGCCCCGCGCCCGCCCCGCCCACGCCGAGGTATGTGGACTGATGGCCAGACCGATGGACGCTAAAGGCGCGGCAGACGCTAAAGACCCTGAAGACGTGGCTCCGGGCACCCAGCCTGCCGACGTGCAGTCGGGCCCGCTGTCGGAGGGGCGGCCACAGGCTACCCAGGCGCTGTTCCGCCCCGATTTCGACGACGATGACGACGACTTGCCGCTCTTCACCGGCGCCGCCATAGATACCGAACCGCAAGATCGAATGACGGTGGCCACGCGGGTACTCCCGCCGATCAGGCAGCTCGGCGGTGGCCTGGTCGAGATCCCCCGGATGCGGGACATCGACCCGCTCGAAGCCCTGATGACCAACCCGGTGGTGCCGGAGTCCAAGCGCTTCTGCTGGAACTGCGGGAAGCCGGTCGGCCGGTCCGGCTCCCAGGACAGCGAGGACGGCAAAGGATCTTCAGAGGGCTGGTGCCCGGCCTGCGGGAGTCCTTACTCGTTCCTGCCCCAACTGAATCCCGGGGACATCGTGGCCGGCCAGTACGAGGTCAAGGGTTGCATCGCGCACGGCGGGCTGGGCTGGGTCTACCTGGCGGTCGACCACAACGTCAATGACCGGCCGGTGGTGCTCAAAGGCCTGGTCCACTCCGGGGACGCCGAGGCGCAGGCCATCGCGATGGCCGAACGCCAGTTCCTCGCCGAGGTGGTCCACCCGCAGATCGTGCAGATCTTCAACTTCGTCGAGCACACCGACCGGCACGGGGACCCGGTCGGCTACATCGTCATGGAGTACATCGGCGGCCAGTCGCTCAAGCGCAGCCTCAAAAACGGGAAAGCCGAGAAGCTGCCGGTCGCCGAGGCCATCGCCTACCTGCTGGAAATTCTGCCGGCGCTGAGCTACCTGCATTCCATCGGCTTGGTCTACAACGACCTGAAGCCGGAGAACATCATGCTCACCGAGGAGCAACTCAAGCTGATCGACCTGGGTGCGGTGTCGCGCATCAATTCGTTCGGCTACCTCTACGGCACACCCGGTTTCCAGGCGCCGGAGATCGTGCGGACCGGCCCGACGATCGCCACCGACATCTACACCGTGGGGCGCACGCTCGCGGCGCTGACGTTGAACCTGCGCACCCGCAACGGCCGCTACGTGGACGGGCTGCCCGAAGACGACCCGGTGTTAGGCACCTACGACTCGTTTGCGCGGCTGCTGCGCCGCGCCATCGACCCCGACCCGCGGCGCCGGTTCTGCAGCGCCGAGGAGATGTCCGCCCAGTTGATGGGCGTGTTGCGCGAGGTGGTCGCCCAAGACACCCACGTGCCGCGTCCGGGCCTGTCGACGATCTTCAGCCCCAGCCGCTCGACATTCGGGGTGGACCTGCTGGTCGCGCACACCGATGTGTACCTGGACGGCCAGGTCCACTCGGAGAGGCTGACGGCAAGGGAAATCGTGACGGCGCTGCCGGTGCCGCTGGTCGATCCCACCGACGTGGCCGCCCCGGTGCTGCAGGCGACGGTGCTCTCCCAGCCGGTGCAGACGTTGGACTCGTTGCGCGCGGCCCGGCACGGTTCGCTGGACGCCGACGGCATCGAGCTGTCCGAGTCGATCGAGCTACCGCTGATGGAAGTCCGCGCGCTGCTCGACTTGGGCGACGTGGCCAAAGCCACCCGCAAACTCGACGACCTGGCCGAGCGGGCCGGCTGGCGGTGGCGGTTGGTCTGGTACCGGGCCGTCGCCGAGCTGCTCACCGGCGACTACGACTCCGCCACAAAACATTTCACTGAGGTGCTGGACACCTTCCCCGGCGAGCTGGGGCCCAAACTGGCCTTGGCCGCCACCATCGAGCTGGCCCGCAACACCGACGAGCACTGGTTCTACCAGACGGTGTGGAAGACCAACGACGGCGTGATCTCAGCGGCTTTCGGGCTGGCCAGATCCCTGTCCGCGGAGGGCGATCGGACCGGCGCGGTGCGCACCCTGGACGAGGTGCCGCCCACCTCCAGGCATTTCACGACCGCGCGCCTGACCAGTGCGGTCACCCTGATGTCCGGCCGGTCCACGGGCGAAATCACCGAGCCACAGATCCGCGACGCGGCCCGTCGGGTGGAGGCGCTGCCGCCCACCGAACCACGCGTGCTGCAGATCCGTGCCCTGGTGCTGGGCGGCGCGATGGACTGGCTGGAAGACGGCCACGAGGCCAGCACCAACCACATCCTCGGGTTCCCGTTCACCGAACACGGCCTGCGACTGGGTGTCGAGGCGTCGCTGCGCAGCCTGGCCCGGGTTGCCCCCACGCAGCGGCACCGCTACACGCTGGTGGACATGGCGAACAGGGTGCGGCCGACCAGCACCTTCTAGGGCTTTGCGGCTCGAGTGTGAGCGCAGGGCTTTCGCTGTGAGCCCACGACTTTCGGTGTGAGCCCAGGGTGGAATTCCGACCCGATTCCCGCCGTACGTACACACCCAAAGCCGTCAGTACACACCAAAGCCATCAGTACACAGTCAAACGCCTGCCGGCCAACGCCTCTCGGACGCGGCGCAAGATATTGGCGGGGCGGTCCTCCGCAACGACCCGGATGACGATCCATCCCATCTGCTCCAGCATCTCGATTCGCCGAATGTCTTTCACGAATTGGCGTCGGTCGGTCCGATGTTGGTCACCGTCGTACTCGACAGCGACCATGTACTCCGCCCAGCCCAGGTCGAGGTAGGCCACCGGCATGCCGTCGACACCCTGCACCGGTATTTGGGTGTGCGGCCGAGGGAGGCCCGCGTCGATGAGGAGCAGCCGCAGGTAGCTTTCCCGCGGCGACTGTGCGCCCGCGTCGACCAGAACCAGTGCGGACTCCAGTCGCCGCAGCCCGGGCGAGCGGCGGTGGCATTTCGCGATCCGCAACACGTCGTCGACCTTGAAACCCGTTGCCCGCGCCAGCGCGTCCAGCCGGACGACCGCCGAGCGGACGGCCCCGCGCCGGCCGATATCGAAGGCCGTTCGCTCGGGTGTGGAGACGGGACGCCCGGCAACGGTCTGCGTCTCGCCGTCCAACAACACATCACGCCGCGTCAGCACGCCCTGAGGTGGTCGGGAATTGTTGTATAGCAGCTCAACCGGAACATCCTCGGGGATCCACCGGGCGCCGTGTAGCGCCGCGGCGGCCGCCCCCACGATGGTCGCCGTCCGTTTCGACCACAGCCAAGCGGCGAAAATCCGGAGCTCCAGAGACAGCTGGACGTCATTGGACAGGTAGACGTTCGGAAGCACCGCGCGGTAGCGCGTCCGCAGCTGATGCCGGCTCAAAGTTCCGGACGCCAATGCCTCGCTGCCGATGAACGGTTCTCCTGCGTCCCGCATGCCGCGCACGATTGCACGCCGACCCCCGACCGCGGTTCCCTCTGTGCACAGGGCCCTTCGAGGATCCCCTCCTGGGTCGCAAGCAAATCGCAAGAAAACCCGGGCACAGTTGATTCATGCCAGGGCAATCCACGCAGTGGATCAGCGCGGCCCGAATGCTGCGCCGGGCCGGGTTCGGGGTGAGCGGACCCGAGGTCGACGCTGCCGTGACGGGGGACTGGCCGAACTACGTGGATGCGATGCTCGACGCGAATCCCGACAACGACCCGGGTGCCGTCGCCACCCCGATGCCCTCCCTCGCCGAGCCTCGCCCGCCCGGCAAGGGCGCGACCCAGGCGGCCCACAAGCAATACAACGAGCAGCTGTCCGAACAGCAAGGCGCGCTGTCGGACTGGTGGCTGCGCCGCCTGGTCAGCGTCCGGCAGCCGCTCCACGAGAAATTAACTCTGCTGTGGCACAACCACTTTGCCACGTCCGCTCAAAAGGTCAGGGTCGCCGCGTACATGGCCGCGCAAAATCAGAAGCTGCGCACGCTGTCGCTGGGCGATTTCCGGACCCTGGCCTACACCATGCTGACCGACGCCGCGATGTTGCGCTGGCTGGACGGACAGAGCAATACCGCCAAGGCGCCCAACGAGAACCTGGCACGCGAATTCATGGAGCTGTTCGCGTTGGGCCACGGGAACGGCTACACCGAAGCCGACGTGCGCGAGGGCGCCCGAGCGCTGACGGGTTGGGTGGTCGGGGCCAACGGCCAGCCCTCGGTGATCCCCAAACGTCACGACGCGGGAGCCAAGACGCTGTTCGGGGCCACCCGCAACTTCGATGCCGCCGGGTTCTGCGATGCCGTGCTGGCCCAGCCCAAGTCGGCGGAGTACGTCGCGGGCCGGCTGTGGCAGCAGTTGGCGTCCGACGATCCGCCATCGCCGCAGGCGCTCGACCGGTTGGTCGCGGCCTACGGCCCGGGACGCAACTTACGGGCGCTGACCCGGGCGATCCTCACCGACAACGAATTCACCGGCGGGCGGGCCGCGGTCGTGAACACCCCGGTGGAATGGCTCGTCGGGGTGGTCCGGGCGCTGCGGGTGCCGATGGACAAACCGGCGCACGTGAAGATGGTCGACGCGACGCTGCGAACCCTGGGCCAACGACCGTTCTATCCGCCCAGCGTCGGAGGCTGGCCGAGCGGCGAGGTGTGGCTGTCAACAGCCAGTGCGGGGGCGCGCCTGCGCGCCGCGACCCAGTTGGCGCACGCCGGCGATCTCGCAAGTATCGAGAGCACCGCCGTCGGAGACCGCATCGACGCGGTCGGCTATCTGATCGGCGTCGGTGACTGGTCAGATCGCAGCGTCAACGCGCTGCAGCCCCTGGTGCGCCAACCCCCGCAGTTGGTCGCGGCCGCCGTCAACACACCCGAATACCTGACTTCCTGAGCGAGATTGGCCGAGATTGCCCATGCCCGAGATCAATCGCCGCAGATTCCTGATCGCCAGCGCGGGCGTCGGCGCGACCGGGCTGCTGTCCGGTGCGGTGGCGGTCAGCTGGCCCGACCTGATGCGGGCGGGGCAAGACCGCCCACTGGCCGCCGGCGCCGGAGTGCTCGTCATCGTGTCGATGTACGGCGGCAACGACGGAATCAACACCCTGATTCCCTACGCGGACAACGCTTATCACGACGCGAGGCCGGAACTCGCTTACGCGCCCGGCGATGTGCTGCACCTCGACCAGCAACTGGGGCTCAACCCCGCGATGAAGGGTTTGGCCCAGCTGTGGGGCCAGCGGCAACTCGCGATCGTGCGCGGAGTGAGCTACCCGCAACCCGACCACAGCCATTTCCGGTCCATGGACATCTGGCAGACCGCGTCCCCCGCCGAGCCGGTCTCGACCGGCTGGATCGGCCGCTGGCTCGACGCCACCGGCGACGATCCGTTGCGGGCGGTCAACATCGGGGCCGTGCTGCCCCCACTGGCCGTGGGGGCAAAGTACACGGCGGCAGCGCTTACTCCGAGCGGCGCGGCGGCCAAGGCCGAGAAATTCGACACGATCATGACCGCGTTGGGCAACGACGATCCCCAAGACACACCGGCGATGGCGGCGGTGTGCAAGGCCTATCGCGCCGCGCGGACCGCCGACACGACGTTCGCTTCGGTCAAATCGTCCACCGAGGGCCACAATTCGCTGGCCACGCAGCTCAGCCTGGTGGCCAGTGCGGTGAAGGCCCGCGTCCCGACGCGCGTGTACACGGTGCAACTCAGCGGGTTCGACACGCACGCCAACGAACGCGACACCCAGCAGCGCCTGCTGCAAACCTTCGACGACGCGGTGGCCGGGTTCCTGCGGGACATGGCCGGCGACCCGTATGGCAAAAACGTTGTGGTGATGGCGTATTCGGAATTCGGGCGACGGGTGCGGGCCAACGCTTCGCAGGGCACCGATCACGGCACCGCCGGTCCCGTCTTCGTCGCCGGTGCGCCCGTCAAAGGCGGCTTCTACGGCGAGGAACCCAGCCTCACCAACCTGGACAACGGAGACCTGAAGTTCACCACCGACTTTCGCGACGTCTATTACGAGCTGCTGACGCGAACGGTAGGGACCGATCCCACGCCTTCGGTCGGAGCCGGCCGCAGGGCCCTCGGCTTCCTCTGAACGCGCCCGCCCGTCAGGCCAGGCGTCGCAGCCTGGGCGCCAGGTCTTTCTCGAACAGCTCCAGGAACCGGCGCTGGTCATGCCCGGGCGCGTGGAACACCAGGTGGTTGAGACCCCATGTCACGTACTGACCGACCTTTTCGACCGCCTCGTCGGGGTCGGACGCCACGATCCAGCGCTTGGCGACCTGCTCGATCGGCAGCGCGTTGGCGGCCTTCTCCATTTCGATTGGATCGTCGATGCTGTGCTTCTGCTCGGCGGTCAGCGACAGCGGCGCCCAGAACCGGGTGTTCTCCAGCGCCAGCGCGGGATCCGGGTCGTAGGAGATCTTGATCTCGATCATCTTGTCGATGTCGTCGACGGATCTACCCGCGCCCACTGCTCCTTCCACAAGTGCCGGAATCAGCTTGTCCTTGTAGAGTTCCTCGCCCTTGCCGGAGGTGCAGATGAAGCCGTCACCGGCCCGTCCGGCGTATTTTGCGACGGCCGGGCCGCCGGCGGCGATGTAGATGGGAACACCGCCCTCGGGCACGTCGTAGATCGAGGCGCCCTTGAGCCGGTAGTACTCGCCGTCGAAGTCGACGCGGTCACCGCGCCACAGCTCGCGCATCAGCCGCACCGATTCGCGCAGCCGCGCGAATCGCTCCTTGAACTCCGGCCAGTCACCCTGGTATCCGGTGGCGATCTCGTTCAGCGCCTCGCCGGTGCCGACGCCCAGGAAAATGCGGTCCGGATACAGGCAGGCCATGGTGGCGAAGGCCTGCGCGATGACGGCCGGGTTGTACCGAAAGGTCGGGGTGAGCACCGAAGTGCCCAGCGTGATCCGCTTGGTGCGCTCGCCGACAGCGGTCATCCAGGCCAGCGAGAACGGGGCGTGGCCGCCCTCGTGGCGCCACGGCTGGAAGTGGTCGCTGACGGTTGCGCTGTCCATGCCGTGACCTTCGGCGGCGACGGCCAGTTCGACCAGCTCACGGGGTGCGAATTGTTCGGCGGACGCTTTGTATCCCAGTTTCAGTTCAGCCACAGCTTTCTTTGTACTCCTGTGCGCTTGCGATCGCTCCTACACTCGCGGCATGGGACCGTCGCCGACTCTCGTTCAGGTCACCGACACCGTTCACCTCGCCAGGGGCCACGCAGTCAACTGGACGCTGGTCGCCGATGACACCGGCGTCATGTTGATCGACGCCGGCTATCCCGGCGACCGCGAAGACGTAGTGGCCTCGCTGCGGAAACTGGGCTACGACGCCGGCGACGTGCGTGCCATCCTGCTGACCCACGCGCACATCGACCATCTGGGCTCGGCGATCTGGTTCGCCGCCGAGCACGGCACCCCTGTGTACTGCCATGCCGACGAAGTGGGCCACGCCAAGCGGGAATACCTGGAACAGGTCTCGGTTTTCGATGTCGCGGTGCGCATCTGGCGGCCACGCTGGGCGGTGTGGGGCGTCCATGTGGTGCGCAGCGGCGGCCTGATACGCGACGGCATCCCGACCACCCGGCCGCTCAGCGCCGAGGTCGCCGCCGGGCTGCCGGGCCACCCGATGGGCATCGCCACCCCGGGGCACACCAGCGGCCACTGCTCGTATGTCGTCGACGGGGTGCTGGCCAGCGGCGACGCGCTGATCACAGGCCACCCGCTGCTGCGGCACCGCGGGCCCCAGCTGCTGCCGGAGGTCTTCAGCCACAGCCAGCCCGACTGCCTACGCAGCCTGGACGCACTGGCCCTGCTGGACACCGACATCCTGCTGCCGGGTCACGGCGACGTGTGGCGCGGGCCCATCCGCGAGGCGGCGGAGGCGGCCTTGCAGCGCGCGGGTTGAGCTGCCTCGGCCGCGCATCTGTTTCAGAAAGTGCTATCGCATGCGCTAGCTGATTCGAAAGTCGCATGCCCCTGCGCCGCGAGCCCCAGATGCTCCCGCAGCGTTTCCCCGGTGTACTCGGCGCGGAACGCGCCGCGCTCCTGCAGGAGCGGCACCACCCGGTCGACGAACTCGTCCAGACCGTGCGGGGTCAGGTGCGGTACCAGGATGAAGCCGTCGCAGGCGTCGGCCTGGATGTACTCGTCGATCTCGTCCGCGATCCGCTTTGGCGTGCCGACGAACTGCTGCCGGCTGGTCACCGCGATGATCAGCTCACGGATCGACAGGTTCTCCGCCTCGGCGCGTTCCCGGTAGCGGCGGGCCACCGCGACGGGGTCGCCGTGCCGGACCCGGCCCTGGGTGATGTCGCTGTCGACGGCCGGATCGAAATCGGGCAGCGGGCCGTCCGGGTCGTAGCCCGACAGGTCGCGGCCCCAGACCTGCTCGAGCATTGCGATCGCCGTCGCGCCGCTGACCTGTTGATAGCGGATGAGTCGCGCTTTGTCCTGCGCCTGGTCGTCGGTATCGCCGATGACGAAGGTCGCCGCCGGAAAAACCTTGAGCTGGTTGGGGTCTCGACCATAGGACGCCGCGCGGCCCTTGACGTCGGCATAGTAGCGCTGACCGTCCTCGAGCGACGCATGCAGGGTGAACAGGGCATCGGCGTGGCGGGCGCCGAACGCGCGGCCGTCGGCGGAGTCGCCGGCCTGCAGCAACACCGGGTGGCCCTGCGGCCCCGCGGGCAGCGTCGCGAACCCGCGCACGTCGAACTGGGGACCTCGGTGGCGGACGCTGCGGATTCGTCCGGGATCCACATAGACCCCCTGATCGACGTCGGCCGGCGCCGTGTCGGCTTCCCAGCTGTCCCAGAATTGGCGCGCCACGGTGAGAAACTCCTCGGCCCGCGCGTACCGGTCGGCGTGGTCGAGAAAGCCGCCGCGCCGGAAATTGGCGCCGGTGAAGGCATCCGACGAGGTCACCATGTTCCAGCCGGCGCGGCCACCGGACAGCTGGTCCAGGGTCGCGAATTGCCTTGCCACCTCGAACGGTTCGTTGAAGGTGGTGTTGATGGTTCCGGTCAGCCCGATCCGGTCGGTGACACCGGCCAGCGCGGCCAGCACGGTGAAGGTATCCGGGCGGCCCACCACGTCGAGGTCGTAGATCCGACCGCGGTGCTCGCGCAGTCGCAGCCCCTCGGCCAGGAAAAAGAAGTCGAACAATCCGCGTTCGGCAATCCGCGCGAGGTGCACGAACGAGTCGAACTCGATCTGGCTGCCCGCGCTGGGGTCCGTCCACACGGTGGTGTTGTTCACCCCAGGGAAGTGGGCGGCCAGATGAATAGGCTTGCGGTGCTTGCCTTCTCGGACGTCCATCAGCTCAGCCCCCAGCGTTTGGCGATCAGCTCGTGCGAGCGCAGCCGGTCTTCGTGGCGGTGTGTCACCGAGGTGACGACGAGTTCGTCGGCGCCGGTCACACGTTGCAGCGCAGACAGCCGCTCTGCGACCTCATCGGGGTTACCGACGAATTGCGTTTCCAGCCTGTCCTTCACCACCGGCAGCTGTTCATCCGTCAGCGGCGGGCAATCGTCGGGATCCGGGTAGGGCATGGCGCCGACGCCGGTCCGGATGGAATACACCCATTGCCCGTAGCCGGTGGCCAGATGCCTGGCCGTGGCGGTGTCGTCGGCGACCACGATGTCGGCGGACACCACGACGTAGGGCCGCTTCAGCGCGGCCGAGGGGACGAAGGCGTCACGGTATTCGTCGACGGCCTCCAGGGCCGTCGCCGGAGTGATGTGATAGCTGGCGACGAACGGCAGGCCCCGCGCGCCGGCCAGCTTGGCACTCTGACCCCTGGTACTGCCAAAGATCCACGGTGTCAACCCGGATCGCTCGCCCGGCACCGCGTGGACATCGAAACCGTCGACCTGATAGGTACCGTCCAGCATCGCGATGATGTCGTCGAGCTGCTCGGCGAAGTCGGGCACCACTGCCTCGGGCTGTTGCAGGATCCCCATGGTGGCTTGCACCCGTTCCTTGTCGAGAAGCCCACGCAGGTCGAACGGCAGCGGGATCACGACGCCGTCGACTTCGCGCCACCGTCGCGGCGGGCGGCTTTTGGTCGACGGCTGCTTCGGCTTGAACCCGGTGTCGCGCCGTTGCCCTCGGCCGACGCCCAAGTCGATGCGGCCCGGATAGAAAGCCGCGAGCATCCCAAAACCCTCGACCACCGCTGGTACGGTCGTGTAGCCCAGCTGCACGGCGGCCGAGCCCACGTGAATCGTGTTGGTAGCGCTGGCGATTTGCCCGATCAGCACTGCCGGCGACGAGCTGGCGACACCGACGAAGTGATGTTCGGCGATCCAGAACCGATGAAAACCCCACCGCTCGGCGTTTTGGGCCAGATCAATGGTGTTCCGCAATGCCGTCGCGACATCGCTGCCGGCGCTGATCGGGGCCAGATCCAGGACCGAGAGCGGAACGCGGGTCATCGGCGCACCGCCGCGTAGCGGTTGGGCGCCACCGGCAGGTGCAGCCGTGCGCGTAGCGTTTCGCCGCTGCGGTAGCCGGTGCGGAAGCGCCCAGCCCGCTGCAGCAGCGGCACCACCTCGTCGACGATCACCGGGAGATCGGCGGCGTTCATCGCCGGCCGCAGCCGCGCACCGTCGATGCCCAGCAACTGCCAATCCAACAGCATGTCCACCAATTCCGTTGCGCTGCCTGAGAAGACGAGCGCGTCAGACTTGAAGTCACCGTCACCGCCGAACGACACCACCACGTCTGCAAAGACTTTCAGCGCGCCGCCACCCGCCGCGTGCACCTCGCCAAGGATGCGCTGCACCGCAGCGCCGTCGGTGGGCGTGATGAAGACGACGTCGGCGCTGCTGGCGGCGAACTCATAGACGGGGCCGGCGTGCGCCAGGGCTGCCACCACCGGCTGGCCCTGCGGCGGGCGCGGCGTGATCGACGGCCCTTTGACGGAGAAGTGTTTTCCGGTGAAGTCGATGTAGTGCAGCTTGTCGATGTCGACGTAGCGTCCGGTGGCCACGTCGCGGATGATCGCGTCGTCCTCCCAGCTGTCCCACAACCGACGCACCACGTCGACGTACTCGACGGCCTCCTCAAACAACGCGATTTGAGAGCCGTCCCGGCGGCCGAACAGGGCCGCTTCGTGGGCTGTGACGCTGACGCGCGCCTGCCAGCCGGCTCGGCCGTGCGACACATAGTCAAGGGTGGCAATGGATTTGGAGACATGAAAGGGCTCGGTGTGGGTGACGGTGGCCACCGGGATCAGCCCAATGTGCTGCGTCGCGGGGGCGATGCGGGCGGCGACCAGCACCGCGTCGGCGCGACCGGCCAGCCGGCCCGGATCGATGCGCTCACGCCGCCCGGGCTGCGGCATCAACGTGTCGTCGATGGTGAGGAAGTCGAGCAGCCCACCCTCGGCGATCGCGGCCAACTCGGCCCAGTAGCGACCGCTTAGCACCGACGGGGTGCCGGGGTCTGAGGCCAGCGTGGCCCGCCACGCCTGCGGGTGCCAGCCATACCCGTCGAGGGCGACGCCCAGGTGCAATTCATCGGTCATGCCAGCCACTTTTCGAATGCGATCGGGCGAAACGGCCCCCAGGACGGCAGCGGCTCGACGGGCACCACGCGCGTGTAGCCGGTCGCGTCATATAGCGCCTCGGCCTCGGGTTGGCGATTGCCGGTGATCAGGTATAGCCGCCGGTACCCGCGCGCCGCGGTCTCGGCTTCCAGCGCGGCCAGCAGCGCCCTGGCGTAACCGCGGCGACGATGCGCGCGGTCGGTCCAGATCCGCTTCAGTTCGGCGGTGTCGGCGTCGAAACGCCGAAACGCGCCACCGGTGACCGGCCCATCGTCCAGCACACCGATCAGCAAGCCGCCGTCCGGCGGCGCCAACTCGACCGTCGGCACGGGCAGCCAGCCCAAATGCGCGGTCGGCGTGCCGCCGTACCGCTGCGCATACTCGACCGCCAACTCCGCCAGTAGCGGCTGTGCCAGCGGATCGTCCTGAGCAGCCAACACGAACCGCAGCTGACCGGAAGCGGCCTGAGTGGATCCGGACATCACCTCACGTCTAACGCTCGTCGTCGAGAAGCATTCCTGGCTGGCTCACCTGGCGACCGCGCCGAATGTCATCGCGGATCAGACGTCGGAGCGGCGCCGCCGGGTCAGCCCGACGACCGCCCGCCAACCGAGAAGCAGAACCGCGGTGACCGACGCGGCCACCACCACGAAACTCGCCGCCACCCCCGCTGAGCTGGCCTTGCGCAACCCCATGCCGACCGCCACCGTGCACAGCCAGACGATCACCCCGGTGGGGACCACGGCGGTGGGGCGCCGCCAGGCGCGGGACACCAGCCACCCGACGACGGTTCCGCTCAGAAACGGCCATGCTGTGGTCGCGACGCCGGTGACGCTGAGTCCTTCGTCGTGGCTGCGGCGGCCGACGGCACAAAACACCAAAACACCAATGACATCTGCGGAAAGGTACGCCAGCCTCCCCAGCCGCTGCATGCAGCGAGAATACCGGTCGGGGCCGGGGCGGCTCGCGCTTGGCCAGCGTCCGGCTAGTGGCAGGCTGAGTCCCATGAGCACTCAAGCACCTCCCGCGTTCGACCGGAACGACCCGCTGGGCCTCGACGCATCCCTGTCCGGCGACGAGCTCGCGGTGCGCGACACCGTCAGAAAGTTCTGCGCTGAACACGTGACGCCCTATGTCGCGGAGTGGTTCGAGATCGGCGACCTTCCGGTGCGCGAACTCGGAAAGCGGTTCGGCCAGCTCGGCCTACTCGGCATGCACCTGCACGGCTACGGGTGCGGCGGGGCCTCCGCCGTGCACTACGGCCTGGCCTGCCTGGAGCTGGAGGCCGCCGACTCCGGGGTCCGGTCCATGGTGTCGGTGCAGGGGTCGCTGGCAATGTTCGCGATCTGGAAATTCGGCTCCGAAGAACAAAAGCAGCAGTGGCTGCCCGGCCTGGCCGCCGGCGAGCTGCTCGGCTGCTTCGGGCTGACCGAACCCGACGTCGGATCCGATCCCGGCGCGATGAAAACGCGGGCGCGGCGCGACGGCTCGGATTGGGTGCTCAACGGCCGTAAGTTGTGGATCACCAATGGCTCCGTCGCCGACGTGGCGATCGTGTGGGCCGCCACCGACGGTGGCAATGCCCAGGGCGACAGCCCAGGGATTCGGGGGTTCATCGTGCCCACCGAGACCACGGGCTTCACCGCCAACACGATCCACCACAAACTGTCGCTGCGGGCATCGATCACCAGCGAGCTGGTGCTCGACGACGTACGGCTGCCCGCGGCCGCGATGCTGCCCGAGGCGAAGGGTCTCGCGGGGCCGTTGTCCTGCCTATCCGAAGCGCGCTACGGAATCATCTGGGGATCGATGGGAGCGGCTCGGACGGCCTGGCAAGCCGCGCTCGACTACGCCACGCAGCGCACCCAGTTCGGCCGACCGATCGCCGGATTCCAGCTGACCCAGGCCAAACTCGTCGACATGGCCGTCGAGCTGCACAAGGGTCAGCTGCTTTCGCTGCACCTCGGGCGCCTCAAGGACAGCGTCGGGCTGCGTCCCGAGCAGGTCAGTTTCGGCAAGCTCAACAACACCCGTGAGGCAATCAAGATCTGCCGCACCGCGCGAACGATATTGGGCGGCAATGGGATATCGCTGGAATATCCGGTAATCCGGCACATGGTCAACCTGGAATCGGTACTGACGTACGAGGGCACACCAGAGATGCACCAGCTCGTGCTCGGTCAGGCGTTCACGGGCTGCGACGCCTTCCGCTGACCGGAATACACGGGAGCCGGGAAGCGGCGCCTGCTAGGTTGACAGATCATGCCGATCCGGCGCCTCGCGTGTGTGGTCCTCGCCCTCGGGATCGTCGCCGGTTGCGGCGCGCCGCGCTCTGAGTCGGGCCCCGGTGACCATGCCAAGGCCGACGCGGTGATGCGGGTCGTTCGCAACGCGATGGCCCAGGCGCACCTGAGGTCGGTCATCGTCCGAGTCACCGTGGACGGCAAGGAGATTGTCACGCAAGCCACCGGCGACTCGATGACGGGGGTGCCGGCCAGCACCGACATGCACTTCCGCAACGGCGCGGTGGCGATTTCCTATGTGTCGACGTTGCTGCTGCGGCTCGTCGACGAAAAGAAGCTCAGCCTCGACGACACCCTGTCCAAGTGGCTGCCCGACTTTCCGCACGCGCAACAGGTCACCCTCGGGCAATTGGCCCAAATGACGGCCGGCTACCCCGACTACGTCATCGGCAACGAGCAATTCAGCAACGAAGTCTACGCAAACCCGTTCCAGCAGTGGACAACCCAGGACATCCTCGCCCAGATCTCGGCACGGCCACTGCTCTACGATCCGGGAACCAACTGGAACTACGCGCATACGGATTACGTCCTGCTGGGCTTGGCGTTGGAGAAGGCCACCGCCCAGGACATGCCCACGCTGCTGCAGAACGAGGTGCTGGGACCGCTGGGCCTGAAGGCCACTGCCAACTCCGATACACCCGAAATCCCCTCCCCCGTGCTGCACGCATTCAGCTCGGAGCGCCGTCAGGCACTGAAAATCCCTGCCGGAACACCGTTCTACGAAGAATCGACGTACTGGAACCCGTCGTGGACCATCACCCACGGGGCCATTCAGACGACCAACATCTACGACTTGGAGGCCACCGCGGTCGGTGTAGGCTCGGGCAAGCTGATTTCGCCGGACTCGTACAAGAAGATGGTGTCGACTGCGCTGCGCGGTAAAACGCACGCCCAGCCTGGCTGCCCGACCTGCTTCGACCAAAACGAGGGCTACACCTATGGACTTGGGATCATCACCTCCGGCGATTGGCTGATGCAGAACCCCCTGTTCTCCGGTTGCGCGGCCGTGGAGGCGTACCTGCCGGCGCAGAAGGTTGCGATCGCCGTCGCGGTCACCTACGCCCCGGAGGCCTTCGATGACCAAGGCAACTACAGCAATCAGGCCGACATACTGTTCCGGAAGATCGGTGCCGTGCTGGTACCGAACGACGCCCCACCCATGCCGCCAGGGAGATAGCCATGAATGTCGTCGCGCATCGAATCGGTGTCCTGGTCGCCGCGTGCGGCCTGTCCCTGTGCGCCGTGGCAGCGACGCCGGACGCAGCCGCCGACACGGTCACGCTGCCGCCGATGACATCGAGCAACTCGGGCCCGATCATCGGTGGCGGTAACAGCACCGGGATCTCGCAGCAACTGACCGGGCTGGGCAACCCGAATGTCCAGGAAGTCGATGGCTCGGATGCGGCCCAATTCATCACTGCCGCAGCCGGAGTGGCCGATCCGCAGCTCGCCGCCCCGTTCGGGCTGCTGCGTCGGGTGTTGACATGCCAGAACAACAACGCCGGATTCGGGGCCCGCGCCTACCGACGCAACGACGGGCTATGGGGAGGCGCGATGCTGGTCGCCGCTAAGAGCGCCACGCCGAATGTCGACGCGCTGGCAGCCTGCGCCAAAACGAATTGGCGTAGGCCCACGGTCGGCGGGGAGACTGCGATGTGCGACAGCGGCTGGACCACCCCCACGGCGTTCGAAAGCCGTGGCGGTGAAGCCTATTACATCTTACTTGCCGGCACGGCCGATGACTTCTGCAGCGCCCTCAACGGTAAGTACAAGACCAACGCCGGCGCATGGCCCTTCTGAACCGCCGGCGACTTATGCCGCCAGAATAGGCGAAACCGCTTGCGGTTCAACGATCATCACCGCGGCGGGGCCGCTCGAGTCCGTGTTTGTCGTGTGCTTGGCCACCGTCCTGAGGATCCCCAAGCCGATAGCGAGCGCGATCAGAATGCCGCCGATAATGATTCCGGCGAGCGCCATGCCACGACCCCTCTGACCGGTCTGCTTGATCTGGTTCAGCGCGACAAATCCGAAGATCATCCCCAGGATGGGCCCGATCAGGCAAAGCCAGCCCAACAACGAGCAGACCAAGGATGCGACAGCCATGCCGTTCATCCCGGCGCGGCGCGGCGGATAGCCATAGCCGTCCTCAGGAGATGACGGGTAACCGTAACCGCCCGGTGGTGGGGGTGGATAACTAGGCGGTTGTTCCGTCAAGGGGAGCCTCCTGGATCGAGAGGCCATACTCTACTCTGCAGGTCACACCTTGTCGCAGGACGGTTTCATGGACCAGTGTTGCGATGGCGGAGCGAATCGAAACGCATTGTGCCAGAATGGCGATGGGTTGCTCTGGTAGTCGGTTTGGATCGGCAAGGCCGGAACATGCTGACTTCCAACGTGTTTAGCGGCTGTCATCAGACGGCAATAACGAATTGGTCAGCCGTTGCAGTCGTGGAGGTCGATCTTCGCCCCGGGCCCCGCACCGTCCAAGGCTGCCGCATCTGCCGCATCCAGGGTGGGCGCTACGCGCCCCGCTATCGCCTTACCGTCGCTGCCCTCCGCGATCGAGAGGCAGCCCAGTCCCGATGTGAGTACCTGGCAATCGTTCGTCTTGCCGTCGACGTCGCACCACAGGACGGCCGCGTCCTCCGCCTTCTGCCGCGTCCGATAGTTGAGTCGGATCGCCTCTTCTCCGTTCGAGGGCGACGCCGCCACCGCGCCCCAGCATCCTGGCGTGCATTCAAAATCCAGGTCGGCTTTGGCCGCCGGGGCCTCTGCCGCGGCAACCAGCGACCCGGCGGCGACGAGAACGCCCATCGCCGCGGCCAGCGCAACTTTCCTCATACTCACGACCTCAGCTACGTCGGCCAGGTTCCCTAAGTCATCGGGTAACGACTTCACAGTCGCAGGCGCAGTTCGACCCGACGTGGGAGCAGACTGTGAGGCCCGTTTGAACGATCCGGTTGGCCGAGCCCGGCCCGCGGGCGGTGGTGGGCGCGCGGGCTTTGCGGCGCACGCACAACAAACCGATCTCGTCAACTTACCCACGCACATTGCGTTTGCCCGCTCGCGGCGGCGATGATGACATCCACCACCCCGGCGTCGCCTATCGTGTCGAATTTGCGTTCGATTTGATCTGAGCCTCCGACAGCCTTGGCGCCACCGGCGTGAGTGGCGAAAACTATGAAGGCCAGTGACACGAGAAGCACCGGAAGGGACGAGTATGTCGCGCCATCGCGTCGTCATCATCGGAAGCGGGTTCGGCGGCCTGAACGCGGCCAAGGCGCTCAAGCGCGCTGACGTCGACGTCACCCTGATCTCGAAAACAACCACCCACCTGTTCCAGCCGCTGCTGTATCAAGTGGCGACCGGAATTCTGTCCGAAGGCGATATCGCCCCGACCACGCGGCTTATCTTGCGTAAGCAGGAGAACGTGCGGGTGTTGCTGGGCGAGGTGATTGCCATCGACCTCAAAGCCAAGACGGTCACGTCGAAGTTGATGAGCATGACGACGGTGTCGCCCTTCGACAGCCTCATCGTGGCCGCCGGCGCGCAGCAGTCCTACTTCGGCAACGACCACTTCGCCACCTTCGCGCCCGGCATGAAGACCATCGATGACGCCCTTGAGCTGCGCGGGCGCATCCTCGGCGCGTTCGAGGCCGCCGAGGTCACCACCGACCCCGCCGAGCGCGAACGCCGGCTGACCTTCGTCGTGGTCGGCGCCGGACCGACCGGCGTCGAAGTGGCCGGACAGATCGTCGAACTCGCCGAGCGCACCCTGGCTGGGGCATTTCGTACCATCACACCCAGCCAGTGCCGGGTGATCCTGCTCGACGCGGCGCCCGCGGTGTTGCCGCCGATGGGCCCGAATTTGGGTCTCAAGACGCAGCGGCGGCTGGAAAAGATGAATGTCGAGGTCCAGCTCAACGCGATGGTGACGGCCGTCGACTACAACGGCATCGCGATCAAGGAGAAGGACAAAGGCGAACGCCGCATCGAATGCGCGTGCAAGGTGTGGGCGGCGGGCGTGCAGGCCAGCGCGCTGGGCAAGATGATCGCCGAACAGTCCGACGGAACCCAAACCGACCGCGCCGGACGGGTGGTCGTGGAGCCCGATCTCAGCGTCAAGGGGCACCCGCATGTCTTTGTCGTCGGCGATCTGATGTCGGTGCCCAACGTGCCGGGGATGGCGCAGGGCGCGATTCAAGGGGCGAAATACGCCACGACGCTGATCAAACAGACCCTGAAAGGCCAAGACGACCCCGCCAACCGCAAGCCGTTCAAGTACTTCGACAAAGGCAGCATGGCGACCATCTCGCGGTACAGCGCCGTCGCAAAGGTCGGCAAACTGGAGTTCGCCGGCTTCATCGCCTGGTTGGCGTGGCTGGTGCTGCACCTGTTCTACCTGGTTGGTCACCGGAACCGCATCGCCGCTTTGTTCTCCTGGGTGATGTCCTTCTTGGGTCGCAGTCGCGGCCAGATGGCTATCACGAGCCAGATGATCTACGCCAGGGTGGTGATGGAAGCGCAAACGCTAGGCGGATCGCTGGCGGTGGCCGAACGCGCCGAAGAGGCCGAACAGAAGGCGGCGGGTTAGCGGCCCGGCGGCAGCGACGTTCAGCCGACTCCTAGTTGGCCCTGGGCGAGCGGAACGGGTAATAGTTAGCTCGGGGCCTGCTGGCGCCGGGCGAGCTGCTGTAGGGGGTTGGGGATGTCTTTCGTAATTGCGGCACCGGAGGAGCTGGCGGCGGCAGCTACCGATCTGGCGAATATCGGTTCGACCCTCGGTACGGCCAACGCGGTGGCCGCGGCGCCGACCGCCGGGGTGGTGGCCGCGGGTGCCGACGAGGTGTCGGCGGCCGTTGTCCAAGCGTTCTCCGGTCATGCGCTGGAGTATCAGGCGCTCGCCGGTCAGATTTCGAATTTCCATGACCAGTTTGTGCAGTTGATCGGCGGCGGCGCGTCGTCGTATGCCAGCGCCGAGTCCAGCAATGCTGCGCAGAACGCACTCAACGCGATCAACGCGCCTGCCGAGTCGATCTTCGACCGCCCGCTGATCGGCAACGGCGCCAACGCCACGACACCCGGCGGCAACGGCCAGAATGGCGGCCTCCTCTGGGGCAGCGGTGGCAACGGCGCGAGCGGCAACCCTGCCCAAAACGGCGGCAACGGCGGTTCGGGCGGGATCCTCTTCGGCAACGGCGGCATGGGCGGCAACGGCGGGGCCGGCGCCGCCGGCGGCCTGGGCGGGGCGGGCGGGTTCCTTCTTGGCAGCGGCGGGGCCGGCGGGGCGGGAGCCGGCGGAGGCGGCGGACTCGGCGGCAGCGCCGGGGTGCCTTTCGG
>Ga0210389_10001009_pt1 | contig 23629 bp, 13 predicted proteins | sample IncBWH28OmetaG_FD_160127 | JGI IMG/M metagenome (GOLD analysis project Ga0210389, IMG submission 160127) | Forest soil microbial communities from Barre Woods Harvard Forest LTER site, Petersham, Massachusetts, United States - Inc-BW-H-28-O ...
GCGGTGAACCCCAGTGAACCGTCGAGCCTCGGGATGATGCTCACAAAGGTGAGGTCCTCCCCGTGGGTCGAGCTGATCAGCCGCGCCACAGTGTGACCGGCCTCGTGGACTGCAATCCGGTGCCTCGCGGCGGCGGCCAGCTGCGGCGCATTTTCAGGACGGCGGGGGCGCCTGGTGATTTCCGCTACCAGGTCGTTCTGGCCCACCGGGCGGGTCTCTCGCCGTGCGCGCCGTGCCGCGCCGCGCACGAAGAACTCGACGTCCGCCCCGGTAGACCCAAATGCGAGGTCAGCCAACGCCTTTTTGTCGATGTCGGGCCCAAGCTCTCCACCGCTCTTCTGATATCGCGAGAGGTAGTGATCGAAGATGTTCTCCAGGCTTTTGGTGTTGGGCAGTGAGATCTCCACGACCTGATCCAGTCGCCCGGCGCGGCGGAGCGCAGGGTCGATTTTCTCCAGATAGTTAGTCGCGCCGATCACGATCACCGAAGCCGCCGAGTCAATACCCTGGATCTCCTCGAGCAGCGCATTGATCACCTCGGTCTGATACTGATCGCCGCTTCCCTGAAGCCTTTCCCGGCTGCCGATGCTGTCCAATTCATCGATGAACAAGATGGCAGGCGCATAGCGACGCGCTTCGGCGAAGCACGTGCGCATCGCCCGCAGGTGCACGTCGAGGGCGCCCGCCGACTGCCACGCAGCCGCGCTGGCGATCACGAACTTGATGCCGCACTCCTTGGCGATCGCCTTCGCAAGCGTGGTCTTGCCGGTTCCGGGCGCCCCAATGAGCAGCAGGCCCTTGTCGACCGCCGACCACGGAATCCGTCCGGCCTCCGCCGCTCGGATGTCGCCGATCAGGTCTTCGGCGATCTGGCGCGCCTCTCCCATGCCATGAAGGTCGGCCATCGTCAGATCGTCGTCCGGAGTCAGCTGTAGCAGCCGGGCTTCGACTCGATCCTTGAGTACTGACAGAGCGTCGCCGGGACCGAGTGCCAGGCGCCGCGCCAAGTGGAAGTCGCCGGGAACAAGGAACTGCGTCCAGTCCGCGCCCCCCGCTTCCCACCCCGCCGCAGGCTTGGAATCGAACACGCCTTCAAATATGCGGGCGAAGCGCCGCCGGTCGATGCGGGGGAAAGTGACGGTACAGTCCGCAATCCGCCGCAGCGGCTCTGGCACGTCAGCCGCCTGGTTGCATCCGATCAGCACTGGCGCCTCGCTGAAAGCGAGGTCGTGGGCGGCACGCTCCGCGTCGAATAGACCCCGGTAGGCATGGAACGACAGCAAATACAACCGCGTGTAGTCGTTCACCGTGATCTCGCAGCGCAGATCGTCACCGTTGATCGCGCTGCCCCGCGCGGTTCGATCGGTCGTCTCAGAGGGGGCGACGAGTTGAGCGACGACGTCCTCGACGAACGGGATATCCGACTCGACGATGACGATCGCGTTGGAGTCGATCAGGCGAGTCAGTTGTTTGATGGGCTTCCCGGCTTGCGTCTCCAAATTGAAGCGGCGCAGCAATTTGTTACCGGCCCTGGTGTCGTTGTTCAGCTCACGGATGGCTTCCTCGAGCAGGACGGTAACGACGGCTTCGGTCACCTGGCGGTCACGCAGCAGCGCGTCACCTGCCGCGCGCCTCTCCTTCGGCGTGTCGAGGCGGACATCTTCGGACGGAGGTACGCCGTCCGCTTCCAGCTCGAGAGAGGGAGCCTGCGGAACCACAAGCCTGCCGAGCGCGCCGACCGGCTCGTCGTCGATCATCTCGACGACCCCGTCTGACTCGACTGCCACCGAGGCGGTGAACAGGTGCCCGCCATAGGTGACTGTGGCGTCGAGAAGCCAGCGGCCCGCGTCGTCGAGGCCGCGGATCGACAACGGATGCGCGGTGGCGCGCGCCGCCCCAAGCGTGAGCGTTTCGTCGTCGTCGGCGTCGCCCTCTTCTGTGTCAGCGGCGGGCTGGACCTCATCGCCGGACTCAATCAGGACGAAGGCGCCATCATCGGCGCGCAGGAAGTAGAAGAAAAACCCGACGTAATCAGCCACCGTTGTCGCAGTCAATTCCAGCGACTCGGCGTCATTGACCTCGTGAATGGGATTGGACTCACCGTTCAGCCACGCGGTGTCGTGGAGACCGTGCAATGCATAGGCACGCGCCATGCCGTGTTCACGAAAGAATTGAAGCTCCATCAGCCGGTGATCTTTGTAAAAGGACAGCGCCGACCATCGACAGCTGACGAGCGTGGAATCACCGAAGAATGCCGGTAGCTTGCCGGCCAGGCGCGTTAGCGCCTCATTGCCCTCATCGTCCTCACACAGCGTCCAGGATGCCCATGCTGCGGCGCTCTTTTCCGGCATGGGCGCATACATATCACATGGCAACCACTGGTAATAGGCCCTTTCGAACGGCGCCCGCGCGCCACGCGCAGCGCCCGAGCGCCGGTGCGCGGCGGTGACGGCATCGGGGGTCAGTCGACGCTAAGCGCGGCTCAGTACCTCGTGAGCTGCGGTGTACCCGGCGTGAATCGCACCTTCGAGGTAACCGGTCCACTTGGTGGATATCTCGGTGCCGGCCCAGTGAATCCGTCCGACGGGTTGGGCCATCGCGGGCCCGTAGGTGGTCAGGGTGTTGGGGGCGAGGACAGCGTTGTAGGCTCCCCCGGTCCACTTTTCAGCGGGCCAGTTCATCTCGATGAATTGAACCGGATTCGCTGCCTCGTCGCCGAAGTAAGCGACCAAGTCCGAGATCACCGCTCGCTTGCGGGCGTCGTCGGATTGCTCGCCCAAACTGATGGCGGCGGGTCCGATTACGAAGCCGGTCAAGATCCCCGGAGTGCCGCTGGCCGGCGAACTGTCGGCTGTCAACAAAACGGTGCGATCGCTGACGGTTGTTCCGCTGAGCCCCTTCGCACGCCACCACGCCGTCGGGTAAACGGCGGCACATTTGATCGTCGAGCCCATAGGGGCCCGTTGGGTGAATTGGATCCGACGGGCCGGTAGCGGCGGGGTGTAGTCGATGGCTCCGGCCAAATAGGGAGGAACGGCGACAATCACGGAGTCCGCGCGGTACGTGCCGTCGCTGGTAGTCACAGTGACTCCGCGGGTGTCCTGCTCGATCCGGAAAACGGGCCGCTGAAGAAGGATCCGGTTACCGAGTTCGCCGGCAAGGCGCTCGGGGATTTGACCGGCCCCGCCCTCAAACAGCCACTGTTCCGGTTTGTCTTCGTCCGGTCCCGTCGCATAGGAGGTGAGGGCGAACAGCATCGACGTCGCGCCCGGGTCACCACTTTCTTGATTGAGCACCCAGTACTTAACGACGAAGCGGGCAAACTCCGAATTGGTAGCGGCGTTGACCCAGCTAGCGACCGTTTGAGCGTCGAGGGCGGGCGCGTCCGGAGTGAGCCATGGGCGGTCGACGTTCGCTGTCGCGGCCAGCGAATGGAACTGGTCCCACACCCGGTTGGCTTCGGCAATGTCGGCCGCCGGGACTGACGGGAGTGGGCTGGTCGGGGGAAACGAACCATCGATGGTAGCCACCGCGCCGCCGAAGTCGACGACGGTACGACCGGTTGCGTAAGAGTCGAAGCGCTTTATTCCCAGCGAATCGGCGAGCGACAGAATGTTGGTTTGCGTAGGGCCAATCCATTGCCCACCCAGGTCGATCCAACCGCCTTCAATGACGGACTTACGTACCATCCGACCACCGACACGGTCACGAGCTTCCAGCACCAGCGTGTCTTTGCCCTGTCGCACCAGCTCACGCGCGGCGCACAGCCCGGATAGGCCCGCGCCGACCACGATGACGTCAGCTCCTGCGACATCGTCGTCGCCCTCCGCCGAGCAGGCGGACAAGGCTAGGGATGCTGCGGCAGTCAGCCCAATCCCGGCCGCTCCGGCCACGATATTTCGCCGACTCACCGACATAGAACCCTCCTCCGCGGGGCAATCTCTGGGGCTTCAAGCCCCTGGAAAATACCCCGGGAACGGGCCGAGTGGTATTTGAACTTCAGTCGCGGCCGAGGGTACGGCGGGAGTAGCGGCGGACCTTGCCGAATTGGCGCCTCACCTCGACGGGGTCTTTCGTGGCGCGGCCAGCACCTCGGCGCTTGTGTGGCTTGCACATTGCGCAACCACGCCAGGAGCGCGAGGGATGATGGTTCGGCATGATGGGGTGTCTCCGAGCAGGACTCCGCCGAAATAGCGAAGAATTCAGCATACCGCCCCGACCGCTTGGGTCAGTTAGGACGAATCCGAATCATCAGCTTATCTGCGGAATCTCGATCTGGGCGTAATCGCCGATGGGGTGCAGTGGGACCGTTTCGCGATCGCGGTACCAGGCGACGAGCCGATTCCCCTCCTCGTCGTCAGCCCGGGGAAAATCGCTGCCCTCTCCCGACTCCCTGAAATACTCGAGGAGGAAGTTCGTGACCTGTTCTGCCCGTACGGAATTCTCGGGGGTAATCGCTTCGCTATTGCCGTCTAGGACGGTCAGAAAGAGGTGGGGTACACGCCTTTTCCCCTCGCCGTCAAGCCGCGGCTGAAAGTACGGTCCCACGATGACCTGAGCGCCGCGCCGCGCGTAGAACAGCGCCCGACGCTTCGGGTCGATATCGCCGACCGCCGGATATTGACGGGGATCTTCAATCTCCGCCAGCACCAGACTGAGGCCGTCGTTTCCGTACCACCTCTGTTCGGCGGCATCCATCAACACGTGACCGATGCCGCCACCTCGAAGTCCGGGCTTTACCGAGACGTAGCCGATCAGCAGCACGTGCGACTGGGTATAGGGATATCCCAGCATGCAGCCCACAGGCGTGTCGCCGTCAATCGCGCACAATCCCCAAGTCTCATTGTTCGCCAGCCCTTCAAGAAGAGTGTCCAACGTATCGAGTTCGTTTGGCCCGAACGAGGGTTGGAGGATCCGGCGGTAGACGTCTTGGACGAGGCTCTCGGTCACTTCGGTCGGCATGTTGCGGACTTCTATCCCGGTAGTCACACCACATGATCATGCCACTCTTCGTCGGTTTTCCCGCCTGCGCGTGAGCTGCTTGTCCGAGCAGCCTTAGTGCCACCTCAGGCCGGGACGGGGCGCACAGTACTTTTTCGCGGTCTGGACATCGATCGGCTGACCACGCCCGCATCGCGTGAGCTTCGTTCCATCCGATTTTCGCGAATTCAATGGCGTCGACTCCACCGCCATAGGAGTCTAGGTCCTCAAGCATCCCGGTATCCCCAGAGACTTCATTTTGCGGAAAGCGCGTCGTCATGTCAGATGGTTTAATATCCTCACGCACCGAATTGTCGACGACCTGGGCCCGCCCCAAACTCGGCGACACCGACCTTCACATCGACACTCGCCAACCATCGCTGCAAGCTCATTCGCGAAGATCCCGTTCATCGGAGGGCCACAATAATGGAATCCATTTCGGTTGATTGGAACGTCCTAGAATCCGAATGGTACGAACGCAACATCGATACAATCCGTAACACGCTCGTTAGAGCCAAAGTTATCTCAGACAAGTCTGTATTGATCAGAGACGAAGAAATCGATCGCCTCTCCGAAGACGAGAAAAAGAAACGAATAGCGGACAGAATCAAAATATGGGAGACGATGTGGGAAGCCGCATTCGACACTCATGACGGTACAATTCTGCTCGCCTACTTCGTTTTCGTCTGGGGTATGAGCATGTGGGAGCTCACCTCCGATCATGAGGAGGTCCGCGACAATGTCGCATACGCCCGCGATGGATACCTAAACGCTTGCCGCGGAGCTAATCAACTCGCCGATGCGAATGATGCCGTTGCCCACACGCAGCGGGGAAAAGTGCGCAAGCAAAAGTTGGTTTACCTTATTTTCGACAAATTTACGATACCAATGAGCCTCGAAGTATCACAGGCCAAGGACTTCATGCCGGTGAAGACGTCCGGAGCCCTGTTACTTGACGCGATGAGCGTCGAATCGGCCGTCTACAGCGGATCCTTGGTCGCTGCCCAAAAGATTGCAAACGCAATAAAAGAGCTGTGTGAAAACGTCCTTAACGACGACCTGATCAAAGCTGGGGGGCCCGACGATGGCATCTGCGGTCTTCTCCGTAAGGTGCTTGAAGTACACCGTGATTACTACGGATGTATCGCTGGGACCGCTAAGGCCCTGGAGCAGGCGGGAAGAGCGGATCCCGATGCCGAATCCGAACTCAACACCGCAATCGCCGAATTGGCAACCGCGCGACAAGAGCTCGGCGACGATGTCTACGCCAGCGAGTTGCCGGCGTACGACGCAGCACTAAACGCCTGGCTCGGCAGGCTAGAGCGCAACCTTAAGCCGGTGACATTGGATTCAGTTAATATCACCTACATCTATCCCTTCGCGCTTTCTGGTGTGTCGGAGGGGAAAGAGACACAGCAAATCGTCAACCCGCAAGAATCAGAAGAAACTCTCGAGGCGAATAAGGCGAAAAAGACCCGCCTCAGATCTCGTCGGGATGTTGTAAACGGCTCGAACTCCTCTCCGATGCAACGCCCGCTATTCGGCGGACTACCGTCATCAGACCCGGACCCAATAGATTTAACCGATATGTGGACCTGGGGTGGCCGCCGAGAAGAGCTCAATCCCACCGTGAGTCTGCCGATGCCGAAATTGACCGTAAAGCCAGCGTACGACGACACCGAATGCGTGTATGGTGTCGAATTTCGGTTCAACGATCTGGGCAACCACTACCTCCGGGTTGACCAGGCACTGACAGACCCTACGCTAAACGATATCCACCAGGCCCTTCGACGCGCAACGCCGTACGGCGGTCACCAAGACATCACTTCCGACGGCAAGCCGTGGGCAACAATTTCGGCCTATGCCGACGACGTCATCACCGATGTCACTCGGTGGATCGCCACCGAGTCGAAACCCAAAAAAACCGATGAGCCCGTTGGGTGGCGAGCACATCTTCAGAATTTTCTAGAGAAAACTGGTCCACACTCCGATGAAAATGAGAAACAATACAAATGCGGGTTCAATCCAGACCTCGATTATCATGTCGTAGTGGTGATTCAAGCGGCCTCCGTGCCCGATTCGGATGGATCACGCCGCCAAGCGAGTAAAGAAGAGATCGAACAAGCCTACGGTCCCCTCCTGCTGCAGCTGTTGAATCGGGAGACAACGACACTCGAGGAGTGGATCTGCTGGGATCAACCCAAGAAAATGCCCAACCTGCTGGGCAACGCCTGCTTTCCCACTGACTTTGCAATCGGAACAGAGTCCACGACCGTCTTGTACATGCCGTCCACCCCCAGCTGGTCCCAGAGCGGCTACGTAGAGGTTGCCGAATTTTCCGCCGCATTCCCGCCACTCATGCGCGAATGGAAAAACTATCTCGACGATCAGCTCGATAGCGCCGAGAGAATGACACAAACTGACAAAGACAGCCGGATCGATGATCAGGAAAAAGAATTGGAACGGCTCCGGTCAGGCCTACACAAGTCTCTTGAGGGCATGCGGAAGGCCCGCACATACCTGTTCCCTGCCCAACTCCTCAGCCTACGTGCCGAGGGTGCATTCCTCGAGCAACTTTACAAACAATCAAAACTTCCCGCGATAAAAGATGACGTCGACAGCTATCTTGAGAGGGGGCGCAGTGCAATCGATAGATTGAACCAACGGGAAACCCGTCTGCACGACCACCGGAACCGCAAGTATCAAGACATTATTCAACTTACCCTTTTCATCCTGTCGATCTTCTCATTCTCCGGCGTTATGGCTTTATTTTTCACACTCTGGTACGGACCGGCCGTTCCGGGCTGGGATCCGGATGCAACAGACGAAGTCGCGCATCATTCTCACACGGATATGTACGTGGCTCTCGGGTCGTTTCTGGCGCTCCTCGTTATTGGCGCGATTATCGTTCAATTCGCGAGGCGTAGGGCGGGACTCAGAAGACAACGGCACCATGCCTGAAATCCTCGTCATCAACATCGCCTACCACGCCACTCCTGCAGACCTGGAAATCTTCTACCACGAGATACTGAAGCCTTCATTTGACCCTGCGGAGCTGATCGAACGTTCACAATTGCTCGGTGCACTGGCCGACACTAAGTCGGCGACCCATTATGCAATCGCATTCGATCAGGCGGGCTTGATCGTCGGGGGAATCATCGGCGGTTGCTTCGATGAATGCGGGGTACTGCTGATCTCTTACCTGGTCGCACGTCGAGAATTCCGTGGGTGCGGGATCGGCACACGGCTGCTCGCCGAGGTCGTGCCCGCGTGGAAGGCAAAATTCGCCGCAGAGCTAGTCGTCCTCGAGGTCGAAGATCCGCGCTTTTACTCAGCCGACGAAGACCACGGCGATCCCGCAAAGCGGCTTCGGCTGTACGCAAGTTTGGGGGCACGGATCCTGCGCATGCCGTACTTCCAGCCGGCGCTCAGCGCCGGACAGCCGCGCGTGCCGAACCTGTTCCTGATGGTATTCACCGCCGACCAGTCGGTGATGACAGAAACCAACAGCGTCGACGCAGCACCGCTGCGGTGCTTCTGGCAGGAATATCTGGGCGGGGCCGAGGGAGATGTCGACGACCGCGCGGTCCGCGCCGTTCGCGACGCACTCGCAAAAGACGCCATCCCGCTGGTGGATCCTGCCGAATACCTACGGAAGGCGTAGGCACCAGCGCCCGCCGGTGTAGTGCTGTAACCAACGACCCACGGCGACCGGGCACACATGAGTCGTCAGGTCACGTTTGGTCCGGCGGGCTCGCGTCAGCTTGCACTCCTGGATCGCGCGCTACCCCATCCCCCAGCTTCTGCGCATTCTCGAACTTCCCATGGCGTCACCTCGGGCGCGCCGCGCACGCATGTTCCGACTATCGAAAGTACAAGTCCGCCCGGACCCTCACTCGGTACAACGGGAGGTTCCGCGGAACGGCGTCGTTGTCGCACGAATGCAGCACACTAGGATGAAGTCGTCACGGAGCTTGGCCGTGTACGTCCGCCGCTGGCGCCCTTTCAAAACGCGACCGCTCACATTGCGTGTCGGACGAATTCAGAAACCACCTTTGCAACCGCGCGTAGCATTCGCGTCAGCACTCCAGGGATCGGGTGAGGACGATTTGAGTTGGTTTACAGCGCCCCTCGTGAATGGTCGACAGAATTTGGTGCGACACAGATGCCCGCCTGGTAAGTTCTCGAATGACTTGAGAGCTTTGTGCAGCCACAGCAACCAACTCGCTCGCGGCTGCGAGCAGGAGGCTGGTGATGGCCCGTTGGATAGTAACACTTAAACGGTTTGCCGTGGTCCCTTGAGAGATTGCTTAGTAGACGCCCCGTATCCCAACCCGATCCTTCCTTTCATCGCGATTCCGCGGCGGACTCCCGCTGTTTCCGATATTTATTAATTCTGATATACGACTGGAGGCGAAAGTGGATTCAGTTCAAGTCAATTGGACCGCTCTTACCGACGAATTCCATCGCCGCGACACCACCCTGGTGTACGGAGCGCTGGCAAGCAATGGTCTCGTCAACAAGGGTTGCGATCACAAAGGTCTCGAAAAGGCGTTTAAGAGTCCAGAAAATTGGTCCAAGGCATTCAAATTGTCTGGAGGAGCGATTTTATTTGCTTACGGCGTCTTCGCGTGGGGGATGGAGGAGTGGGAATACACGATCGACCACGGAACTGTGACGGATCTGCTTGAGAACGCTAACGTGGCAATGAAAAAGTCCGTTCAATCCCATGAAGATCTTCCCGCAGTAGAAGTCGTAATGCAAATCGCGAATTCTCTAAATGATTGCATGGAGATTGAGGACACACAGTATAATTCGTGCTTGTCGCATTTCAATTACCTAACAGATAAACTCGTAAAGGATCACGGCAGGTTTGCTAACGACGTTCGCGACCTTGGGATGCGCTCCGAAGATCCCGTGCGTACCTTTCTACACGAGATTGTACAAACCCAAATAGATTACTACACCGGCTTAGATTATTATGGGAAGACAGCCCTCGCTTATCGAAAAGGTGCCGTCGACGCCGCTAGTCACCAAGAGGCGATTTCTCAGTTAAACTACTCCAGAGACAAATTGACAGAGCGGGGCCCGGATGTTTTGGCGAGCGAATTACTGCCATATCTAAGCACTCTGGCCGCTCTTCGCAATCGGTCGCTAGACGAACTCCAGCAGAAGTTGCCAAATATTCAGTTTGAACATCTGAGGTTCATCTACGTTTACCCATTTGCAATTGATGGCTTTTTCGGCAAGAACATCGAGGACATATTGGCCAAGACGCAGCCCAAGGTCTTAGGTGAAGAGTTGGGCGACGTACGGCCGACTGCTGTGAGCCAAGCCAAGTTGACGGATCTGTGGAAATGGCGCGGATTCCGACCCTCCTCGGGCGATGCCGGGCACAGCCCATTGTACGACGCTGTCGATATAGAGATGCCCGAGTTGACCGTAACAAACCAGGACGGCAAAGAAGTGGGTCCTTATCGTGTCACAATAAGGATTACGACACTCGGCAATCACTACGTGCGTATCGAGACGGACTTGACAAATGAAATCAGTCCCATCAAGCTTCCCGAAATAAACCAAGGGCTCCGGCGCGTGGGTAATTTGATGGTCGAGAAGGAAGTTACCTGTGAAGGTATTAAAAGATTGGACGAGTCGTCCGGACCACCCGGAAACCACCCGCCGTCGAGCCTAACAGAGTACGCCAAACGCGTGATAAAGGATTTCTTTCACTTGTTCGATTCGGGTACTGCTCCACTGAGTAAGATGAGATTAGAGGGGGAAATACTGAGTGATATCAATGTACTGTCTCACGTGATACTTGAAGTCCGCTCGGCATCGGTGGTGTCGGAGAATGGCCATCGGCGAGACGCCACCGAACGCGAAATCAAACGATTTGGACAACGGTTGCTCCTGCAGCCACTTACACGCATGGGTGTCGCGCCCGATGAATGGGTGTGCTACAGGACCGCGAAATGGATCAACATTCTCGACCAGGATTCGTTTGCAATGGACTTCGCTGTCGGCACCACCAACACAACGATACTCTCGATGCCCGCGTCACCAGAATGGTTCTATAACAGTTACGAGGAATGTATTGAGCTGGCGGTCTCGCTACCTTCATTGTTGGGACAGTGGGCGCAACAAGTCGGCGAAAAGCATAAGGTTACGAGCCTAAAGATGGATCCGCTCGACAATGGAGAAGATCAAATGGGCTCCAAGGAATTCACTGATATTCGACAAAAGCTTCATGACACGATAGTTGATATTCGAAAGCTTCGAACGGACCTGACACCTTCCGAGCTCGTGGGGTCGGGCCATCATCGTGCGTTTTTGGAAAAGCTCTTTCGTATCGTGAGAATCTCCGATCTGCTAGACGATCTGGATGCGCAGCTCCAAATAGCTGACTTCGTACATAATCGCGCGGTCGAACATCAGCGGCGTTTATTTGAAAAGGAGCGAGTCGTACATGATCGCGAGGTCGAAAGTCAGCGTCGTTTATTCGAAGACGCACGGAAGGAGCGCGAAGAAGAGCGCGATGCCCGGGAGTCCAGATTCACTAAGACGACACAGTATCTTCTGATCTTGATCGGCTCATTCGCATTCGCCGGTGTGGCTGAAATGTTTGACCATCAGTTGTTCGGGGAAAAATATCACATATTTGAAGGCACCTCACACCCGTCGTTTAACTTGTTGGGTTGGGCGGTGCTTTGGATCGGCAGCCTTTGTATAGCTTTTTGGTATGTGTGGCGACAGGAGAGGGGATCCGGCGATCCGAGGAAATCCGGGCCGTCGGTCGGAACGGCCCTGCGTTCAGCAAGCCTGAAGCTTGGCCTGAATAGATGGAATCGACCTCGACTGGAAGCACAGACCGCCGAACGGAGTGAGTCTGTCGACAGGTAGGCGGAGATGGTCAGATTTGGATCTGCGGCGACGAAGGATTCGATGCCGGCGCGGGGCAGGTATCCGGCGGTGCCGACCCACGGTCACCTGGCACTTACCTTGATGGCGTCGGATTGCAGCATTTCCCGGGCGGCCCGCGTTCCTGACCGCAAAGCCCCCTCCATGTAGCCATGCCACTCGCTTGACGTCTCCGTGCCCGCCCAGTGGATACGTGCGCAAGGCGCACGGAATGCGCTGCCGTAGCTGGTCCAGACGCCCGCGGGGAAATACGCGGAATAGCAGCCGCCCGTCCACTTTTCGGCGCTCCAATTCTGGATCACCAGCGCGTCGGGCGCGGCAGCATCGGGGCCGAAGAGCCGGCCAAGCGACGCCAGGATCGCCCGCTCCTGCCCTCCGGCATCCAGCGCGCCCAGACCGCGCGCCTCGTCGGCTACCGCCAGACCTACCAGCGCGCCGCGTCCGGTCCCGTCGTCTGGAGAGTTGTCATACGTCAGGCCGACGGGTCCCTTGGCGGTCCACGCCTGACCGCTCAAACCTTTCTCGCGCCAGAACGGGCGCTGGTAGACCGCATGGAACTTGACCGAAGGGGCCATCGGGAGGTTGGCCAACAAACTGGCTCGCTGCTCGGGCAGTGCGGGCGTGTACGAGATCTGGCTGGCCAGCGGTGGTGGAATGCATACCGCCACCCGACGGCACCGCAACGCGGACGTATCGGATTCGACGGTTACGCAGTCGTGGTCCTGAGTGATGGCTCGCACGGGGTCGGCCAACCGGATACGGTCGCCGAGCCGCGCGCCGAGCCGCCGGGCGAGCTCGTACGTCCCCTCCCGTACCCGGAATGCCTCAGCGGTTGCCAATCCGCGTGCCGGCCCGATCGACCGGAGATCGAAGAGGACGCCCAACAAAGACGTCTCGCTCGGCTCGATCGACACGTTTCCCCTGATGTACATCCGGGCGAATTCGCGTCCGGACGCAGCGCGCAGATGCCGACGTATCCACTCCTCGGCCGTGAGACGGTCCCATTGGCGCGATTTCGGAGCTCGCCACGGCGCCTCAGGCGCGATCCGCCTTGACATCCACGCCACCTTCGCGGCATTGAACAGCACCTCGGCCAGGGCGTGTGGAGGCAGCGGAGGATACGCGGCGCCGCCCTGCTTCACGCGACCGTCGAGGTCCCAGATCGCGGCGCCGGGCCCGGGAGTCGGAACGAGGTGCAGACCTAACTCCTCGATCAGCCCCAACACCTCCGTCTGGCCAGGTCCGACCCACTGTGCACCAAGGTCGAGTACAAGCGGCGGTGCCGCGGTCCGGGGTGCGGAGAACACCCGCCCACCGACTCGGTCTCTGGCTTCGAAGACGGTCACGCTCGCACCGGCGGCGCATAGCTCTGTCGCGGTGCGAAGTCCCGACAGCCCGGCACCAACCACGGCGAAGTCCGCCTGGATATCGAGCTTTTCGCTCACTCCCGTGACTTTAAGCCCATCGCGGGCTGATTGTGTCGATGCCGTCGATTCGCCGACACTTGCAGGCCGCCAAAGGATGTGGAATGCCCATAGTGGGCAATGGCCAGGGGCGAAGATCGCGCCATCGCCGAACAGTTAGAAATCGCGCCGGTGCGCAATTGCCAGCGGCCCAACGATATCCCCACGTCAAAGCCGCGGCCGTCCACGACCCAGTAACCGTTATCGCGGCTCCGCCGGATCCAGTCTCGGCGTAGCATCCAGGTACCATGACGCGGCCAATCCCGGCGGGTTGGTATCCAGACCCATCAGGTGCCCAGGTGATGCGGTACTGGGATGGCGCCGGCTGGACCGCCCACCGGGCAGCTGGCGGGCGGGCGGTAACGATCAGCGACGCGATGGATCCGTCAACCGTCTCGGCAGGTTCCGAGCCAAACCACACGCTGCACCTGATCTTGACGATATTCACTTGCGGTTTGTGGCTGCCGATTTGGCTGATGATCACGCTAGTAAGCCCCCGAAACGGCCCGCCCGTCAGATCACATCCGGACTCGCGCGGCTTCGTCTCTGTTCACCCGGGCCTCACCGCGTTCGGGGCGTTGTTCCTCGCGGTCGGCGCGATCGTGGCGGGGTGGAAAGCGGTTGTGGGCGTTGCGATTATCGTGGCCGTTGCCGCCGGACTGGTCGGGCTGGTCGTGCTGGTGGTGCGGTCTGTGCGGCGACGCCGCGAGGAGATGGCCGCGATTGCCGCCCGCGCCGACGACCAACACCAGGCGGTCCTGCGTGGGGATGATCAATGGGGGGTGTTTGGCCAAAAGCCATTAGCGCCGCCGGAACAGAACAGCTACCCGCCGATCATGACCCCGCTGCCTCCGCTGAGGAAGCCGGATCAAAGGTGGGTCATCGCCGGTTGCGCTATTGCCGCGGCGGTGGTGGTCTTCGGGGCGCTGATCACGGTGAACGCCCGATCGGCCGACCGGCCATCGGGCCCGATGCCTGCGCCCAGGGTGACCAACACCGGTCCGCCGATGGCCCCACCCCATCAGCGCATGCCAGCGCCCGCGCCCTTTACACCGGGACAGCTTGTGCCGTTATTGCCCTTCCCCGAAATCCTGTCTCCCCCAACGACTGTCGCGCCAGGGCCGCCGACTGGCGTGCCCGCCGAGATCGGCCAGCCAGCCACAGACGGCCAACTCATGTTTGTCGTCACCTCCTTCGATCGATCCAAGACCGCGGGCAACGCCGCCGTGCCTTACCTGCAGGCGACCGCGAAGGGCATCTTCGTCAACGCTCACGTGACGATCACCAACACCGGCACACAGCCGGCGGTGTTCTTCGCGTCGGACCAGAGATTCATTGTCAACGGCGTTGCGTTCGCCGTCGACGCGGCCGCTGCCCTGTGGACACTGACGACGGCAGTCGGCGTCACCCCCGGCGCCAGCGTTCCGGTGACGTTGTCGTTCGACGTACCTACGGACAAGCCCACAGGGGGCACATTGGAGCTGCATCAGTCATCGGCATCGCGGGGTGTCGACGTCGCATTGTTGCCCAACTAAATGTGGGCCTGGTGCCGCCAGGGTCAGCCGAGGGCGATCCCACCCAAGGTGTCCACGCGGCCGTCTTCCTGATTGAAGTGGTAGGCCCGGCGCGCGTCGCTAACGGTGATGGCGTATTCGCTGAAGAACTCAGCACGAGCGCGGGCCTGGACTTCCAGGTGCTCTGGATGGTTTCGCCAGGCGAGCAACTGCTCCTCGGTCTCGAACTCGACCAGCGTCAGCGTCTCGCCGTCCTCCGCGGCGAAGTCCTTGTAACTCACAAAGCCCGGCATCGCTGAGCCCAGCTCGTACATGCGCGCGCCCACAACCTCCAGGGCAGCCAGATCCGCATCCGGCCGCAGCCGCGATCGAAACACCACAATCACCATTCCAGCCTCCATAGCACGGTCCGGCTGCCTACTTGCCTGACGGTAGCAGGCCATCCTCGCCGCGTCCGGTGGTTCCTGGTCCTTTGTGGCTAGGCGGGCGCTCGCCAATGAAAAGCCTGCGGTCAGTAGCCTTTCCACCATTGGACCCACGCCGTAACCTGCGCGCCGACCACTGTGCGACCTTAGCTGACGCTTGACATTTCAGGTCCGGGTCATTGCCGAAAGTGTTTCTTGATCCTTGACGGGACTAGCGGCGCGACGTCGTCCGCCGGCATGCGGACTGGATACCGGTCCGCAATAGGCTCGCGCGGCCCCTAACTGTCTGGAGCCGCGGGTGCCGGACCCCCCGGAGGTGCGGGCGCCGGTGCCGGACCCCCCGGAGGTGCGGGCGCCGGTGCCGGAGCCCCGGGAGGTGCGGGCGCGGGTGCCGGAGCCGCCGGTGGTGCGGGCGCGGGTGCCGGAGCTACGACGGCTGGGGCGGGCGCGGGAGCCGGAGCTACGACGGCTGGGACGGGCGCGGGAGCCGGAGCTACCACAACCGGTGCCGGAGCTACCACCGGTGCCGGAGCTATCACAACCGGAGGCGGCATTACCGCAGCCGGCGGCGGGACTACCACAGGCGCAACCACCACATCCGGGGGCGCGGCAACCACAGCTGGGGGCGCGGCAACCACGACTGGGGGCGCAGGATCGACAACTGGGACTGGAGCCGCCTCAACCGGGAGCACAGGGACCGGGACAGGGACCGGGGCCGGATCCTGCGGCGCCGGAGCATGGGCCCAGGCGGTGCTGTCGGCCAGAGCGATGGGTGCTGTGGACTCCGAGATGAACCCCGCAACTAGCGCGGACCCAAACGCCAATCCGAGGCCCGTAGCAATACCGCGACGACGTGACTTATGACTCATGTGCAAACCCTTCACTGTCTGATACGGCCGAGGCGGAAGCGGGCGGTGGCCACGGCGGGCGCCTGACTGGGAGCATACCGGGGTTTGAGTTAAATCGGTGACTTATAGACCAAAAGTCTTGATATTAAATATGTCCTGCACTAATAGTGCACATGAACACCCATACACATGGATGTGCCCAAGCCCCACAAGTCGGCCAAACACCATCTCGCACAGCTGGCTGCAGCAAGGCATCCCGCTCGAACACACAAGGCCCCCAGCTACGAAGCCACTTGGCCAGACACGGTCCTGCCAGCAAGTTAAGTCCGGGATTACCCACGATCGTCGGATGCCGGTCCGCTGAGCCGACCACCCTCTAGCTTCATCACACCGATCGATGCGCAAATGGGACTCGTTCGATCAATATCCAAAGCCCCGTAGGAGGTTTGTCATGTCCATTCTCGACGAGCCGCGCGACCAGGAGCGGCGCGACGAGCTCCAGCGCGAACGCACGTACGCGCCGCGCTTCGGGTCCAGTGCGATGCAGACGGCGCTCAACCTGGGGCCGCTCGCCTCGCTGCCCGGATCGTGGAGGGGCAAGGGGTTCAGCGTCATGTGGCGCCCCCAGAACTTCGCCGCCGAGGTCAACGACCCGCCGCTGGCTCCGAACGTCCAAAAGATCAAGCGCTACCTGATGCTCAACAAGACGAGTGAGTCGTTCGACTTCCACGTGATCCCGGGCCAGGTGCCGAACCGCGGCCTCCAACAGGGACCGCCGCAGGCGCCGGCCGGCACCACGAAGCAGGAGGACATCAACCTCTACGGCCTGCACTACCTGCAGCGGGTCAGCGACGACGACAAAAAGGGGTTCCTCGACGCCGGCCAGGCCCTCCATCTGGAGCCCGGCCTGTTCATGTATGTGCCGGCGAACGACAACTCATTCGCCCCGGGGTTCCAGAGCGAGCCGACGATCGTCCGGATGGGGAGCATCCCGCACGGGGTCAACGTCCTGATGCAGGGGACGGCTCCGAGCGCTACACCGGTCGACGGGCCGCCGAACATCCCGGACACCTACCCCATCCCGACGATGCCGATGACCGCCACGCTCCCGCTGACCCCGCCGGTGGGTGGCAGCAACGTTGTCGGTCTGGGGATCCAGCCGTTCCAGACCGAGCTGAACGCATCGGCGAACAACGAGCACGTCGTGCCCGAGCAGCGGATATCCAACGACGTCCTTCCGACGCCCGCGACAGCCGGCGGTGCCGTGCAAAGCAACGGCCCCTACCCGAACGAGTTCCAGGCAATCATCAACAACCCGAACTCACTCCTGCAGGATCACATCGCCCACCAGGACATCCTCGGGACGATCACCATCGACATGTCGACCAATGCGGTGAGTCCGGGAATCAGCCAGATCCCGTTCCTGGGCGTCGCCGACAACAACGGCGTCTCGTTCAAAGACAGCACGACGAACAACTGCTACGTGTTGAGCGCGTCGGCGACGTTCTGGCTGGAGTGGGTGAAGGCGCCCGGCGAGCCACACCACTACCACAACCATCACCTGTTCGGGCTCAACGGCGACCACGGGCCGCTCGGTCACCTCGACCCGTATCTCGGTCAGCCGACCTACCTGCAACTGCAGTACTCGCAGACGGTCATCCTCGTGTTCAACCAGGTGTTGTGGCCCCATATCACGGTGGCCACGATGCACCTCTCGAACGGGTGATGGCCGCCGCGACCTGTAGCGCGTGCCCGAGACGGCCACGGAGCCAGGTGCGTTCAGCAGCTCAGCCCTTGAGCAGCTCGCCGACGTGAGCGTTGACCGATTCCGCAAGCCCCTGAAGGTCATAACCACCTTCGAGCACCGCCACCAACCGACCATCGCAGAGCCGCTCCGCCGACTTCATCAATTCCCTTGTGACCCAAGCGAAGTCGTTGGCCGTCATGGTCAATGAGGCAAGGGGATCACGCACGTGAGCGTCGAATCCGGCAGAAACGATGATCAGCTCGGGCGAAAAAGCTTCTAGCGCAGGCAGTATCCGATCCTGAAAGGCCTCTCGCAGTTCGGCACCGCCATCACCGGGCGCCAGCGGCGAGTTGAAGATATTCCCGACTCCGGTCTCCCGCACCGCACCGGTGCCGGGAAACAGCGGCATCTGGTGGGTGGACGCATAGAGCACGCTCGGATCGGAGTAGAAGATCTGCTGCGTGCCGTTGCCGTGGTGAACGTCGAAATCGACGATCGCGACCCGCGCCAATCCGTGCTTCTTCTGCGCATGGCGCGCGCCGATGCTGATGTTGTTGAACAGGCAAAAGCCCATTGCCCGATCGGTTTCGGCGTGATGACCGGGCGGACGGCACGCGACGAACGCGTTCTGGACCTCGCCGCCGAGAACCTTGTCCACCGCCTGCAGGGTGCCGCCGACCGCGCGCAGCGCCACCTCCCACGTCGAGGGTTCCATCATGGTGTCGCCGCCGTCGAGGTAGACGTAACCCACGTCCGGCCGTGCCGCCTCAAGCGCGTCCACGTACCGATTGGTGTGGACATAGCGGGTCGCCGCGACGTCGGCCGCCTCAGCCTTCTCCCGCACGAGTGTGTCGAACTGCGGCTGACTGAGCACCGCATCCACCACGCGGTAACGATCCGGCCGTTCGGGATGGCCGGGAGCGGTCCGATGGGCGGCGAAACTGTCGTGGTGCAGCAGCAACGTGGCCATAACTGGAAGGCCTCTTTTCGGGTCGTACATCGCAGCAAACAGACGTCCCCGTCGCCCGAATACCGCATGCAAAACCCACGGTAACGCACCGGACCATCATCCAGGCCAGCGTCGCTGCGCCGGCGGACAACGCCGCGGCTATGGCAGCACGGTGTGCATCAACATCACGTCGTATGCCGACCACAGCGACAGGTTGAAGTACAGGTCCCTGCCCGACGACCAGGGGTGGATCATCGGCGCGTAGATGCCACCGGGCATCTGGAACGACGACACCAGCGGTTGCTCCGGGCTCCACGGCCCCTGCGGCGTTGGTGCGGTCCTTGCCACGACGTCGTTGCTGCCGCCGTTGGTGTAAAGCACCAGGTACTGCTTGAGATAGCTGTTGTATTGGGCCGACATCTCGCCCACCGGGCCCGGGAAAATGGGCGTCGCCGCCCCCGGGTTGTTCGGGACCCAGCGGCCGTCCCCGTCACCGTTCCAATATTCGTACTTGGTGAGATCGGGAATCGCGTTCGGTGGAACCCTCGACACAAACGCCGCGCCGCCGCGTCCCGACGGGGTCCCGAACGAGTAGAGGTAACCGTCGTTACCCCGCATGAACGCCCCCATCTGAAAATTCTCGTTTCCGGGGGTGAAGCCGGCTCCCGGGACAGCGTCCGCCGAGGCCGTGCGAATGGTTCCGGGGAAGATCCCCCAGTTCTGACCGTTATCGACGGACCTCGCGATCGCCGAGTAGTTCGTCGACCACTCGCCATCGCGGCCCCAACGCTGGATGGACATGTAGTTCATGTACTGGGTTCGACCGACCGAGATCGCTGCGGTCGGAATGATTCCCGTCTCGTGCGCCGCCTTGTGGATGGTGTTGACGACCTGCTTGGAAAGGCCGTTCGTCCACACCGGCGACCCGGAATATCTGTCGTTGGGCACGCCGTCGGCCACGTGAATCCCGTGGGACAGATCATGGTCGTTACTGCGGAACAGCGTGTTGTACCGCCACTCCTGGCCGTGGACCTTGCAATAGCCGAACGTGTCACCGAAGGCCATGAGGACCTGGCGGTTGCCGGGATCGCCATTATCCCAAGCGATTCCGAGGTCGGTGCCGGAGATGCCGAAACGCTGGAGCGTTCTGTTCGGGCCGTTCGGTCCGGTCACCCAGTCAACGAGCGACGTCGGCGCGCCCGCGATAGAGGCGGGGGGCGGCGGTGCCTGATCCGGCGCCGGCTGGGGCGCCGGCTGCGGCGGAACCGGGGCCGCGTTCGGGTGCAGCTGGGTCGCGTTCGGCGACTGCGGGACACCCGGCGCGGGAGGGTTGGGCGCGGGCGGCGGTACGACGCCCGCCTGCTGTTGTATCGGCGCGGAGTAGCGCTGTCCCGGCGACGTCGGCTTGAGCAGCGACGAGATCAGCGGACCCAACTTGGGTAGGGGCGCCTGGTCATTCGTGTGAGAGGGCCGACGCCCGGTAGGAGGTACCACGACCGGCTGCGGCGCCGGTATCGGGGCCGTCGCAGGCGGGGGGTCCACGTTCGCTTCGGGCGCGTTACACGGTGTGGCGTTCGCTGCGGGCGCGGGACCTATCGCAACGAAGCAGCCGATGGCGGTCGCCGACGCCATCGATAGCGACACGATCCGGAGAATCGCCGTCAAAGTCACACCTTTCCAGGAGCAGGCCGCCGCATTGACGTCCGCAGTTGGCTCATGTGACGATAGTGATTCGAGTGGCTCGTGTGACCAGTGATTTGCTGATAGGTATGCATCCGTGACCGTGTCGCAACGCAGTGGATTTGCCCAGATTGCGCGAGTCGGACGCCGATCACACCCGCGGGGTCGAAGCTATGAGGAGAATCCCCAGGTTGCCGCGATGCGGCGGGCATTGTGACACCACCCGGAACCCCTGTGACTGCCGGGAATCCCGAATCCTCGCCGAGCCAACCCCGGCCAAACGGCATCGGCAGGCCCCTGCAATAAGTTCGCCAGCCCAGGTACGCTCCGATCCGCCAGCACACCCGGTCGACGACCTGGCGTGGGCAGTCCGCCAAGGAGGACATCCGATGATGAGTGTCCGCAGTGAGTCACAGCGGGACCCCTACCGGGACCCAATGCAAGGCCAGGCGTTTCTTCGCCGAGTGGTCGCCGCATCCATGGCCGGCACCGTCGTCGAATGGTACGAATTCTTCCTCTACGGCACCGCGGCCACGCTGGTGTTCAGCAAGGTGTTCTTTCCGCGGGGCGACAACGATCTCGACGCAATCCTTGCCGCCTTCGTGACCTATGCCGTCGGCTTTGCCGCGCGCCCGATTGGCGGCCTGGTCTTCGGACAACTCGGAGATCGTTACGGGCGCAAGAAGCTGCTGCAGTTCAGCCTGCTGCTCGTGGGTGCCGCGACCGTCCTCATGGGCTGTTTGCCGACCTTCGCCCAGATTGGATACTGGGCCCCCGCGCTTCTGGTGGTGCTGCGTTTCATTCAGGGCTTCGCCGTCGGCGGCGAGTGGGGCGGCGCCGTTCTGCTCGTCGCCGAGCACAGCCCGAACGCCAGCCGGGGTTTCTGGTCGAGCTGGCCGCAGGCCGCCGTCCCCGTAGGGAACATGCTGGCCACGGCGATATTGCTGATTCTCACGTCGACGCTGTCGGATGCGGCGTTCCTCAGCTGGGGCTGGCGCGTCGCGTTTTGGTTGTCGGCCGTCGTGGTTCTGGTCGGCTACTACATCCGCACGAAGGTGACCGACGCACCCATCTTCCTCGAAGCACAGCGACAAGCCGAGCACTCCAAGGCAACCCAGCTGGGTGTTGTCGAGGTCCTAAAGCGTTACCCGCGTGGCGTTTTCACCGCGATGGGGATGCGTTTCGGTGAGAACACCATGTACTACCTGGTGGTCACCTTCTCGATTACCTATCTCAAAGTGCACGTGCACGCCAACACCAAGATCATCCTGTGGTGGCTGCTGGCGGCTCACGCCGTGCATTTCGTCATCATCCCGCTGGCCGGACGTCTGAGTGACCGATTCGGCAGGCGCCCAATCTATTTCGTCGGCGCGGTCCTTGCGTGCACCTGGGGTTTCTTCGCATTTCCGATGATGGACAGCCGTCGCAACATGATCATCATGACGGCGATCATCATCGGTCTGGTGTTCCACGGCCTCATGTACGCGGTCCAGCCGGCGGCCATGGCGGAGATGTTCCCCACCCGGATGCGGTATTCAGGGGTATCGCTCGGGTATCAGGTCACCTCGATCGTCGCCGGTTCGCTCGCGCCGATCATTGCCATTCGTTTGCTCGAGACCTACAAATCCGCGGTCCCAATTTCCTGGTACTTGGCGGGTGCCGCGGCGGTGAGCGGGGTCGCCGCCCTGGCCGCTCGCGAGACCAAGGGCATCGACTTGGCGGCCATCGACCTCGCCGACGCGCAGCGCCTCCGGCACGACTCGGTCGATCCGCCGCGGCACCCGGACGGACCCGAACCGACCGAGCTTGTCGAGGGCGCCGTGTAGTCCGCGGCGTCACTGAACAGCGCAAAGCCAAATTGCTGCAGGTCATTGCTTTCGCAGCGACGGCTGCCAGGTTGCGTCAGCATGTTTGTGGGCCGCCGTTGGCGGCAATGCCCCAAAAGAGGTGACCGCGTCGGCCGGCCGACTCGTCCACCTAGGTCCCGTCGGTTCAGCCCGAGAGCCGACGGGGCCGCCTTTTGCGGACGCCTTCTTTCCGATGCCTTCGCAACGCGACCGGCTCGCGGATCCGGCCAAACGGGCAGTTCATCCAGGAGTACCGTGCGGCGTATGGACGGCTCGACAGGTGTGTGGATTCTCGGGGGCTACCAAACCGATTTCGCTCGCAACCTCAGCAAAGAAGGCCGCGACTTCGCCGCCCTGACCTCTGAGGTGATCGACGGCACGCTCGCGGCGGCCAAGGTGGACGCTGTCGAGATCGCCGCCATGGGAGTGGTCCACGTCGGCAACGCGTTCGGCGAAATGTTCGCCCGCCAGGGTCACCTCGGGGCGATGCCGGCCACGGTGTGCGACGAGCTGTGGGACACGCCGGCCTCGCGGCACGAGGCGGCGTGCGCGTCCGGCAGCGTTGCGGCGCTGGCGGCGATGGCCGATCTGCGGTCGGGGGCGTACAACTCCGCCCTCGTCGTCGGGGTCGAGCTGGAGAAAACCGTTCCCGGTGACACCGCGGCCCAGCATCTCGGTGCCGCGGCGTGGACCGGTCACGAGGGCTCCGACGCGCGCTACCTGTGGCCGTCGATGTTCGCGCAAGTCGCCGACGAGTACGACCGGCGCTACGGCCTGGACGACACGCACCTGCGGGCCATCGCGCAACTCAACTTCGGCAACGCGCGACGCAACCCCAACGCGCAGACCCGCGGCTGGACCATCCCCGACCCCATTCCCGACGACGACACGACCAACCCGATCACCGAAGGCCGGCTGCGGCGATTCGACTGCAGCCAAATGACCGACGGCGGTGCGGGATTGGTTCTGGTCAGCGACGCCTACCTGCGAGACCACCCGGATGCCCGCCCGGTCGGCCGCATCGACGGCTGGGGCCATCGCACCGTCGGGCTGGGCCTGCGCCAGAAACTGGACCGAGCCGCGGACGACCCATACCTGCTTCCACACGTGCGCGCCGCGGTGCTCGATGCCCTGCGCCGCGCACACGTGACCCTGGACGACCTGGACGGGTTCGAGGTGCACGACTGCTTCACCCCCAGCGAGTATCTGGCGATCGACCATATCGGGCTGACCGGGCCGGGCGAGTCGTGGAAGGCCA
>Ga0210389_10001010_pt1 | contig 23614 bp, 23 predicted proteins | sample IncBWH28OmetaG_FD_160127 | JGI IMG/M metagenome (GOLD analysis project Ga0210389, IMG submission 160127) | Forest soil microbial communities from Barre Woods Harvard Forest LTER site, Petersham, Massachusetts, United States - Inc-BW-H-28-O ...
CCGGCACCGGCGACGAGGACGGCACGCACATCATCGCCATGGGCGGCGAGTGGATGCTCCGCAAGCCCGCCCGGATGGCACTGCAGGCGGAGTTCGGCCCTGATTTCCTGGACCACCTGAACCAGGCGGACACCTGGCTGGGCTCCGGCTCGCGTGGCAGCGCGGCCACTCAGCGCCCTGGCACTCACGGCCGGTACGCCTCGGGCGGCGGCATCCTCGGCTCCATCACCAGCTGGCTCGGCAGCGCGGCGAGCGCGGTGGCCGGGGCGGCTTCCGACGTGTGGCACGGGATCGGCAGCGCGGCCTCGGACGTGGCCAAGTTCGGCGAGAAAGCCGTGTTCGACGGCATGTGGACCGTCTCCGGCGCACCTGCGGAGAAGGCCCTGGAGGCGCTGGGCACGCCCGGGGACATGGGCGCGTCCTGGCTGCAGGATGTCCACAACGGCGTCGAGACCTGGATGGCAGGCCAGACCTCCAAGGCCACCGCTGCCCAGGCGGCGTCCACCCCGGCGGCCGGGGCCGGCGGCGGGTTCATCGCCGCGCTGATGAAGGGCATGGCCGCTGCGCGCGGGTGGACGGGAGCCCAGTGGAACGCGCTGTACGACGTAGAGAACGCCGAGGCCGGCTTCAACATGACGGCGCAGAACCCGTCCAGTGGTGCCTACGGCCTTGCCCAGTTCATCAACGGAGCGGGAGAATACGCACAGTACGGCGGTAATTCGACCACTGCTTCGGGTCAGATTACTGCAATGTTGAACTACATCGCGCAGAGGTACGGAACACCCGCTGCTGCCTGGGCTCATGAGGAGGCGTATCACTGGTACGCGGGTGGCGGCCCGGTCATCGCCGCGATCCAGGCAGCGACCTCCAGCAAGAACGAGCAGGAGGCCCTAGCGCTCGGGGCGTGGCTGTTCACCCGGCTGAACCCGGGCACCGGGTCGAGCGGCGGCGAGTACGGCGCGTGGCTCATCAACCTGGCCAAGCACAAGGGCTGGACCCAGGCGCAGGCGCAGAACCCCTCGCAGGCCGTCCGCCTGGTGGCACCCGCCTACGCCAAGGGCGTCCTCGCGTCCACCCCGGCCGCCTGGAAGAGCACTCCGTCCGCCGCGGCGCTGCGTGCCGTGGCAGCAGCGTCCACGTCTCTGGGCACGCGCTGGTCCACCCCGTCCGCGGCCACCGTGGCCGCCGGCTGGAAGGCCGTCACCGGCGATCTCGCCCCGGCCGCCACTGCCCCGCAGAGCCTTTCGCAGGCACCGTCGGGCAGTGTGGCCGCTTACCAGGCTGCTGCTGCGAAGCTGTACCCGGACTGGGAGACCGCGCTCAACGCGTGGAAGAACCTCAACAACTGGACTAAGGCACCCCCGGGGGTCTCCGCCGCCGACTGGAAGACCTGGCTGGGCCTGCGGTCCACGATCGAGAACCGGGTGTCGGTGGCGGGCAGCTACATCGCGCCGCTGTTCGACAGCCTGAAGCTCAACCCGCAGAACCTGAACGGGGCGATGTTCTCGGCCGCCAACAGCAACGTGCGCCGCTGGCAAGCGGCCATGGACCTGGCCACGCTGGCCAAGGCGAAGGAGCCGCAGTACTACAGCCCGATCCAGTCGAACCTGACCAAGTTCCAGACCGATGTCATCGACGCGGCCAACGCCTGGGCTCAGGTCTGGGGCACGACCAGCACGCCGACCCCGGGCGGCAGCACCGGCACCGGCAGCACCGGGCCGGGGGGTACTGGCTCCGGGCCGGGAGGCACCGGGTCCGGTCCGGGCGGGATCGGGACGCCGGGTCACGGCACCGGCGGTCCGGGCGGCACCGGCTCCACGGTCATCGACCTGGCTCCGCTCCTCATCGGCGGCCCGGCAGCGCCGCCCGCCGGCAACTACGGCTTCACCATCGCTACTGGCGGTGAGGTGCCCGCGCTCTCGAACGTGGCTGCGATGTTCGGCGGCGGTATGGCAGCCGGCGGGCTGGTGCCGAACCTGTTCGTGCCCGGCATGTCGGCCACTCTCTCGCGCCAGCTGTCGGCCTCGGCTGCCGGAGAGATGCCGCGCACCATGGCGGACGCCGCAGCGGTCAACCGGACCGGGCTGCACGTCGACTCGCTTGTTATAAACAATCCGCAGAAGGAACGGCCTTCTGACAGCATCATTCGTTCCAGTAACCGACTTGCGGTACTCGCCGGAAGGGGGATGGTGTTATGCCGCAGGCCCCGGTCGCGGCGTTCTCGCCAACGGAATACTGGTACTGGAACGGGGTTCCGCTTCAGTCCAGCTACTATAACGTCACCACTTTCGGCGGCAGCCGTTTCGGGCTGCCGGTCAACCGCGGTCAGGACTACCAGGTGCCTTACCGCTCTGGTCAGCTGTTCCGGGGCAAGTACTTTGACGAGCGGACCATCACGCTCAATATGTGGACTGACTCCCAGATGAGTGCCAGCCAGTCTTACCCGGCGGCCGACCCCCGGCGCGCGTTCAACGACAACTTCCAGATGCTCCGCCAGCTGTTCACCACCCGCGGCGTTGTCGGCAGTGTCCAAGGGCAGCTGCAGCGCAACTGGTACTGGACTCAGGGCGGCTCGCCGACCATGGTCACGTCCACTGCGATGGCGGAGATCGCCGGCTCTATGGACCCCACGATGAACGGGCGGCTCAGTGCGGTTTTCTCCGTAGACCTGTTGCTCTCGGACCCCATGTTCTACGGGGCTGCGCGTGCCCAGACGGTGGGGACCGCGGGCGGCACCATCACCGCGTTGGGCGAGGGCGTGGTGGGCGAAGGCTTCGCCTCGGCGGTCAACGCGTTCACGGTCACCATCTCCCAGGCGACCACCGTCACCAACAGCACGGCCGGGGTGTCGTTCACGCACAGCGGGGCGGGCGTGGCCTCCTGGCCGGTGACGGTGGACGTCCTGCGGTACACGGCCACCGACGCGGTGGGCAACAACGTGGTCGGCGGCCTGACCCACGTCGGCAGCCGGATGTGGATGTGTCTCCTAAGTGGAGCCAATGTCATCGCGGTCACCAACGGGACTGCCCTGTTCGGTTTTTGCGACGCTTACGTGTGAGCCGCCGATTACCCCTCCGCAGAGTCCCCGAGAGGACCGAGGGGGGAAGCCACCGTCATGACCCAATGGCGCTACTATCCAGCAATCTTGCTGTAGCTGACACCCTCGCGGTTCCGGGTGGCGGGAACCTGTCTACCGGGGCCACCTCGCTGTACGCCGGGTCGGGCGCGCCCATCGGCTACCCGACCAGCTTCCCGTTCACCCTGTGCCTGGAGCCGGCCTCCAGCAACTTCGAGCTGGTCTCCGTTACGGCGGGCGCTGGCACAGCGGCTACCCCGTGGACCGTGACCCGTGCCTACGACGGCACCCTGGCCAAGGCGCACGTCGCCGGCACGTCGATCGCGCACACCTGGTCGGCCAACGACCTCACGCAGGCGGCGCTGCACTACGCGGAGGGCTCCGGCTCGGGCGTGCACGGCCTGCCGTCCAGCGCGTGGCTGGGCAACGCCGCGGCGACGATCAACGAGACCACGCTGGCCAACTCCACGACCAACGTCGTCACCTGGTCAGGCATCCCGGCGACGTGGGAGCACCTGCTCATCGTGGTGCAGGCCCGGCTGACCGAGACCACCGCGCTCACCGACGACATCACGCTCACCTTCAACGGGGACACCGGCGCGCACTACTCCCAGCTCACCGTCTCGGCCACCAACATCTCCGGCTCGCTGGTCGGCCCGTCGGCTGCCACCTCGTTCGCGAACTCGTCCATCCCCGCCTTCCGGGTGAACGCCAGCCAGGGCGGTGCCCCGGTCAACGCCGGCGGCGGGTTCGCCTGGGTGCCCAACTACAACAGCGCCGCGTACAACAAGCAGGTCTACGCCATGTCCGGCGGCGGCAACGGCACCTCCTCGATGGTGGACGGGCGGCTGCGCTGGGGCTTCTGGAACCCGGTGACGCAGGCGGCAGTCACCTCGGTGTCGCTCACCGCCCCGGCCGGGTCCAACTTCCTGGTGGGCAGCGAGTTCTGCCTGTACGGTATCGGTTAGGAGGTGGCGTATGCTAATGTGTATGACTAACCTCTCTGTCGCAGAGCGCTTCTGGCCTTGTGTTAACCGCCGAGGGTTCCACGATTGTTGGCCCTGGCTTCCGCCGACAAACAGCGACGGTTACGGCCAGTTCGATGTGCAGGCGGGTGAACTAGACGTACCGGAGGACTTCGAGACACTGGGTGGCCGGCGATTCCGTCAGCTCATGGCTCATCGGGTGGCCTTCTACCTGGTTTACGGACGCTGGCCCCGTCCGCTCGGCCTGCACGGCTGCGATAACCCCGCCTGCTGCAACGCGGAGAACCCGAAGCACGTACACGAGGGAACGCACTCACAGAACACGCAGGAGATGTTCAACCGGAACCGTCAGCCTGCACGAATGCGCAGCGGGGAGACGCACTACAACGCGACCCTGACCACCGTCGAGGTTGAGCAGATTCGCGCCAGGTATGCCACCGGGGGTGTTAAGCAGCGGGACCTTGCTGCTGAGTTCGGGATCAACCAGCAGTCTGTCAGCCGGTATGTTCGCGGGGAACGCTTTGCGACGGAAGGGCACCCAGCCCCGACGACCACACGGCACCGGGTTGCGGTAACCGACGAGATGCGTACTGCTGTCCGGGCAGCTAGGGCATCCGGACTCAGCCAGGATCGCATTGCGGAGCAGCTTGGCATCGGCCAGACCACAGTCAGCCGGATTCTCCGAGGCATGAACTGATGGCAACGGAGCACATCGTCGACCTGGAGCACCAGCGGTACGCCGACCGCGAGTACGAGGGCGAGCTGCCGGAGAGCGGCGGCGCTGCCGAGCAGGCGAAAGCCGAGCGGCAGGGAGCTGCCCTGACCCGCCTGCGCAAGCGGGTGCGCGAGCCCCCGGGCGGCCAGATCTGGCTGAGTCGTTCCGACCTTCTAGACCTCCTCATTGTGCTGGGAGCTGACGACTGGTGAGCGAGTCCGTGACGGTAACCGATTACGGCGAGTGCCGGGTCAGCGAGGGCCTGGAGCTGCAGCTCCAGGGCCGGGGCTTCACCCCGTACCCGGCTACCCCGCCGCCGCGACCGCGGCCCGAGGACCCCGGGAGGACCGCATGACGCACGGCGACTTCGCGGGAGCGGCCGAGCGGCTTTCCGTCGGGGCGAGCGTCCCGCTGGCCGAGTTCATCCCGGTGCGCACCTCGTTCAGCGTGAAGCGGTGGGATGCCGAGCAGACCGAGTGGGTACTGCGCAAGGCCGACCGGGACGCACTGATCCTGCTCAAGGTAGGCCGGAACGTCACCGTCCGCCCGGAGACGTTCGCCTACTACGGCGTGGCCCCGTATTCCGAGACGCAGGAAGACGACTGCAACCTGGTGACGCAGGCCGGCTGGGTGGCCATCCTGGGCTCGATCGCCGGCACGTCGATCGCCACCAAGTTCAGCGCCTCCGCCGGCCGGATCGGGGCCGGCACCGTCAGCACTACGGCCGCCTACGCCGACGCGCACCTGGGCGGGGACGGCAACTCCACCACTGCCTGGTACAAGCTGGTCTCTGGTGCGCCGACGATTGCCACCGGCTCCACGCCGCCCACCCTGACTTTCTCCGCGGTGTTCGGCACGGCGGCGGCCAACTTCGCGTGGGCCGAGTTCGGCACCGACAACGGGGCGTCCGACTCCAACACGGTCAGCGGCGTGTTCCTCAACCACGGCATCTCCAGCCAGGGCACCAAGGCCAGCGGCCAGACCTGGACCGCGACGGAGACCCTGACCTTCGGCTTCGCGGCCTCGCCGACCTAAGCCGGAGGCGGCTCCTGATGGTTGCCGTTGTCCAGACAGCTCACAACTCGGGCTCCACTGGCACCTCGCTGACACTCACCTTCGGCACCCCGACTACGCCAGGCAACTGCGTGGTCGTGTGTGCTGACGGCCAGACCAGCGCGACCACCAACCCGTCCGTTACCGGCATCACGCTCGGCGGGCTGGCGGACAACTTCGCGAGCATCTTCACGACCGGGGGCGCGACTGACGAGTCCCTCATGGCTATATGGGCCGACCCGAGCTGCGCTGGCAGTCAGACATCGGTTGCCATCGCCTTCACCAGCGTAACGAGCCCTGACTACCTGGCTTCCGCGTACGAGGTTTCCGGGCTCGCTTCCACCACCGCAGGTCTGCTGGACAAGAGCGCGGCTTCGTCTACCGGAGCTAACGGCACGTCCTGGACGACAGGCTCGACGGCGACTACCACGGACGCCGTTCAGCTTTGGGTCGGCATCGTCGCCACGGACAATACGACGATCACCGGCCCGGGGTCACCGTGGACCAATATCGCCCAGGTCACCCAGGGGGCGAGTGACTTCATGTCCGGCTACCAGATCAGGAGCGCAACCGGCACGGCTGCCTATTCGGGCACGTTCAGCCCGACCGGCTTCTACAACTCCGGCGTCGTCACGCTGCACCCGGCTAGCGGCGGGCCGAAGCGAATCGGCGACATGCGCGTCCGGCGGGCCCTGTCCCAGTCCGGAGTAAGGGGCCCGAGCGCCGGAGCTTTTGCCAGGTTAGGAGACCAGCATGACCGAGTACTACGCCACGGCCAGGGCGACGTCCACCCCGAACGCGCCGGCCCCCATCGCACTGACGGGCGCTGCCAACTTCACGGTGCTGCAGGTGGCCACCCCGTCCACCACGGACATCATGATCCTGGGCTGGGGGGTGTCTTTCAACGGCGCTGCCGGCGGCACGCAGGTCCCGGTTACCTGCTGGCTGGCCGACGACTCAGTAGGACAGGGCACCCTGACTTCCTACACACCGGATTCCTGGGGAAACGCCCAGGCACCGGCTTCGCTGTGCGTTGGCGGAACCAGTGCCACCGGCTACAACAGCGCGCTGACGGCCTATGCGACGTCCACTTCGCCGCGCTACCTGGACTCGCAGTTCGTCTCCCCGCAGGCCGGCTACGCCGTGCTGTGGGCGGACGACCGCCAGCCCAGGGTCGCCCCCAGCCGGTTCGTGCGCCTCAACTGCAACGCGCCGGTTGCGGTCAGCGTCATCCCGTGGATTCTCTGGGCCGAGCCGGCGGTCTAAGTGCCCTTCCGGGGCCCAAGCTCCTCGGCTTACCGGACCGGGGCACCGTATGAGGCGGCGGCCCCGGTCCCGGTCAGCGTTGCCGACACCGCGGCGGCAGCCGACGCCCTGCAGGTCAGCGCCGCCGTCCCGTTCGCGGATACCGCTGCCGCGGCCGATGCGCTGGCGGTCAGCGCATCCGTACCCCTGGCCGACACCGCAGCGGCAGCCGATGCGCTAGCCTCCGGCAGCCCGGTCTCTTTCGCCGACACGGCGGCAGCCGCCGATGCCCTGGCAGTCAGCGTGTCCGTCCCGCTCAGCGACACCGCTGCCGCGGCCGACGCTGCTGCTAACATCACGCCGACACCGACGGATACCGCCGCTGCAGCCGACAAGCTGGCGGCTGCCGTCGCCGTGCCCCTCGCCGACACCGCCGCCGCGGCCGACGCGCTCACGGTCAGTACCGTCGTCCCGCTGAAAGACACCGCCGCTGCAGCAGACGCTCTTACGGTTGCCGGCGCTGTCCCGCTGAAAGACACAGCCGCCGCCGCGGACGCGCTGGTTTCCGCCGCCGGAGGGCCGCCCACCCTCGGCGGCGTCCTGCCCGGCAACGTGGGCAACCAGGTCAACCCGCCCGGCTACCAGGGCGGCCCGTCTGGCGGCGGCGCGGTGGTGCCGTCCGCAGTGGGCAACAGCTGGGAGATCTACGTCTACTCGGGGCTCGACTACACCACGCTGCTGGCCGTCATCCCGAACTCCATGCTGCTGAACTTCCAGTTCGCCCGCCAGCTGGACGACATCGGGTCGGGCACCGTCGTGCTGAGCCAGGACGACCCGTGGTGGGCGCACGTCACGCTGCCCGGCGGGCTGCCGACCGAGACGCTGCTGGACGAGGAGTGCCTGTGGCAGTTCCGCAAGGACGGCGTGCCGCGGTTCGAATTCCTCGGGGAGACCATCACCGAGCAGCTGGTGGACCCGTCCGAGCAGCGCCAGGTGACCGTCACCGGGCCGGGCACCATCGCCGCGCTGAAGTGGGCGATGATCGCGCCGCAGGGTTTTCCGGATATCGTGCTGAAGCTGGACGGCATCCTCGACAGCTTCGACGAGGTGGACGTCAACGGCAACGGCGTGGTGGACACCAACATCTGGACCACCGTCTCCCCGGCCGGCCATGTCTACATCACGCCGATCGCCAACATCTACAGCTACCCGGGCGGGGTCGGCTACAACCTGGGCACCCTGTTCCCGTCGGGCAGCTTGACGATCGGGGCCAGTCCGGGCACCACCTACCTGGGGGCCAGCCCGTACGACGCCACCGACACGCTCATCTCCGCGCAGGTGACGCCCATCGGGGTGACGGCCAACTCGACCGACTCCACCACCCCGGCTGCCTACGGCACCGGGCTCAACGGGTCGGAGCTGACTCAGTTCTACATCCAGTCCAACTTCGACAGCGCCAACTACGCGCTGTTCGGGCTGTCCGGTACCGCCTTCTACGTGCAGGCCGGGAACAGCGGCCAGGTCTCCACCAAGATCCTGCCCGCCTACGACAGCACGGCTCACGCGTACTGGATGATCACCGAGCAGGCAGGCTCGGGCGGCGGCTCGGGCACGTTCTACTTCTGGACCTCGCCTGACGGCCAGGCTTGGACCCTGCAGTGGACTTACATCCACTCCTGGGACGCCACCAACGTCAGCTTCTTCGTCACGGCCACCTACTCGGTTGACGCCGCCGAGTCGGTGCAGATCACCAACCTGAACTCCAACGTCACCACCCCGAGCTACCAGGGCTCCCTCTACCTGGGCATACCGCTGATGGGCGTGTGGCTGGACCAGTTCAGCCGGGCGCAGGCGCGCGGCACCGTCCCGTTCGTCACCTCGCAGGTCACGGCCGCTGCCGACACTTACGGCCGGCCCTGGTCGGACACCCAGAACGTGCAGGCGGTCAACGGCACCGACCTGTACTCCTTCCTGCAGTCGGGCGCCGCCGTAGTCAACGCGGACTACGTGATGGACCCCGGCTTCCAGCTCCGGGTGGGCCAGCCGGCCACCGGGCAGGTAGCCCTCGGCGTAGACCGTTCGGGCTACCTGGTGCTCCGCGAGGGCTATGACTCGGCTTCCAAGCAGCGGGTGCGGGCGCGCAACCAGATCCAGACCCTCATCGGCGGGGAGAACGCCGACGGGCACGAGATCTCCGCTTTCAGCCCCGCGTTCATCTCCGAGTGGGGGCAGCGCGAGGGCTGGTTCCAGGCCGCGGTGCAGGTGGACCCGACGTCGATGGCGTTCGCGTCGGCTGCCGCGCTCGCGCAGAACGAGACCGAGATCCTGTCCTGGACTTTCAACCTGGTACCCAACCTGCCGGGCAAGACGGTCTTCGACAACTTCGACGTGGGCGACTGGCTGGGCCTAGAGCGGCCGAACTTCTCCGCGGTCGACCCGGTGCGGGTAATGGGCATCGCGGTGTCCGTCGACAACGCCGGCAGCGAGACGCACGAGCTGACCTTCGTCTCCTACATCCAGTGGCTGGCCGAGCAGCTGACCTACCTGTCCAACAAGCTGGGCGGCGCGTTCGTCAACAGCCTCGGCACCTCGCCGGTCGCGCCCAGCAAGTACGGCACCGGCCAGGTGCCCACCTACTTCACCCCGGCGGCGACCCTGGCCGGGCTGGCGGACGTGGCCGGCAACACCGGGTCCGCCATGAGCACCGCGCCGCTGGTCTACAACCCGGCGACCGGGCAGTACCAGCCCGCCGGCTCCACCGACCCGGTGACCGGGCAGATGGTGCCGGTCACGGTAGCCACCGCAGGCGGGTCCGCCACGCTGTCCGACACCACCGTGGTGGTGAACACCGGGGCCGGCTCGACCGTTGTCGGCCTGCAAGGGGACGGCACGGTCACTACGGTGGACGCCGGCGGCAGCGCGCCCGCGGCCCCCGACACCCCGGTGGCCGCTGGCATCGTGCAGGGCCTGGTGGCTGCCTGGGACGGGCTGCTGGCCGGCGCGGCCCCGCTGTCCAACTTCCAGCACGTACTGGTGCACGTCGGCACCAGCAGCGGGTTCACGCCCAGCGGGGCCACCCAGGTCGGCACGCTGGTCGCCGGCGGGGTGCTGACCGTCTCCGGCCTGACCGCGGGCAGCACGTACTACGTCAAGCTGGTGGCGGTCACCACCGCCGGGGTGTCCTCGCCGCCGTCCGCCGCGGCCTCCGCCGTCGCCGCCGGGGTGCCCACCTCGCTGCTCACCGGCCAGCTCCCGGCCTCCCTCATCGGCAACAGCGCGGGCAGCGCGCTCAACCCGAACCCGTTCTTCAACGGCGGGGACCTGACCGGCTGGTTCGTCACCAACGGCACGCTGTCGGCGGCGACGCCCCCGGCCGGGGCACCGGGGGCCGCGCAGTTCGCTGCCAAGGTGGTCTCCACGTCGGCGAACTGCCTCATCAGCGGGTCGACCGCGCCGTTCCCGGTGACCCCCGGCCAGCCGTACGCGATGACGGCGTGGGTTTACAATCCGGGCGGCTCGGCGGTGAACGTCGCGCTCGGCTTCAACTGGACCAGCGGCACGGTCACGGTCTCGGTTTCGCCGGGTACCTGGGTGCCGGTCACCACGGTACAGACCTGCCCGGGCGGGGTGACCAGCGCCTACCAGGTCATCGGCCCAACCGGCTCCGGCGTCACGCTCTACGTGCTCGGCGCGGTCGCTGCCGGCCAGGTGCCCGGCCAGCTGCTGGCCGCCAACTCGGTGGCCGCCCAGCAGATCGCGGCGAACACCATCACCGCCACGCAAATTGCCGCGAACACCATCACTGCGGCCCAGATCGCGGCGAACACCATCACGGCCGGGCAGATCGCGGCCAGCACCATCACCGCAGCCCAGATCGCCGCCGCGACCATCACCGCGGCGCAGATCTCCGCGAACACCATTACCGCGGCCCAGATCGCGGCGGGCACCATCACCGGCACGCAGATCGCCGCCAGCATCTCGCTGACTTCCCCGTCCATCTCCGGCGGCACCATCACCGGCGGCACCGTCATCGCCGACGGCAGCTCCGGTGAGATCCTTGTCTACTCAAGCACGCCGGCGACCGGCAACCTGTTCCTGTCGGTCTCAGCAGTCAGCGGGACGGACGGCTTCTCGAACGCCTACGGCAGCGGCCTGGAGATCTACAGCACGGGCGGCTCCAAGCTGCAGCTGTCGGACAACGGCACCGCGGCGGTCATCCAGGGCTTCTCCGGGGGCGCTACCGAGGTCTCGCCGACCACCCTGTCCATGGCCGTCTTCAACCAGGGCCTGGCCAACGAGAACATCCAGATGCAGTTCCGCGGCCCGGAGTCGAGTTTCGACAGCTCGGCCGTCAGCATCATCATGGCCTCGTCAGCCGCGGACGGCAGCAGCGGGTTCACCGGCACCCTGGAGGCCAACGCCAGCTCGGCGGCCGGCTGGGGCGCGGGCTCGCTCGGCACGCAGTTCAACATCACCCACCAGCTCCTCATCGGCGGCGCGACCGGCGGCTCCCAGGTTGAGATGTCGGGCGATATCCACGTCGGCGGGAACATCCTCATCGGGTCCGGCTCGATCCCGCAGGCGGTGCCGAGCACCGCGGGAGCGGTCGCCGCACAGGGAACCTGGAGCAGCGGGCAGCAGGCTTGGGCGGCTTCGATCACTACGGTTGTCAACAACCTGCGCGCCCAGCTTCTCCTGACGGGCGTACTTCACTAAGGGAGACAGTAAATGACGCAGCCTGCACCGAACGGCCCTCTCAACGTCGACTCGAACAGGGTCATCGCCGTGCTGCAGGCACGGCTGAGCGAGGCGCACCTGCAGAACGCGATCCTGGAGGTCGCGCTGAACACGGCACAGGCCAGCCTGGAAGTGACGACAGCCGCGCTGAGGCAGCTGCAGGAAGCCGCGCCGGGCGAGCCGGGGGCAGACGACAGCCGATAGCCGGGGCAACGGAAGGAGCCCCGGTGTCGGTAGGACAGCAGGCAACGAAAGCCTCGATGGACCAGACCCTGACTGCGGTCTCGGTTCAGCTGCGCCAGGTCATGAGCACCATCAGTGCACGCTGGACGTTCGTCAACAACGGCGCGGCGGGTACCGCCGTCGAGGTGCTGACCGCGATCGGCTACGACAACACGAACACCGACGCGCCCGGCGGGCAGTCGGACGCCGCGTACGCGGAGTACGTGCTCAACCAGCTCAACACCATGGCGGAGATCTACTACGGCCAGGCCACGCAGCCGTCCGCGTACGACTTCGACAACGCACTTGCGCCCATGTGGGCGGGGCTGTAGCCGGCTACGCAGGCAGCATGTCCCTGACGGCCCGGACGCTCGCCTGCCGCCGGAGCCGGGCCACGGCGGCAGGCACCAGGTCAGGCTGGTGGAAGAACCCCGGCTTCAGGACCGCCTCCGGGTAGGTCTGGTGAAACGCCGGGGTGGTGGAGCCGCCGATGGGCGGGACGATCCACTCCCACTCCGCGCACCAGGGGCGGCCGAGCGACCGCTCAAGCTCGGCGAACCGGGCGAACCGCTGCATCTCGCTCTGGTGGTCGGTGACCATGACGCCGGCCGCCTTGAAGCTGTGCTGCACGGCGACGGCCAGTTCGACCGCCGCCCGGTCCGGCCACAGGGTGGAGCGCGAGGAGGTGTCCAGGCCCATGCCCTCGGCGACGGCGGGCAGCATGTCGTAGCGGCCGGCGTCGCCCAGGTTCCGCACGCCGACCTCGGTACTGGCCTGGTACCAGCCGTTGAACGGGACGCATGGGTAGCGGATGCCGCCGGCCTCCAGGTACATGCTGGTGATGACCGGCACGGCGTACCAGCGCAGGCCGAGCCCGGCGAACCACTCGAAGTCTGGGTGGGTGACGGGCACCTCTAGCACCGCGTCGGCTGGCACGGCGGCCATGTGCAGCTTGCCGGCCGCGTCGGCGACGACCAGCGGCAGGACGTCGAACCGGCCGCCGCTGCCCTCCCAGCCCAGCAGCACGGCCAGGTCGGTGAGCACGGCGTTCACCGGGTCGCCGGTAATTCCGCCGCCGGCCCGGTGGCCGGCGTACCGGACTGCCTGGCTGTTCAGGATGCGCGGCCCCGGCCGGTTAGGCAGGTCCGGGGCGAACACCGTCATGTAACTGCGGACGTGCCCGTCGCCGGTGGCCACGCGCAGGTGCTCCACGGTCTGCGCGGCCACCTCCCCCGGGTCGGAGACCTGGCGGAAGTCCCGCACGCGCAGAGTGCGCCACTTGTCGCGGCCGGAGCACCGCCCCGCGTGCCGCCACGCGGCCCTGGCTGCCCAGGTCAGCTCCTCCGGCGTGTGGGTGTAGGTCCCGGTGCGGGAGACGTCGCCGCGGACCTGGGCAAGGCGGGTGGCAGCCCCGCCCGCCTGCGGGTTCTCGGCGTAGAACTGCCAGATGAACTTCTCAGCCTCGGCGATGTCCACTGCCTGCGGAGACGTCAGTGCTGCTGCGCGGACCTTCCGGTCCCGGTACCAGGTGCGCGGTGACCTCATATGCTGCCCGTGATCCCGTCTCGGTCGAAGTGCAGCAGGCTCTCGGGATAGCCTGCCTTGCGGAACTGGCCCACAGCCAGCCGGGTCATCTCAGTCGGCCCGGAGATGAATATCTCACGACCTCCCCACTCCGAAAAGCCCAGTGCGGCCTCTGCCACGTTCCCGGTGAGCCCGTGGTACCCGGGCGTGTCCGACAGCACCGGGATGACCTGCAGCCACGGGTAGCAGGAGGACAGCTCGTGCAGGGCGGGCATGTCGTACAGGTCCATCGGCGTTTTCGCCCCGTGGAACAGGTGGATGTTCCGCCGCGGCCCGCCGCCGAAGGCAACCGCGGCCTCGTCCCGGGCCAGCACTGCCTCGACGATCGCCTTCACCGGGGCCAGCCCGGTGCCGCCGGCGACCATCAGCAGGTCGTGGCTCCACAGGTCCCTGTCGTCCATGGCCCCGGCTGAGGGGCCGACGGTCAGCGGGGTGCCCGCGCCGGTGTCCCGCACCAGCGCGCCGCTGACCCAGCCGCAGGGGACCGCCCGGACGTGCAGTTCGAGGAAGTCGCTGGCTCCGTCCTGCGCCGGCATGTTGGCGACGGAGAACGACCGCCAGCAGCGCGGCCACTTGGGCGACTCCACGGTGACGTACTGGCCGGGACGGTAGGCGACGGGGACGTCAGTCCGGATCTGCAGCACCGCCAGGTCGTGGGTGCGCCGCTCGTAGCGGACCACCCGGCCGTCGTAGGTGGCCGGCTCGGTAGCGGTCTCCGCCCCGGAGATCATCATGTCCGAGGCGGCGGCGTAGGCAGATGCCCAGGCTTCCTCGGCTGCCTCTCCCCAGTGCGGGCAGTGCCGGCGCAGGGTGCGCAGCAGCGCGTCGCCGACCAGGGCGTAGTGCTCGGCCGCCACCCCGTACTTGCGGTGGTCCGCGCCCAGCCGGGTCAGGTACCGGGCGAGGGCGTCGGGCCGGTCCAGCAGCTCGACCATCTTCATCAGCGCGGCGAACAGCCGCTCGTTCTGCACGGTCATCTGCGGCGGGAACATGTCCCTCAAATGCGGGCAGGCGGTGAACAGGTAACCGTAGAAGTCCCCGGCACACTCTTTCGGGCCGGCGGTCATCCCCTCCAGTGACTGCCGCACGGCCAGCGGGTTGAGGGGAGGAGGCGGGGGCCGGACAGCCGGGCGCTGCGGGAGCAGCGGGGCTGCTGGCAGTACCAGGGGCGTGACGTCGGTGGGCGTCGGCGGCTCTCCCCTGTTCGCCAGCAGCGACGTCGCAGCTGCCCCGGCCGGGATGTGCCGGGGCAGCTGACGGCGCGGCCAGGTTCTGAGGTGACTCTTCCGCTTAGGCACTGTCCCTCCCGGCCCGAAGCCGCAGCGGTGCAGCCCCCGGCGTGCGTTCGTGTGATTCACACATACGGAAGCGGAGCTTAACACCGTGGGATTGCACGGTCACGTACTTGCTTGAATGCAAGCACATTTACCTAGCCAGGCCAGCGGGACGATTGCCCGGCCATGACCTCCCGCTCCGGCCGCGACGGCATCCGCTGGCACCCTGTGTCCGTCATCGAGAAGTACAGCCCTGACCAGGTGGCTTACGCCAGGAACCACGGGGAGGCGCCCTGGCCGAAAGGGCTGGCCCTGCCGCGCCGGGCAGTGCTGAACGGCGACCTGCTGCGCATGCTGTTCCGCGAGCCGGAGGACGGCACTGTCTGCGACGAGGGCAACGGGGTGACCGCGGCCGGCCTGCTGAACCTGGCTGCGGTGCTCACCGGCACCGGCGGGCACCCGCTCGCGCCAGGCCAGGCCGTGTTCGGGGTGGGCAGCGACGCCGGGGAGTTCGACCGCGAGCAGGTGAGCCTGTCCAGGCCGCTGGGCGAGGAGCCCGGCCGGTCCTGGTACCGCCCGATGGACCAGGGCTACCCGTGGGTGCCCAGGCCGGGAGTGATTGAAGGGCAGGCCACGTTCACCGAGGCAGAGGCGTGCTTCGCCTGGCACGAGTGGTGCTGGGGGACCGGGCCCGCCGGACCCGTGCCGCATCATTCGCTGCGCGGCAGCTACGGCGGCGAGCAGCCGGTCCTGATGAACCGGCGTGCTCACCCAGCCGGGTACGGGATCAAGGACCCGGGGGTTGCGTGGGTGTTCCGCACAGAAATAACTCTCAGCTAAACTGACTGGCAGCGGGCGCAGTGATTGCCCTATCCTGGAAGAGGCCCCCGCGTCCTCGGCCTAACCAGCCGTATGAGGATTCGCTCTCCAACTTCGTGTGTACCGACAGGGGAGAGACAGCGGGGGTCTTTTCTATGTCCGGGCGGTGCAGTACTCTGGCTCTCGTCGGTACACGCGAGCCGGGCTGGTTCCCCGGTCAAACCCAGGTCAGATCTGGTTCTTTGCCGTGCGCTCTCCCGAAAGGACCAGAGCGCATGCCGCCTGACTATGCGGCCTACTCAGCTTCGAACCGGAGCCACGGTAGTCATGGCGGGCAGGATTAACCGATGGACCCCGGGGGGGACATGCCCCGCAGGGATTAAGCCGGGCGGAGCCCGGACCTTCTCCAGCTTTTGACCTGGGTTTTTGACCTTGACTTCAATCCCAGTACAGGGCTTCCCGCACTAGGGAGTTAAGGAGGGGTCTCGGGGAGGGATAGCCTGCTGCGCATGACTCGCGAGGCAGCTCCGGGCACAGCCGCCTGGTACGCCCCCGGAGGCGTAGCGCCCGGCCGTAGTACCTGGCATGGACCCGCTCATCTTGCGCGCTGACGCCGCGTGCCTCCCGCTGCCGGATGCCAGCGTGGACCTCATCGTCACCAGCCCGCCGTACTTCGGCCAGCGGCTCTACACCGACGGCGGGCTGCCGGTGCCTGGCCAGGTGGGGGCGGAGGACTCGCCCAAGGCGTACGTGGCGAACCTGCTGGCCTGCACCGAGGAGTGGGCGCGGGTGCTGCGGCCGGAGGGCTCGCTGTTCGTCAACATCGCCGACAAGTACGCGGCCTACAACCGTAACCGGGGCGCTTCGAAGTCGATCTCGCGCAACGCCGACCCGGGCCGCGAGGTGATCACGGCGAAGGGCCTGCCGCCTGGCACCCGCAACAAGTCCCTGATGGGGCTGCCCGAGCGGTACATGCTCGCCTGCATGGACGAACTCGGCCTGACCTGCCGGGCGGTGGTCGTCTGGCGCAAGCACCCGCCGATGCCGGAGCGGGTGCGCGACCGCTGCCCGACGGCGCACGAGGTCATCCTGCACTTCACCAGGCGGGACCGCTACTTCTTCAGCGAGCGGGCGGTCAAGGCGCTGGGCGCGGGAGTGTGGGACATCACCGTGCAGCCGTTCCGCCCGCCGGCCCACCTGACCGGGGCGGACAAGCACTACGCAGCGTTCCCGGTGGAGCTGCCGCGCCGCTGCGTGCTGGGCTGGTCGCCGGCCGGGGGAGTGGTGCTCGACCCGTTCGGCGGGACCGGCACCACGGCGCTGGCTGCCGTGACTCACGGGCGTACAGGGATCTCCTGCGACCTGAGCCAGGGCTACAGCCGGCTCGCGTCCTGGCGGGTGATGGACCCTAACCAGCGGTTTAGGGCAATAACGAGGCCCCCGCGTTCTGCCTGACGCGGGGGCCTCCGGAACCGTGACGTGCCCGTTACCAGTTGTAACCCAGTCCAGGCAATAAAAGAGTCCCTGCCGGATGTAGCACGGCAGGGACTCTTGTGCTTCCCGTGACTCTTTGCCCAGGACTCCCAGTCGACGGACTCTTAGTCTACGCCGGGCCGCCGTGTGCCCCGCGCCAGGCAAAAATAAAAGAGCCCCTGCCGGATGTAGCACGGCAGGGGCTCTTCTGGTACAGGACTGCGATCCGGTTACATGCTACGCCGGGTCGATGTCCGCCTCGATGACCCTGTTCGGCGGGAGCACGAACTCGGTGTACTCCAGCAGGTCGTCCCCGTGCCGCCAGCCGCTCACCCCGGCGAGCACGTAGGCCCAGGACTCCAGCAGGCCCAGCGCCGGCATCTCGCGCCCGTCGTCCTTGGCCAGCCGGCACTCGAACGCGATGCCCCCGGTCAGAGTGCCCGGGTCGGTGCCCGACCGCTCGGCGATGAGGTGGGCCGCGCCCTTCGGGTCGGGCAGCGGGGACTCCACCAGCAGTTCCGGTACCGCCGTGACGTACTTCGGGTGAACCCAGGTAACCGACAGCCGTGACGGGCTGCCGTCGGCCAGCCGGGTGACCTCCTCGCGGCGGACGATCGTCCCGCTTTCGGCCAGGCTGAACATCGGCACGATGTACTCCGGTGCCCGCACCGTGCCCGCGAACGTGACGGTGACCACCTCCGAGGCCGGGGCCGCGGCCAGCCGCATGCGCTGCTGGGGCCCGAGCGAGGCACGGGGGGCGTCCACGTAGGTGCCGGACTGGTCGGTGCGCACCAGCCGCTCGGCCAGGTGCAGGTGGGCGAGGGCCTGCTGGGCCGTGCTCTGGGACACGCCCCACTCGTCGCGGATCTGGCGGATGGACGGGAGCATGTCGCCCTGGCGGATCTCGCCGCGCAGGATCTGCCCCTTGTAGTGGTCGGCGACCTGCCGCCAGAGCGGCTTGTTCCGCTGGGCCTGTGGCACTGGAACCTCCTGTTATTCGGTCAGTGCACGTACAGCCCGATTTTACTTCGGCCAGATGGGCCCGGTCCGGAACAAGTTGCGCACGTGCACTGTTCACCGTACAGTGGGCGGAACAAGGTGATTCCGCCGGAGATCCCAGAGAGCAGGAGGGGAGATGCCGAAGAGCGCGCAGAGCACAGGAGAGCAGCTGGTCCGGTGGTCGGACGCTGCCCTCGAACTCGGCGTGTCCGTCGACACCCTGGAGGCGTGGTACGCCGACGGGATCGTGCCGCTGCGGCGCACCCCGGGGCTCCGCCTCACCTGGCGGTCCTGGCTGGACGCGGTGCTTGCGCCGAGCGAGCCGGGCACTGCAGGGGACATCGCCAAGGTAACCGCCGCCTGGTGGGCGGACCGGGCAGCCCTGAAGGCGGTGGCGTGATGCCGGAGTTTTTCGGTGGCGTGATTACAGTCGCCCGCGAGCGGGCCTCCGCGCTGGTTATCGGGCTGTCGCTGGCTCTCGTGGCTGTCTCCACCGGCTTCATCAGCTACACCCACATCAGCGCGCTGACCATCCACGAGGGCGGGAGCTGGAAGAGCGCGCACCTGTACCCGCTGGCCGTTGACGGCCAGATCGCCGCCGGCATGGTCGTCCTCATGGAAGTCAAGACCAGGCACCGCTGGTGGGGCCTGGCCGGGTTCCTGCCGGGCCTGGGTGAGTCGCTGATCGCCAACTGGGCGTCCGGCTACGCCGGGCACAACCTGGCCGCGGCCCTGTGGGCCACCGTCCCGGCCCAGGCGTTTGCCTGCTCCACGTTCCTGTTCGAGATGTGGCTGCGCTACCGCCGGTCGGTCAAGCCGGCCGCGCAGCCTGTCTCCGAGACCATCTCGCAGGCACCCGAGCCCGCCGCACCCGTGGCTCAGGAAGCCGCCCCGGTGCCCGTGCACCTGCACGGTGCCCCGGAGGGAGCGCCGTGGGGCCTGGTGAGCCCCGCGGCTGCCCCCGCGTCCCGGCCGCAGCCCGCCCCGGCGTTCTCCGTTCCGCTGGTCGGCCCGTCCATGGCCCTGGCCCAGCGCCCGGCGTCCCGGCCGCGCGCGGTCAAGGTCGCGGACGACACCCGGCTGCCGCTGCCCGCGGACCCGGGCGAGCTGGCCGCCGCGCTGGCCGGGCTGTCCCGCAACAAGATCTTCGAGACCTACCGGGTGTCCAAGGGCAAGGCCAGCACGCTGGTCGCCGCCCGCGACGAGGACCGCCTGGCGCAGTGGCTCGAACAGTACCTAGACGACAGGGAGGTGGCCTGACATGCCGTCGAGCGACACCACGCCGACCATGAAGCAGCAGGCCAGGCACGCCAAGGCCGAGCACCTGAACAACGCGGTGCGCATGGGCCAGCCGTGGGCCATCTTCATCGCGCTCACGGTGATGGGCAATGCCCTCTACATCGCCCTGGGCAAGGCGGTCGACCACGGCGAGTGGATCTCGCTGACCACGGCGCTGGTGCTGGCCTGCGGCATCGGGCTGGCTGCGTTCGACGCCCACCTGCGCCGGCACCGGATGTCGGCGGTGGGCCGGGTCATCGGCCCGGTCACCATCTTCTCCGGCGCGTCGATGCTGTCGGCGTTCCTGCTGGCGGGCTACAGCGTGCCGCTGATGCTCATCTGGGCGACGGCCGGCATCAGCGGCACCATCGGCTGGGACGCCTGGCTGCACCACGCCCCGCACCACGACCTGTCGCTCACCTTCGGCGCGGCGGCGGAGAAGTCGGGCCTGGGCACCGCGCGCGTCCTGCCGTCCGCCCGCAAGGCGGGCGAGGCCCCTGCCCTGGCGGCCCGCTCGCGCGGCCGGAGAGGCCGCATCCTGTCCGGCACGGTGGCGCTGGAGGGCGGCGAGGTCACCCCGGCCGACGCCGCCGAGCGGGCCGCCAACCTGGAGGGGGCGATGGGCTTCCCGCCGGGTGCGCTGGGCCTGACCCAGAACTCCCGCTGGGCCGGCTTCGCCGACTACACCGTCTCCGACCCGGCCAGCCTCGCCGCGCCGTGGCCGTGGCCGGGCCCGAGCGCGCCCGGCGCGGACATGAGCGCCCCGTTCCGGCTGGGAGCGCGCCAGGACGGCGAGCCGTGGCTGCTGAGCATGCTGCCGCTCTCCCACACCCGGGCGACCGGGATGAGCGGCAGCGGCAAGACCATGAGCTGGCTGTGGAACCGGGTGGCCGAGGGCGTGACCCGCGAGGGCTACGCCTGCGTGGCGGTGGACGTCACCAAGATGTGGCAGTTCCTCGGGCCGGTCCGGGCGGGCCTGCACGCCGCCGCGGTCGACCCGGCTTCCGCGCTGCGGCTGTTCACCGCGCTGGAGCGGGTGCGGGTGGCCCGGCTGGACTACCTGGCGAAGAACCGCATGACCGAGTGGACGACCGGCTGCGGCCTCACCTTCATGGACATCGCGCTGGAGGAGCTGGGCGAGATCCTGAACGCGCTTGCCGAGGCGTCCAAGGGCAGCATGCGCCAGCCGTTCGACATGCAGACGTGGTTCACCAACGTCCGGGCCGGCCGGTCCACCGGCATGAGCTGGAACACCTCCAACCAGACGGGCAAGCACACCAGCTTCCCCACCGACGTGCGCGGCAACTTCCACCCGCTCACCTTCGGGCTGGACGACGCCAACGACGTGAAGACGGCGCTGTCGGACCGGCAGATGAAGGCCGGGGTCCGCCCCACCCTGTGGGGCAGCAGCCAGCCGGGCACGGCGGTGGCCGACTTCGAGGGGATGACTGACCGCGAGGCGGCCATGCCGGTACGGTTCTTCGACTGGGGCCGGTCCCCGGCGGCCGGCGAGGCCATCGCCGCTTACATGCTGGAGTTCGAGGCGGCCGGCCGGCCGTGGGACGACGTGACCGGCGAGGCGTTCGAGGCCGAGCCCGGCCAGCCGGCCAGCGAGGCGGCCGGCTACGGCGGCCAGGTGCCCGGAGCCGAGCGGCGGTCCTGGCCGAAGGACTCGACCGTGGTGGCCGGCCCGTGGAGGGGCGCTCCGAAGCCGGTCCCGGCCAAGGACGAGAAGGCGGCCAGCCGTGCCGGCGCGGTCTACTCCCTGCTGCTCGGCTGGTACGCCAATGAGGAAGCTGAGACGTTCACCGTGAACGACGTGGTGACCGACGGCATCCTTGACCGGATCGGGGTGACCCGGCAGTGGCTCTACCAGTTCCTCGACGACGGGGTGAACGCGGGCCGTCTCGCCGTGGTCGCCGAGAAGCCCAAGAAGCGCTGGAGGGTCGTGCCCCGCCAGCAGCGGGCCGAGGGACAGGAGCAGTAGGTGCAGGTAGCGGACATCGTGATGGCGGCGGCAGCCAGGATCGCGGGCGAGGAAGGCGGATACGTGACCCTCGCCCGGGTCCAGGCCGACCCGGAGGTGCAGCGGCACGTCATGTCGTCCTCGCGCGTAACAGACATCATGGGCGAGCTGGAGGGATACGGGCTGGTGCGGATGGTCGCCAGGCACCCGGTCCCCACGTGGCGGGTGGAGGCGGCGTGAAGTACAAGACCCTGGCGGAGCTGAAGGCTGCGGTGGACGCGGGCGAGGTGGCCGGCACGCTGACCGTCGACAACGACGACACGTACTTCTACACCGACGGGGACGACGGCGACTGCGTGTTCCGCATGCACCCGGCTGACCTCACGGGGCAGGCGCTGGACCTGCTCGGCATCCCGCACGAGGAGGCGTAGTGGAAGAGAAGATCCTGGCAGCTATCCGGTCGTTCAGCTTCAGCGACTACGGCTGCGACGACATGGACGAGCTGGTGAAGGACCCGGGCCTGGACGTCGGCCCGCACCTGGCGGCGCACATCGCACGCGCGCTGCAGGGAGAGGTCTGATAATGGCGACCGCGCAGGACAGTCCCAACAAGCCGAGGCCAGCGGACCCGCTGACCAGGGAGATCGCCGACGCCCTGAACCGGATCGAGCGCAACTACGAGCGGGAGGGCTCGGGTCCCGGCTCCCGGTTCGAGGGACGGCTGCTCGAAGACGTGCAGGCAGAGTACGCGGTCGGCCACGCGCTGGGCCCGGCGGCCCGTAAGTACCTGGCCCTGCTGGACGAGGCCACCCGGCTCCTGTACGCCCAGGTGAGCAACGGCAGCGGTGCGGCCCGCGTGCAGGCCATCCGCCACCAGGCCGGGCTGGAGGCGCTGTGAGGGTGACCAGGGTAAGGCGCACCCGCTACCTGGCGGCAGCAGCGCCGGGCAGTTCACGTAACGGCTGCAGCGTGCGCCTGACTGCCAGCCGGGAGGGGCGGTTCCTGTACGGGGAGAGCACCAGTCCCGCGTCCCCCGGCCTGGTCTGGCTGACGGTCACGGAGGTGACGGGGCCGCAGGCAGTTCGCGAGGCGGCGGCACTGGTTGCGGAGCTGGCCCGCGGGCGGTCGCAGGGGGCGGGGTTATGTCAGGAGCCCCGGTGCAGGCGTTTTGCGGGCCGTGTGCGCCCGTTATCCGGAACACGATTCCGGAAGTGCCGCAGGCCAAACTACAGAGAGTGACAGTGACTCTGACAGCGTGCGCAGGCCAGGGCCCCCCGGCTCCCCGCACCCCCGTAGACGGCCCCAGGAAGGCCGCAGCGGTCCGCAGAGGGCACGGGGAGGCTCACGCGCCCGCGAGGCCCGCTCCGGGGCCGCAGCGCGCTGCTCAGGGCCGCAGTTCCTGCGCTCTTCGTGTCCATCTCCCGCAGGATATCCTGAGCCTGAGCGCCCGCGTAACGGGCGAACCGCGGCCAGGAGGTCACCGGGGCTATGACGGCACGTACGGCGCGCTGGTGGATCGTCCTGGCGGGCGTGGCGGCGGTCGCAGCAGCCGCGCTGAGCGGTTCAGGCTGGTCCCTGGCGGCCGGGGGGATGTTCTGCCTGGCCTGCGCGGTCGCCCTGGTGGCCCTCGACGGCCAGCGGAAACGCGGCAGGACTCGCCGCTAGGCCCCGAAACAGGAAATTTTCCTGCGCAGGCCCCCCGAAGTCCTGCTCTCCCACAGGGTCTGAGCAATAAATCTTCCTGCCCCGTAGTACGTCAGTGCGCTGGGGCACGTGTCAGGGTGATTGCCCGACACTGCGCCGCGCCACTGACAGTGATTCGGGGGCGGTGAGTCGTGACCGAGTGCCCGGAGTGCTCGTATTCAGCGGCATTTCCGAAGTCCGTGAACTTTCACATAGGCAAGAAGCACCCTGCGGTCGGAGTTCGGTTTTGCGCAGACTGCAAGACGTTGCACCCGCGTGCACTGCTCAGGGAGCTACCGCAGAGGCTTTACGGCTACTGCCCGGGCTGCCGTCTGCGCCTGGGCGCTGAACGCCCCCTTCGACAGGGCCGTGTCCCTCGGCAGGTTCCCGGTCGTGCGCGGAGAACAGAGAACCAGCGGCTTATCCGTGCCTACCTGCGCGAGCACCCCTGTACTGACTGCGGTGAGCCGGACATCGTGGTCTTGGAGTTCGACCACCTGCGCGA
>Ga0210389_10001011_pt1 | contig 23609 bp, 15 predicted proteins | sample IncBWH28OmetaG_FD_160127 | JGI IMG/M metagenome (GOLD analysis project Ga0210389, IMG submission 160127) | Forest soil microbial communities from Barre Woods Harvard Forest LTER site, Petersham, Massachusetts, United States - Inc-BW-H-28-O ...
CGCCATGCCGAAGCCAAAAAGTTGCTCGAACTGGTCGACATGCAGGCCTATGCGGCGCGGCTGCCGCCGCAGCTTTCCGGCGGCCAGCAACAGCGCGTGGCGTTGGCGCGTGCGTTGATCACGTCGCCGCAGATTCTGCTGCTGGACGAGCCGCTCTCCGCACTCGATCCGTTTTTGCGGCTGCGCATGCGAACCGAATTGAAGCGGTTGCAGCGCGAACTCGGTATCTCGTTCATCCACGTCACCCACAGCCAGGATGAGGCGATGGCGCTCGCGGACATTGTGGTGCTTATGAATGCCGGAAAGATCGAGCAGCACGCCTCGCCGCGGGAAATTTTCAATCATCCCAAGACAGAATTCACCGCGAAGTTCATCGGCGGTCACGCCGTGATTGCGGTGAACGGCGAAACCTATGCGGTCCGCAACGATCGTCTGATCCTGAAACGGCCGGGCGATGTCGCGAGCGGCCCCTCGATCGCAGGCTCGGTCAGCGAAGTCGAGTATCAGGGGACCTATGTCCGCGTCGCCATCTCAGCCGACGGCGGAACCGACATCTCGGCTCAGCTCACCGAAGATCAATATGACCGCGCCAACTACCGCATCGGCGAACGAGTGATCGCCACCTGGGATCCATCGCAGGCGAGCCTTCTCAAGAGCTCGCGCAGTTTCGTAACCGTCCGATCGCCTGAACCCGCAATCTGACATCTTTGGAGATAACCATGAGTACCTTCGCGAAGACGATGAACAACAGTGTAAGCCGCCGCGCCGTTCTGAAGGGCACAGCCGGAGCGGTCGGCCTTGCCGCTGGATCAGGCGCCATCACCGGATTTCCCTATGTGAAATCCGCCGAACCGAAGGTTCTGCGCTATCTCGGCACGGCCGTGAACGAAGGCGACGACATCGCGAAGAAATGCCTGGAAGATACCGGCATCAAGATCGAATACATCACTGTCACCACCGACGACGTGACCAAACGCGTGGTCACCCAACCGAATTCGTTCGACGTGCTCGACACAGAATATTTCGCGCTGAAGAAGCTGATACCGTCAGGAAATATTTTGGGGCTCGACGCGAAGAAGATCAAGGAATTCGACAACATCACGCCGGTGTTCACCAAAGGCCAACTGCCGAGCGGCAAGAAGATCGGCGACCAGGGCACCGCGCCATGGAAAGTGCTGTATCTCGAGGGGGCCAACTCCAAAAAGTTCTCGGTCAAGCCGACCGAATTCATCACCTTGATTCCCACGACCTACAACGCGGATACGCTCGGCATCCGTCCTGACCTGATCAAGCGGCCGATCAGTTCGTGGGCCGAACTGCTCAACCCGGAATTCAAGGGCAAGGCTGCGATCCTCAACATTCCGTCGATCGGCATCATGGACGCGGCGATGGTGGTCGAGGCGACCGGCCAGCACAAATATGCCGACAAGGGCAACATGACCAAGCAGGAGATCGACCTCACCATCAAATTGATGACCGAGGCCAAGAAGGCCGGTCAGTTCCGCGCGTTCTGGAAAGACTTCAACGAATCCGTCAACCTGATGGCTTCAGGCGAAACCATCATCCAGTCGATGTGGTCGCCCGCCGTCACCAAGGTGCGCTCGATGGGTATCCCTTGCACCTTCCAGCCGCTCAAGGAAGGCTATCGCTCCTGGGCCTCGGGTTTCTGTGTGTCGAAGGCAGCCACCGGGCCAAAGCTCGACCTGGCCTATGAATTCGTCAATTGGTTCCTGTCGGGCTGGTCCGGCGCGTATTTGAACCGCCAAGGCTACTATTCGGCTGTTCTTTCCACCGCCAAGGCCAACATGTCCGCCGACGAATGGGGCTACTGGATGGAAGGCAAGGCGGCGATCAACGACATCAAGGCGCCGGATGGCACCGTTCTCGAAAAGGCCGGCGCAACGCGCGACGGCGGCTCTTATGAAGACCGCATGGGCGCGGTCGCCTGCTGGAACGCGGTCATGGACGAAAACGATTACATGGTACGCAAGTGGAATGAATTCATCGCGGCTTGATGCGATTTTCTAGTGGTCCGATTCTAACATTTGCATCCCTTCGCCGCGGCCACTTTTGCAAATGTTAGAATCAAAAGGACCACTAGTGAATGTATGTTTTTAGTGGAGTTTCGGATTTGACATTCGCATCGCGAGTTCGTGGCCAGGAAGGTAGCGAATGTCAAATCCGCTCCACTAGCCTGTCGCGCCCCGGCGCGGCAGGATCGGTCCGACACGTTCCCACCTGATCCGTAACCGGCCCCTCCCATGACGCAAGACCGCAAATCCTTCGCTGCATGGCTACAGGCCGTGCCGATGATGCTGGTCTTTTCGCTATTCTTCCTGTTGCCGCTCCTGTTCGTCGTCATCGTCAGCGCATGGGACTACAACGAATACGAGATGGTTCCGGCTTTCAGCCTGCGCGGCTACACTGACACGTTCGAAGGCTGCATCGCCGATCTGCCGGAATTTTGCACGATCCTGAAAACCTATTTGAAGACGCTGGAATTATGCGTGCTGACGTGGGTGCTCACGCTCGTGATCGGCTTCACCGTCGCCTATTTTCTCGCTTTTCACGTCCGCTCCAAGACCTGGCAGATCGTGCTGACGCTGCTGTGCACGATTCCATTCTGGACCTCGAACGTGATCCGCATGATCGCGTGGATTCCCCTGCTCGGCCGCAACGGTCTGGTCAACAAGGGCCTTCAGGGCATGGGCTTGATCCATCAGCCGCTCGAATGGCTCTTGTTCTCCGAATTCTCCGTCGTGCTGGCGCTGGTGCACCTGTTTACTTTTTTCATGGTGGTGCCGATCTTCAACTCGATGATCCGTATCGACAAGCGACTGATTGAAGCCGCCTATGACGCCGGTGCCACCGGATGGCAGACGCTGGTGAACATCGTGATCCCGCTGGCCAAGCCCGGTATCGTGATCGGCTCGATTTTCGTCATCACCATCGTGATGGGCGATTTCGTCACCGTCGGCGTGATGGGCGGACAGCAGATCGCCTCCGCCGGCAAGATCATCGAAACTCGGCTCAACGCCTTGCAGTTTCCTGCGGCTGCGGCCAATGCGGTGATCCTGCTTGGCATCACCATCCTGATCATTTCCTCACTGACGCGGATCGTCGATATCCGCAAAGAACTGTAAGAGAGCCTGATGGGCGAGAAGCGGCCACGATCGTTCTATTTTCTGGCGCTGTTTTTCATCGCTTATGTCCTTTTTCTGTACGGGCCGATGTTCGCGATCTACATCCTCTCGTTTCAGGGACCCGATGGCGGCCTGACTTTCCCGATGAACGGCACCTCTCTGGTGTGGTTCTCCAAGGTGTTTTCGGGCGGCGGCATCGTCGATATCGGCGCCGCATTCAAACGTTCGCTCGAACTCGGCCTCGTCGTCATGGTGCTGACGGTGCTGCTTTCGGTGTCCGCGGGCATGGCCTTCCGCAAGCCATTCCGCGGCGCGACCGTGCTGTTCTATGTCGCCATTGCGAGCCTGATCATGCCGTCGATCATCACCTCGCTCGGCATCGGCCTGGAATTCCGCCTGCTGGATGATTTCGTCAACAGTCTCGGCGTTGAGGGATGGACCACCGGAATGGGACTGTTCACGTCCGGTCTCGGCGCCCATCTCACCTGGACACTGCCGTTCGGGCTGCTGATCATGTTCGCGATCTTCAACCGGTTCGACGGTAGGCTTGAAGAAGCCGCGCGCGATCTCGGCGCGACGCCATGGCAGACGTTCCGCCATGTGGTGCTGCCCATCATCCTGCCGTCGGTGGTCGGTATCGGCCTTTTCGGCTTTACCCTGTCGTGGGATGAACTCGCCCGCTCGAGCCAGGCTATCGGCTCCGTCAACACCCTGCCGCTGGAATTGCAGGGCCTCACCACCACGGTGACCAAGCCGGACATTTACGCGCTCGGCACCCTGACCAGCGCGGTGTCATTCCTGGTGATCTTCACCGCCCTGATCGTCATTCTGGTGCTTCAAGCCCGGCAACGGCGCCACGGATCGGATGCCGGCAAGGGAATGGTGTAGAATGCGCACCATGCGCATTCTCGTCGTCAACCCGAACACGTCAGTCGCCATGACCGAGAAGATCGGCGCGGCTGCACGCACTGTTGCCGCGCCGGGAACGGAAATCGTCGCGGTCAATCCTGCCGATGGGCCGGTCTCCATCGAAGGCTATTACGATGAGGTGTTCTCCGTACCCGGACTGCTGGCGGAAATCGCCAAGGGAGAAGCGTTGGGCGTTTCGGCCCATGTCATCGCCTGTTTCGACGATACGGGTTTGGAAGCCGCGCGCAGCCTTGCCTCCGCACCGGTGATCGGTATCGGCGAGGCTGCCTTTCATCTGGCCTCACTGGTGGCGCACCGCTTCGCGGTTGTCACGACGCTGTCGCGCTCGATTCCCACGATCGAGACCAATCTGGTGAAATACGGGCTCGCCGGCCGCTGCGCCAAGGTGCGGGCCTGCGAGGTGTCCGTGCTGGCGCTCGACGATCCCGCCTCCAACGCCTCGGCACAAATCGGCGCTGAGATCGAACGTGCCAGACACGAGGATCGCGCCGAAGCCATCGTGCTTGGCTGTGCCGGCATGGCCGACCTCGCTGCGCGTCTGACCGAACATCACGGTCTGCCGGTCATCGACGGCGTCGCCAGCGCGATCAAATTGGCCGAAGCCTGCAGCGTGCTCGGCTTGAAGACCTCGAAGATCGGCGCATACGCTACGCCGCTGTCGAAGACGTATCTGGGAGCGTTTGCCGCCTTCGCGCCGCGGCAAGGTTAGGACTATAAGGAAAGGCAACTTCAAATGACTCGGCGTGCAATTTCGATCGATGTGATCCGGATTCCGACCAAAGGCCCCGGCGACGTATCTGGCCTGATCCAGTTGATCGAGGCCGGCCGTATCAATCCAGCATCAATCCTGGCGATCCTCGGCAAAACTGAAGGCAATGGCGGGGTAAATGACTTTACCCGCGAATATGCCACTTCCGCGCTGTCGGTCGCGCTCGCGCCCCGCCTCGCGCTACCGCCTCACGCGGTCGAGGAACGAATTGCCTTCGTGATGTCAGGCGGCACGGAGGGTGTGCTTAGCCCGCACATCACCGTCTTCACGCGCGAAATATCGGATACCGACGGCTTGCGGCGGGAGACTGGCGACAAGCGCCTCAGCATCGGGATTGCCAGCACCCGCGATTTCTTGCCTGAGGAGATCGGGCGAGCCGTGCAGGTTCACGAGACGGCAAAGGCGGTTCGGGCCGCCATGGCCGACGCCGGGATCGACGATCCCGGCGACGTGCATTTCGTCCAGATAAAATGTCCCCTGCTGACGAGCGATCGCATGGAAGAGGCCCGTGGCCGGGGGCAAAAAACCGTGACCTCCAGCGCCTACGGATCGATGGGCTATTCGCGCGGAGCCTCGGCCCTTGGCGTGGCCATGGCGCTCGGGGAAGTCAAAGGCGACATCAACGACGAACGCATCCTGAAAAAATACGATTTGTTCTCATCCGTCGCATCGACGTCCTCCGGTATCGAACTCATGCATAACGTCGTGATCGTCATGGGCAATTCCAGCAATGCCACGAGTTCTCTCGTCATCGGCCACGCGGTGATGCGTGACGCGATCGATTATGCCGCTGTCGTCGACGCGCTGAAAAGCGTTGGCCTCGGGTCCGACCACGCTTCGACCGCGCCCGATCGTCTGGTGAACATCTTTGCGAAAGCCGAGGCATCTCCAGACGGGACGGTGCGCGGTTGGCGCCATACCATGCTCGAGGATACGGATATCAGCGCTACCCGCCACGCACGAGCAGCGGTTGGCGGATTGATCAGTGGCCTCGCAGGAACGAGCGCCGTGTACGTTTCGGGCGGCGCCGAGCACCAGGGCCCGCCCGGAGGCGGGCCGGTAGCGGTGATCGCGCGCATCTAGCTTCCGCCATTGTCCTCACCCCATCGCGCGCACGCGACAGGGTAAGGTTTCTCGGCCAAGATCAATTGCGGTCAGTTTGCGGCGCGCGTTCCGCAGTACCGATTTCAAGCGCGCGTTTATGAGGCGACGTCTGTCCCATGCGCGTGATAACTTTGCGCGTGATGACTTGGCCATGGCGCGCGCCACGATGGGCTCCCTGATGCCAGGTCAAAGCGCCGTTGACGATGACCGTTTCGATGCCTTCGGCAGGCTCCGTCGGCGTATCGTAAGTCGCCTTGTCGATCACGGTCGTGGCGTCAAACACGACAACGTCAGCATGATGCCCTGCGGCGATCGTTCCCCTGTTCGCCAGACCGAAGTTTTTCGCTGTCAGGCCGCTCATCTTCCAAACGGCGGTCTCCAACGAAAACAGGCCGACATCGCGGCTATAGTGCCCCAGCACTCTGGGAAATGTTCCCCAGAGTCTCGGATGCGGCTTTTTCCCCCCGGGCAGGCCATCGGAGCCGACCATCGTGTGTTCGAAGGCCAGGATATTTCTCACATCCCCTTCGTTCATGATGAAATAGATGGCGCTTGCAGGTTGCAGACGCCGCGCTGCCTCCAGCCGGCTGACCTGCCATTCCTCCGCAATATCGGCGAGGTCACGACCGACATATTCCGGATGCTGCTCGCATTCGGCGATCAGGACACGTCCCTGCAGCCTCGCCTCGTCGGTATGCAGCATGGTCGAACTGGCCGCATAGGGATAGCAGTCGAGCGCAAGGCACTGACACTTCATCGCCGCGCCGATCAAAGGCAGCGTCACGGCCGACTTGCCGAAATTCGCTTCGCCGATCAGTTTGTGATGGGAAATCACAACCGGTGCATTCAAGGCGCGGCCGATCTCGAAGGATTCATTCAAGGAATGGACGCAACCCTCCGCCTCATTGCGCATGTGTGTCGCGAAGACGGCGCCAGTGCCGGCGATGGGCCGGCAAACCTCGATGACTTCCTCGATCGGGGCCATCGCGGCCGGCGGGTAGTAAGTGCCGGTAGACACGCCGATCGCGCCGGCGTCGAGCGCTTCGATGAGCAGGGCGCGCATCGCGGCGACTTCTTCGGGCTGAGCCGCACGATCGAGGGAGTCCATGGTCATCAGACGCAGCGTTGTATGACCAACCATCGCGGCGACGTTGACGGATGCCGGCGCACGCCGCAACACATCCAGATAGTCGGCAAAGCGCTCGAACGTGCGAGGAGACTGTTCACCGGCACCCAGCAGACTTTGCGGCATCGGGCGCGGCAAGTCCGGCCTGAGTGGCGCGAGGCTAATTCCGCAATTGCCTGTCACCACGGTGGTGACGCCTTGCGAAATCTTGAATGTCATGTCGGGGTCGGATAGCACCGCATGGTCGTCATGGGTGTGGGAATCGATAAAGCCCGGCGCAACGATCTTTCCACGAGCCTCCAGGGTAATGGGCGCCTGCGCCTCCGACAGATCGCCGATGGCGGCGATAAAACCGTCGCGAATACCGACATCCGCATCGAAGCGGGGCTGCCGTGTCCCGTCTATGATCGTTCCGCCACGAATAATGATGTCGAACGGACGGCCCGTTTGGTCAGTCATGGTGAAGTCCTGTCTCTATTGGGTGCCTGCCGGTCGAACGGCGTAGGCCGGAGCGCCGGCTGGCCGCCAGATCATGGCGACCACGGCTGACGTGACCGCAGACGCCAGCAACAGACAAAACGCCGCGAGATACGAGCCGCCGGTCGCCGCGATGAGCGCGCCCATCGCGGCAGGAGCAACTGAACCGCCGATCTGACCACCGAAATTCATCAATCCTGTCGCGCTGCCGATCAAGTGCTCGGGGAAGTGCCGAAGCGGTGCCGCGAAGACCGTAGCATAGACAAAATTGAACGCCAGCAGCAGCAGCGTCCAGTAAACCAACAGCAGTGGGAGCGAGGCCGTCGTCATCATCAGCGCAAGGAATACGGCGCTGAAGAACGCTCCGAGAACCATGAAACTCCTCTCGCGGTCCTTGCCGTGCTTGTCCAGGAGCAGCCCGACGACATTGGTTCCGGCAAACGCGATCAAATTTGGAATCATCGTCGCAAGTCCGACCTGTTTCAGATCGATTCCATAGGTCTTCATCAGGTAAGACGGCATCCAGGACTGAACGCCGATATAAAGCAGGCTGGTAAAAGACCAGATCGCCGTCAGTTTCCACGCCATCGAAATTCGGAGCAGCGATCCCCAGGATTGATTCGGGCGATCGGCCACGTGCTCGCGTTGGGCGGCGATGCCGCCGCGCAGCGCGAACCAAAGGAACAGCGCGACCGCGAAGCCGGCAGCGCTGAGAATGTGAAACGATCCGCGCCAGCCGAGATAGGCGACGGTGGCGCCAATCAAGCCTGCGCCGGCCGCGTTACCGAGGAACACCGTGGAGATCAGAAACGACTTCGCCCGCGCTCGTTCGGGCCGTGGAAAGACTTCCGCCACCGTCACTGAACTTGCCGGAGGAAAGCTGCCTTCGCCGAGCCCGAACATAAAGCGGATCGCAAGCAGCGACGCGAATGACCAGGCGAAGCTGGTGGCGCTGGTGAATACCGACCACGCCACAATGCAAGACACGACGACGACACGCGAGCCGTAGCGATCCGACAGCCAGCCGCCGGCCAGCTGCATCACCGCATAGCTGGCATAAAAGGCGCTGAGGAGCATGCCGGCCTGGCCCGCGTCGAGTGAGAATTCGCGGGCAATCGGGATCACCGCAACACTCATCAGGATACGATCGGCATATCCCACCGCCCATGCCAGAAACAGTCCGGACAGGCAGGCAGCCTTCTGCAATCTGGAAAACCCGGACTCCATGAAGCTCCCCTTCCCCGCGGCGCATCCAGCCTTGATGGTTCAATACGCCCAGACTGTCCGCCTGGTTCGACCGACTGTAGATGTCGCTATTTCGCCGCGCCCAATGAAAAGAGAAACCCACGATATAACCTTGGGTTATAGGGACGTCGCAGGGTTGACAGCGCAACGCACGCCGGAATTGATGTTGGCGTTACTCCGGAGGAAACAGGTGCGCTTGCGACACATCGAGGTTTTCAGCGCGGTCATGCTGACCGGTTCGACGAACGGCGCGGCCAAAATCCTGAATATCTCGCAGCCCGCGGTGAGCAAGATCCTCCAGCATGCGGAGCAGTCGGTCGGATTTCCGCTGTTCCTGCGCAGCAAGGGAAAATTGGTGCCCACCCAGGAAGCGCTGCAATTGCAGCGGGAGTTGACACCATTCGATGAACAACTGCGCCGCATCCGGCGGCTCGCCACCAGTCTTTCGCGCGGCTCCGTCCAACCGTTGCGTATCGCGGCGACGCCCGCCCTCGCTCATCATTTGTTGCCGCAAGCCGTGGCACGCTGGTGCCGTGCATTTCCGCAATCAAGTTGCGAGCTATCCGTCGCGCATACGCGGGAAATCGAGCAAGCGCTGTTGCTCAACGAAATCGAGATTGGTCTGACGATGCGTCCGGTTTCGCATCCCAACCTTGTACTGACGCAATTGCGAAGTTGCGGCCTGTGTGCGATCGCGCCCGCCGGCTGGTGGCCCGACAAACTTCTGAACCGACCGTTGCGGGCCGAGGAACTGACGGATCAACCGGTCATCACGATCGATGCCGACGACTACCTCGGCAGCATCCTCTCCGATTGGCTGGAAGATGCCGGAGCAACCCCTAAGAGCACGATTTCGGTGCAGACCTATACGCTGGCAAAATCCTTGGTACAGGCGAATGTCGGCGTAGCGCTGGTCGATTCCCTGACTGGCAATTATCCAGTTGGCGTCGCGGACATCCAGGTGCGGCCGGTGGAGATTTCGTCCAGTCTGAACGTGTATGCGCTGACCCAGCACGAGCGCCCGCCGCAGCGAGCCGCAGAACGCCTGATGAAATTCCTGCGTCAGGTCTGCTAGAGCAACGGGTTCATTCAGGTCCGGCTGGATATAACCTGCGTCTATATCCTGTCTGCCGATCGATATTGGACGCCTTTCGAGAAACTGAAGAAAGTGGCCACCTGTTCATCAGGAGCTTTGTGTGGCCATGCATGTTGTCGTCCTCGGAGCCGGCGTTGTCGGGCTCACCACGGCCTGGTATCTGCGGGCCGATGGGCATCAGGTCACGGTCATCGAGCGCAACGACGATGTTGCGAGCGAGACCAGCTTTGCCAATGGTGGCCAGCTTTCCTATAGCTACGTCGCTCCGTTGGCTGGCCCTGGCGTGCTTTCGAAACTGCCGAAGTGGCTGTTGAAACGGGATTCGCCAGTTCAATACTCTCCCCGCGTCGATCTCCAGCAATGGAACTGGCTGATGCGATTCGTACGTGCCTGCACGCATCGCCAAAGCGACGAGTCGACTCGCCGATTGCTTTCGCTGTCGTTTTTCAGTCGGGACCTGATGAACGAACTGCTCGCTTGCGAGCCTGACTTGAGTTTTGATCACGCGAATGCCGGCAAGCTTGTGGTCCATCGGACGGATGCCTCGTTCGATGCGGCGCGGCGCCTGCTGGACTATCAGCGGTCGCTGGGCTGCGAGCAGGAAGCACTGGACGTCGACGCATGTGTAGCAAAAGAGCCGGCGCTTGCTCATCTCGCCGACCAGTTGCGCGGAGGCATCTTCACAAGCAGCGAAGACAGCGGCGATTGCTACCGGTTCTGCGTGGGATTAATGCGCTCGTTACGCGGACGGGGCGTCGCGTTCCGTTTCGGGACCACCGTCACCCGGCTGCGGCGGACGTCCGGACGGCAGGTAATGGTATCCGCAGGGGATGAAGATATCGATGCCGATCACATCGTGATCGCAACTGGAGCCTCGAGCGTGCCGTTGCTCGGAACGCTGGGAATTCGTGTGCCGCTGTACCCGTTGAAGGGATATAGTCTCACGGCTCCGATCGGCGCGAGAACGATAGCTCCCCACATCAGCATCACCGACTATGAACGCAAGATAGTCTACGCGCGGCTCGGCGACCGGTTGCGAGTAGCGGGAATGGCAGACATCGATGGCCGGCGCGCCGATTTGAACCCTCGTCGTGTCGCGGCGCTCCGCGCGGCGGCGGCTGCGATGTTCCCAGGCGCTGCCGACTTCGACAGAGCCATCGCATGGTGCGGACTTCGCCCCGCGACGCCGAAAGGCCTTCCGATCATCGATCGGACGCCCTTCGATAATCTTTGGTTGAACATCGGTCATGGCGCGCTTGGGTTCACGCTGGCTCTGGCGTCCGGGCGCTTGATCGGCGATCTCGTCTCACGCCGTAGACCTGCCATTTCCATCGGAGGGTTCGGTCTCGCCGAAACCTGACGTTAATGAAAATCCCGGGACGGCGGCAGGATGCGCACGTTGCGGGGATGGCGGATTTTTTGTGCGGGATGATCCGGATGGTCGCGCCTGTCATCGTTGAGCGGTTCGATCAAGGCTGGCGCCACCGGCAGCGCATGTTTCCGGCGCGGCGTGTCATTGGCAAGATCAAGGAGATCGTGGGAGCGATCGAACAGCCTTTCAGCCACCAGGTGCACGACCTTTTCCGGGCTGCTTTGAATAGTGCCTTCTACCAGGATCAGCCGCGAGCCCATCACCTCTTTACGAAAACGCTCCATCACCTTCGGCCACACCACGATGTTGGCGATGCCGGTTTCATCTTCCAGCGTCATGAAGACGACGCCCTTGGCGCTGCCAGGACGTTGCCGCACCAGCACCACGCCGGCGCAGCGGACATGTTGTTTGTCTCTCGCATCCGACACCGATGAACAGCCGATGACGCCCTCGCGCTCGAATCCCGCGCGCAAGAACTCCATCGGATGGCCCTTCAGCGACAGGCGAATGGTCTGATAGTCAGCGACCACATGCTCCGAGCGCGGCATCGACGGCAAAGGTTGCGCCTGTTCCTCCGGCAGTTCGCGGGCGGCAGCGGTCGTAAACAGCGGCAGCGGCACATCATCGGGCAGACGCCGCACCGCCCACAACGCGGCGCGACGATCGAGCCCGATGGAGCGGAATGCATCGGCATCCGCGAGCAGAATCAATGCGCGCTTGGGCAATGCCGTGTCGCGGGCAAAATCTTCCAGCGACGTAAAGGAGCGGCGATCTCGCGCAGCGACGATGCGATCGGCCCAGTCGTCGGTTTCTTTCGGCTTGTCTGGATCGTTCCACTTGAATCCGTCGATCTGGCGAAAGCCGAGCCGCACGGCGCAATATTGTCCGTCCCTTTCCTCCAGCGTGTTCTGGGCATGGCTAAAGGACACATCGATCTCGCGGACCTTGACGCCGTTCTTGCGGGCGTCGCTCACGATCTGCGCCGGGGCATAAAAACCCATCGGCTGCGAGTTCAATAAACCGCAGCAAAACGCGTCGGGGTGCCAATACTTCAGCCATGACGAGACATAGACAAGCTGCGCAAAACTTGCGGCATGGCTTTCAGGAAAACCGTAAGACCCGAAACCCTTGATCTGCTCAAAACAATTCTTGGCGAATATCGGATCGTAACCACGCGCGATCATATTGCCGATCATCTTGTCTTCGAAGTTTCCGATCGTTCCGACATTACGAAATGTCGCCATCGCGCGGCGCAAGCCGTTGGCTTCTTCGGAAGAAAATCCCGCAGCCTCGATCGCAATCCGCATCGCCTGCTCCTGAAACAACGGCACGCCGAGCGTCTTGTGCAGCACCTTGTATAATTCGTCTGGAGGGCCGTGCTCGGGCGAAGGTGAAGGATAATTTTCTTTCTCAATTTTATTACGCCGGCGCAAATAAGGATGCACCATGTCGCCCTGGATCGGCCCGGGCCGCACAATCGCAACTTCAATGACGAGATCGTAGAAGGTGCGCGGCTTCAGGCGCGGCAGCATGTTCATCTGCGCACGGCTCTCGACCTGAAAAACGCCGAGCGATTCGCCCCGACACAACATGTCATAGACCTCCGCCTGGTTTTGCGGAATCGTCGCCAGCTCCCAACGCTCACCCTTGTGTTCGGCGATCAGATCGAAGCATTTGCGGATGCAGGTCAGCATCCCTAGCGCCAGCACATCGACCTTCATCATGTTCAGCGCATCGACATCGTCCTTGTCCCATTCGATGAAGGTGCGATCGTCCATCGCGGCATTGCCGATCGGCACATAGGTGTCGAGCCGGTCCTGGGTCAGCACATAGCCGCCGACATGCTGCGACAGGTGCCGAGGAAACTCGATCAGCTCGGTGGCGAGTGCGATCGCCAACGCCACCATCGGATTTTTCGGATCGAACCCGGCCTGCTTGACCTGCATGTCGTTGAGGCCACTGCCCCAGCTTCCCCACACCGTATCGGCCAGCGCCGCAGTCACATCCTCGGTCAGTCCAAGCGCTTTTCCGACGTCGCGGATCGCGCTACGCGGCCGGTAATGAATGACGGTTGCGATGATCGCCGCGCGGTGCCGGCCATAGCGCCGGTAGACATATTGCATCACCTCCTCGCGCCGCGAATGTTCGAAATCGACGTCGATGTCGGGCGGCTCCAGCCGCTCCTTGGAAATGAAGCGTTCGAACAGCAGATCGACCTGGGTCGGATCGACGGAAGTGATGCCGAGCACGTAGCACACGGCGGAATTGGCGGCCGATCCCCGCCCCTGACACAGAATATTCTCGCCGCGTGCATAGTGAACGATGTCATGCACGGTGAGAAAATAATGCGCGTATTTGAGCTCGGCGATGAGAGCGAGTTCTTTCTTCAAGGTTGCGCGCAACGTGTCGTCGATATCGTCGTTGAAATATTTTTTCACACCGGCCCAGGTCAGGTCTTCCAGATGTTGCTGCGCGGTCTTGCCTGGCGGCACCGGCTCGTCGGGATACTGGTATTTGAGCTGATCGAGTGAAAAGGTGATGCGGGAGGCAAACCGCATGGTTTCCGCGATGGCCTCCGGCGCGTCACGAAACAGCCGCGCCATTTCCCCCGCGGGCTTGAGATGACGTTCGGCGTTGGATTCCAGGCGCTTGCCGATCGCTTCGATAGTTGTCTTCTCGCGGATGCAGGTGAGGACATCCTGCAAAGGGCGGCGTGACGGATCGTGGTAAAGCACCTCATTGGTCGCCAACAGCGGCACACCGGCTTGATCCGCGATACGCTTGAGCCGGGCCAGACGCCGCCGATCGTCGCCACGATATAACAGGCTCGCCGCCAGCCATACGCCATCGGCGCGGCTTCCCCGGAGCCGCTCCAGAACTTCGCGCGCTTTTATTTCCTCAAAACGATGCGGCAACGCCAGCACGAGAAGCTGCCCTTCGGCAAACTCCAGAAGATCACCGAATGTTAGATGACATTCTCCCTTAAGGGTCCCCTCTCCGCGCTTTCCTTGGGTCAGCAGCTGACATAGCCGGCCGTAAGCGGCGCGGTCGCGCGGATAGACCAGAATGTCCGGCGTGCCGTCGATGAAAACGATCCGCGATCCGATCAGAAGTCTTGGCTTGTGCTTGATCTCGGGATTTTCGAGTTCTTTGTAAGCCCGCACCACGCCAGCGAGCGTGTTGTGGTCGGCGATGCCGATGGCAGGAAGACCGAGAATGGCCGCCTGATGAACATAGGCCTGCGGGTGCGAGCCGCCGCGCAGGAACGAGAAATTCGTCGTGATGCCGATTTCCGCGTAATTTATCGTCATGCGAACAGTCCATGCATGAACCAGTTCGGCTGCACGGGCTTGCCCTCTTGTTGTTCGATCTCCCGATCGTAAAGCCCGTCGCGATAGAGCCAGAACCGAAGACCTTCTTCGTCCTCGACACGGAAATAATCCCGCGTCAACGTCGCGTTTCCCGCTCGCCACCACTCCATGGCGACGCGTTCAGGACCTTCGGTACGAACCACGGCATGGGTAGCCCGGCGCCAGACGAACCGTGCCGGCGGACCATCCGGCACCTCGGCAATCACCTTGATCTGTTCTGGCCGCTCGAACAGCCGCAACGGCCGCAGCGGCGGCTCGCCCACCACGCGCGCCGGCCACATCGCCTGGGCGGCCACCACCAGATGATGTTGCGCCGGCGCGGCCCATACTGCTCGCTCGGGAATATGCGTATCCTGCGGCAGGTGAACGATCACGCGCTTGCCACCGATCCGCGCCGCAATGCGATCGATCAAGGCTGCAAGCTCATCATTGTCGTGCACATTGGCGTCGAGATCGCGCTGCTGTTGCACGACGATTTCGGTACGGCTGGCGGCCAGACGAATGAGGTCGAATCCGAAACCGGGATCGAGCGGGTCGCTCAAGGCTTCCAGCCGCTCCCGAAACAACCGGTCGATCACCTCGCCTCTGGTGACAGCCTGCCCGGTATCGACCATGAGGGTGCGAACCGCGCCATCGGTCCGAAAGAAACGGGCTTCCAGCCGCCGCGCGCCCTTGCCCTGTTTCGCCATCGCCGTCACCAGCATCCCGGCCAAACCCGACAAGGTGGCTGAAATGACCGCTTCGGTCGCGACCGGTTCGGCAAAGCGTTTTTCCACGATGTAATCGGGCAACGGCTTGCGCGGGCTGATCGGCGCATCGCGCTCGCCCAGCGCCTGCTCCAATAGCGCCGTGAAGGCGGCGCCAAATCTGGCGGTGATTTCCCGCCGCTCGCGCATGGCCACTTCACCGATCGTTTTCAAGCCCGCGCGGCGCAAACCCGTCACCACGGTCATATCCGCACCCAACGCCGACACCGGCAACGGCGTGACCGCAGCAGCTTCCTCGCCGTCGCGGACGATCCGGCCATGGACATGACGGGTGAGCGTCCGGGCGCAGACGGCAGTAGCAGCGATCGCGCCGCTGACGTCAAATCCCTGCGCGGTCAACAAACCGCACATAAGGTTCATCATCGCCGCCTCGCCGCCGAACAGATGGGCGCAGCCCGTGATATCGAGAAAAAGGCCGTGCGGAGGATCGAGCGCCACCAGCGGGGTGAAACGGTCACACCAACAGGCGATAGCGTTCAGCGCCGCGGTGTCGGCGGCCTCATCGGCATCATAGACCTGCACGTGAGGGCAAATGGCGCGGGCGTTCGCCAGCGGCAGGCCGACCGCGAGACCGAAATGCGCCGCAGCATCGTCGAGCGCCGAAATCCGCAGCATGTTGTCTTGCTTGGCAACCACAATGCTGGGTGCATCAACCGGGTTGACCGGATTTGAGGGGCTTTCTTTACGCGACGCGATAACCGCTTCGCCGGAAAGCGTTTTTATTTGTTGTAATTGTCGTTTGATGCGATCGATGGGCAGGCGCGGCAGCCACAGGCTGAGGATACGCCGCCGGACTTCCGAAAAGGCACTCATCACATTTCCATTCCATGATCCAGCGGCCAGTGGGGCCATGACGGTTGCGGACAAGCTGCGCCTCGAACAGAGGCGATCCCCATGCACTCGATGGACTTGATGCCGGCGGCGAATGCGCCGCGCGCACGATCCATCGGGTCTCGGCGGTCGAGGCCCTCGGCTCTGCGGCCATCCGCAACACCAGGCCGGTCGCGCCTGAAGCTTGCGCGGCCAATGTCAGCTTGCGGCTGGCGACAAGGTCGAGCTGTCTCGCCTCGCCCCAGACCTCCAGCACGACGGCGCCCACCGCATCGCAGGCGAGCGCATCCGCGGCCGTTCGCAAGGCATGGTCGACGTCGGCGGCGTGAACACTGACGAGAAGGCGCGGATCGAGACCGAGTTCGGAAAACCCGCTCATCGAAACGGCGCCCGCTTCAACTTCCGTGAAATCCTGCCGGATCCAAACCACCGGACGCCGCGCGGCCATGCGCCCTGAAATCCCCGCGACAAATCCAGTCGCCACAGCACTCTGCCGTCCGGCTTCCGCAAATACCTCGTGCACGGCGCCCAAAGCGAGCCCGCCTTGCAGGCTCGCATCCGCACCCGCATGTCCGAGCGGCACCTTTCGCGACCCATAGGTCGCGTCATGTGTCTCAATACGCTCGATGCTGTCGCGCAAAGTCGCGACCGTGCTTGTTCGTGCGCCGCTCATACGCACCGTTCCTCAAAAGACCTGGACGCTTCTCAATTCAAAGAGAACCAGAAGCTGGTTCATTTGTTCATGATATGTTCTAATATAAAGCTAACTGATGCTGAGGAGTCAATCGAATTGGCGGTTTGACGATTCATGAGTGGAATCAAAGGGATTTGGATATGGACGTGCAACGCAAGCTGGAAATCCTGGCGGACGCCGCCAAATACGACGCTTCTTGCGCGTCCAGCGGTACCGAGATGCGGGATTCCAGCGACGGCAAGGGCCTCGGCTCGACCGCGCCCGGCATGGGCATCTGCCATTCCTACGCGCCGGACGGCCGCTGCATCTCATTGTTGAAAGTGCTGCTCACCAACGCCTGCAACTACGATTGCCTCTATTGCGTCAATCGTACCTCCAGCAACGTGCCGCGCGCCCGCTTCACGATCGATGAGATCGTGAAGCTTACGATCGACTTCTATCGCCGCAATTACATCGAAGGGCTGTTTCTCTCTTCCGGCATCATCCGCAACGCCGACTACACCATGGAGCAAGTGGTCAATGTCGCGCGCAGCTTACGCGAAGAGCATCATTTCCGCGGCTACATTCATTTGAAAACCATCCCTGAAGCAGACGATGCATTGATTACCGAGGCCGGCAAATATGCCGACCGCCTCTCTATCAATATCGAGGTCCCCGAAGAGGACAGCCTCGCACGACTTGCACCGGAAAAAGACGTGCGCGCGATCCGCCGCACCATGGGCCGGCTTCGCCTCAAGCTCGACGAAGCAAAGGAAGCCCAAAAGAAAGCCCAGGTGTCGAAAGCAAAGCCGCCGCGCTTTGCCCCCGCAGGCCAGAGCACGCAGATGATCGTCGGCGCCGACGTGGCCTCCGATCAGACCATCCTCGCAACCAGCGCCAACCTTTATGGCGCCTACCGTCTCAAGCGCGTCTATTACTCCGCCTTCAGCCCGATCCCGGATTCAAGCCGCGCGTTGCCGCTTTCGGCTCCTCCCTTGATGCGCGAGCATCGGCTGTATCAAGCTGATTGGCTGATGCGCTTCTACGGTTTCGACGTCGACGAGATCGTCGAAGGCGCCGGCATGCTGCCGCTCGACATCGACCCGAAGCTCGCCTGGGCGCTGCGACACCGCGACCGTTTCCCGCTCGACGTCGCCACCGCCAGCCGTGAGGAGTTATTGCGCGTGCCAGGTTTCGGCACCAAAGCGGTCGACCGCATCATCGCCACGCGCCGCGTGACATCCATCCGCGCCGCCGATCTCAGCCGGCTTCATATCCCGAAGCAAAAGGCGCTGCCCTTCATCGTTCTCAGCGATTATCGCCCCTCGCCGCATTTGCTTGACGCCCAAAACCTTGCCCAGCGTTTCAAACCAAAGGCGGCTCAACTCGGGTTTGGGTTCTAGATGAACACCATCGTCCTCAAACACCAAACCGATTTCGACGGCTGGCGGCAGACCGCGCGCACGCTCGTGCTCGATGGCGTTAGTCCGGCGGACGTGATCTGGAGCGTCGAGGGCGATGAAGACGAACTATTCGCATCCACCGGGACGACACCGCAACCGCCCTCATCGATTGAGACATTCAACGTTCCAGCCAAATTCCCGGAGCTGGCCCGGATTGCGATCCTTCACCGTGACCGAGAGCGGTTTGCAATCCTTTACCGCCTGCTGTGGCGATTGCGCAGCCATCATGACCTTCTGGAGGTTGCGACCGATTCCGACGTTTCGTGCGTCGCGGCGATGGCAAGGGCGGTGCGGCGCGACGAACACAAGATGCACGCCTTTGTCCGCTTCCGCGAGATCGGCCGCGAACGCGACGCGCACTATGTCGCCTGGTTCGAGCCGGAGCACCACATCGTCGAATTGGCCGCGCCGTTCTTTGCGCGCCGTTTCGCCGACATGCCCTGGTCGATCCTGACGCCCGACCTCTGTGCGCATTGGGACGGTGTCGCGATTTCATTCTCGCCCGGCGTCAACAAGGCTGAAGCGCCGACCTCGGACCGTCTGGAAGAGACGTGGCGGCGTTATTACGTCGCGATCTTCAATCCGGCCCGGCTCAAGGTGAAGGCGATGCAAACCGAAATGCCAAGGAAGTACTGGAGGAACCTGCCGGAGGCTTCGATGATTAAACCTCTGATCGCTGACGCCGCGCGCGTCACCGACGCGATGATCGCCAAAACCGCGACCGAACCGCACAAGGTGCAGAAACGGCTGGAGGAGCCGGTGAGACGAAAATCAGTGGCCGCAGCCGACGAGCTTGAGACCTTGCGCGAGGAAGCCGCCGGCTGCCGCGCCTGCCCGCTGTGGAAGGATGCGACCCAGACCGTGTTTGGCGAGGGCCCGCCGGACGCGCGCATCATGCTGGTTGGCGAGCAACCCGGCGACAAGGAAGACCTCGCCGGCAAGCCGTTCGTCGGTCCGGCGGGGCATATGCTCGACCGCGCCTTGGTCGAGGCCGGCATCGATCGCAAGCAGGTCTATGTCACGGGCGCGGTCAAACATTTCAAATTCGTGCCGCGCGGCAAAATTCGCCTGCATCAGAAACCGTCCACATCGCAAATCAAGGCGTGCCGGCCATGGTACGAGCGCGAATTGGCGACCATCAAACCGGTGCTTGTCGTCGCCATGGGTGCCACCGCGGCGCACGCGGTGTTCGGCAAAGTGACGCCGGTCAACAAAAGCCGCGGCCGCCTCATTGATCTCGATGATGAGACCAAGGCGCTGGTGACGGTGCACCCCTCTTATCTATTGCGGCTACCGGATGCGGATGCCAAGGCGCTGGAATACGAGCGCTTTATCAGTGACCTGAAAATGGCCGCGGCACTGCTTCGAAAAACGGCCCATGCAGCGTGATCGCACTGCTGCATGATCGACATTCGGCTGCCGCCCTGCTAGGTACACCAAGCGAGAATTAACCCATCGTCCGCCATTTATTCCCGCGAAAAATTTTCGTGGATCGATGGGTTAGTTTGAGGTTCTCTAAAAAGTTTTTCTTTCAGTAATTTCAATCGGATCGGCCGGGTTGACAGCCATGAGCAGGGATAACCCCGGTGCTGTCATCTAACCTTCAAATCCATGCGGCAATGATGAAGGCTCACCGTATTAGGGGCGTCGATAATGACCGATTTTGCACTTAACCAAAACGTTAGCGGGACGGATGACGGCGGACCGATTCAACCTGCCTCACGCCCCAATCTCGACAAGGGCTTTAACCCTCTGACGATGATTATCTTTTTCGGAATTCTCGCGGCCGGCTTGGCGTTTGTCGCCTACAGCATTTATGCCGACGTGGACGCCACGGGCACCAAGGTTACATCGTACCTGCCCTACCTCCTGTTGTTGGTGGCGCTGCTGATCGCGCTGGGCTTCGAGTTCGTCAACGGCTTTCATGACACCGCCAACGCGGTCGCGACGGTGATCTACACCCACTCGCTTCCGGCCGAGTTCGCCGTGATGTGGTCCGGCTTCTTCAACTTCCTCGGCGTGCTGGTGTCGTCCGGCGCGGTGGCTTTCGGCATCGTGTCGCTGCTGCCGGTTGAGCTCATCCTCCAGGTCGGAAGCAGCGCAGGCTTTGCGATGGTCTTCGCCCTGCTGATCGCCGCGATCATCTGGAACCTCGGAACCTGGTATTTCGGCCTGCCGGCTTCCAGCTCCCACACCCTGATAGGATCGATCATCGGTGTCGGTGTTGCCAATGCGCTGATGCGCGGCCGCGACGGCACCTCGGGTGTCGACTGGAGCAAGGCTACCGAAATCGGCTACGCGCTGTTGTTGTCGCCGCTGGTCGGCTTCATCCTGGCCGCGCTGCTACTGATGCTGATGAAGGTGATCGTCCGCAGTCCGGCGCTGTATTCCGCGCCGGAACCCGGCAAGACCCCGCCGCTCTGGATCCGCGGCCTTTTGATCCTGACCTGCACAGGCGTCAGCTTCGCGCACGGCTCGAACGACGGCCAGAAGGGCATGGGCCTGATCATGCTGATCCTGATCGGCACGGTCCCTACCGCCTACGCCCTCAACCGTTCGATGCCGGATTCGCAGGTCGCTGTGTTCCAGCAGGCCTCTGAGGCCGCCTCCAAGGTGATTGCGGCCAAAGGCGCCGGTCATAGCATCATCGGCGACCCGCGCCCGGCCGTGACTCAATATGTGTCGCAGCGTCGCATTAGCGAAGGCACCTTTCCTTCGCTCGCCGCTCTGGTGAAGGACATCGGCGATCAGGTCCAGAAGTACGGTTCGTTCAACAAGGTTCCGTCGGAAGTCGTCGGCAACACCCGTAACGACATGTACCTGACCTCGGAAGCGATCCGCTTCCTGATGAAGGACAAGGAAAGCGACCTCAGCAAGGATGATGTCGCGATCCTGAACACCTATAAGGGCACGCTGGACGCCGCCACCAAGTTCATCCCGAACTGGGTGAAGATCGCGGTCGCGCTGGCGCTTGGCCTCGGCACCATGATCGGGTGGAAGCGCATCGTGGTCACGGTGGGCGAGAAGATCGGCAAGACGCACCTCACTTACGCCCAGGGCGCGTCGGCAGAACTCGTCGCCGCCGCGACGATCTTCGCAGCCGACAACTTCGGCCTTCCGGTCTCTACCACCCACGTGCTGTCGTCCGGCGTTGCCGGTGCCATGGCTGCCAACGGGTCGGGCCTGCAGATGTCAACCATCCGCAACATGGCGATGGCTTGGGTGCTGACGCTGCCGGTGGCGATCCTGCTTTCGGGTGGGCTGTACTTTATCTTTGCCCACCTGTTCTGATCCGGCCGATCGTACGTAAAACAAAGAGGCCCGCACAACGCGGGCCTCTTTTTTATCTTGATACGCGACGGCGCTTCCCTGGCGGGACTACGCCGCGAGCGTACCTTCGACCAGCTTGATCCAGTACGAGGTGCCAAACACGATCGCCTTGTCGTCGAAATTATAGGCCGGGTGATGCAAGCCCGCGCTGTCGCCATTGCCGCAGAAAATAAACGCGCCCGGTCGCTTCTCCAGCATATAGGCGAAGTCCTCGCCGCCCATCAGCGGCGGCATCTCCTGCACATTGCCGCTGCCCGCGACATCCTCGGCCACCTTGATCGCAAAATCCGTTTGCGCGGCATGGTTGACCACGACCGGATAGCCACGCAGATATTCGAGATCGATCTTGGCGCCGGTCATCTGCGCCACGCCGTTCACGACCTCGCGCACGCGCTTCTCAACCAGCACACGTACTTCCGCCGTCAAGGTCCTGACGGTGCCCCTGATTTCGGCGGTTTGCGGAATCACATTGCGCGCATTGCCGGCGTGGAACTCGCACATCGAGACGACGGCGGCCTCGAGCGGATCGACGCTGCGCGAGACGATCGACTGCAAGGCCGTGATCAGCTGGGCGCCGACCATGACGGAATCGATCGACAAATGCGGACGCGCCGCGTGGCCGCCGCGCCCCTCGATGTGGATGTTGACGGCATCGGTCGAGGCCATGATCGGGCCCGGCCGAATGGCAAAGCTGCCGACCGGAATCCCCGGGCCATTGTGCATGCCGTAGACCTGATCGATGGCGAAGCGTTCGAACAGCCCGTCCTTGATCATGGCGGCGGCACCGAAACCGCCCTCTTCCGCCGGCTGAAAGATCACGACCGCTTGCCCCGCGAAATTCCTGGTCTCGGCCAGATAGCGCGCCGCGCCAAGCAGCATTGCGGTGTGCCCGTCATGACCGCAGGCGTGCATCTTGCCGGAGGTTTTGGAGGCGTAAGGCAATCCGGTCGCCTCCTCGATCGGAAGCGCGTCCATGTCGGCGCGAAGCCCAATCACTTTGACGTCGGCGTTGCCGGCGGGTTTACGTCCCTTGATGACGCCGACCACGCCGGTGCCGCCAAGCCCGGTCGCGACCTCATCGCAGCCAAATTCCCGCAGCCGGTCGGCCACGAAAGCCGAGGTGCGGCGTTCCTCGTAGCCGAGTTCAGGATGTTCATGGATATCGCGGCGCCAGGCTTGTATTTCGGGTTGCAGGTCGGCCGCGCGGTTGACGATGGGCATGGGGAAACTCGGGGCTAAATCATTGATGGTGCCCCTGTTTAGCATGGAGCGCGTCATCGGCCCAATACCCGTTAGGCGAGAACCGAGACACCATGCATTGACAAAAGTGCAATGGCCGGACTTTGGTCCGGCCTATTAACGTCTGACAAACCAGATGCGCAGACGAACGGCGGAAACAGGAAAATGACGACACGGCTCGAGGGAGATTTCGACTACATCGTCGTCGGTGCCGGCACCGCCGGATGCATCGTCGCCAACCGCCTGTCTGCGAATCCGAAAAACCGGGTGCTGATCCTGGAAGCCGGCGGCAACGACAACTGGATCTGGTTTCACATCCCGGTCGGATACCTGTTCGCGATCGGCAATCCACGCTCGGACTGGATGTTTCGGACCGAATCCGAAGCCGGTCTCAACGGCCGTTCGCTGGCCTATCCCCGTGGCAAGGTGATCGGCGGCTCGTCGGCGATCAACGCCATGATTTCGATGCGCGGACAGGCCGCCGACTATGACCATTGGCGTCAGCTCGGCCTGACCGGCTGGGGCTATGGCGATGTCTTGCCGGCCTTTCGCCGGCTGGAAGATCACTTCCTGGGCGAGAGCGAGCATCACGGCACCGGCGGCGGCTGGCGCATCGAGGCGCCGCGGCTGTCCTGGGTCGTCCTCGACGCCGTCGGCGAAGCGGCCGAGCAAA
>Ga0210389_10001012_pt1 | contig 23604 bp, 20 predicted proteins | sample IncBWH28OmetaG_FD_160127 | JGI IMG/M metagenome (GOLD analysis project Ga0210389, IMG submission 160127) | Forest soil microbial communities from Barre Woods Harvard Forest LTER site, Petersham, Massachusetts, United States - Inc-BW-H-28-O ...
AATGATAAGAATTTTATAAAAAACTGACTTTCAGAAAGATAATCGACTAAAAAAATAACGAGGAGGCAATATGGTCGGCATATAACTTGCCGGTTTGGGTAAGGGAAAGCGTATTTTCTTTTTGGACGAGCCAACCCTTTTCAAAAAACTCCGGCAAGGATTTGCTTAATTCCGCGGTCGACCCGGCGGCAATTTTTTCCAGGTTTTTAAGATCAAGTCCCCACATGGTCCGTAGCGAGGTCATGATGTATTCGTTCAGCCGGTTGGCTTCAGACAGGGTTTCGGTTTCGGCAGGTATTTCTGATTTTTCAAGCGCTACGATATACTTTGCATTATTGGCCACATTCCATTGCCGGGTTTCGCCGTTATAGGAATGTGCCGAAGGGCCAAGTCCAAGGTATTTTACACCCTTCCAATAGTTGGAATTGTGCCTGGAATAGTGTCCCGGTTTGCAAAAATTCGAGATTTCGTAATGCTCAAAGCCCTGCGCCTGCATGGCGTCCATCAGCAAAATAAACTGTTCGGCGCTTTGCTGTTCATCCATCGGCGCTTGTTTTTTTGTTTTGATGAAAGAGGCAAGTGCTGTGCGCGGTTCAACCGTCATGGAATAGGAGGATATATGAGGAATATCCAGCTCAAATATTTTATCCAGGTTATATTTCCATTTTTGATCGGTAAGCAAAGGATAACCGTAGATCAGGTCGGCCGTGATATTTTCAAAGCCGATATCCTGAGCTCTTTTTACCGATGATTCCGCTTCATTTGCGCGGTGGGCCCGGTTCATCCATGCCAGATCTTCATCAAAAAACGATTGTATGCCGATGCTCAGCCGGTTCAGGCTCGTTTGCCGCAGGGCCTGTAGCTTTTCTTTGCTAAGGTCGTCCGGGTTGGCTTCTAAAGTGATCTCGGCATTCGCCGATACGGTGTGCAGGTTTGTTATGGTGTTTAACAGGATGTTTATTTCATCCGCATTTAAAACCGATGGCGTACCGCCGCCAAAGTAAACGGTTTCAACAGTTTCGCCGGCGAGGTAATCTTTTTGAAGTTTAATTTCTTTGATAAGGGCCTGTATCAGTTCGTCCTTATATTTTAATGATGTACTGAAATGAAAATCGCAGTAATAACAGGCTTGTTTGCAAAAGGGGATATGGATGTAAATACCGGCCATGTTGTTATGATAAATAAATGAAGGATCAGTTTGTTGGCGATCTTAACTCAGCTCATGCGCTTCCTTCAACATGCTGAGCCCCTTCTCCCAGCGATAAAGGCCTGCACCAACGGCCGCCGCCACGATCAATTCAAAAGCAGCTTTTTCGTTCCCTGTTTTTTGCATGACTTTTTTTACCTGCTCATCTGTGATCTTATAGGCCGCCAGGCCGATTTGCCGGGCCAGGTCGTCATAGGCTGCTTCTCCCACAGCAGGTCCGCCGGCTGCCCGCTTTGCCATGGCCTGGCGAAGCGCTATGTCCATTGTTCCCGGTCCTTCCAAAACACGTTTGCGTAACGCTTCGGCCAGCGCCCGATGGTCGGGGTGGCCGAGTAGTTTGCTTTTGCCAAATACGTAACCTTTTTCCAGCATCCTGGGCGCCGAGCGGGAGAAATCGCCGTCATCCGGAATAGCGAAATTCAAGGCGTCAGCCAGGCGAACAGTAATACTGAAGAGGGTAACAACCGCCATTGCATCCTCCACTTCCTGCTGGGTCATCCCTTCATGAAGTACAGTTAGAACGTGCTCCGCGGTCAGTTCATCCGGTGTTTTAGCAAATATTTCCAGGAAAACCAGGATGGCTTTTACTTTTGACGATAATTTTGCCTGCCTAAAATCTTCAACTGCCGCATCTACCAGCGTTTTATCCAAAGCCAATGAGGCAATAGCAGTATGAGCTTTGACACAGAACGTGCATGAATTCCATTTGGCCGTTAGCGCCGCGAAAAGTTCCCGCTCACCAACAGACCAATTGCTTTCTCCCCGCATGGCTGCCTGTGTCCAGCCGGTCATTGGCTTGCCATAAAAATCCTGGTGGTACATTACGATCCGGGCCGCGTCGGGCAGCCGCATTCCTGATACCATGGAGATAAACCTGATCAAAAGAGCCTGGAAGAAACCACCTCCTTTTTCTACCTGGAGAAGACGCATATATTTTTTTTATTTTACAAGCACTTACAAATGTAAATTGTCAATTGAAGAAAAAATTGTAAAAATCGGAAGTGCTTTTACAATAACCACACTGTCAAAAATTTTTACCACTCCGAAGGACTCCTTCGGAGTGGTAAGATTTTATTTTTTAACTACTATTTTAGCCGAACCATAACGCCTTTATTTTAGACTAATCTTTATAAAAAATTCTCCCAAACTCATTCTCGGATTTTGCAAATTTTAACGGAGAAAATCCGGTGAAGCGCCTGAAATCTTTAATAAAATGAGCCCGGTCGTAAAAATAATCATATATATTTTCTTTTATATCCTCTTTTAGGAAATCAGGCCCGGCAGGCCTTGCCCATTGTTCATAAATTTGATTGAAGCGAATTATCGAGGATAGATTTTTAGGGCTCACGCCGACTTTCTCCGTGAACTTTTCATGCAGCCACCGGCTGCTGTAGCCTGTCTTTCGTTCCAATTCCGTTACGGTAACCAAACCCTTTGAATGCTCTATCTGGCCAAGGCAATAGTCAAGGATCAGGTCGGGCCGGGATTTTGCCAGCAGCCGGACAAGATAACCCTGGATGAGTTGAATTTTTTTATCAACTATTTCGGTATCAGCTATTATTTCCTGTATCACCCGGGCTGATTTACCCAAAACTTCTTCCAGCAGAAAAAGTTTGTTTTTTAATTCCGACTGGCGAAGTTGAAAAAGGCGATAAGTACCTAAGGGTGAAAACTCAATGCCAATATTTCCATGAGGCGCGTCGTACTCGACATCTACAATGGCCGGAATATCCTGGATGCCAATCAATGTAATTTGGGATTCTTTGGATAGATGAAAGTAATCCTGGTTTTTACCGGAAACGCCGTTCCGAAAAGGGATAGTCAGCTTGGCCATTCCGTTTGGGACAATCATTTTCATGTCTTCTGCAGGCGCGCGGCCGCTGCTTTCAAAAAGCCACATTTTATTAATGATCCCCCGGAGTTGGGGTAATGGCTCGATATGTTGAAGTCGCATTTGCATTTTTGTACAATTTATATTGGCGACATCGTGATATAATGAGACACCCTATTCCAGCTGCCGGGCAAGCGCAACGAATTTAGCCGGTAACATTCAGATGTAGTTTTTTTTTGGAGGCTAAGATGCCTTTAGCAGTTTTTCGATGTTCGCTAACCTGCTTTCGAACCGGCTTTCCCGCTCTTCAACGGCCTTTAACCGGGCGTCTAACTGCGCCAGTGTAGAAAGAACTTCTTTTATTTCTTTTAATTGAGTAATTATTACCTCGTTGAAAGTTTGCTGCTGTTCCCATTGTTTGACAGAAATACCCATAAAATCCCGGAGAATGCTATTGGTTTCTTTAACCTCGATAGTAATCCCATTTACATGTGTAATTACTTCTTTTACTTGCGTAGCTACTTCTTTTACTTGCTCAGTAGTTTCGTCCTGTTTAATAAGCATTTCAGCAATTATCAAGGCTATTTCCTTATCCATTGGAGTTTATTTTATTCAAATATAAACAATACCGGTGTTTTTCAACAATTAGTGATTCCCTTAAAATCAATTTAAGTACCAATAGGAGAAGTTAGTTTTAAGGAAAATGCTTCGGTTATGCCGGGCTGAGAGAGTAGCGCGTGTTTTGTGTTATTTAGCAAAACCTTTATACGGACGGTTTCGCAGCATTACCCATGTCCGGTCATATGATACCAGGTAGTGCGCCATGACTATTAAGGCCATTAGCTCACTTAGCTCAGGTTTGCCCAGTTGATACAAAGCCCAAACTGCCCAGCCAAACAGGGCAAGTTCCAGAAACAGCCTTATTGGGCCCGGGGTTTCAACAGGGGCCGGCTTCGGATCATTTTGAATACGAAAGACACCCCACAATACAGCGGCAATTGCCGGGAAACCGGCAGCCGCAACGTACCGGAGCCACGTTTCGCTTAAATGCCAGCCCCAGTAGCCTAAAACTATTAACATCGCAATTTCCAGGGCAAAGCGGACGGCAAGATTGATGGGGTTTGTGTTCATATTATGGTTACGGGCAGTAATAATTTCAAACAAAGAATCAAGATACAAGAGCCAAGAATCAAGATAAGAGGGTAAAAGCACGCTGGTTTACAGCTAAGCAAAAACCCAAGTGGCCGAATTTTGCTTGTTTTCAATAAAAAACTTTAAATATTATCTGTTTTTTCTTGACTCTTGGTTCGCAGAATTAACACAAAATTAAATAACAGCGGTACAAACAAACAATTATTGCGGTAACTTTGCAACCCGAAAGGCTAACGGTAATTGTAATGCGCATATTTTTATTTGGTTTTTTGTTAGCATTTTTTTGTTTTTCGAAAGCTTATGCCCAGGGCGACTCCGCTTCCGCCCCTAATAAATCCGTACTCAATCCTGTCGACCCGAAAACTGTGAACCCTTTTTTGCCCGATTCAGTTGTCAAAGCTAACCGGCAAAAATTTGTGAGTGATTCCATATCGATGAGTTATTTGATTCCCGACTCATCAAAGATGAAAAATATGGCAATAGACAGCATCCTGAAAACCGGGGGGAATACCCTGGTTTTTATACCGGCAGGGGCGTCAAAAAGAACGGTCCCGGGAAAGGGAGGAACACTCCGCACCTACCGGGAAAGCTGGGTGGTGGCGGTATTGATCGGCCTTTTGATCTATACCGGCCTGCTCAATCTTTTTTTTGGCAGCGACCTGAAAGGCATGCTCCAATCGTTTTATAATAAACGTTCGCTTTCTCAAACCGACAAGGAAGCGGGCCTTGTTAATACCTGGGCTTTTGCCGCCCTGTTTTTACTGTTTTGCTTAACGCTTGGCCTTATTTTATACCAGCTTACGGGGTACTATAAAAAAGCTTACCCGGTAAGCGGCTTCAATCTTTTTCTTTCACTTGCCGGCATCGCAGGCGTTTTGGTCGCTCTAAAATATATATTGTTAAAATTCCTCGGGTTCATTTTCGATATTGCCGGCGTAGTTAACGGCTACCTTGGCGTTTTAAATTTAACTTATTTCGGCCTGTCATTTGTTTTGCTGGCGGCGGCAATATGCTTTAGTTTACTTGCAAACCAATTTATACCGCAGTTGCTCATCATTTTGCTAAGCTTAACACTTATTATTTTGGTATGGCAATACCTGCGCAGCAGTGTAAACATCATTTCCAACTTTAGATTTCATAAATTTTATTTATTTGTCTATCTTTGTGCCCTCGAAATTTGCCCGGTTTTAATATTGATAAAGGCACTTAATATATAAATTTAGCGGTACACGAATTGAATTTGGAAGACAGAAAGAAAAAGGTTAAGAGCATATTAGTCACATTGCCAAAACCTGAGAACGATAAGAATCCGTACGCCGAGCTGGCTAAAAAACTGAATCTGAAGATTGACTTCAGGTCGTTCATTCACGTCGAAGGTGTACCGGCTAAAGATTTCCGAAAGGAGAAGATCAACCTGGCCGATTTCAGCGCAGTGATCTTCACCAGCCGCAACTCAGCCGATCATTTTTTCAGGATTTGTGACGAGATGCGTTTCGAGGTGCCTGTGGAAATGAAATATTTCTGCCTGTCCGAAACGATAGCGCTTTACCTGCAGAAATATATCCAGTACCGCAAACGGAAAATATTTTTTGGCAAACAAACCGCCAGCGACCTTGCCGAGGTGCTCAAGAAACATTCAGGCGAAAAATTCCTGTATCCCTGCTCGGATGTAGCTGCCGAGGAGACCCAAAAGTTTTTGCTGGAGAATGGCTACAATTTTACGCCCGCGGTACTTTTCAGAACAGTTTGCAGCGATCTGTCCGACCTGGCCGACGTTTTTTATGACGTGATCGCGTTCTTTAGCCCGTCGAGCATCCAGTCGCTTTATAAAAACTTCCCCGATTTTAAACAAAATAATACCCGTATCGCCGCCTTTGGAGCGACTACGCACAAGGCGGTGCTCGAAGCGGGCCTCATCCTGGATATTCCCGCGCCAACGCCTGTTGCACCATCTATGACGATGGCAATTGAGCAGTACTGCAAAATGGTTAATAAATAACGTAATTTTTAAGCCGGGCCTATTTCGGTTGATGGTAGGAGCGCAGTCTACTTAAACGCATAATTTTTTTAACCACAAGGGACACAAAGGCCACAAAGTTTTCACGAGCGCTCCGTGCTTAAATAAAATTTATTTTTTTCCGTCGTAAAGTCATTGTGGCCTTGGTGTCCCTTGTGGTTTAATTTTTTTCACTAAGATCGCAATGCGTCTGCCTGCCATTTTTCCGACGACATTAGTCTGTAATTGGCTTCAAGTGTTATTTTGTGGAAAATTAATTCAGACCCTGTTTTTAATTCCTGGCTACCTTTAACACAATTGAAAAAAATTAACGCAATCGGTAGCTGAGATCGTTTGACCGGAAAGTTTTTAGCTTTTTGGCTGCCTTTGTTGCAACTATTTCAACACATTATCGTATAAGTGGAAACAATTTATGATAATTGTAAACGTTGTGTTACGGTACATTTGGCACTTAAATACCTTAATTTAAGAGGTTTGTTCTTTAAAATAACCGTAAAACAGACATTTTGAAATGTTTTTTTTATTTGACGGGCTAAAATTGATATATTCGGGGGTCACATTGTGTTATATTTATATAACTGATTTTTGATTTAAAAGATGAAGCAAATTTACTTTTTAATTGCAGGTTTGGCTTGCGGAATATTGAGCGGCTGTAGCAAAGGCGGAGACCGGGGCGAGGTAACGGGCGTACCTGAAAGATCATTCAGGGCCGAAGTGCCATTTGGAATGGTATACATTCCCGGAGGTTCATTCCTTATGGGTCAAACAGACCAGGATGTCACTTTTGCGCAAATAGCGCAAACCAAACAGGTTACTATCGCGCCGTTCTTTATGGACCAAACCGCGATAACCAACAGCCAGTACAAACAATTTGTTAACTGGGTGCGCGATTCAATTGCCATCACTAATTACCTGAATGATGACAAGTATTATCTGAAGCCGGCTAAAGGTTCAACAGCGCCCACCAACGGAAAAAAATACATCAACTGGGCATACGTAAAAAAATATCCCGTAATGAGCGCCCGCAAAGGGACCGGCGCCGCCGCCGCGGCCGCCAAATTGCAGGGCATGTACTACCAGGGCGCCGACCGGTTGTTCGACCGCAACGAATTGGACGTACATTTATTAAAATATAACTACGCCTTACTGGTTTTGCGCGATGCGGCTAATTACCACGACGATAAAACCAAACGCCGCTCCGATTTTATTTTACATGATACCGTGGCGGTTTACCCGGATACACTGGTATGGCTGAGCGATTTTTCATACGCCGCCAATGAGCCCATGACCGAAAGTTATTTTTCGCACCCTGCTTACCGCAGTTACCCTGTAGTGGGTGTAACCTGGCGCCAGGCACGTGCATTTACGGTGTGGCGTACCCGCTATAATGATGCCTATAAAGAAGCGAGACATTTGCCAACCCGCTCACCATATCGCCTGCCTACCGAAGCTGAATTTGAGTATGGCGCACGCGGCGGAAGGATCGGTACCGATTACCCCTGGGGCGGTCCTTATATTAAAAATGCAAAAGGATGTTTGCTGGCCAACTTTAAGCCTGGCCGCGGTAACTATACCGATGATGGCGGCGCTTATACCGTAAACGTAAAATCCTATTTCCCCAATGATTATGGCCTGTATAATATGGCCGGGAACGTGGCCGAATGGACAAATTCGGCATTTGATGAATCGGCATCGTCTTTCGTTCATGACCTGGCGCCTACATTGACGTACGAAGCAAAACCAAGCGACCCGCCGGTATTAAAGCGTAAAGTAGTGCGCGGCGGCTCATGGAAAGATGTGGGCTATTTCCTGCAAAACTCAACCCGTACATTTGAATACCAGGATACCGCGAAATCGTATATCGGTTTCCGCTGCGTAACCACATACCTTGGCCGTGATATTAAGGACAAACGGTAACCAAATTTTAAACTGACCAAAAACTAAATAAACTTCTATAAAAACTTACTATGGCTGAGAAAAGACAACCCTATGGGATTAACAATATCGTATCCTGGGGTGCAACGATCGTTATTATTGGATTACTATTTAAAATCCAGCACTGGCAATTTGCAACGATCTTTATTACACTGGGATTAGGAACAGAAGCCATATTATTCTTTCTGTTGGGATTTCAGCGCGACCCTGTGGAGATTGACTGGAAAAGGGCATACCCCGAGTTGGATGAGGATTACGACGGCGAGTTGCCCGGCAAGGTAAAAAAAGTTACCGCCGGCGACAGCTTTTCAAACACTGCCGCCCTGGATCAAATGCTGGCTGAAGCTAAGATCGGTCCTGAACTGATTGGCAGTCTGGCCAGCGGCCTGCGTACATTTGGCGATAAAGTGGCCGGGATATCCCGCGTTACCGATGCCGGCGACGCAACAGTAGCCTTTACCGCTAAAGTTAAAGAGGCGACCGTTAGTTATGATAAGCTGAACAGCTCGTTCGTAAAAGCTTCGGGCAACCTCGAAGAAATTGCCAGCACTTCCATCGATTCAAAAACTTACCACGAACAGGTAAGCAAAATGGCGAAAAATCTTTCCGCTTTAAATGCTGTATATGAACTGGAGCTGCAGGATTCGAGCAATCACCTTAAATCGATGAACAAGTTTTACCAGGATATGGCGGGAACGCTGAAAAACTTTAACGAAAGTTCAAACGATGCAAAACAGTTTAGGGACGAGATATCGCGTTTAGCCAAAAATATGGCGACGCTCAATTCAATATATGGTAACATGCTGTCAGCAATGAACCAGCCGCGTGTAAGTTAATTTTTGATAAACTATTGATCAGCAAACTAAAATCTATTACGCATGGCTGGAGGTAAACAAACCCCAAGACAACGAATGATTGGTATCCTTTACCTGGTACTGCTGGGGCTCATCGCCCTGAACGTACCGGATAATTTGTTGGATGCCTTCCGGAAAATTACAATAAGCCTGGACACTTCAAGAGGTAACGTAACCAAGGATGTTAACGATACATATGCAGCATTTCAAACTACCCTGAACGATCAAAAAGAAAGGGCGACACCTATTTATAATAGGGCTCAGAAAGCAAGTGCCGTAGCAAAATCACTGGAAGACTATGTCCAAAAGTTAAGAGATCAATTGACTGTAGCTGGCGGTGGCATCAATCCAAACATAAATGATGTTGACGCCAGGGATAACCTGGATATTTCGCCGCGGATGATGGTAGAAGATAAAAGAGCCGATACGCTGAAGAGAATGATTAACGATACGCGCGAGCAACTCATGGCCTTATTGAAAGATAAGGACCGGGCTGGTGTCGAACTTTCTTTAAATACAGACGACCCACCGGCAGGCACAGGTTTGCATAAGAGTTGGCAGGACGCCTATTTTGGGGAAGGTGTGCCTCTTGGCGCTACATTGACCACATTGGCTAAGATACAAAACGATGCCAAAAATGCCGAAAGCGAAGTCGTCAAAAAAATATTAGCTGAAGCTCAAAAAGCCCAGGTTAACCTTGACGTGTTCCAGGCTGCTGCTGTTGCGCCAACCAGCTATGTTTTGGTTGGACAGCCCTATACCGCACAGGTTTTCCTGACGGCCTATGATTCAAAATTAAACCCGACCATTACTGTTGACAATTTGCCTATTCATGTTGAGGCGGGTAAAGGAATGTATACCGGAAGTACCAGTTCAGAAGGTTTGCATACATGGAGGGCACACATAAGCTTTAAAGACAATGACGGCAAAACACAAGGATACGATACGCCGCCGCAAACTTATATGGTTGCGCGTCCGTCCGCAGTTGTATCGCCGGATAAGATGAACGTTTTGTATATCGGAATAGCCAATCCAATATCTGTTTCATCCCCGGGTATTGCTAATAAGGACCTCCATGTAAGCATAAGCCCTGGTAGTATTAACAGTACCGATCTGCTTAAAGGCGAATATGAAGCCAATGTTAGTTCGGTGGGAACGGCTACCGTTAGTATTTCGGGCCAGGTGGGTGGTAAAACTGCCGCTTTAGGAAGCAAGTTGTTCCGTGTAAAGAAAATCCCAAGCCCGGTGGCTGAGTTTGCCGGCACCAGCGGCGGTTCGCAAAATACGCCTACTATACAGGGGCAGAATTATATATTTGCAACGCTGAAGGATTTTGAATTTGATTTAAAATTTAATATCAAAAGTTATAAATTATACATCATCAGGCCACGCCAGGATCCGGTTATCGTAAACGGTTACGGCGGAACATTATCCCAGGACGTTAAGGATAAATTGAGATTGGTTACACCGGGAACGCGGCTCATTTTTGACGAAATTTATGCCATTGGCCCGGATAAGACAGATAGGTTACTTAACAGTATTACTATAAAAGCAAATTAGAATTGTTATGAAAAAGGGAATTTTAATAGTCATACTTTGTTTTGCATGTGTAGCGGCGTTTTCACAAACCAACAAAAACAGGAAAAGAAAACCCAAACCGCAGCCAAAGACAGACACCACAAAGACCGTTCAAAGCGCCCGGCCGCCCCAGTTGGTACCTGATAATAAAAACGCGGCCGCTAAACCAACCAAACCGTTTGACAGGCCGCTTGATGGTTACTATAAAAAAACCAACATTTTAAGCGCGAAAGTACTTCCCTACCCGAATCTTCGGGAGTCGGACGTGGCTTATGCAAAGCGTGTGTGGCGCGAGATTGACCTGCGCGAAAGGATGAACCAGTACCTGATATCACCAAAGCAACGCCTGATCGATGTGTTAGTAGCCGCTATAAAAGATGGAGAATTAACTGCATACGATGCCACGCAGGACGAGGCCAACAAGGATGACCCGGACGGGGATGCATTTTCCAAGCCGTTGACTACAGAACAGGCGATGAGGCAATTATCGGACAGCGTTACCCGCAAAAGTTTTGATGCAAATAATAACGAGACCGATACAAAGGTATTGTCTCCCTTTGTAGCCGACAGCGTAGTAAAGTTTCGCTTAAAGGAAGACTGGATATTTGATAAGCAACGCTCTGTTTTCGAACCGCGCATCATCGGCATCGCGCCTTTAGTACACCGGCAGGCAGCTGGTAATTTCCTGGATTATCAACCTGCTTTTTGGATTTACTTCCCTGATGCAAGGCCGATCCTTGCCGTGAAAGAAGTGGTTAGCAAGGATAACGATAACACGGGCTTAAGTTTTGACGATGTGTTTATGAAAAGGATATTTTCGAGTTACATCGTGAAGGTATCCAACGATAAGGACGAAGCTATAAAAGACTACGCCCAGGGTATAGACAAACTATACGAAGCGGAACAAATAAAGAAAAAGCTGCAGGACTGGGAATTGAATTTGTGGCAGTATTGATGAAGTCCTAAAGTCAGTAATCCCGATAGCTATCGGGACCGAAAGTCCGAAAGATAAGTAGAGCCCTTGCACGATTGCAGGGGCTCTTTGTTTGGGAGGCACGAGAAAACTTACGAAGTTTTAAAAACTTCGTAAGTTTTGGGGTACTTCGTAAGTTTTGGGGTACTTCGTAAGTTTTGGGGTACTTCGTAAGTTTTGGGGTTAAATATGATGCCCCAATCCTGCCACCGACAAAATCTTGTCGGTAGTTAATGTGTTAATTATCAGCCATGTAGTCCCGCATATCCGGGATAGCAGGGTGTAGCACGTGTAGCGCTACGCTACAAAACTTTGCCCAAAATACGCAATTATCGCTTTGGCCTGTTTGGTATTTACTACTTCCATCAATTCTTCTTCGGTGGCACCCCGCACTTTTTTAACCGATTTAAAATATTTCAGCAGCTTTTCGGCGGTGGTTTTGCCGATGCCTTCTATTAGCTCCAGCTCGGTTACCAGGGTGCCTTTATCGCGTTTTTTTCGATGAAAAGTTATACCGAAGCGGTGGGCCTCGTCCCTCAAATGCTGGATAACTTTTAATGTCTCGGATTTTTTATCCAGGTACATGGGATATTGATCGCCGGGGTAAAATAACTCTTCCAGCCGTTTTGCAATACCTATTATGGTAACTTTTTTGTCGATACCTAAAAGCTTAAGGCTTTTCACGGCCGACGATAGCTGCCCTTTACCGCCGTCGATCACGATCAGCTGAGGTAGTTCTCCACCCTCGTCCAGCATACGCCGGTAGCGCCGCTGAACGGCTTCTTCCATGGTGGCAAAATCATCGGGGCCCTCCACTGTTTTTACATTAAAATGCCGGTAATCTTTTTTCGACGGCTTTCCATCTTTAAAAACCACGATTGCCGATACCGGGTATTTCCCCTGGAAGTTGGAGTTATCAAAACATTCGATATGCCGCGGCAAAACGTTCATGCGCAGGTCCTTCATCATCTGCGTAAGCAGGCGTTCCGTTCTTATTTCGGGGTTGAGCTTTTCGTACTGGTCGATTTTCTCTTTCCGGAAGAAGCGAACATTTTTCTCCGAGAGATCGAGCAGTTTTCGTTTTTCGCCCAGCTTGGGTACGGTGAATTTGATGGCTGCATCCTCCAGGTCGATATCAAACGGCACGATGATCTCTTTTGAATGACTCTCATACCGGCTGCGGAACTCGGTGATGGCGAGGGTCAGCAAATCCTCGTCACTTTCATCCAGGCGTTTTTTCAATTCAATGGTCTGCGTTTGGATAATGGTGCCGTTCATTACTTTCAGGTAGTTAACAAAGGCTAATTTTTCATCGGACGCAATACTGAATACATCCACGTCGGTAATGGATGAGTTTACCACCGTTGATTTGCTCTGGTAATTTTCCAGCAATTCAAATTTACGTTTCAGCCGGTGGGCGTATTCGAAATTCATTTCTTTCACCGCCTTTTCCATGTCCCCTTTAAGGTTACGGAGCACGCCGCCAATTTTTCCCGTCAGGATATCTGTTATTTCTTCGATGTTGTTGCTGTAATCATCCTCGGTCTGAAAATCCTGGCAGGGGCCCTTGCAGTTGCCCAGCTGGTATTCCAGGCATACCTTAAATTTCCCTTTTTCAATATTGGCGCGGGTAAGGGGCAAATTGCAGGTGCGGAGGGGATACGTTTCTTTGATCAGTTCGAGAATATTATGCATCATGCTCACCGATGCATAAGGGCCTAAATACTTCGAGCCGTCGCGAATGATGCGCCTAGTCCAGAAAATGCGGGGATAGTTTTCGTTTTTGATGATGATCCAGGGGTAGGTTTTATCATCCTTCAGTAGCACGTTGTACCGTGGTTGGTGTTTTTTGATGAGGCTGTTCTCCAGCAGCCAGGCGTCAACTTCGGTATCGACAATGGTAAAGGTGATGTTCCGGATTTTGGAAACCAGTACGCGGGTTTTAGCGTTGACATTATTGTCTTTGTTGAAATAGGATCCCACACGGTTACGGAGGTCTTTCGCTTTACCGATATAGATTAACTCTTTCTCCTCGTCCCAATATTGATAAACACCCGGCTTGTGGGGGATGTTTTTTAATACTTCTCTGTAATCAAATTTGTTCATTAGTTATTGGTGATCCGGATCGCCATTTGCAGACTGGCATTCCCCATTGTCATTGCGAGCGCAGCGTGGCAATCGCGAACTTGTTATTACAGCTTTGCATTTCCGATGGCACAGTTCGCGATTGCTTCGTGCCTCGCAATGACAAAGTTTATTAACCATAGGATTTGACAAATTTGAAAATTTGTCAAATCTGATCTAAAACCCTAACTTTTTATCTACCTCGCCCGTTCCCTGTTGCTGTTGTTTATACTGGTCGCAATCTAAAATAACATTGGTTCCATTTTTTGGCGGATCAAAATCAACGTCCTTTTTGATGTGGAGCGCAGCGTTGGCATAAACTTTTTTCATAAACAAGGCGAATATTGGCAATGCGGAATTGGCGCCCTCGCCAAGCCGGGTTGAACGGAAGTGGATATCGCGGTCTTCGCAGCCTGTCCACACGCCCGTAACCAGTTGGGGGGTGATGCCCATAAACCAACCATCGGAGTTTTCCTGGGTGGTGCCGGTTTTGCCGCCGATGGGGTTGGTTAAGCTATAAGGTGCCCGCTGCAGCCTGGAGCCGGTGCCGTCTTCAATCACACCTTTCAGCATATAGGTCATTACATATGCGCTTTGCACATCCATGGCCTGCACCACCCGCGGCGTGTGGGTATAAATCACATTGCCGTTTTTGTCCTCAACTCTCAATATAAATGTCGGCTCGGTCCAGATGCCATGATTGGCGAAGACACAATAAGCGCCGGTCATATCAAAAACCGAAGCATTAAACACGCCGAGGCAGATGGACGGGTATGCCGGTACATCGCTGTTGATGCCCATTTTTTTTATGAGTTCAACTACCGGCGTCGGTTTCACCTCGTTCATCACGTAGGCGGTTACCCAGTTTTGCGAGTGCGCCAGGGCCTGCCGGAGCGTTATGGCGCCCGGCAAAGTTTCGGTCGGCGAGGAGCCTGGCGTCCAGGGAGTGCCGTAGCCGTAAATAGTTACCGGTACATTGTCCACCTGCTGGCAGGGTGAAAAACCATTTTCGATGGCAACGGCATAAGTAAAGGGCTTTGCGGTTGAGCCAACCTGGCGGGTACCTTCTTTTACCTGGTCATATTTAAAATGCTCAAAATTGGTGCCGCCTACCCAGGCTTTGATATAGCCGGTTGTGGGGTCCATGCTCATCATGGCGTTACGGAGCATCATCTTGGTAAAGACGATCGAGTCCATCGGTTTCATTAAAGTATCGATCTCTCCCTTCCAGGTAAATAACTGGAGGCTGTCGGGCGTATCAAAATTCTGCCTGATCTCATCCTCCGATTTCCCTTCCAGTTCCAACTGTTTATATCTGTCCGACCGGTACATGCCCGCATCCAGCAGCTGTTTAAAGTTTTTTACGTTTTTGTACCGGCTTACGCCGTGCCATTGGTCGTTAAACTGGGCCTGCAGTTTGGGCATATATTCTGCCTGCGCTTCTTCAGCGTATTGCTGCATAGTGGGGTCAAGGGTAGTATATATCTTCAACCCGTCACGGTCGAAGTCGTAAGGCCTACCGTCAGCGTTGACAATGTTTTGAGCTTTAAATATTCGCTGCAGCTCCTGTTTAAGGACTGCCCTGAAGTAAGGCGCCGGCCCGTCGACATGGCTCATCGGATTAAAATCTATTCCTAATGGCTTCTTTATCAGCTCATCCAGCTGCCCTTCGCTTAAAAAATTTTGCTTCTGCATCAAACCCAGGATCAGGTTGCGCCGGTCAAGCGCCCGTTGGGGGTGCCTGATTGGCGAATAAACGCCGGGCCCCTTTACCATCCCGACGAGCACCGCAGCCTGGTCTGGCGTAAGCTTATCAGGTGTTTCGTTAAAATAAGTATGCGCTGCAGATTTTATACCATAAGTGTTATAGGCGCCAAAATCAACCGTGTTTAAATACATGGTGATTATTTCCTGCTTAGTATAACGCCGCTCCAGTCTTACCGCAATTATCCATTCCTTAAGTTTTTGTGTAAAGCGAACAAAAGGATTGCGCGCCCGCTCGCCCGAGAAAAGGTTCTCGGCCAATTGTTGGGTGATCGTGCTCCCTCCCTGTTTTTTGCCGATCAAATTCAGCAGCGGTATGGTAAACATTCGGCGGAGATCGATGCCCGAATGCTCATAGAAACGTGAATCTTCGGTAGCGATAAGTGCATTCACCACATTCGGCGACAGCTGTGAATAGGTTACGCTTGAGCGGTTTTGAACGAAGTAGGTGCCCAAAACAGTTGTGCCGTCATCGCCGATAACTTCCGTAGCCTGGTTGCTTTTTGGGTTTTCGAGGTCGTGGAAAGACGGAAGCTGGCCAAACAAATTAAGATCAGCGGCAACGATCAGCAAAATAAGCAGCACAAACACGCTGATCACCGTTCTCCACATCATCCAGTTGTACCGTCTTATATCCTGGGGCGAAAGTTTTATGATCATTTTTCTCAGTAGTTGTTCTGGTAATAGTCGATATAACTATCCAATGTTTTTTTGTCGGCTAATTTATCAAGGTTTTGTTTTGTTATGATAAAATAGCTGCATTTATCAATCGGCACCTTCATAATATCGCCGAGGAGCGGAACGATCAGCCTGGCATATTTTTTAACGTCGCTGAGCGAACCGAACACGCCGACGTACACCAGTTGGTTGTTGTCGCCCACCGCCAATACCTGGTGCCTCAGCTGGGCGCCGGTATAATTTGCGCGGTTAAACTGCCCTATACCAAAACGCGAAGAGGCTAAATTAGTTGTACCGATAGCCACATTTACCACAAAGTAATAATTAGTGCTGTCGCGCGTATTAAACACCGCCGATACGTATGGGTGTTTGGCAGCAGGCTCGCTTGCCGAGTCTTTTTTCCCGGGCTGGGGCGGCAAAATTGCGGCTGCCGCAGCTTCCTGCTGTTTGTCGGGTTTAGCGGCTTCCTGTGGTTTATCAGCTTCCTGCTTTTTTTCAAGCGCTTTAGCGGCAGCTGCTTCCGCCAGCTCTTTCTTTTTCTCGGCTACTGCCTGGTCATAAGGCAAAGGGGCCCTTGGCTTTGGGCGATAGGCGGCTTTCTTCTGATTTTCCACGGCCAGCGTAAACGGCACTTCTTTCGGGTCCACGTCGGCCAGCACCGTGCTGCGGCGCTGTATATCCGCGTCGTTGGCGGCAAGGTAAGTTAAATGCTGCTTTGCCAATGGCGTAACCAACTTATCCGTTGGATAAATTTTTATCAATTGCTGCAGGCTGTCCTTAAAGGGTCCCACGTTTTCAAAATGCCCCTGGGCGATGGTTTGCAGGTAATAAAGCTGTGCCGAAAACTTGTTGCCGGGGTATTGCTTCATAACCCCGGGAACATGACTGATCACCTCCTTGTACTGTTTGTGATCGTACAGGTCAAAAATTGCGTTATAGGCGCTGGTCAGTTCAGCATCCTTGTCTTCTATCTTTTTGAAATATTCCGGGTCAGTCAATATTTTAGCAAACGGCGTTTCGGGGAATTCTTTGATGATCCTGTTTTTGTAAAGATCGGCCTTAGCCGCATCGCCTGCGTCGCTGTAAAGCCGGTACAAGCTATATAAAATGGCAGGCCTGTTCTGATCATTCGGAAAGCGGGCAAGCATCAGCTCAAAATAAGCGATGGCCTCTTTATTTTCGTTCAAAACATCCCTGTAAAAGTTGGCAATATCGTAGTAAGCATTATAAATACGCTGATTTGAAGCAGCAAGCAAATCCGATGTCAGCGGAAGCGCCTTTACTAAGTTTTGGCGATAACCTGAAGCGCCCGAACCGCCTTTTCCTGATGGTCCCCCGGTAGGCGGCGCATCAGGGTCAATCGCGCTGGCGCCGGATGTATTATTAGTAATGTTGCTGCTCGACCTGGAGCTTCGCCGCCAATCATCCTCCAGTTTTCGGTTTCCCCATACCCGTTTAAAATCAGTATAGCCCTGGCTAACCGCGCCGGAATTGTCAAAATAAAACGAGCCGCCCGCAAAAGAGTTAACCGATGCGCCCGCCGTACCGGCGCCGGCTGCGGCATTTGCTTTGGCGGCATTGGCGTCGGCCTGCTGCTGCAGCGTGTAGTCGCTAACCATTTTGTCAATTATCGAGTCGCGTTTTTTCTCGGGCATTTTAGCCAATACCTGCAAAGTATCTTCGCGCGTAATGATCTGCAGGCGCTCTGCCAGGTAAGCCAGGTTCGAGCCTTTTTTCTGGATAGCCTGGTAACCGGGGTACGTTACCGGCAAGCTTGTTAAAGTGCTGTCGTAATATTTTTTTGATTTAAGGTAATCAGACTTGTCGTTGAAATAAATTTCTGCCAGGCGCAGGTAGGAGAGCCCCTTTTGGGTTTGGTTTTTCGTACTGGCGCGCAACGACCGATTGTAATCTTTTATGGCAGGGTCTATATGCTTATCAGCCTGCTCAAGCTGCGCAATGTTGTAGAAAACCTGGTCTTTAAAATCAACGTTATTTGGATTTTTCAATAATTCCTTTAGCCGGCCTAACCTGTCTATTTTTATACCGTTTGCGCTGTCCTCTATGCGTATGATATTCAAGCTGGCATTAAACGCCATTTCAAACAGCGCGTTACTTTTGGCAATTTGAGCGTAGTTTTTTAAGGCATCGCCCATTTTGCCGTCCAACTCCTCTAATTGCGACAGGATAAACGTCCACCGCAGGCGCTGGCTTTGATCATGGCAAAGGTGAATGGCCTGTTTCGCCATTTCTTCGCCGTCCGGGTAGTTCATTACATCAATATCATATTCCAGTTTAGTAGCGTAGATATCGGCAAATGGCTTGTTTTTTTTGGGGTCGATATTCGCGATAGCAGAATCGATCGCTGCTTTTGCGTCCGGCAGTTTATCCAGGTAAATAAGCGTTCTGGCCTTCCACATGTACGATTGCTGTACCAGGTCCTTTCTTTTTGGAAAGGATCTGACCACGTAGCTGAAATACTCCACCGCATTATAAAAATTACCTTCCAGGTAATTGGCTTTTCCCAAAACCAGGTATGCATCGCCGATATACTTGCTCTGCTCCTTCATGTTGATGAGGTAATTGGCTTTAACCGTAGCTAAATCCAGGTCCTTATCAACAGTTGCGGTATGCGGCGTTGTATCCTGGTAAACGGCGAGCATTTCGTTATAATTGTCGACGAATGCGGCTGCATAGGCGTCCTGCTTCTGGCGGAGTATCTCATTGGCATTAAATAAGATGTTGTAATGCGCTGTGAGGTTTTGCATGCTGCGGTTGAAACCGCTTTTCTTTTGAAAAGTACAGCCGGTTGCGATAATAATAAAGACAAGCAGTAAAAAGCAGGTCGGTTTAACGGAAGATTTATGGGTTTGCGTCAACTTATTTCGGGAATACAAATGCCTTGCTAATTTAATAACAAATAACGAATAGGATCAATAAATTTGTATATGGCCAAAGATGAGCAAAAACCGGATAGTGACGGCAATAAAGGTGCAAATAACTATCTAAAATTTACCGGGATGGGTTTCCAAATGATCGCGATCATCGGTGTGTTTACCTATGCGGGGTATAAAATTGATGAAAACGCCAAACATGATGTACAATGGGTTACCGCAACGTTGGCGCTTACGGGTGTTTTTATATCTTTGTACATTGTAATACGGGCACTGAGAAACTAATTATTACCGGTCACAAAACGGGCCCTTGAGCAATAAACTTAAAAGCTTTCTTAAATGAAAATCACGCCATTTTTGCTTCTTTTTCTTGCTTTCACTATCGTTATTGCTATTCCGCCGGCTGCACTTCAGTTCACCGGCAATACAGATATCTTAAACCAGGGCTTCTGGTCGCTTTTCTTTTTTATTTCGGCGATCACGCTGGTCATCCTGGTGCTTATGCTGACCGTTCGCGCAAAAAAGCCCGACTATTTTGTGCAGGCTTTTATGGGTGGCACCACTTTTAAAATATTGGCCAGTTTGGTATTTATTATGGTTTTTTTGGCCCAACATACCGTAAATAAGCTTGTTTTTATGGCAGATTTTCTATATATATATTTATTAAATACTGCCTTTGAAATTTATGTTCTGTTACGTAACTTGCGGCACGAAAAATTAAGGTAGAAAACTTCATTTAGATGACAAACGGCTCGATTTTGAATTTAAAAATTTTTAGACTTTCGTTCATTTACGCGTTTTTTTTGACGATGCTCGCAATTCCGGGTCTGGCGCTGGCCCAAAAAGACACGTCAAAAGCCGCAGAACAGGAATTTGATCCGCAAGCTGTTATTATGGAGCACATCGGCGACTCGCACTCATGGCCGGTGATTGGAAAAACCACCCTCCCGCTCCCGGTAATTCTTTACACGGATAAGGGTTTGGAGTTTTTCTCGTCAGCCCATCTTCAACCTGAAGGAGCAACGTACCGGGGTAATTACTACACCTATAAAATAGAGGAAAATAAAATAAAGGCAGTTGATGCAGCAGGAAAAGTCGACGAAGCCGCATCCGCCAGGGTTTGGGATTTTTCGATCAGCCGGAACGTTATCAGTATGATCATGACCATGACGATATTACTGATCGTTTTTCTGAGCGTATCGTCGGCTTACAGAAAACGCCCCGGCAAGGCGCCAAAAGGACTGCAGTCTTTTATGGAGCCCCTTATCTTATTTGTGCGCGATGATATTGCTCTTCCGAATCTTGGTTTGAAGTATGTAAAGTACATGCCTTTACTGCTCACCATTTTCTTTTTTATCCTGATCAATAACCTTTTCGGGATGATCCCATTTTTTCCGGGCGGTTACAATTTAACGGGTAATATTGCGGTTACGGCTACGCTTTCCGTGATTATATTATTAGTAATCAATTTAAATGCCAACAAGCACTACTGGAAACACATCTTTATGCCAAACCCCTGGTGGCTGTTTCCGATCATGATACCGGTAGAAATTGTTTCTATTTTTTCGAAGCCAATTGCGTTGATGATCCGATTGTTTGCAAACATCACCGCCGGCCACATTGTGATATTGAGCTTGATATCGCTGATATTTATTTTTCATTCGCTTGCCGTATCACCGGTGTCTATCGTGTTTGTCGTATTTATGGACCTGATAGAATTGCTGGTGGCTTTTTTGCAGGCTTATATTTTTACACTGCTTTCGGCCCTGTTTATCGGCATGGCGACTGAAGAGCACCATTGAGTTTTGTAATTAATTATCTTAATATATACACGTTTAATTTTAACACACAATGACTGGAATGATTTTAGCCCAGGCTGTTGCAGGAATGCACGGAAGCGTTGGCCCGATTGGTGCAGGTTTAGCTGCGATTGGAGCTGGCATAGGTATCGGCCAGATCGGCGGTAAAGCCGTTGAAGGTATCGCTCGTCAGCCTGAAGCTGTCGGTAAGATCCAATTAAACATGATCATTGCCGCGGCCCTTGTTGAAGGTGTTGCCCTGTTCGCGGTGGTTGTGGCACTGCTTGGTAACAAGTAAAGCAAAAGAAGAACAGGCCCGGGACGGTTGGTGCCGGGAATGTTCTTTTTAAATTTGATTTTTAAAACGAGAAAATACTGAATTATGGATTTAGTTACACCTAATATAGGTTTAGTTTTTTGGACAACCATTTGTTTCGGGATATTGCTTTTTATCCTTGGCAAATATGCCTGGAAGCCGATTTTGAAGGCGGTTGCCGATCGCGAGAATTCAATCGAGTCGGCGCTGTTAAAAGCAGACGCGGTTAGGGAAGAAATGGCCCGGTTAACCACCGAAAACGAAGCCCTGTTAAAACAAGCCCGTGCCGAGCGCGATTCCATCCTGGCCGAAGCGACCAAAGTGAAAAACCAGATCATCTACGACGCAAAAGAAGCAGCGCAGAAGGAAGGCGCACGCCAGATAGAGCTTGCCCGCCTGGAGATCAATAACCAAAAGGCCATTGCTATTGCTGATGTGAAAAACCAGGTAGCAACCTTATCAATCGAAATTGCCGAAAAGGTATTGCGCAAGCAGTTTGAAGACAGCAAGAAACAGGATGAGCTGGTGAAGGAATTGTTAAAAGAAGTGAAACTTAGTTAGATTTCGAATGTTCGATTTCGGATTTAGAAGAGGCCGTATTGAACACCGCTAATAAAAATAACAAATCCGAAATCGAACATCCGAAATCCGAAATAAAATAGCATGTCAGAATTAACAGTAGCATCACGATACGCCAAATCATTCATCGATCTTGCCGGGGAGCAAAAGAAGGTGGAGGTTATAAAGAATGATATGGATCTTTTTTATCGTACTTTAAAGGCAAACCCGGAATTGAAGGCGGTGCTGGCTAACCCCATCGTGTCGCATTCAAAAAAAATAAAAATACTCGACGAAGTATTTTCAAAAAAGGTTGACGAGTTGAGCATTGCATTTTTTAAGCTGATGATCAACAAAAGCCGGGGCGAGGTTTTATATGCTACCGCCCAGGAATATGTGAATATGTATGATGTTAAAAATCATATCATCAACGCAAACGTGGTTACGGCAACGCCTTTGTCGGTAACCAATAAACAAAAGTTAATTGCGGATATTGAAAAAGCCACAGGCGGCAGTGTAAAACTGGAAGCCAGGGTGGATCCATCATTGATCGGCGGCTTTGTATTGACCGTTGGCGACCGCCAGGTAGATACCAGCATTGCAAACGATCTGAAAAAAATAAAAAAGGAATTTGCCCAAAGGGTAGTTTCAGCTAATTAAAATAACAACGCTAAATAAAATAAAAAATGGTAGAGGTTAGACCAGACGAAGTATCAGCGATTTTGCGTCAGCAATTAGCCGGCTTCAAGTCCGAATCTGAATTAGAAGAAGTGGGTACCGTGTTGCAGGTAGGCGACGGTATTGCACGCGTTTACGGATTAACAAAAGTACAATCAGGCGAGCTGGTTGAGTTTGGTACCGGCTTACAGGGTATCGTGCTTAACCTTGAAGAAGATAACGTGGGTGTGGTATTGCTCGGCAAATCTGATGACATTAAAGAAGGCGATACTGTAAAACGTACCAAAAGAATCGCATCGATAAACGTAGGCGAAGGCATGCTTGGCCGCGTTGTGGATACTTTGGGTAACCCTATCGACGGTAAAGGCGCCATCAAAGGCAAAACCTATGAAATGCCGCTGGAACGTAAGGCTCCCGGCGTTATCTATCGTCAGCCTGTTACCGAACCATTGCAAACCGGTATCAAAGCGATCGACGCCATGATCCCTATCGGCCGCGGACAGCGTGAGCTGGTGATCGGCGACCGCCAGACCGGCAAAACCGCGGTTTGTATCGATACCATCATCAACCAGAAAGAATTTTACGAAGCCGGCAAACCGGTAATTTGTATATATGTTGCCTGCGGACAAAAAGCCTCTACCGTGGCTAACATCGTGCGCACGCTGGAAGAAAAAGGCGCAATGCCGTTCTCTATCGTTGTTGCCGCCAATGCCTCTGACTCGGCTACCATGCAGTTTTTTGCACCGTTTGCAGGCGCTGCTATCGGCGAATATTTCCGTGATACCGGACGCCCTGCGCTGATCATTTATGATGATTTGTCGAAACAGGCCGTTGCTTACCGCGAAGTATCACTGTTGCTGCGTCGTCCGCCGGGCCGCGAGGCTTATCCGGGTGACGTATTTTACCTGCACAGCCGCTTGCTGGAACGTGCCGCCAAAATCAGCCAGAACGACTCGATTGCACAGGCGATGAATGATTTGCCTGAATCTATCAGGGGCATCGTTAAAGGTGGCGGTTCATTAACTGCATTGCCGATCATCGAGACGCAGGCAGGCGACGTATCCGCTTATATCCCAACCAACGTGATCTCGATCACCGACGGGCAGATATTTTTGGAATCGAACTTATTTAACGCAGGTGTACGCCCGGCCATCAACGTAGGTATCTCGGTATCGCGTGTGGGTGGTAACGCGCAGATCAAATCAATGAAAACAGTTGCCGGTACCTTAAAACTCGACCAGGCACA
>Ga0210389_10001013_pt1 | contig 23597 bp, 19 predicted proteins | sample IncBWH28OmetaG_FD_160127 | JGI IMG/M metagenome (GOLD analysis project Ga0210389, IMG submission 160127) | Forest soil microbial communities from Barre Woods Harvard Forest LTER site, Petersham, Massachusetts, United States - Inc-BW-H-28-O ...
TGGTACAAAACGAATAGCTTTTCCTGACGATCTTTTTTACCTTGCATCATGTAATGTACTAAAAATCAATTCGATAACCAAATTTAGTTATCAATATTCGGCCAAACGGAGTTGTGCAACAGCCACTAAAGCCAACGGCAATGAACTTTCTTGCAGTTAATATGAAAAAAAAAAGGGTGTGCGATAAAACTTGCCTTAAGGCTCTTAGAATCCAGGCAATCTAGCTGCTGTTCCGTATTGTTTGTTTACGAACCAAAATGGGATGAAATTTGACAACTTTCAAAAAGTTGCCAAATTTGTGATGGCTGATAAATTTTATACCCCCAGCAACAACCTCGCCGGGTCTTCCAGCAGTTGCTTCACCCTTACCAAAAAGCTTACCGATTCGCGGCCGTCGATGATGCGATGGTCATAAGACAAAGCCACATACATCATCGGGCGGATCACTACCTGGCCATTTACAGCAACCGGGCGCTCAATAATATTATGCATACCTAAAATGGCCGACTGTGGTGAGTTGATGATCGGGGTCGACATCATCGAACCAAAAACACCGCCGTTGGTGATGGTAAAAGTGCCGCCGGTCATTTCTTCAATGGTGAGTTTGTTGTCGCGGGCCTTAACAGCCAGGGCTGCTACAGCTTTTTCAATTTCGGCCAGGCTCATACCTTCGGCATTGCGGATTACCGGTACTACAAGACCTTTCGGGGCGGAAACTGCAATAGAGATGTCAGCAAAGTTGCTGTAAACAACCTCTTCGCCCTCAATGCGTGCGCCTACCGCCGGCCATTCCTTCAGCGCCTCGCAAACAGCTTTGGTAAAGAATGACATAAAGCCCAGGCCAACACCATGTTTCTCCTTAAATTTATCTTTGTATTTTGCGCGAAGCTCCATAATTGGCGACATGTCCACCTCGTTAAAAGTGGTTAGCATGGCGGTTTCATTCTTAACGGCCACCAAACGTTTCGCCACTGTTTTGCGCAACGATGACATTTTTTCGCGGCGGTCCGTCCTTGAGCCGGGAGCTGCTGCAACCACTGGCTTTGGTGGTTCCACTTTCGGAGCAGGCACTGCTGGTTTTAAATCTTCTTTGCTGGCCTGCGGGCTTTCGGAAGTTTTTTCAGCTAACAACGCATCTTCCTTGGTGATTCGTCCGCCGACACCAGTCCCGGCAACTGATTTTGGCTCAACGCCTTTTTCCGCTAATATTTTAGCCGCAGCTGGTGATGGCGTTCCGGAGGCATAAGAAGACGTAGTGGTTGCAGATTGTGGAGCAGTACCGGGAGCAGGGCCAGTTTCCTTGCTGCTACTGCCACTTTCAACTGCTACTGACGAAGGCGCAGCCCCCGCTCCCTCGATCGTGCAAATTACCGCGCCAATTGGCAGGGTATCTCCTTCTTTAGCTAATGTTTTTAATATACCAGCTTTTTCAGCAGTTAATTCAAAAGTGGCCTTGTCTGATTCCAGCTCCGCAATGGCTTCATCCATGGCAACGGTATCCCCATCCTTTTTTATCCAGCGTGAAAGCGTTACCTCAGTAATGGATTCACCTACGGTTGGGACCTTAACTTGTAAAGAAGTAGCAGTAGCAGGTTGTGAGGAAGTAGCAGGTGCAGTTTCTTTACTACTACCGCTACTTGCAACTGCTACCGGCGCAGCTTCTTTACTGCTACTATTAACTGCTGCTGGCGAAGGCACAGCGGCATTAGCAGCAACAGCCGGCGCGGCCTCTTTCACCGGGGCCGAAGAAACGCCGTTTTCTTCAATCGTGGCAACAACAGCCCCGATTGGTAAGGTGTCTCCTTCCTTTGCAGCCGTTTTTAATATCCCCGCCTTCTCGGCCGTCAGCTCAAAAGTCGCTTTATCTGATTCTAACTCGGCAATTACTTCGTCCATTTCCACTTTGTCGCCGTCTTTCTTTTTCCAGCTCGAAAGGGTTACCTCGGTAATTGATTCGCCAACGGGCGGAACTTTGATCGTTAAACTCATAGTTTCTGGTAGTGTATTGTATTTGAAGATTTGAAAATGTGCCGATTTGAAAATTAACTGCGATATTAATTTTTCAGTGTTCTCATGTTGAAATTTTCAAATCATCAAATTTTCAAATTAAAAAATCAATCCGCGCCTGCGTGGGCCATTTTCGCGGCTGTCTCTTTAACAGCTGCCTTTACCTGCTTACCAACAGGCGCCTCAAACGCTTTCGATACAATATGCAACTGCTGTGCGGCATGTTGTTTGGCGAAACCGGTTGCGGTACTGCTGCCTTCGGGGCGCGAGATCACAGTTAGGTTTATTAATTTATCATTATGGAATTTGCGGCAAATATATGGCCATGCGCCCATGTTTTCAGGTTCTTCCTGCACCCAGGTAAATTCGGTGGCCTTGTTGTATTTTGCTTTAACTTTCAATATCTGCACCAATGGTGTAGGATACAATTGCTCTACGCGAACAATAGCTACATCCCTGCGCTTATCAGCCTGCTGTTTCTCCAGCAGGTCGTAATATATTTTACCGGTACAAAGCAGTACGCGCTTTACCTTTTTGGGGTCAACATACTCATCATCGATCAGCTCGTGGAACTTGCCTTTGGTAAATTCTTCCAGCTTCGAAACGCATTTCGGACTGCGCAGCAAACTTTTTGGCGTAAAGATAATAAGCGGCTTCCTGAAATCCCGTTTCATCTGCCGTCTCAGGATGTGGAACAGGTTAGCAGGAGTGGTACAATTAGCCACCTGTATATTGCTGTCGGCACAAAGCTCCAAAAAGCGCTCAACCCGTGCCGAAGAGTGTTCAGGCCCCTGGCCTTCATATCCATGCGGGAGCAGCATTACCAACCCGTTGCCGCGCTGCCATTTGGTTTCGGCGCTGGCAATATATTGGTCTACGATGATTTGAGCGCCGTTAAAAAAGTCGCCAAACTGTGCTTCCCAAATCGTGAGGGCGTTGGGGTTTGCCATCGCGTAGCCATATTCAAAACCTAAAACGCCATATTCGGACAACAAAGAGTTGTAAATACTAAACTTGGCTTCTGTTCCGATGGTATCCAGCGGTGTGTACTCATCTTCCGAATCAACCAAAGTCAATACCGCGTGGCGGTGCGAGAATGTCCCGCGTTTAACGTCCTCACCGCTGATCCTAACCGGGTGGCTATCTTTTAACAGCGTACCATAAGCCAAAAGTTCACCCATTGCCCAGTCAAATACGTGAGTTTTGGTGACCATCTTATTGCGTTCCTCAAAAAGCTTTTCAATTTTCTTGAAAAACTCTTTTCCTTCGGGCAAAACAGTAATTTTCTTGCCAATCTCTAATAACTCTTCTTCCGGAACAGCCGTTTCTATTGGCGCGAAAAATTCACGCTGGCTGGCGATGTGCAATCCCTGCCATGCGCCTTCAAACATTTGATTGGTTTCGGTAAAGTGATCTTCCGATTTTGATTCGTCAAGATTCTGCTGCAGCAAAGCGCGGAAGTCTTTTTCGAGCTTCGAGGCAAAATTTGCATCGACGCTGCCTTCCTGCGCCAGTTTTTGTTTATAAATTTCAAGCGGGTTGGGGTGGGCCTCTATTGCCTTGTACAATACCGGTTGCGTAAATTTCGGTTCATCAGCCTCGTTATGACCGTACCTGCGGTAGCATAAAATGTCGATGAAAACATCCTCATGGAAAACCTGGCGGTATTCCATGGCAAGGTTCACCACGTAAGCCAGCGCCTCCACGTCATCGCCGTTTACATGGAAAACAGGCGACAATACTGTCTTGGCCACGTCGGTGCAATAGGTACTCGAGCGCGCGTCCTTATAGTTGGTGGTGAAACCGATCTGGTTATTGATAACGATGTGGATGGTGCCGCCGGTACGGTAACCGTCCAGTTTTTCCATCTGCAAAACCTCGTAAACAATACCCTGGCCTGCAACGGAAGCATCGCCATGAATCAATATCGGGGCAATTTTTGACTCGTCGGCTTTATACTTAAATTCGATCTTGGAACGGGTTAACCCTTCAACTACCGGGTCAACTGCTTCCAGGTGCGATGGATTTGGGCAAAGGCTTAAATGCACCTTTTTGCCGCGTTGGGTAACAATATCAGTCGAGTAACCCAGGTGATATTTTACGTCGCCGCCAAAAGGGGTATCCTCATCAAAATTCTTTCCTTCAAATTCCGAAAAAACCTCCTTGTAGGGTTTCTCCATGATGTTGGTTAGCACATTCAGTCTTCCGCGGTGTGCCATGCCGATGATAAATTCCTCTATGCCCAGCTCGGAACCATTTTGTATAACCGAATCTAAAGCAGGTATCAGGGCTTCTGCACCCTCAAGTGAAAATCGTTTCTGACCTAAAAATTTGGTGCCTAAAAAATTCTCAAAAACAACCGCCTCATTCAGCTTATTCAGCATCAGCTTTTTTTCGTCGCTCGTAAAGGATGGCGTGTTGCGCTTGCTTTCCATCCGGTCCTCAAACCATTTGGTTTTTATGGGATTACGGATATAAATGTATTCAGCCCCTATGGACTCGCAATAAGTTTGCTCCAGCAGGTCGCGGATGTCTCTCAAGGTAGCGGGACCTAAACCTACCTGCCTGCCGGCATTAAAAACCGTATCCAGGTCGGCATCGCTCAAACCAAATGTTTCCAGTTCTTTACCGGGATAATACTTGCGGCGCTCGCGAACGGGGTTGGTCTTGGTAAAAAGATGGCCGCGACCGCGGTAACCATCTATCAAATTAAGCACATTTATTTCCTTAAAAATATGCTCTGGTGTCTCCCCTTCAAATGAAGCAGGGACCGCCGGCATATCCTTTCCAAAATCAAAGCCCTCGAAGAATTTTTGCCATCCAAAGTCAACCGATTCAGGTTCTTGTTTGTATACTTCGTATAATGAGTTTATGTAGGCAGCGTTGCCGCTGTTAATATAATTGAGACGATCCATGAGAAAACCAATCTTTAAAACGGTACAAAAGTAAGCATAACCGGTTATATACTTTGTAATTTATTTTTAAAAGTGGGGTAACCTATAAGGCATTGATCCTTTGCGGGCTCGCAGTTCATTTTTTGGGGTAAAAAGCCTTTCGTGCCAATTTGTTGCATTGAATAAATAAAAACCATCCACGTTATGCCTTCCGGTGGAAAAGCCTTTGCAGGAAATCGCGCACATACGAAAATGCCTCGAACAGGATAGCGAGGACGCCAATGATTACCGTAAATTGCTCAAATGAGTTCATACAATTGTATGACGCTAAGATAATGGAAAAGTTACTTTATAAAAGATTATTTTACAACAAGGTGATCAAAGTCTTCGTGATAATCAAGGTCTTTCAGCAACGGCAGCCAGGTGTCGATAAATTCACTTTTCGTTTCCAGTTCTACAGCCGGCTTTGTGGCAACATGGTAGCGGCTTTCGCGGGCGTCGTTCACGCCGGCAATAAAAGCCCAATTGCCCCAATTGCTGGCCGGCGAGTAGTCGATCAGCCGCTCTTCGAAATAGGCGGCGCCCTTTGTCCAATCCACTTTCAGCTCGTTCACCAGGAAGCCGGCTGTTATTTGGCGGCTTTGGTTCCCGATATACCCGGTTGCGTTTAATTCATGCATAATAGCATCAACCATCGGCACCCCGGTTTTGCCATTTTTCCAGCTTTCAAAAAGTGTATCCTGGTTTGATGCAGGTTCATGTTGCTCGCCGCTATTTTTCGCCGTGATGAATTTTTGACCGTGTTTTTTAAACATAAATCTAAAGTAATCGCGCCACAACAAATCAAGCAGCATGGCATTATACTGATTGTTATGGGTTGATTGCTGATGTTTTGCCACCTCGTGGTACACGTGCCGCATGGAAATGCAGCCAAGCGCAATCCAGGCCGATAGCCCTGACGAATAGGGAGCAGTCAGCGACCGGTGGCCTTTGCTATGTTCACTACGGTCATTAATTGCGAAAAATTTTTCAAGGCGGCTTAACGCAGCAGTTTCTCCTCCCAAAAATTCTTCATCCGAACGCGGATCATGCAATGGCTCGTCCAACCCCAGCTCCTGCAGGGTAGGTAAATTACCGGGCTGGTTTATGACCGGGGTGACAACCCTTTCGGGCGTACCCAAACATGGCCGCACGGTGCTGTCGCGTTCAATTTTCTTTTTAAAGATTGCAAAGCTGTCGGGAATATCTTTTATTGGAAATGGAAGGTCCTCTTTGTGATACAAGGTATGGCCGATGAAATGCTTCAGGTTGAGCCGTATTTTCCATAACGCAGTTTCAACCTGTTCGGATATTTCGGTCTCTTCGTGGGCCACTTCGCGGTGGTGGTATACTTCGTTCACCTGGAATTCTTCCGCAAGTTTTGGTAAAACCTCGGCCGGGTTACCCACCCGGACAATGAGCTCACCGCCAATAGCACATAGGTTTTTGCGAAGATCGGCTACCGACTCAAGCAGAAACCTGGCACGTATGCTGCCTGTTTTGGGATTACCTGACGCGTTGGTTTGGAAATAATAAGGATCGAAACAATAAACGGGTAATATTTTATCGGCCTTGCGGAACGCCTCTAACAATATCTCGTTGTCATGAATGCGCAAGTCATTTCTAAACCAAACCAATATTGTTCTGTCGCTCATAGTCAACCAGGGTTTCGGGGATCGCAGCCTGCAAATTTGCAATTTATTTGGCTTTTAAAACAATTTGCGCCAATATTTGACATCATCCCAACATTTAGGCCTTAAATTTGCTGAAATAAACCGGGTTTACTAATGTAAAAACAATTTTGTGGAAAACCACAGGCATTTTTTAGCGTTGTCCGGTAATAAGCTGATTGAAACACAAAAAATACCTTATTCTATGGCAAACGAAGAAAAATTAAGCGGAGCTGACCTGGCGATGCTTATTGTGATCGTGCTGATCCTTTTATTCTTTCCCTATAAGATGATAAGCGAACATCAGCAGGATGCAACGGCGATGAGCTATTACCATAATGGTAAATAAGATTTTGCATTTGCGACATTATTACCTTACATTTGGTAAAATTGTCGCTTATGAAAATTGCTGAAAAGCATAGCAAAAAGTTTCACAATCCTGGACTTATTGGCTTGCTGGGAGGAAAAGACGTTGTCAGCATGCCGATTCATTCCGAGTTTGACCTTATTTTGTTGAGCAATGAAGGCATCACCAAACAATCATTGGAGTCGCTTATAAGCTATTTGGGTATTTCAAAAAAAACCTTCTCTGAAAATATACTGGACGCATCCGTCAAAACGCTTGAACGCAAAAAAAACACGGATAAATTAAGTAAGCACACTTCTTCCCTTGCCATCGAGATAGCAAAGGTAGTTAAACATGCATTGGATGTTTTTGAAGATGAAGAAAAAGTGAAAGGGTGGCTCAATTCACCTATCAGGGCACTTAATTATTCCAAACCGATCGATCTTTTTTATTTACCCACCGGCTTGAAGATGGTAGACAATGTTTTAGGAAGAATTGAGCACGGCGTTTACTCCTGATTTAAATGTTTGTTTACCGAATTACGCAAACAGAAGAACGAGCCCGTGATCTTTCGGGAACCGGCGCCTTTTTATATGGTGGCAGATGGAACAGCGCAGGCATTTACATGCTTTACACAAGCATGAACAGTTCACTGGCCTACCTGGAAACCCTGGTACATTTTAATGAGCTTAACATGCCGTCCCGTTTGTATATTACCCAACTTGAGCTTGGTGGCAGTTTAATTGACCAGGTACCTGATCGGGATTATCCCGAATTTTGGCGACAGCCGGACAATATTGAAACACAAGCCCTGGGCGATAGCTGGATGAGGGCAAATAAATACCTGGGATTCGAGGTTAAATCGGCAATAAATCCGTCAGAGTTCAATTTTTTATTAAATCCACTATTTCCGCGTTTTCATGACCTGGTAAAGATCACTTTGGTAATGCCTTTGGAAATTGATACACGCCTCTTCAGGTAACAAAACCTTATCTCATGTACTATCCGCAACCACAAGGCGTTAATTTATAGATATGCATGACATTTACTTATGAGTAATGTTATAATTTTATAACGTTAATTTTAACACCTATGGCAACAGTTGAAAGTATTCAGAAAGCCTATATCGATTTTGTGTTGACGGAGGGTGAGCAGCCCAAATCCGTGTATGTTTTTTCGAAGAAAAATAAGATGCCCGAAGAGGAATTCTATAAATATTTTGCTTCGTTCGATGCTATTGAACAAAATATATGGACCGGCTTTGCGGTAAAAACCATTTCCGAAATAAAAACCCAGGAAGTTTGGCCGCAGTACACCTCGCGCGAAAAGGCCCTTTCATTTTTTTACAGCTTTTTTGAACTGGTAAAGGGTAGCCGCAGTTTCGTGGTTTACAGCGTAAAAAAACAACCCAAAACTTTTTCGACCCCCCAGATATTTGTGGGCATTAAAGAAGTTTTTGAGACTTTTTGCAATGACCTTATTGTTGAGGGCATCGAATCAAATGAGCTTTCCGAGCGTAAGTTTTTCAGCAACCGATACAAGGATGCGCTTTGGGTACAACTGGTTTTTGTGCTCCATTTCTGGATAAATGACAATTCAACCGGCTTCGAGAAAACAGACGAGGCTATCGAAAAAGGTATCAATGTTACTTTCGATCTTTTCCAGCGCTCGCCCATCGATAACCTGATTGAATACGGAAGGTTCCTGGCCAAACACGGCGGTATAAAACAAAGCATGGGTTTTGGGAACAACTAGCCTCACCCCACCCTCTCCAAAAGAGAGGGCTTTAGAAGCGCTTGCAGCTAAAGTCTCCCCGACCGGGGGAGATTTAGAGGGGGCTTTACCCGGAACTTTCGCCGCCATTTTTGATATGGATGGCACGCTTATCGACAACACACCTTACCACTTTAAGTCGTGGCAAATGCTGTATAAAAAGTACGGCAAGGGTGAACTAAGCAAAGAGACTTACTATCGGGATATTAGCGGGGTGCCTGTTTTGGAAACGATCAGGCGTGTATTTGGCGAGGGTAGAAGTGAGGATGAACTAAAAGCGCTTTTGAACGAAAAAGAATCTTTTTACCGCGAGTCATACGCGCCGTACATCCGCCCGATCAGTGGCTTGCTGAATTTTTTAGCTGAACTGAAAGGCGCAGGTGTAAAAATCGCCATGGGCACATCTGCAACGCAGGAGGACATCAATTTCGTTTTCGATCACATAGCCATCCGGGATTATTTCGACGTTATTATCAACTCAACGATGGTTACCAAACCCAAGCCCAACCCCCAGGTTTACCTGAGGGCCGCCGAAAAGATAAAAACGCCTCCCGCCCGTTGTGTAGTGTTCGAGGATTCATTGGCGGGGATTAAATCAGCCAACGGTGCGGGCATGAAAGTGGTGGGAATAACCACGGGCCACACCGCCGCAGAGTTGCAGCCGGTTAATTTGGTGATCGATGATTATTCGGAATTAACGGTGGAAAAAATCGCTGCCCTATTTGAAGATTAGGACAAAAAAGCGATTGAATTTTAACCGCAGAGATCACTAAGAAGGCGCAGAGAACACAGAGAAAAAACGACAGACTATAAAGGCTTTGCGCACTTTGCGTTTTTCCCTTTGTGATCTTTGCGGTAAAATCCTTGCGTAGTTTATTAGTTATACAAATTATCATGAGTGATCAGAAAGAACAAAACAGCATACCTACAACCAAAACGCAGCGGTCGGCCAAATTTGTAAAGACTGGCTTTAAGATTGGCGGTAACTATATCAAACATTATTCGAAAAAGCTGTTTAACCCCGACCTGGATAAAACCGAGCTGAACGAAGATAATGCTTCCGATATTTACGAATCATTGAGCGAACTGAAAGGCAGTGCGCTAAAGGTGGCCCAAATGCTGAGCATGGACAAAAACCTGCTGCCGCAGGCTTATACCGACAAATTTTCTCAGTCGCAGTATAATGCGCCGCCGCTCTCGGGACCGCTGATCGTTCAGACTTTCCGGAAATATTTCGGCAAAACACCTGATAAAATTTACGACAAATTCAATGTTCGCTCCAGCAATGCGGCGTCCATTGGCCAAGTTCACCAGGCTGAATTGAACGGCAAAAAGCTGGCGGTGAAAGTGCAATACCCCGGTGTAGGTGATTCCATATCGTCCGACCTGAAAATGGTTAAACCAATTGCCTTCCGGATGCTGGGCATGAGCGAAAAAGAATTGGATGTTTACATGAAGGAGGTTGAGGAGCGCTTACTGGAGGAAACGGATTACGAACTTGAGGTGCGCCGCTCGATTGAATTTTCCACCGCATGCGCCGGACTTGAGAACGTAGTTTTCCCGAAATATTATCCCGAATTATCCAGCCGCCGAATCATTACGATGGACTGGCTGGAGGGTCTGCATCTTCGGGAGTTTTTAAACACTAACCCCAGCCAGCAAATGCGCGACAAGATAGGCCAGGCGCTTTGGGATTTTTACAACTTTCAGCAGCATGAGCTGCGGGCGGTTCATGCAGACCCTCATCCCGGCAATTTTATGATTACCGGCGATGGCAAGCTGGGCATTATCGATTTTGGCTGCATAAAGGAAATGCCGGATGATTTTTATTATCCTTTCTTTAGCCTGACCTCAACCAATTTAATGGAGAACAAACCTGAAACCATTAAGGCATTCCGTCAGCTGGATATGGTTCACCCGTCTGACACTCCGGCGCAGGTAGAGTTTTATTACCAAATGTACCGGCAAATGATCGGCTTGTTTGCCAAACCTTATACCACTGATCATTTCGACTTTAGCCAAACTGCCTTTTTTGATGAATTATATGGTTTTGGTGAAAAAGTCTCAAAAATGCCCGAGTTTAAGCAGGCTCGCGGCGTAAAGCATTTTATCTATATCAACCGAACTAACTTTGGGCTTTACAATATTCTGCATGAACTTAAGGCGTGTGTCAAAACAGATACCTTTAAGCCGCACGTGGTGCAGCAGTTTGCGTAATATCCATGTGTACATCAACCTAATCAAAGCGTAAACCAGATGGACATGCAATGAAGGCCCGGACGATTTTTAATCGGTTTTTATCGCGGTGATAACAATCCAGCCATATTGACCCATTGCTGTTGGGTCAAGGTGCCAGTCGAGGCTGACATTCCTTGGAAAGGTCAGATTTTGAGGTAATCCAAGCGCCCCGAAATCGGAGTTGGTGCGATAAAAGGTCGGTGGGTTTTTCGAGGGATCATTCTTGATCTGCACCTTTTGTCCTCCACAAGTTTGGCACGTGGCCAAATCCGGGCCAAGCAATACCCCCTGGCTTTGATAAACCTGGGTTTTCTCTTTTTTACAGGCTGCCAGTAACGACAGGCACAATAAACACACAACCAGTCTTTTCATATTCCAAATTACGGGTGTAAAGGGCAAAATGCTACACTGAACCGATATTTTTTATCGCTCAAACCTTCTTCTTCATCGGCCCGAAGGGACCGTACTTATGCTGTTTTTCGCTGAAGCCGTCGGCGTAAGGACCAAAGGGGAAATCGATGGGTTTATTTTTCAGATCATTCCAGTCCTTATGCTGGTCATAATGCGGCCTCGGCTGCGAGTTGATAAATGCGGCCACATTCCAGGCTTCCTCATTGCTTAGCTGCGGGCTTTTATAAGTGGCGCCAAAGGGCATATTGTTTTTTACAAAACCAGCCAGGTTGCCGATGCGGTACATGCCTGCGCCATCATTATAGCTGTTCGGTCCCCACAATGGCGGATAAGTGTAAGCCCTTTTATCAGCCGCCGGCAGGCCCTCGCCGTTAACCCCGTGGCAAACTTTGCATTTCGTCAAGTAAACCGCCTGCCCTTTAACCGGGTCGGCGGCTACAGTTAAATACGGCAGCTTTTCCGAGGCCGTGCCAGCCACTTTTTGGCCCTTCTTCACTCCCTGCCCTATCCATTTGATATAGGCGATCATCGCTTGTACTTCCCTCCCATTCGTATCCGGCGCCTTACCCGCCAGGCTGCGGTTAAAGCAATCCGTTATGCGCTGGCTTATGGGTTGCATTTTGCCGCTGCGAAAGCTCAATTTGGGATAACTGGCTGCCACAACCGAGTAATTATTGGCGAAAAGACGGCTGCCGCCCTCCAAATGACAATTCTGGCAATTCATCCCGTTAGACAAGTGAGCGATGGTGCCGTTCGGTCCAAAATATTCGGCGGTATGGGCCAAAAGTTCTTTGCCGTAGCGGATCATATCGCCGGATTTATCATTATGGATGGCGTTGGAATCAGGTGCTGACCAGGTTTGCGCGGAAACTTTAGCTGGTTTTGAGACGTATTGGGTTTTGTCTGTCGCCGGTTTGCCGTTATTGCATGCTATAGCCAGTAGCGTAAATATGCCCGTTATTAATAAAAGTGTTGTATATCGCGAAAGCATGAGGATGGGTTTGAAATTGCAAAGATGTTTCTGACGATAAATATAACTTTATTTAAAAATAAAGGATGGGGAAATCGCTTTAAAGTCTTGTCGGATAAATATAACGGCGTTAATGGGAAATTGGGCGGATTGGTTTTTGAGCTTCAAACATAAACCCTTTTTGCTAAAGAATTTTTTTTTGATCGTACATGGTCTGAATGCATTTGCTGATAGTACGCAATAGTTTTGGCGGCTTTTTGGAAGTGGTGCGGCATTGTTTTATCAGTTCTCCGCTGTAAGTGTTCACGAAAATCTTGAAAAATGGCACAATTTGGGTTATCACTGATTTTTAAGTGTCTAAAAATGAGTGTTTTCGTATGCCGTTTGCAGGGTGTATGTGTGCAAAACGTGAACACTTTGAAAGGGGTTTTGGAGGCCATTCGTAATGGAAAAAGACGCAATGAATTTAGATGCCCTGCCCGGGACTTTAGGGTTTTCTGTCGCGTCCCTCCCACATTTATCTTAACTTTACCGCCGTTTTATCCATGCAAACCAACGTCAGCACAAATACTACCCAGCGCAATAACAAAATCATACTTTGGTTTCTGCTGGCCTGGACCGCATTAAACATCGTCCAAGCGTGTACCCTCGAACTCCAGGGCGATGAAGCTTATTACTGGATGTATTCCCGCTACCTCGACTGGGGCTATTTCGACCATCCGCCCATGGTGGCGATTTTTATCCGCATCGGCGACTGGCTTATGCATAACGAATTTGGCCTGCGGCTGCTTACCGTTTTCTCAAGCACGTTTTCCATCTGGCTGTTGTGGCTCACTGTTAAAAAATATGCCGTCGATGCCCTGGGCTTTGCGCTTGTGGTATCGAGCATATTTATTTTTCACATTTACGGCTTTACCACCACGCCTGATGCGCCGCTCTTCCTGTTTACAGCCCTGTTCTACTACTTTTACCAGCGCTATATCGAAGAAGATAAGCTCAGCCTGGCCTTAATCCTTGCGGTCATCGTCGCGGCTCTTTTCTATAGCAAATACAATGCGGTTTTGGTTGTCGGCTTTACCGTTTTGGCAAACTTCAAACTGTTAACGCGCTGGAGCTTCTGGCTCATCGTCGTACTGGCCGCAGCGCTTTATCTACCCCATATTTTATGGCAGATCAGCCATGGCTATCCATCCATCAGCTATCATCTTTTCGAGCGCTCTGGCGAAACGTACAGCTTCATCAATAGCCTGTCCTACATCCCCGACCAACTCCTGATGGCTGGTCCCCTGGTCGGATGGTTTTTCTTTTACAAGGCTTTCAGCGTAAAAGTCAAAGATCCGTTTATCCGCTGCCTGCTGGTTAACTGCGTGGGCACGCTGATATTCTTTTTTATCAGCAGCATAAAAAACGAGGTGCAGCCGCAGTGGACTTTCGTGCTTTTTGCGCCCCTGGTAATGCTGGTAGCTATTGCGTTTAAACAGGCCGGCCGCCGCCCAAAATGGCTTGCGCCGCTGGCATCTGTAAACATCGGTATAATCGTGGCCGTCAGGATCATCATCATACTGGGCCTCGGCTTTGCCAAAACGTATGGTCACCTAAAAAGCTATTACGGTTTTAAGGACTGGACCAATGCCGTTAAGCAAAAGGCGGGCAATAGTTACGTGGTAATGATAGAAGGCTTTCAAAACCCATCGAAATACAACTATTACACCAACAGCCTCAAATGTTTTGCTTATGATACCCGCTATTACCGCCGTACGCAATTCGACATCTGGCCCATGGAAGACAGCCTGCAGCATAAACGAGTTTATTATTTAACCTATTACAATGTTAAAGGACTGTCAACCGATTCTATAAAACTTCCGGCAGGCAACTGGTATGGCGCCTGGGTTAACGATGTGCGCACCTATCAAAAGGTAGACATTGAAACCCCCATTTTAAAAATGACCGCAAAGAGCGGGCAAGCGCTCAGTTTCGATCTTTCTATATCCAACCCGTACCCTTATCCTATTAGTTTCAGCGATACCGGGTACACGCATAAGGCGTTCCTGGAAGCCTGCTTTTTTAAAGGGTTTGATGTGGTAAACAGCCAGCAGATGGACAAAAGTTTTAACGACATCAGGCTTAAACCGGGCGAAAGCAAACGTTTTACCTTTCATTTAACAGCGCCGGCCGCACCGGGTAAATACGACCTCCTTTTTTCTTTGCGCACAGACCCCTTTCCGGGCAGTAAAAACAGCAGAATTATTACCTTTACCGTCGAATAACCCCTGTTAAAATCAGCATATGAAAAAATTCTACTTAACACTTCTTTTCTCCATCGTAACGGCCACGGCAGCGTTGGCGCAGACAGTAGATATCGACGCAGGCGGCCTTGGCTTCCTGGATAACCGGGAATATAAAGATTTCGTGGCCCGCTCGCGTACCTACTCGGGTACACGTATTTGGCTCGACCTCGGTCTTAATATTGACTCGCTTAACAGTTTTGTGGTGGGTGCTAACGGCATCCATGAGTTTGGTGCAATACCATTTTTTTTAAATGTTGACCCGATAGCTTATTACCGGTATTATAATCATAGTTATAAACGCAACTGGTTGTTTTTTGCGGGAGAATTTCCGCGGGCAGGTTTGATAGATAACTATCCCCGGGCGATTCTGAATGATACACTAATGTATTACAGGCCCAACATCCAGGGCCTTTTGCTGCGGTACCGAACACCCCACTTTACGGAAATGGGCTGGATAGACTGGCTGAGCCGCCAGACAGACACAGAACGGGAAGAATTTATGTGGGGTTTCCAGGGAAAATACCAGCCATGGCTTTCGGGGCCTTTTTATATCAGGAATTATTATATGCTTGAGCATGATGCCGGACCTGCAATCCTGACGCCGACCAGTCAAATATTTGACGATGGCGCCGGCGAATTGTTAGCCGGCCTGGACTTCACCAAAAAGCAAAAGACGCTGGATTCCATATCATTCGAGGCGGGCACCTTGTTTTCGATGCAGCGCGAACGGGGCGTAAATAACTGGAAAGTACCGGTAGGGGCCGTCGCGAACTTCTATTTAAGTTACGCCCGCTTTGCCATATTTAATGAATTTTATATCGGCGAAGGTTCAGCTGTTTCCTTTGGCGATGCCTTCTATGAAAAGCATTTTTACAACCGCACCGATTTTATCTTAACCCCGTTTAAAGCTGAAGGATTGCTGGGGCAATTCGTATTCACGGTACATAAAACACCCGGCTTCACTAGCAACCAGGAGGCATTTAGGTTTACCTATGAACTGGGGAGGAAAAAGATAGCTAAGATTAGGAATTATTGAGGGTAGTGATTAGAGACTAGTTTATTAGAGATTAGGAGTCATCCAACTAATCTCTAATCACCAGCCCCTGATCACTAAATCCCGCTTATATCCCCGCTGCCGCTTTTGTTTTTATGCACGCTTTTTGGGTGGCCGCTATAACTTACATCACCTGATCCTGCAACCGAAGCATCCACCTTGTCGCTGGCGTAGATCTCGGCATCGCCCGAGCCGGAAACATGTACGGTAGTGCTCATGGTAGTTAAGCTGCGCGCGGTAAAATCACCCGAGCCAACAACGCTTACGGTTGAATTATCGGCATGGCCCGATAACTTCATATCGCCCGATCCTGAAATATCGCTTTCCAGCGTTTTGGCATCGATACGCCCGGTCATATCACCTGAGCCGCTCACACTTAGCTTCATGGAGGCGGCCCTTATACCATCCCTAAAACTGGCATCGCCCGAACCACTAACATTAATCGCATTCAGGTCCTTCGCCACCACATATACCCTTATCTTCGGGTGATGGCCCCAAATGTCGCCCCAGTGGAAGTGGTCGTTTTTGTTATAAATTCGTAAAACGCCATTGTCTACCTCCGTTTTAATGTGCTCCATCATCTCCGAAGGCGCCTCCACCTTTACCGACTCTGTCGTGCCCTGGGTGATGTAAACATCGTATGAACCAGCCACATCAATGGCATGAAAACCCGAAAGGTGCCGGTCGACAACTTCAGAGGCACTTACTCTGTTGGTAGCATGAGGTGCAGCAACGGTATAGCCGGAAACTGCCACCATCATGGCCACCGGTAAAATGAATTTAAATATCGATTTCATAGCTGATCAGTTTTTTCAATAAGACGCTGTTTTTACGGTTAGGTTGCAGCAAATTTAAAATAAAACGCCCTAGCCCCCTAAAGGGGGGACAGGACTATTTTGTGTTCTCCTTTAGCAAATCTGTCTACGGCAGGTGAGCAACGCCATTCATCCAAACAACCCTTCAACTTTCTGTTCCCCTTTAGGGGGCTAGGGGGTTAATAACTCTTTATTTCCCCGCTTCCGCTGGTTGACCTGCTCACCGACTTTGGCTGACCGGTATAACTCACCACACCCGAACCGTGTACGGTTGCATCTACTTTATCGCTGGCGTAAACATCAGCCTGACCTGAACCGGACACATGTGCTGAAGACACCCCGGTAACCAGTTGCTTTCCGCTAAAATGCCCGGAACCCGATACCTTAACCGCCGATTTGTCCGCACTGCCCGATACAGCAATTTGGCCCGAGCCCGAAACACGGCCTTCTAAAAATTTCACGGCAATTTTACCCTGAATACTGGCCGATCCGCGGGTGCGCAATGTGAGTGAATTTGCCGACACCGATGTTTCAAAAACGGCGTTGGTTGAGCCGGATGCGGTAAATGCCTTTAATTGCTGCGCGGTAATATAAACTACTACCCTATCCTCATTATGCCAAAGGTTGTTTTCACTCCATAATTTGTGGATGTTCCAACCCCATACGTTAATTTTACGCTGCACCTTTAATACGCCGTGGTCAACCTCCACAGTAATTTGCTTCACCAGGTAGGCCGGCGCTGTATATTTTAGTGATTCTGCCGTGCCCTGGATAATGTGCACTTCAAAGGGGCCGCCTATTTTAATACTGGTAAAGCCCTGTACCTGCACGTTGACTGTCGTATCCGACGCTGAACTTTTTGCTGAAGCGTTGCCCGCGTAAATGACGAAAGCCAGCAGCGCTGTCCCCATTATCATTTTGTTGAGTGATCTCATAGTATTATGGTTTTTTCAACAAGACGACAATAAAAATGAATTGGTTACACGGAATTTTAAAATAATCACACCCGGTCCCCCAAAGGGGAGGAAGACAAGTGCTTCTGTCCCCCCTTTAGGGGGCTAGGGGTTAATCCACCAGCACCCCAATATAATAATTAAAGGTATCCACCTCGACGTTATCCTTCGTCAGCCCCTCAATATTTGCCGCGCTGAACCGGGTTGATGGCGTAATAAATTTGTATTCGCCGCCTTTTGCCCTCACCCTAACCGGCATGTTAAAGCCTTTTGCATCAGCCTGCCAGCGGCAATTTAACTTGCCTTTTATAACCATAAATTCGAGGATTGGGATATTTTTATAGTGCAGGTACTGGTCAAACACCGGCTGTAATTTTTTGCCCGATTTATCGCAGATGTAATTTACAATGTCATCATAGGTAACCGTCTGGTGATAAAAAGTTTTGTTGAGGCCACGTAAAATGCCGCGCCAGGTTTCATCATCGTTAATAATCGTCCTGACCATGTTCAGCAGGTTGCCGCCTTTATAATACATATCTCCCGAACCTTCTTTATTTACGCCATAAACGCCTACTATCGGGCGGTCGTTGGCGATTGCCATGCGCGTGCCGTGCACATATTCCTGCCCTGCTTGTTTGCCATAACGCTGCTCCACAAAAAGCGATTCGGAATAATTGGCAAAACTTTCATGTATCCACATATCCGCCAAATCTTTCGAGGTAATGTTATTGCCAAACCACTCATGCCCGCTCTCGTGTACAATAATAAAATCCCATTTCAGCCCCCAACCTGTGCCCGAAAGATCACGGCCCAGGTAACCATTCTCAAAATGGTTGCCATATGCCGTGCCGCTTTGGTGCTCCATACCCAGGTGCGGCGTTTCTATCAGTTTGTAGCCGTCCTCGTAAAATGGATACGGACCAAACCAGTATTCAAATGCCTTAAGCATGTCCTTTACATTTTCTCCGAATTGTTTTTTTGCTTTCGCGAGGTCGTAAGTCAGCACCCAGTAATCCAGCGTCAGTTTTCCCTTTTCGCCATCATACACATCGCTAAAGTGGCTGTACTTGCCAATGTTGGCTTCAATGTCGTAGTTATTGATAGGGTTGGCCACAAACCAGTCAAACCGTGTGTAACCATTGCCCAGGTCGGTAACTTTTCTCAGCCTGCCATTTGAACAATCCTGCAAACCGGTGGGGCAACTGATGCTGATCAGGGCGCTGTCCACTTCGTCGGCCTGCTGGTCCTTATTGGGCCACCAAACGCTGGCGCCCATGCCCTGGCAGGCGGTGGCTACCCAGGGGTTACCCAATGAATCTGTTTTGTAAACGATGCCACCATCCCAGGGAGCATTTTTGGCGATGGTAGGATGCCCGGAATAATAAACCGTAAACTCATCCTTGCTGCCGCCTTTAATGGTTTGCGGGAAACGGAGGAAAACCGCATTATACTCGCGTGTATATTTCAATTCTTTGCCTTTATAAACTACTTTTTCGATGTTAAGGTTCGAAAAAAGATCGAACTGCAGTTTGGTAAAATCGGTAGTTGCTGTAAACTTGAATAGCACACTGCCACTAAGGGATTTATCGGGAATATCAAATTTGATATCTAAATGGTAATAATTGATATCGTAACAGGTTCGAAAGGGTGAAGTATTACTGCCGCGCAAAGTATCCGCGCGGGTAAATTTTTCTTTCACGGCGCCAAGCTGCGCATTGGCTTTAAAGCATATAACTATTAGTAGCAATATTAAGAGTCTCAGTTTTAATGTATAGTTCTTTTTTTTCATTTTTTCATTTATTGGGAATGCTTTGTTCAGTTACTATCAACACGGTTCTTTTAACAATTTCGGTTATTATTCAACCCATTTTTCCAAATGCCATTTCTTTGTTTTGACGTTGTATTTAAAAGTCTTTTTACCTGTCGGGCTATAGTTAGTTTGTATTTGTGTAGTTATAGTCCTGGCTTTTGCGTTAATATATTTCGGAAATGAAGCCACATGATTAGTTAGATAATTATTCGTGTAAAAACGCCCGTCGTTTCCCTGCGTATAAAACGTATAGTAAGGGCCTGCATCAGCGCTTAATCCGGTTTTCACAGCAATATCTTCGTTTCCGTCAAAATTAAGATCCGCTATGATCAAGTCTCCAAAATCAAAATCCTCAACCGGTACGTTCCGGCCGCTGCCCGTAATATACGACCTTGAATTTTTGCTGCTTTTAAAAGCATCGTCGTCGTGCAATGAGCCGGCATCCACATCAATCGTTTGTAACAGCTTTCCATCCCTTTTAAAAACAGATATCTTTAGTTCACAGCGAAAATCATCATTATCCCCGCTTTTCAAAACAGTTATTTTATAAATATATTTATAAGATAAATTTGAATAGGTAATTGACTGAGCCTGTAAACTCATCGTGCAGCAGACAGCAATAACCAACAAAAGCGCATTTTTTTTATACATAAAACCTGGTTGTTAATTAACCTGTTTGATCTATAAAAATACCTGGAATTATTGCAGCACCATAACTTTCACAGCTGATTTATTTTGCATGTCATGATATATCCTGATCGTCGCCTTTTGAAAATCCGCATCCTTCGCCTGGTTAATATCCTCAAACTTTTGCGGGTTACGGTCAACCAGCGGAAACCAGGAGTTTTGCACCTGTATCATAATGCGGTGCCCTTTCCTGAAAGTATGGCCCACATCCGGCAGGTTATATTTGATCTCGGTAACGTTACCTGGCACAAAAGGCTCCGGTTTTTCAAATGAATTGCGGAATTTCCCCCTGAATACTTCTCCCCGCACCAGCATTTCATACCCGGCCATGGTGACATTTTTGGGGTTGGGTTTCGGATCAGGATAACTATCCGGAAAAACGTCGATCAGCTTTACTACATAATCCGCATCAGTACCAGATATTGACGAAAAGAGGTCGGCAACCACCGGTCCGGTAAGCGTTATGTCTTCTTTAAGCGTATCGGTTTTATAGGTTTTTACATCGGGCCGGCGCTCGGCAAAGCGCTGATCGTCCAGCATGTACTCGCGGGTACGGCGTGCCTGTATGCCATCCTGGTAAGGTACGGGAGCATTGGGGTCGCTTACATACTCGTCATAGCTTGCCCCGCCCGTCGGCGCTTCAAAAGATAATTTGCCATTGGCATGAAAATACAATGTCTTTTCAACCGTATTTTTCGGCGGCCATTCGTTGAACTTATGCCACTCGTTGCTGCCCGAAATAAATATGCTTGCTTTGGGGATATCCAGTTTGCCTTCGCCTTTCAGGTAATATTTAAAAAATGGAAGCTCTAAATTTTCGCGAAACCATTCGCTGGTTTTCGCGCCGAAGTCCTGGTCGCCAAAAAACTGGCCGTCTCCCCGCTCCCATCCGCCGTGAAACCATGGGCCCAGCACCAGCATATTGGGATGCGAGGCCGGGTTTTGCTTTTCCAGTGCCTTAAAAACCTGCTGAGCGCCAAACGCGTCCTCGGCGTCAAAAAAACCGCCGACGGTCATGGTCGCCGGGGTAATATTTTTTAAGTGCGGGCGAATGTTCATCCCCTTCCAAAACCAATCGTAGGTAGGGTGCGCCATCATGTTATCCCAAAACTTAACCGAGTCGCCGAAATAATGCTTTTTGTAGTTTGGCAAAGCGCCCAGGTTTAAATAGAATTTGTAGTTATCGGCTTCCTTGTATTTTATCGGGTTTTTGTATTCAGCAGGAGTAATAGGTTTTGGCCGCGGTACGCCAAAATTGGTAATGAACGCAAATGCATCCATCACAAACAAGGCGCCGTTATGATGAAAATCATCGCCGATAAACCAATCGGTGACCGGCGCCTGCGGCGATACGGCTTTTAAGGCCGGGTGTGCGTTCGGGAGCGATGCGGTTGAATAAAATCCCGGGTACGAGATGCCTTCAATACCCACTTTACCATTATTATTCGGCAGGTTTTTTATCAGCCAGTCAATAGTATCATAAGTATCCGAGCTTTCGTCCACGTCTTTATTGCTTTTTTTATTGTCGATATCCGGCCGCACGTCAACAAAATTGCCTTCGCTCATCCATCTGCCGCGAACGTCCTGGTAAACGAAAATAAATCCATCTTTAGCCAGCAGCATGTTTTGCCCAAGCGTGCGCTTGTATTGGTTTTCGCCGTACGGAGCCACATTATAAGGCGTACGCGTCATCAGGATGGGGAATTTTTTTGATTGATCCTTCGGCAGGTAAATGGATGTAAACAGCTTTATGCCGTCGCGCATGGGGATATATTTTTCAATTTTAGTGTAATTTTCCCGGATGTACGTCGAGTCAGGGACAGTTTGGGCGAGGGCAAAAGAGCACCACAATGCCGCAATAAGCAGAACGGTTAGTTTTTTCATTGAATTGAGATCAGTTAAAGAGGCTAATTTAGCAAGTTAATCCTTTATTTACTACTGTGACAAGACTGTTACAGAGCGGCGCCCACCTCCGAAGAAAATCAAAAAAGAAGAAATGTACGTTGAAAAGTGTCGTTGGTATGTACAATAGCGGAGTTGGTGTAATATATTTTGAGGGGAAAAAAACCCCATTAACTTTGTTATCGTAAATTACTTTTAGGGGATAAATACTCTCATAATATTTCTCTCCGGTAGAAGCCCTGGCTTTAACCTAACCCTTATTTTTAGCCCCCGTTCATTTTTTAGGCGCTGTAATCTGAATAGAAAATTTCTTTCCATGGTGCAATTTGATCAGGGCAAACGCATTAAAATTATTTTGAATAGAATTATTCGATGTGGTTTTGAATAAAGCGCTTTTTACTTTTATGATGGGCAATTTTAACCGCAAAGGACTCAAAGAGAAGACCGCGAAGGTCGCAAAGTGCTTAACCTTGTGCCCTTTGTGAAATGTTTGCGCCCTTTGCGGTTAAAAATCCACGCCTCACTGACAAATATGCCCAAACCTGTTTTAATGCGTCCTCCCTGGCAATTTGATTGACCTGAGCGACCTTATCAATTTTTCTATTTAACTTATTAAAATTTTTTAAAAAGTATTGCAATTGTAGTTTTTAATTTATTAAGTTTGTAGTGGATAATGCAAAAAATACAAAACGGTGCACTTTTCTTTGACCTTATGTCGGTAAGGGTAATTTTAATAGTTAAATTGGTTTGAAAAAAAATCCTCGTTTAGGCGGGGATTTTTTATGCCTTATCCCGCAACAGGCCGTAAGCCGACTTACGACTTTAAACTCAAGACTTTAGACTTAGGATGGCCCGATTAAACCTACTTGAAGAAACGCGATACGAGAAACTGCCGGTAACGGTATATGAAAACCAGCAGCAGGCTTCTGTAGCAGTAGCCGGCAGAATTGCTGCATTGATACGCAGCAAAGAAGCAAAAGGAGAAAAAACAGTTTTGGGCCTGGCTACAGGCGTTACGCCCATCGGCGTTTATGCCGAGCTGGTCAGGCTGCATCGTTCGGAAGGGTTGAGCTTTAAAAATGTCATCACGTTTAACCTGGATGAGTATTACCCCATGCAGCCTACCGCGGTACAGAGCTATGTTACGTTTATGTACGAGAACCTGTTCTCGCATGTAGATATCCCAAAGAAAAACGTCCACATTCCCGATGGTACTTTGGCAATCGATGATATCCCGGCCTTTTGTTTGGAATATGAACGGAAGATCACGGCTTTGGGGGGATTGGATTTACAGGTTCTGGGTATAGGCCGTACCGGCCACATCGGTTTTAACGAACCCGGCTCGGCGCCAAACTCCGGTACGCGGCTGGTTACTTTGGACGATCTGACTCGGAACGATGCCTCAAGAGATTTCGGCGGGAAATCCAACGTGCCCACCAAAGCCATCACCATGGGGGTGGGTACCATTTTCAAAGCCCGGGAAATTATTTTGATGGCCTGGAGCCTGAAAAAAGCGCCCATCGTCAAAAAAGCGGTGGAAGGGGAAATATCGGGCGAGGTGCCGGCTACTTATTTGCAGCTATCCGATCATGTGGAATTTGTTTTGGATGAGGCTGCCGCCAGTTCATTAACCCGTTTTGATACCCCATGGCTGGTAAAAGATTGTAGCTGGGAAAACGGCCTGAAGAAAAAAGCGGTTATCTGGTTAGCCAATACGGTTGGCAAACCCATTTTAAAACT
>Ga0210389_10001014_pt1 | contig 23580 bp, 33 predicted proteins | sample IncBWH28OmetaG_FD_160127 | JGI IMG/M metagenome (GOLD analysis project Ga0210389, IMG submission 160127) | Forest soil microbial communities from Barre Woods Harvard Forest LTER site, Petersham, Massachusetts, United States - Inc-BW-H-28-O ...
GACCAAAATCTGGTGCGGGCGAATCACAATCATCGCGGCGGTCACCCCAGCGCTGGATCGCGCGTATTCCACGGCGTCCACGCTCGGGGAGCGGTTCCTCCAGGTCCGCTGGCATCGCCCGGCCCGTGTCGCGGGCGCACGCGCTATCGATCAGCAAACCGCGGAGAAACAAATCTCTCAGGACGTAACCGACGCGGTTCGGGCGGTGTTCGATGACGCGGCGTCCGCCGTGCCGGAAATCTCCAGCGCAGCACGGGACAATCTCGCCGCTGTCGCGGATCTCGTTGCGATCGGGCGAACCCACGTGTACCGGGCGAGTTTCGGGGGGCGGGAAATCGAGGATGTTCCCGAGCCGGAGGCGAACACCCGCGTATCAAAGGGACTCGCGGCGATAGCGCGGGGTGATGCTGCGCTCCAGCGCAAGGGCGAGGTGGACGACGACGTACTTCAGGACGTATACCGGGTGGCGTTGGATTGCATTCCGCCCACGCGGCGGGAAGTACTCCTCGCCGTGCTGGGCGCGCGCCCGATTCCCCCCGGTACCACCTTCGCCCGTGCCGTGGAAGACCTGCAAGAGCTAGGCCTACTCACCCGCGGCGCTGCCGCGCTATCCCCGCTTGCGGTCGAGTTGGTCGAAGAATCCCGGCTACGGGAGGTAATGCCCATGCCGTAGCGCCGGTAGGCGCATCTCCCCCAATGTGTCCCCCCCTACCCTATGGGTAGTAATTCTATACGTAAATACTGAGTAATTTTTGATTTTTTGAACTACGTATACCTAGGGGGGGACAGATTGGGTGGAAACCCAGTGCCAGGTGGAACAGGCAACTTAGACTCGAAACCTTCAATTGGCGTGGGCTTCAGGGGTATCCGAGGGAAACCCCGTGTTTGAAAGCACGGATAATAACTATGGCCGCGGGCGCAGTCCCACAGCCTCACACCCACATTTACTACGAGCACACCGGCGCGCGGCCCGTTGCGCCCGCAGAACCCATTCAAAACACGTGGTAGGAAAAATCCTGCCGCTGCAAACACTACAAGTACAATCAGAGTCAATTCACACAGAAAAGGAAGAATTCATGGATCAATTAACAGCTACCCCGTCGACGACGACCCCAACCAAACGATGCTCCAAGTGCGGCACCGACCGAGACCGCTCCTGGTTCTCGCGCGACTGGAAACGGAAGGATTTCCGGACGCCGTGGTGCAAACCGTGCCTGCGGGCGGCGGCACGGCAACGGCGCACAGGGATCAGCCAGGCTGAATTCGACCGGCTCATCGCCGAGCAGGACGGGAGCTGTGGGATCTGCCAGGCCGAGTTCGACGCGCACCACTCGGCTCGCATCGACCGGGCGGCCGACGGTCGCGTTCGAGGGCTGCTGTGTCCGCGATGCAAGGTAGGCGTGAGCACGTTTCAGGATGATGTGGAGCGGCTTCGGGCGGCGGTGGGGTACCTAGCGGGATGCAGCGATCGCATCTGAGGATTTCCCTCCCATCGGCGTCCTCGTCGATGTCTCCCCCCACAACTCCTTCGACCGGATGAGCAACACTCTATCGTCATAGCGAATGTTGCTTATGCGGCTCACTGCTTAAGCCAGATGCGTATCATTTCTGGTGCGGCGAGGTTTTGGCCGCCTTTTGGTGGTAAATTTTGACCTGAAACACTTCGACTGTAAGCGCGTCTTCACCCTGAAAGCGTATTGCGGTAAATCCGCAGCATGCTAAAACTCATCCTGACTTAGAAGCCGGGCCGGTACTGTTGAGGAACTGCTATCGGTTCGGCTTTTTTTGTCCCTTCAAAAAGTGACGTTGGTGATGATCGTGATGATGTGGAAGGAAGGCACCGCGTCCAGTACCGAACCATTGCCTTACTAGTTCCAAATCGCTGCATGTAATCTTGACGTCAGCAACACAAGGCGTATACTCGACCGCATAGCCGCAATTTGGACCCCTCCTCTGACTGAATTGCCGCTTTAGAGAGCCGATCCTTCGGAGGACTGCGTCAAACTAGGTCGGCTCTTGTCCAACGCTACGCGACTCGCTTTCGGCTGCCCATTTTCTCTCCTGCACGCTAACCATCGTCACACCGTCACGCCGGTTTTCTAGCCGCCAACGCCAAAATATTTCGCGCCACCAGCCGACGAACCCGCAGGAAATGTTGGCAGTCGAATGGAGAAGGTTCCTGACGAACCCTGGCGGCGTAGAAGCCCTTGGGTAGTTTGTCCAGGCCCCGGCCAGCGCGTTCGAGTGCGTCTTCGCACTCAGTGTTGGGAGCAGTTTGAAAAAAATTTAAAAAATAGAAAATTTTCGTATGGTCGGGCCGCCAAGAATGGACCGACTCATCTTGGTTAAAGATACCCTCGTGGTAGAACGAATCGGAATACATTTCAGCGAGATGGCGACTTATCTGGCCACCTCGAATCTACTGCTTGTCGTAAACGTGGATTTCGTCGAGTGTGCGGCCGGTGTTGGTGCCGGTGCCCTTGCGAGTGACGGTGAGGGTTTTGCCGTCCGCTGAAACAATATAGTCAATTACGGAGGTGCCCTTCTCCCCTTTAGCAGTTTCCTTGAAATGCCTTTCGTCGATTCGCTGTCCGACTATGGTCATCATTCCCGTCTGATACTCTTTTCCGTCAAGGAAGAAGTCAGCAGTTGCGAGGGTCTTTCCATCGGCGCGCATGACTGGCTTTCCATCCAAGTTGTATTGCGTTTGGCGGTAGTGGTTCGCTAGCGCTTCCAACTTCAGAACCTCGGACTTTCGGCTCGTCGGCGCACCGGGACTATCCTTCCATTTATTGGGGTTCGGCTTCCATCTTCCGACGAAAGGATCGGCGGCGAGGGCCAATCCGGCGGCAAACAGCATCAATACGGCGGTTCGGGTGATGGCCATGATTGTGCTCAGGATAATCGAGCGGATGCAAGAAATCAATTGACGATGCTGTTACTTGGGTCCCGGCGGCTGCGCTCGGCACTTTGCGGATAACCGTCGTCCATGCACTGGTGAGCGGGAGGCGAGGGCCGATGGAAAGGTACTGTCCAATTTGATCCTTGCTTGGTCATTCTCGCTACTCACGTCTCCACACAATCAACATAGTCACACCGTCACTCGTTTCTCGGACGACGCGGCAACTTGAACATTTCTTGCGTGGAGAAACCACTGGGGGAATGAAAACGGTCGATGGAGAAGGTTCCTTGAAGTACCCCGCTACCGGGTTCGCACCCTGGAAGTTGTTCCGGCCCACTTGTCGGCTTCGTCTGCACTTTGGCAGGCTTTGTTGCGAGCGGTTTGAAAAACAGTTTAAAAATACTTTTGCAACAATCGGGGCTTGAAAATACAGGTGTTGCCAAAGGAAAGTGCTGTCATGTCAAAGCCGCGCGATGCTTTTGGGTCGCAGTCTGCGAGCATTCGGTTAGTAAATTCGCCTTTTGATTCTCTACATCCGCACAAGCAGACCCTAACTCCTTGACAGGCCGTTCCTGGCAACCTTGGCCACGCGATTGCGCTTGCAAGGCTCTGAAATTAAAGAAAGCAGACGAGAAACCGGGACGGTCAGACGCCCCGCAAGAAACTTGGATAGGAGATAGATATATGTTCAACTCTAAACAGCTTTTGACTTCAAAAAATGTCGGGATGCTCAGCCTACGAACCTTGTTCGGGTTGCTGTTGGTCGCGTTCGGGCTCTTTGCAGTCACGGGGAATGCTATGGCCGCGACGACCATAACTGGAACCGTCGGCTCGTCCGGCAAATACCTTGTCACGAGTGCACCAGTAACGACGACCGCTGTGACCGTATTGAAAATCTCATTTGAGAACAAGACAGCTGGCACCAATCTGGAATTGTGCGCTGGCACGGGAGCAGATTTCGTGGCTGGAACTTGCGCGACTAGGCTCTCCGATTCCGGCGGCCCCGGTTTTGTTTTTCTGACGATCACGGACACAGCGCAGCTTTCTGGGAAAATCATTTTTGTGCTGAGGGCCGTTGGAATTACATCGGCAGAGTTCAATCTCACCGTTGAATAGAGCGCGAGAGAACCAGCACTAAAGCCTGGACTACGAGCGCCGATCAGAATGGTTACGCAGCCCACGTCAAAGAGATGGGCAGAATAACACTCCTTACCGCGCTGGCCCAAGTCTTGATAGTATCGACGAACAGGCCGCAAGTTTTGTGGACAGCAGGGAGGTATCAAAATGTCTGAATCCAACAAAGAATTAGGAAAGCGATGGTTTGAAGAAGTTTGGAATAAACGCCGTCGAGATGCAATTGGAGAAATGATGGCGCCAGACGCCGTTATACAGGAAAGCGGGGAGGCGGTGAAGGGGCCGGAAGGATTCTACCCGTTTTTCGACCGGATGCAGGCCGCGTTCTCAGATATTCACGTCACCGTTCACGATGCCATAGCTGAGCAGGATAGGGTATGCCTCCGTTGGTCCTGCACTATGAAGCACACGGGCGACGGCTTAGGCATCCCTTCAACCGGCAAGAGCATTCAGATCACGGGAATAGCCATCATGCGTATTGCGGCCGGCAAATTGGTGGCTGGCTGGCAGAATTGGGACATGCTTGGTTTGATGCAGCAGATCAGGGAAGAATCGATGGCGCCCACGTACATCGCGGCAAAAATGGGGAAGACGGCCTCAAGATAGTCTGAGGTTTGCCATGTTCAACTCTGACGAGCACCGATGTCCGAATTGCAATTCAACAGATCTCGTCAGCGTACAAACCACCGCGATAGATGCCGATCTGTTGGAGTGCCGTAGTTGCATTCGGCTCTACAAAGTTGAGACCGCACCAGATGGAACATCAGGACTGGTGCCCGTTTGATGATCGTCAACCAGTAGGTCATAGGGCCTCTAACGTGACTACGGAGACCACGTGCTCGGCGCTCCTGTCATCCGAATCGAAGGGTGGCTAGAAGCAGTACCCAGTACTTACCGTTTCTGTACCGCACGATTTCGGTACTCCTTCTAAGCCCGGCGTCTGGTAGACTAAAACCTCAAAATCTAAACCGGAGGCAGTTCAAATAAGACTTCTAGCCGTCGGCATCTTGGCTGTTTGTTTTACACCGTCCATCTTCGCAGCGGTCACCGTGACGCCCGAACCTGGGACGGCGCTACTTATGGGAGCAGGCTTATTGGCCGTTGGCTTCATCGCCAGGCGCAAGAACCGGAAGAAGTAGTAACATCTCATCCGCTGTTAGGCCGCTAGGTTGACGCTGGGCAGCCGTAATCGGTGGCTTCCTGGACACATGGACGCATCGGGACGGTTTTTCAGGAACTTTCCTATACTACTCGCTTATGAGAGAAAAGGTAAAAAAGGCATCTGATCCGTCCATCTGTCCCCGACCGGCGATTCACAACAAACCGAAATGGCCCTTGTGCTGGAAAACGGCAGGCATGAAGCGGAGGGCTAACTTTCGGATTGAGCCGCTAATTGCCTGGCCTGCCGAATCGCTGACACCATCAGTACTTCCATTTCCTTCTCGCCCAAGAGTGCGCTTAGAAAAAGGCAAAACTGAAGTGGCCGGTGCCTAAGCAATTCTTTAATCCGCTGTTGATCCGCCCCCGAAAGCGTTTTGCGATCTGCCTCGACGTTCATCGTTTCCAAGTCGGCAAAAGCCCACTTCAAGGCAGAAGCCACGCGCCAGACATATCGTTTTTCAAGAGGCAGCCGAGAAAGTTCTTCCGTCGCGGGGCCGGTGTCCTGTCCTTGCATTGTGGCCATCATCAAGTTCAGGTAAGGCTGCATTGCTGGTGATTCGAGCAGTTCTTCTGATCCGGGCTCCATTTTGAGATCTCGCATCGGTAGCTGTTTCTTAGAAAAGTCGTCGCTGTCGTTGGTCACAAGAAACCTCCTTGTACCGTCCGAGTGCCGGGATCAGGTATTCTGGATAAACATTAACACGTGCCGATCCCGGATTATCAGAGTGAGCCGAAAAACGAATAACGCGATTGATGCGAATAACTGTTCTTCGTTCAGAGCGCCAGTGAGTTTACTAGCTTGTACCCAAGAGAGTACTCGGCTACAATCCACTTACCGCCTTATTAGTACTCAAGACTTTTTATAGCCTTTCCGTCTTTATCGATTCGAAGGGAGTCTTGAATGCCACAGCTCATGTTCAAGTTGCACCGTTCCTCCGTAGCGATGCAGTCCGAGGATCGAGAGGTCATTACTATTCCAGCCAGTGCCTCGGTAATCCTCGTGGGCGGCGACATTAACGGTAAAGGTGTGGTAAAGATTCGTTATCAGGATCAACCGCTGGAAATGTTGGCGGTAGACCTTCGTACGCGAGGTATATTGGAGCAATCGGTGTAGTTCTGACGGAGACCGCCGATTCCAACCTAGAACGGAAGTGCCTTCAACCTGTTCTTCAGTGCGTGCTCACCGGGACTCTTTCCGACGCCTTCTAGCCAGGACTGCAACCGGCTGACGCTGACCGTGTGGGACACCTCGGGTTCTTGAATCTTGACCGTCAATTTCGTGGCCGGTCCAAACGTCGCATCCGCGAAACCATGCCGTCGAAATTCCGCCATGGCCAAAACAGCGGCTTCGTACAGACTCGCGGCAGACACGCGGACGGAAGATTGGCGCGGTTCGTTCGTGAGCCGGATGTTACGACTTTGGCTTTGCCTACTGTTTATCGGAAACCGCTATTGCCGTGAACGCCTTGCCCTCGGCGTCGGTTCCGTTCGTGGTCGAGGTCATCATCTTTCCGTCCTTCGAGACTACAGTCCGGGCTGTGCTGTGGTACTTTCCGCCCTGCTTTGAGCGTTCCTCGGTAACTGTGTCGGCGTTGACCTGTTTGATGGCGGTCGTATCCCACGGCAAGCCCGTACCCGTCACAGAGACCGGTTTGCCGTCGTACTTAGCATCGGTCACGGTATCGATCTTTGACCCGTCGGCCCTTTCCCCTTTCGCCGTAATTTTGACCCCGCCCGGTGTTGACTCCCGCGTTACGGTCAGGTTCGTAATGGCAGGTACACCAGGAGCCGCTTTCGATTTCGCGGGATTGTATTTCCACGTGCCGAGCGTACTATCAGCCCCTAATGCTACGGATGCCATGGCGACCAATACAGTCGGAACGGCAAGGAATCTGAGAATCATCTGTCTCATATGCCTCTCCTGTTGCTGGGCTCAGGTTTTTTCTGGCACCAGCACGTCGCCAAGTCTACGCTCCACGGCCATCGAACGCAATCCCCTTTGACTTCGTGCGCGAAACAATTCGCGTGGTTGCGAATGATCCATTGCAATTGTTAGGGTTCGCTACAAAATGTTGCGTTTCCCTCAATTCACACCCGCCAGCCCTGTCCTTCGGCGTGACGCATTCGATCATCCCGATTACATCTTTGAACTGAAGCACGATGGATTCCGAGCCCTCGCATATATCGATAACGATGGCACCCGGCTAGTGGCCTTCTCGTGTTTTTAAGGTTCTTTTTAGCCGTCCGTACTATATACTCCCAGCCATCCGGCGCGCAAACTGGGATAACGAGATGGATCGGAGGATCTCAATGAGAATCGTTTCCTGCGTAGTATGGTGCTAACAGCAGACAGCCTCGATCACAGGCCCATGCTCCCGGCTTTTCTTGTGCGTGCCCATATGCTGGGACGTCGCCTGAACATGCTGGCCCGGCCGTTCATTAAACCGTTCGCGTTCTCTGGCTGGGCTCCGTTTTTGTGACAGCAACGCCCTCCCCGGTGTCTGAAGTCCGGTCCCGACCAGATCGGGCCTGCCGCATAGCTTTTCGATCAGCAGCGTTGGCTTTCTCGAACTCAGCGATCGCAGCCGCACTTGCGTTTTTCTTTGCCCGCCATTCGTCACAAGCATGTATATCGACCACAAACCGCTCTTTGGCCCAATTGGCATCCCGAACAGCGGACGCCATCTTGGATTCCGCTTGATCACGCTCAGTTTTCAACCGCTCCAGATTGATGCTCATTTCTGGTCCCCGAGTCATCAGATGCTTTCCTGAGTCCCGAGCGTCGAAGTCGTCAGTTTCCTGGCCGCGCTGTCGTTCCGGTCGCTGCCTAAAAAAAGCGGGCCGCGAACGTCAGGAGCCGGTAGCAGGGGAGATCCACACAAGCAGCCTGACGGCGTTACCATGGAATTGCCGGGAGGGGACGTAGTCTAAAGCCCCGCGCGGCGCATCCTCCGAGCGCCCACGCCGGCCGAACCAACCTCCCGGCACTGGAGCTGGCATGCAAGGCCAATACGAGCGATGGTTGCAATTGAAGCCGTGGAATGCGTGGCATCTGCGGCAACCGGAGCGGATAATTGCGTTGCTGTTGATCGCCCTTTCCCTGCTATTCTGGCTAAGCGCAGCGCTGTTGATCTGGATGCTGAGCCCACCACCACAGGCAGAACCGCTCATACGCTGATGCGTTCTCCAAACTGTTGCTGCGACCATGCGAAATACCAGGGATTAGCGCGGGACTACGCATCGATAGCCAACCGGCAGGCATTTCAATGGAATACGTGGGGGCCCGAAAAGGGACGATTTCCGCGTCGCTCTCGATGTGAAACGTTGTGCCTGAGCCGCCGCAATTCGGCATTGATCGTTTTGACGTAACCGCATGGTTCAGGTGAGCAGCCTCGGACATTAGTTTAGTTCCAAAAAGACAATCACCTTCACCATGTGGGACCGACCGCGTGGCTTCCTTTGCGGAGCGATCAGGAGCATAATAGACGGCGTACAGATCTGTGATGGAGGTGTTTTATGCCAGCACATTTGGGCTTTCTCGGGCTCAGCCGACTAGCCAAACCGTTGACCGGAGATGAAGGGTTGAAGATTTTGGAACGCGACCACTATCGTTGCCAGTATTGTGGATTGGATGGCCTGATCAATTTTGAAAACTCGTTGATCATGTCGGTGGACTTCATCCAGCCTCGGGCGCGTAAGGGAAAAAAGGAGCCAGAAAATTTGGTGACCGCTTGTCGGCCATGTAATCGGATCAAAGGCAGTCGATTGTTTGCCAATTTCGACGAAGCCAAGAAGTACGTCGTCCAGCGCCGGGCGCAATTACGAAGTGAATGGGAGACTACCATGGATCAACTCCGTGGTAAATCCGCCAAAGCTTAGAACAGTTTCCGCGAACTATTCGCACGGTACGAAGAAAGGCACGAACTGTTCGACAAGCGCGTAGGTGCCGCGGGACAGGTTCAGCGATCTAACAGGCAGCGTCCACGAATTCGCATTCCACGAATCGCCACCGCCAGAGAGAACATCAAACCATCACACAGCAACGACCACGCGGCAGGTTCGGGAACCTCCACGAGCGTGAAGGTCACATTCGAGAGTGGGTTTCCAGATGCGTCGAAAAACAGAATCTGGTCGAAGGATTCGAAAGCGCCGAATTCCCCGAACATGAAGAATCCGCTTGCGGCTGATCCCTGCATTCCTACGCTAACGATCTGTGACACACCGAAGGTGAAAGGTTTCGGAGTGCCCGATGGTTGATTGCCAAAACAATTCGTGACTCCAGCAGGAGCATCCGTAAAGCCGAAGGAGACGCCCGCGAAGCTCTGACTGGCCGACGAATTGCCCGAACCTGAAAAACAAAGGAAAGAACGACCCGTTCCCAGTTCCACCCGACACGGTAAACACATAATCTTCGGAGAAGTTTGCGGATGCCGAACTGGATTCGTTTGGTCCGTCTCCAATCGCAGTCGCCGCTACTCCTAGTTGGAAAAGACCAGAGAACATATCCACAAACGACGGTGCTGTGACATCTGCATTCGCGAACGAACCGATAGAGTTGCAACTCGCCGAAAATGTCCCGACCGTGGTTACGCCATCGCACGTCACACTCGTACTGATCGTCGCGGCGGATGCGAAACCCACCGCGAATGTGAGGGAAAGGAAAAGTTTGAACATCGGATTCCTCCTGATCCCGAGCTTTGCCAAAGGGATTTTAGGTTGTTACAAGGTCGTCGCCATCACAGGTTATCTCAAGTGTAAGCATCGCATTCCACGGAGCCGCACCGCCCCGAAGAACATCAGCCCGATACTCAGCAGGGACAAGGCCGAAGGTTCCGGAACGCTGACGAGCGCGTACGTGACATTCGGGACCCGATTTCCAAAAGCATCAAAGACAATGAGCTGTTCGAACGATAACGATGCGTACGCACCTAATGCCAAAGAAGCGGTCGCTGATACCGCGATTTGGAAGGGAACTATCTGTGATATGCCGAACGTAAGAGGCTTCGAAAGCGGGAAGAGAAAGTTATCGAAACCTTCGCAGTTGTTTCCAAACGAACCGTCAAAATCGACAGAAACACCGCCAAAGGATCCTTGTTCCACGGCATCGTGATCACCCAGACCCTGAAAACAGGGATAGAAGAACCCTTGGCCTGTACCGCCGAACGCTGTAAACAAAAAAACGCCTGAGACGCTTGCCGATGTGAACTCGTTGCGAAAAGCTGACGCGCTAGCACTTGCAGCAAACGTGGGACTCGTTTGAATCATAGCGAACACTGGACCAGGACCGTTGCAACTTGCTGATGTCGTTCCGAAGGTAGTTACCCCGTCGCACATTGCGCTGATCGTCGCGGCGGATGCCAGACTCACCACGAATGTTAGGAAAAGCACATACTTGAACATCGGATTCCTCCTGAGCCTGCGACACCACGCAAGCCTTGGCGGTTTGACTCCGATGGCAATGGGAATGTTTCACTAAGATTGTGGAGTCGTTTTGCGATTATGCCGCCGGTTTGCCGGTACAGTTTCAAGAAATCGCTGACCGGCTACTGAGTTGGGGCAAATAAAAAGCGATCCACCGTGTCCTTTAACAAGACGTTTTGTGGAACGTGTGGCGCAAGATCTTTACACCGGCTAGAGCAACGTCATTTTTCTTTGATCGAACAATTTCGCCTTGTATAAACAACTTCAGTGAGCCTCCATCAGCCGCTATAACGGGCCAATCGACTTCTATCTGCAGTCGCATTCCGGGCGACAAGTGATGATCTGTGACGATCAGGATTCCGCTACCTGACATGTTCACCGTTTTGCCGCTGCCGGACTCGCCAACAGGACCGTGACCTACAACCCGATAACTAATGGTGCGTTCAATGGAAAAACGTTGGGAAGCACGCCGTTCCGGTTGGTTATTTGGGCGCTGCGAGGACATTTCACAAGCATTATGTTTTATAACGCTGGATCTGGAAATGTGCCAGGCGTACCGAGGTTGCCCGGACCTTGTACTAAGTTGAACACATTATTTCAAACGAACCCCGCAAAACTGATTCACAGCTATCTCCGGCGGCTGTCGCTCCGGTCGTCAGGATATAACCGATAGGTTGCTTGCCCCGTAGCACGAAATAGCGTTACGCTCCGTTGTCAAACAGGTCCTTCAACGAAACCCGGAAGGCATTGGCAATCTTGACCAACGTGCGAACCGAGGGATTCCGGGAGCCCCGCTCCAAGTCGGCCAAATAGCTGCGCTGAATCGAAGCACGTTCCGCGAATTGCTCTTGCGACCAACCTTTTTCGGCACGGAGGCGCTTGATCTTGTGGGCAAGTCGGAGCAGGGCCGTGCTTTCGGAGACGGGCAAGCTCTAATCGTTTCCAATTGACGGCGTGATGATTGTATGATCCGAGTGACATCATAAACTCCGGCCGGGCGGAAAGGAGACGGTCAGATCAATGGAAACGGACATCCAGACAAAAGATCTGATAGTATCGGCGCCGATTTACAGGTTCTGGCATTTCTCACAAGGTTGGAGGCTCCTAAAACCGTCAGAAACTACGGGCTGGCTAGACAAAGGTGTCTATTGGAAGCATCGGGGTTTTTACGCACCGGGAGAAACGCCTGAAGAAGCGCTGGCGCGTCAATACAAGAGCGAAGAACTCCGTAACGCCTACTCAGTCATCACTCCCGTGGAGCCGGAGAGGATCGCTGTCATGTTCCAGGTTTTCTTTCGCACTACAGATCATAAGCCTGTCAGGGCTCGGCGAATTGAAAGTGTGGCCGGTATCTTCGCGTGTTCTGCGGCAACAGACGAATTTGTCGCCACCCCCAACGTGATTGCAGCCATCGGGCGACTAAGGGGAGAGTGGGAGGCGAAGGATGAATTACACGGTGATGAAGAGGAGTATATCCAAACATTCGCCGTAAAGCGAAAAGAGTCAACATCAGAAGCAAAATGGCTGAAGCGACCGTGGGCCCTATTGCGATTGGCTTTAGCGGGTGCGGGTGGCTGGTGTCTTGATCGAGGCGAGTGGCCAAGCGCGATCTTAGCTCTCATCGTGTATCTCTATAGCTGGTACGTTGAAGCACGTCTGGCAGGGCTAGATTCTAGGAACCGATAAAAGGCCAAGTCCGAAAAGCGATGGGCGGAGTTAATTCGGCCGCGATCAGACCCTGCACGTGGCGTACGGATCGACCGGAGACCATTCGCTACGGCGCGGCAAAATCATTGAGAAAAGCGAAGTCGCTGAATCGCTGAGCGCCGATTGCATCTACGTTGTCTAAACCTAACGTAATTTGCGCAAGACCGTTATCGCGCCACGGCACATAGAGATAATCGAAAATTGCCTCGTTGTCCGGTGCCAGGCGTGCAATGAGCGTCACGTCAGGTTTCACGGGTGAATAAAGACGAAGCTTCCAACGGTCAAAGCGTTTGCCACCGCGACAACGGGCCACGATAAGTCGTAACCTTTGGCGGCCATTGACAGTCAAAACTTGAGTCTGAGTATCCCGCTGGACGGAGGCGCCAATTCTTACGAGCTCTTGAACGACCGCTGCAATAAATGTTCTACGAATCGATACGCATTTTCGATCCCGTTCGATATAGGCCAGGTTCCGAAGAGGCTGGTATCCAATTCGTTTGTACGCCTCGCCTAATCCACCAAACCTCAAATTGTAAATCTGATGGCATGGCGTGTCGATGCTCGCTCTGATTAGGCGCTCCGAGAGTTTGCCATGCTTTAGGAGTAATTTTCTAAGATGCTCCAGTAGTTGCTCGTCAGTGTAGGGACGCGAGCGGGTATCGGCCTCCGCTTCAGTCTTCCGATACAGGTCTGGATCAACAATCCCCTGAAACGCATCGTCGCGCCGAATCCACATTTCGGGTGGATTATTTACACGACGGCCCCGCAACTTAGCTGATTGGCGGTTAGAGACATTCGCTCCGATGTACTTCGGATTCGTGACCATCCGGCGAATGATATATCGCGTCCAGGGTCGCCCTCCCTCACAAAGGACACCGCGTTTGTTGAGCGCTTTCGCAATTTTCGTCGAAGAAAGCCGTCCCACGGTATAGAGCCGAAATATTTCATTGACGATCTCGATCTCCTCCGGTGGTCCTGGTATTAGTATTATTCGGTCAGTCGCAATACTTTTTCGTTGCCCGGCTTCGAGAACGAATTTTGGGTCTCCACGGTGGTCCACTAACAGACGTCGAAAACCATACCCCGCCGTTCCACCTTGACGAAATCCGAGTTCAGTAAGCCGCGATTGGCCAGCGAAAACCTTGGCGGAAAGCTCGCGGCTGTATTCGGCGGCCATTGCACGCTTAATTGTCTTGAGTATCACTGCCGAAATACTTCCATCGTTCGAGAAAGGCTCGACACAGTAGTGGACGGAAATCTTTGCGCGGCGGCAACAATATTCGTAGTAAGCACTTTCATCGGCATCTTGGAAGCGGCCCCATCGGCTGACATCGTACACGAGGATCGTTGAGTAGTCGATGGCGTCACCTTGGACGTCACTGATAAGTTGTCTCAAGCCCGGCCGATTCTCCACCGTGAGGCCACTCTTGCCCACGTCAGCATAAGTTTTGACAATTTGCATGTGATGTTGCTGTGCATAGAGGCCGATAGCCGCAGACTGGTTATCAATCGAGTACTGCTGATGCTCAGTGGACATTCGGACATACTGAGCGGCTCGAATCGGGAGCGCCGCCGAGTCTGGCATCTTTACCTTCGTCATAGGTCACCGCATCCGAAGTTGGCTGGGTTCATCTCCCGATGCTACCCCGTTAGGCAGATGGTGCCCCGACAAGTAGTCGGCGCAGGATTATTGAGGCATCTGACGACTGAGCGTACCAGTAGGTGGCACGTTGAAGATCGGTTACTCGGGCGGATGACAAACCTTGCAAGGCGTATAACCGTTCGCCTTCGCCTCCTTCACTGTGGTCTTAATCGAGCTGTGGGACAGGTATCGGCAACCGGCACGGTGGTAGCGTTTTCCCGTTTTAGTGATGTAAACCGTTTCAGCCTGCGGCGCTTGCAACTGCTGTGGCGTCGGTTGAGCGCGTAATGGTGGAACGGGAGTGAGGTATAAAAGGCCGACAAATAGCAGGAACAACGATGTGAGCTTTTTCATGATTTCCCTTCGCGACGAGTGTATCAGACCGCCGACATGATAAGATTCTCCATTGGGTCGGCTTCGCGCTCACGGGTGCCGGGGTCCAGGACGTCGATCATTGGATCGGTGACGTTGCTTGCTATCGCTGCGCCACTCCCTACCACAGTTTGTTCGATCAAGAGTTTCTGCGCGGATCAAGATGCTTCGGACGCTGTGCAATACTCGGGCGTTCTGTTACCCTGCCTGCCCTTCAATGCGTTCGGCGCCGTTTTCGATATCACGCATGTACACCTTGACGATTTGGCCTTCGTAAAACACATCCACGAATCCAGTCTCCTCCACTTCGTCACTCACTGTGATCACAGAACCCGGCGCAATCGTTAAGATCACGGTTGCCACTCCCGGCTGGTGGCGAATTGCCAGAAGTGGCTTCAGGACGCGGTATCTCATCGGCAGTGCGACTATAATGTGTTTCCACGCAAGGCTTCATCCTGCAAAGCTACTACGGAGCCGGTTTGTCGCGCCAAGCCTCCGCTAAACCGATTGTTGGAACGGAGCGATGTGTCTTAAATCGCCTGCCCTCTCACACGATCTGCCCGAAGTTCAATGCCTCGCATGAACGCCAGAACAATTTTGCCATCGTAATCCACTTCCACAAGTCCATATTCTTGCTCGTCGGGTTTGACGGTAATAACGGAACCGCGTTTGATAGTCAAAAAAGCAACAGAACTTACAGGCCCTTTGAGAATGGCGAGAAGGGGTTCCCGGAAGCGGTACTTCATAAACAGAAGGTACTGTAAAGCTTTTGGTGGAAGCTTTCAATCCTGCAAAGCCGGTACGCCTGTATCGTTGGGTCGTACGGAGAATGCCTTCCTCGGTATTCCTTTTCGTCTCGACTCGGGCCGCTTCCAAATAGAGGAAAGCCGGTAAATACTTGCCCAAACAGCAAAGAAAAGGAGGACTATGCATCTCCACACGGGTCCTTTCCTCTCTCGTCAATCCCCGAAGAGGCTTCAGTGCCGCATTACTGGATTCATTTTGACCTTAATCGCCGGAGTCGGAGGTGGGGCGGCTGGGGGTATTCGATTCTTGGTGTAAGAGCGCGCGGCGAGAATCACCAGAGACCTCTGATTAGCCTGGGTACGTTCCCAGCTTGACGCCCCTTGAGGCACGGTGGCAGCATCAGGATCATTGCCGGAACCAGAGTCGCTTCGGCATCGGAGGACAAGCAGATGCGCGGACAATCCTTCCGCCTATCAACCGCTACAGCGGCGACACTCAGTGGGACGCATACGGTCATCGTTCCTGCCGGAGCAATTGTTGTTGTTGTGTCCGATCCCGACTCCCGCGAGTTGATATACGTCTTGCACGACGGGCGGAAGATTCAAATGTTCGAGCGGGATATTCGGCAGCAGGGCACGCCTGTCGTGAGTGAGCCGTCACCCCAGAAACGGACCGCAACTGGCTAGCGATCACAAATCGCAATCGCCGTCGCCGTTATGAGAATCGAATCATTCGAACGTTCCAATCGTGGCCGGGAGCGCATGGTCAGAATCGCCAAGGCGGTCGTCAGTCACCGGCTGATCCGGGAATCATCCTCTGTGTTTCCGGTCGGCGAGGCCGCCTTTCGCTCGCTTCATCATAGCGATCACATCCGCCTTCTTGTTGGTGCGGTGCACCTTCGGTTTTGCGGATGACTTCTTGGCCGGGCCCGCCTTCTTCGCGGGCTTGGCTTTCTTGCCAGCTTTGCGCGCGCTTTTGGGCTTCGCTCGTCGGGCTGCTGCTACCTGCTTGGTGATCCTAGCCACGTGCTCCAGCCGCCAGGCGGAACCGCGGCGGGTCCGGTGCCCTCGGTGGTTCAGCGCAGCAGCAATACCTCGCAGCGTGTGGCCGCTCTGCGTAAGCGGCGGATCTCATCCAGCACGGCCTGTTCGGCAGGGTCGGTCTCCAGATGCTTCCCATCAGCGCCAAGCCGATAGCCGAACTGGATGTTGCCCACGCGCTCGCCGTTGGTACGCTTGTGGCTCATGGCGTCCCGGGTGCGTTCGCCAATAGCTTCGCGTTCCCATTGGCTTACGGCCGTCATGATGTTCAGCACCAGCCGTCCGGCGGCCGAGCCGGTGTCGAGCGACTCCGCGACCGATACCAGGGCTACGCCGCGCCGCTCGAAGCGCTCCAGCAGCGTGCACAGATCCTTCACGCTCCTCGTAAGCCGATCGAGCTTTGCGATGATGACCGTCTGCACTTCGCCGGCGTCAACCAACGCGAGCAACCGTGCCATGCCGGGACGGTTCAGGCTCTTGGCCGACTCGCCGCCATCGACGATGATGTCGATCAACTCGGCGTTGTGGACGACGGCCATGGCCCGTATCTTCTCTGCCTGGGCTTCGAGCGAAACGCCCCGATCCGCCTGCTTGTCTGTGGAAACACGAACGTAGCCAATGGTTTTCATATCGATGACATGTTGGGCCATGAGCGCCGAGGATTGCAATAAGGCGATTCCAGCTAAGGCGCTGCCGCCACGAGCCATGTCTTTCTAAGTAATTCAAAGAGTTACGGGCCATGGACTCTTCAAATCGAGCTTGAAAACGGTGCTTTGATTTCCTTTGAAAAACCATTGAAAAACGGTTGATTCTCGCAGCCTTTGGACGCTAGATTGCACATTCCGCACGATTTTTGTTTGATTTGTGGCCCGTTCGCCCGCGTGTCGCTCCCGCAGATTCAAAATGACACGAGGCCAAAAAGTGGGCGACGCGGCTCGGAGCGAGGGCTAGCTATTGGAGCAGGAGTCAGGAGTCGTACTGCGCCACTCCGCTCCCCAAACCACGTATCTCGAGGCCGAATCAGATCCGCCGATTTACGCGGCCTCGATCGGTAAATACTTCGGCGTTACACAGGATTCATATTCCGTAGCGCTGTTGAGGCGCAGAGCAGCTTCCATGCGCCCGCAACTCGCACCAACGTGATAAAGTCGTTTGGCAACGTTCCCTGAGGAGGCTTTGGCAAATGATCCGGCGGATTAAGGTGACCCTCTACGTCACGCTTGTGCTCCTCGGGATTCTAACCCAGTTCGCAGTTAGTTCAGACGAAAGAACTCTACCTGATCGAGTTGCCTACACTACCTTTCAACCAGCCAGCAATTGGGATGTCTATCTGTTTACGCAGCCCGGCCAAGCGCCGCGGCGCCTCACGGACCATCCTGGTTTGGACTATGATCCAGTCGTGTCGCCGGACGGGCGCTGGCTGGTCTTTTGTTCGGAGCGGCGGGGAAATCCGGATCTTTACGTTCTCGATCTGCAACGCGGCGGCGATCCTCGCCTACTCATCGACAGCGACTTTCTAGAGGACCAGGCCGCGTTTTCGCCGGATGGAAAGTCGATCGTTTTCGTCAGCACGTTCTCGGGCAATGCAGACATCTACCGATTGCCATTCCGCCCAGACCGAACCTTGTCGATGAAACAGGCGGAGAACCTGACACACCACCCATCGGGCCATTTCCGTCCTTCGATTTCCCCGGACGGCCACATGATGGCGTTCAGCTCCGATCGGGATCTGCCCGTGACGGTACGCGGTGCGATCACCAGGATCAGATCGGGAGACATCTGGACGCTCAATCTCATCGACAATACGGCGCGAAGACTCACCTCGGTGAACGGCACCGGATGGAACGGCTCGCCGAAGTGGTCCAGCGACGGTAAGGAAATCGTTTACTACTCATCCCAGTTCGGCTCGGCGCCCCGCAGTGAGCAATCTAGGATTTGGATCATGAGCGCCGACGGATCGAATCCGCGCGCCGTGACTGCGGACGAAACAGCGGCTCTCTCACCGGAGTTCCTGCCCGGCGGGCGAATCATTTATTCGCGCAGGAACAAGCAGAACTTGGAAGAGATCGTCTCGGTGAATCGCGATGGCTCCGGAGCGACGATCGAGAGCAATGGCTCGAACACGAGTTATCGCGGTCCGACGCGCGGTCCGGCCGCAGGAACCTTCGTCGCGTATGGCACGGGCCCGGTCGAGCCGGAACCGGCGGATGGTTACCACCGCACTACGGTCGAAATGGGCATCGTTCGAGGTGGACCCGTTCTGGTGCCCGGCGCGCCATTCAGAAAGACGCTGCCCGACCGCCAGATTGAACTCTATCCCATCCGTTATTTCAGCGCCATCCTGAATCCGCGCGACAATCTAATTCTTCACACCGCGCCCGATGCTCCTTCGAAGCCTGTAAACCTCTGGGCGGCGAGAATCGACGGCTCTCAACAGCGCAAGCTGCTGGAACTCGACTCCGGCCAGCTTACGTTCACAGGCACAAGCTGGTCGAAAGATGGCCAGTGGATCGCGTTCACGCGGGGACACGGGCAGACCGCAGTGAAAACGGCCGAGATTGACGCCGACGTTTGGAAGATGCGCGCGGACGGTACCGATCTGCAGAATCTGACCCCGAACACTCCCGGGTTTGACGGTTACCCGAGTTTTTCGGGCAACGGCAAACAGATCGTGTTCCGCAGCGGGAGAAACGGAAGCCTTGATCTATATCTGATGAACGCCGACGGAAGCAATGTGCGGCGCCTGACCGACGATGCCGCTAACAATCAGTTTCCTGTCTTCTCTCCAACGGCGAATCAGATTGCCTTTGCATCCAACCGGGACAATCCCAAGGTTGACATCTTTGACGTTTATCTGCTCGACCTCAATGCCGATGGCACTCCCGGAAAGATTCGCAGGATTACACACGATGAGGGGCAGCACGGGCACCTTCAGTTCTCGTATGACGGAAAGTGGCTCATCTTCGCTTCTGAGCGCGGAGGGATCAGCGATGAGCAACCCATCGCTCCCTCGTCGCAATTGTATGGGGAGCTGTACGCGTACCGAATCAAGGACGGAACCATGATTCGATTGACAAACAACAAGTGGGAAGAGGGAGTGCCATCCTGGGAGGCGCCACTCAGAGCGAAATAGCCGCAAGCACTATTACGAGTGATTCCCATGAGTAGTCGCGAAGCGTTTAGAAACGGGCTGAACCGGTCGTCGCCGAGATGCCTGGCAGGAAACGCCTCTCCGGAAATATGAAGAGCACGTTGGTTTATCCGCATCGAGTCAGCGAACAAAGAGACGCGTTATCTGGTAATCGAATCAAACAGGACTGATCCGCGAGAACCGCTCTTAGTCAGAACGCAAAATGTTGGCTGGACTGGGATCGTAATCCAGCGCGGAAGCGCCCGTGTCATCGCATCGAGGGTTCTGCCCCTAGGTTCAGATTGGCACTGGCTTACATCGGCGCTAAGCCACTAGGTCGGTGCTCGGAGTTCGACTCCAAGCATCGTGAGTAGCACTAGCCAGCGCCTCTAGCGACGACGGCGGCGTTCTTACGTTCTGGCTGTCCGCTGGCAGACTCGACAACTCGATACTTCCTTTTATATACCCACCGTCTTCGATGATGATGCCAGCGGAATGAATGTCGCCGATAAGCTGTGCGCTCTTCCGGATATATACTTTTTCAACGGCTTCTATCTTGCCTTGGATCGAACCAAGGACTTCAATCTCCCGGGCCTTGACGTTCGCCCGGACCTTCCCATTTGTGGCAATGGTGAGACGATGCTCCAACATCTCGATCGTTCCTTCCACTTCTCCTTCGATCGTCAGGTCCTCCCAGCTTCGGATCTGTCCTTGGATCACGACATTCTTGCCGAGTACGGCTTTGGCCCTTGGTGTTTCCCCACCCAATGACATGGCAGGCGACATAAATTGCCTCACTCCTAGCTTGTTGCAGCGTTAGGCGCTGCAGGAATGATCGACTTCACGATCACGTTACTTTAGCGAACGAGGTCAGTTCAGATCGAAATAAGCTTCGTTTTGTAACGGTGAAATGCGCGTGATTGCTTGAAGTCACGGAGTGTTACTTGGAATATTACCCAGTTCAAAATTGCCGGAGTTGGCGTACATAATCGCATCAGGGGGGAGCATCGTGCGGAGGAAAGCATTCCTACTTATGACCGTGGCCGGAGTGGTGGCATCACGACCCGCGATGGCTGATCTCATATTGGTTGGACCGGAGGTTGTTAGCGGAAGCGGTTTCGGTGCACTTCCTCGTGCACTCACGATCCAGTCGCATGGACCAAATCAGAACAGCGAAAGTGGTTGCATTGCACCTGATGGAGGCGGCGGGCTGATTGCCGGGAGTGGCGCATGCGCGCCGTTGGATGGAGTTACGGGAGGGAATGAACAGAACCCAATCGGATTTCCCAAGCAGGCGGCCCCCACGCTCAGCGCTCTGGGAATTACAAACGCCAACCAGATCGGCATTCTGTTCGACGCCGTCCAACCGCAGAATGGAAACAATAGCGTTGTAACGATCAACGACTTGACGCTGAAGCTTTACAATGGCACCCAGTTGGTGTCGACCGCTTCAGGAACCTTCTCGCCTCTCTCGACCAATCCTGGAAACGGACAAACCGATTATCTCTTCACCCTCAATGCCACCGAGGCGGCAACCTTCAACGCTGCCATTGCGGGCAATTTTGGAGATAGAATCGCTCTCGACTCCACGATCAGCTTTCCGCGTCAGAGCGCCGGCCCGGACAGCTTCGCACTCGTCAACACGACCACTCTGCTGCAGGCCTCTGCGGCTGCTGCCATTGCAATCCCCGAGCCAACGACTATACTTCTGATCGGCTCCGGTTTACTCGGCCTCGGGCTTTCTCTTAGAAAGTGTATGACGGTCAAATCGGACTGATCCGCGAGAACCGCTCGTACTCGTCCTCGTCGAGGTAGAAACCTGGCGGGCCGGTGTCGTAATCCAGCTCAGCATCGACTTGTGTCATCGCATCGACTTGGTCGTCCAGCGGAGTTGCGAAACGCCTATCTTATCGGCTCTTCGTTCCCGATGTCCCACATGGCTTCTAGGTCGCGCTGGCTATACGCCCGGAAGGCGATCAAGGTGTTCGTGGCATCGATGCCCGGTATCCCCTGGACACGCCCAGCCACTAAGTCGGCCAGCGCGTCGTGATCGCGCACACGCACTATGGCGACGAGGTCATACGTCCCGGCAACGGAATAAGCTTCGCTAATGCCCGGCAGGTCGATCAGTGCCTGCGCGACTTCCGGGGTGCGTCCTTGCGCTGTGTTGATCAAAACTATCGCCGTTACCATAATCCTCCGTCTTATTCATATGGGCGCCACCCTCGCCGATGCATATCGATTCCGTTCCAGATACCCAACTAATCGCAAGGAGCGAGGAAGATTGCCCGGTCGCCCGGCAAAGGATGGCGATAATCCTGTCCCTCTGCCTGGGGCTCTATCTCCTCTTCTGCACTGCACAGGCTCAGCACTTCCAGATGTTGCCCGCGCTCCAGGTGCTGCAGGAGAATCTCCCGACCATTAGCAAAGCGTACCGCGTCGCGAAATCTGAAAGCTTCCAAGGTCTGCTCCACAAAAATCACTTCTTCAACCGCAGTCACGCCCAGTCTCTTCTGCAAATCCTCGGGGACGTCCTTCAAAAGCAGGCGGGCACCCGGTGGTACGCAGACCGCCGGTAGGCTTGTAGGGAATAGAGTCTGCTTCAGAGTGGGACGCGCAGGTGCTAATCCAATCGCAAACGTGTCGAATAGATGAACTACGAGTTGCTCGCCTTCCACAGCCAGGCGGTTGGGGAAATGAGCCAGTGAGTAATCACACATAAGGCTTACCTCCAAGAGAGCTTCTGTTCGAGTCGACTTTGGCTCTCATAGTAGTGATGGTATCGGAAACGGGAGAGGGCCGGACGAAGAGCTCCATCCGATGGTTCCGGTCCCTGCCGCACGGCGCTATCAAATTGCGCTGATCCGCGAAAACTGCTCGTCCCGATCCACGTAGAACCTGGCTGGCGCAGGATTGTCAACCTGATAAGGCTAGAATCTCGATACGTGTGCTGTATGATTATTTTCTAAAGGAGACTGATGCCACCCGCGTTCGGCAACGGCAAGATTTGCTACATCGAGATCCCCGCCATCGATATTGCCCTGTCGGCGGATTTCTACCAAAGATCGTTCGGCTGGAACATCCGCAGACGGGGCGATGGGAGCACCGCTTTTGATGACGGGGTTGAGCAAGTAAGTGGCACCTGGGTCCTCGGACGCCCTCCTGCTTCGACTCCCGGCTTTATGATCTACATCATGGTCGACAGCGTCGAAGCAACAATCGACAAAATTGTCGCCAATGGAGGCGAAATCGTACAGCCGATCGGAGGCGACGCGCCGGAGATCACCGCCAGATTTCGTGATCCTGGAGGAAATGTCGTCGGTATATTTGAGCAGCGTGGCTGAGAATTCCGCGCCTCCGAAGTTCAATTTCCGATACAAGCACCCGCGCGGGCCTTCTTGGTTACATCGCGCCTGGAAATCTGTATCAGTGGGGTTGAGCCTTCACTGGATCACGCCGTTGTCTGGCGGTATTCCTTCCCAGAGATTCACGGCCTCGATGGTGCCGTCCACTGTCAATGTCCCCATAGCCAGACAGTACTCAGCAGCGAATCCAGGAGGTACTGGAAACTCCGAGAACGCACGCTCGATGACCCACTGGCTATACGCTCCTACGGCGCAGAACGCTCGCCTGGACGCGAGCGACGCTTCCCAGTGAGCTGCGACCAACCGTTCTAACTCCGCTTTTTCCTCTGCCGTCAGCCGGATTGTAATGTTTTGGCTCATGCTAATGCGCGCCTTTGCCGCGTTCAAATCGGGCTGATCTGCGAGAAGCGTTCATACTCGGTAGCATCCACGTACAGCACCGGCTGGGACGGGGTCGTGTGGAACCGCAGAAGCGCCTGTGTCATCGCATCTACTTGGTCGTCGTGGGCGCCGTTCGGGAAGGCGACGCATTCTTCAATGAAGTCGTTTACCCAGGGCGCAAACAGCGGATGCGGAAGATAGACGTTGCCGGCCTCGATGAGTGGGCTGACTGCGGCCGCGCGCGCAATCTTGCCTCCCTGGGGATTTACCGGGAGCAGACCGGGGATCTCACGCGCCAACATTTGAATTACCGCGGAGCCGTTGGCCTTGTCCTCGATCAATTTGGCAATCGTCCCGGGCCATTTCTGAGTGAGATCGCGAACCGCCCTTACGGTGGCCGGGCAGTCCATGCGCGCACGAACCTGGTCGCCCAGCAGAAAGCTAGCACCCAAGCGGGCCCAAACTTGGCCGACGACGTAGTCCGAGGTCAATAGATCCTTGAACGAGCAATCCCAGGATTGGATCTGCTCATCGACATGACGCGGCGCCTCGATCGCCACGATCGATCGCAGCGTGCC